>Ga0247841_10000196_pt1 | contig 163864 bp, 146 predicted proteins | sample LaCruzMarch2015__2_FD_192410 | JGI IMG/M metagenome (GOLD analysis project Ga0247841, IMG submission 192410) | Freshwater microbial communities from meromictic Lake La Cruz, Castile-La Mancha, Spain - LaCruzMarch2015_18m | ecosystem: Environmental > Aquatic > Freshwater > Lake | place: Spain... | reverse complement strand
TAAACTTGGTTCGGGCGTTAATATCGGCGCCATCGCTCCTAAAGCGGCCGCCGTAGAATACGGACTGAGGATTCTGGCCGAGAACATCCAAGACGTCCAGAACAACAAAACCACGTTTTTGCTCCTCGAGAATGAGGCCGTGGTGGAGAAGGTAGTAGTCGGTATTGTCGGCCTCAAGGGCCGTTTCGGTCAGATGCTCAGGGCTTTTTTCGAGAGCATTGGATGTACTGTAATCGGTGCTGGAAGAGACTTGGCCGCTAAGATCGCAATGGTCAAGGCAGCGAACGTCGTGATTTTTTCTGTCCCGATCAAGGATACTCCGGACATAATCCGTTCGGTTTTACCCTACGTTCGGGAGGATCAACTCTTGATGGACGTCACCTCGGTCAAGCAGCCCGCCATTGAAGCAATGCTTGCGAGCAAGGCTCAAGTCGTGGGACTCCACCCAATGTTCCGTCCGGAAATGTCGTTCGACGGACAAACCGTGGTCGTCTGCCCAGCTCGTCTCACGGCACCTTGCTGGAAGACTTGGGTGGTCAATGTGCTGGCGGCGACAGGGGCTAAGATCAAATGGAGCACTGGGGCCGAGCACGACAGTTACATGACCACGGTGCAGGTCAATCCACACATAGGAAATCTGGCTAACGCACTTTTAATAACCGAAGCTGGAATCTCGGTTACGGAAAGTTTGGCGTTCACCAGCCCATTTTATCGGATAACGTTTTCGACTATGGGCAGGTTGATAGGCCAGAGTCCCGAGCTTTACACCGACATTGTGATGGAGAATCCGGAAACTGTGCCAATGCTCGAACGTCGAATTGCAATCGAGCAACGTATGCTGGAAATGATCCGTAAAAAAGATTACGAATCATTCAAACAGCTGTTCGCTCAGGCAAAAGAGCATTTTGGTCCAGACGTCATCAGGGAGGCCAACGAACTGTTCACACGGCTCATCGGCGTCCTCAATACGCTGTACGGTAAAAATTCAGTGACGCTGGAGTTTACCAAGGCCTCTGATCATCCTGGCCTTCTGGAGCGGATCTTGAAAGTATTCCGCGAACGGCAAATCAACTTGACGGGGATAAACTCGGTTTCTCTCGATGGAAGGCGGCTGCAATTTACCATCAGTTTTGAGCAGTCGCGATCCTCCGACGGAGTGCGTCGCGCGCTCGAAGAAATCGAGAAATGGCCGGAACCGAAGGTAAAGGTTCTAGACTGATTCTCCGTACAATCACAAAGGGAAGGAGCTGGTTATGCATATAATGATGGAGCCGGGGACGCCGACTGCAAAGATTGAAGCGGTGAAGGCAGCGGTATCCGCGGCTGGGTTTCGCTTCTTTCCGCACAACCTGCAGACGCAGGTGGCTATAGTTTTGAATGACTTTGGCATCAAGCCACCTCCTGATCCCAACGTCTTTGCACAGTTGGAAGGGGTTGAGGGGATTATCCCTGCCGAGACGTGCGTCCCTGAAGATCTTTTCGAACCCATTCCTGTTCCAACTTAACTCGAAGAATCAACCAGAAAAGGGAAGGAGGCTATCATGCCGAACAAGAAAGTTCATGTTGTGATCAGAAATGAGGCAACGGCCGACGATGCACTGGGGGTTGTGAAACTTCTGCAGGAATCGGGAGGTACGGTTTCCAGAACAACCGTTCTGGACCGGCGCGTGATTGTGGTTGCCGGTGGAACGTTCGACGTTGCCTCTGTCAAAGCTCATCCGAGCGTACAAGAGGTCCATGAAGCTGTTCTCGCGACATAACGAGTTGCACATTGCGACTCCCATGCGGCGTTCCAAAATGGACGCCGCCTTTTTTTGTGCAGATAATTAGCACTCTTGACTTGAGAGTGATAGTTGATATATAATCAAAAATAGACTAAAATAAGAATATAAAACGTAATACAAACTACAAACATGAATAACGGAGCAAATTTTACAAACAAAGCTCAAGACGCATTAATGCAGGCGCAACAGCTGGCGCAAGAAAAAGGACAATCGCAAATTGATGCCCTTCATTTAATGTCTGTTTTGCTCTCTCAAGAAGGTTCAATTATAACTACAGTTTTGCAAAAGCTTGGAGTTGATGCAGATGCATTGGCAAAAAAAATTGATACGCAAATTGCAAAAATTCCGGCAATTTCAACTCCGCAAGCATTCGGCCAGTTTTATCTTACTCAGGACATGGCAAAAGTTCTAGACCGAGCCAGGCAGGAAGCCATAAAAATGAACGATGAATTTATTTCCGTCGAGCATTTATTTTTGGCCTTATTGGACACTAAATCAGGGGCCAAAGAAGTTCTAGAAAAAGTAAGCTTTCTAGGTAATGAAGGAAACAACTTGAAAAATTCAAAGCTTGATTACGAAGCAGTAATGAAAGTTTTGTCGCAAATAAGAGGCGGGCAGAGGATTACCGATCCGGAACCGGAATCAAAATATCAAGTAATAGAAAAGTACACCAGAAATTTGACTAACTTGGCAGCTGCCGGGAAAATTGACCCGATAATCGGCAGAGATAACGAAATAAGGAGACTGATGCAAATAATTTCTAGGAGAACGAAGAATAACCCGGTTTTGATTGGAGAAGCCGGAGTTGGTAAAACAGCTATTGTAGAAGGTTTTGCCCAAAGAATTGCCAGGGGAAACGTGCCGGATTTTTTAAAAAATAAGGAAGTAATTTCTTTGGATTTGGGTTCTATAATAGCCGGCACAAAATACAGGGGAGAATTTGAAACCAGAATTAAAGCTTTATTGAAAGAATTATCCAGGGCTGCTGGTAAGTATATTTTGTTTATTGATGAATTACACACATTAGTTGGCGCTGGAGCTGCCGAAGGCGCAATTGATGCCTCAAATTTATTAAAACCTGCTTTAGCTCGAGGAGAGTTAAGAGCAATTGGAGCTACAACTACAAGAGAATACCAGAAATATATTGAGCAAGATCCGGCTTTAGAAAGAAGATTCCAGCCAATTTTTGTTCAAGAGCCAAATGTCGACGACGCCACCGCAATGTTGCGTGGAATCAAAGAAAAATATGAAGTCCATCATGGAGTAAAAATAAAAGATTCTGCCATAAAAGCAGCTGTTGATTTGGCAAATAGATATATTTCTGACAGATTTTTGCCAGATAAGGCAGTTGATTTAATGGACGAGGCGGCAAGTGCCTTGAGATTGGAAATTGAATCTGATCCGCAGGAATTGGAAAAGTTTGATGAAGCAATTATGAAACTGGAAATCGAAAAACAGGCGCTGAAAAAAGAAAAAGGGAGCGAGAGGCGGTTGAAAGTTATTTCCCGAGAACTGGCTGATTTGAATGAAAAGACAAAAGCCTTAAGATTGAAGTGGGGAACAGAGAAAGAATTAATAAATAAAATAAAAGACATCAGGGAAAAGTTAGACAACCTTTCTTACCAAACAGAAATTGCCCAAAGAGAAGCTGACTTGGAGAAAGTTGCGGAAATAAAATACGGAAGAATTCCGGAATTGTTGAAAGAATTAGCCGCTACAGAGCAAAAATTAATTGGAATCCAAAAAGAGCATAGATTTTTAAAAGAAGAAGTTACTGAGGAAGAAGTGGCAAAAGTTGTTTCGCGCTGGACCGGAATTCCGGTTATGCGTTTGATTACAGAAGAAGCGAAAAAATTAGAAACAATGGAAGATACTTTGAATAGAAGAGTTATCGGACAGGAAGAAGCAATTTCAGCAATTTCCAGAGCTATCCGCAGAGCCAGAGCTGGAATTTCCGAGGAAAACAAGCCTTTGGGATCTTTCCTATTCTTGGGCCCTACTGGCGTTGGAAAAACAGAGTGCGCCCGCGCCCTTGCAGAATTTTTGTTTGACGACGAAAAGGCGCTGATAAGATTAGATATGTCAGAATATATGGAGCGCCACACAGTTTCAAAAATTATTGGTTCGCCTCCTGGATATGTGGGTTATGAGGAAGCAGGCCAGCTGACAGAAAAAGTCAGAAGAAGGCCATATGCTGTGCTTTTGCTGGATGAAGTGGAAAAAGCTCATCCGGATATTTTTAATATCTTATTGCAGATTTTTGAAGACGGCAGATTAACTGATTCTAAGGGACGAGTTGTGTCATTCAAAAACACAATTATTATAATGACTTCCAACCTGGGCTCGGATTACATCAATAAAATGTCATCTATTGGATTTAACACCAAAGAGGAATTGGTACAAAGAGAATCAATGAGAGAAAAAATATTTGATACCCTGAGAGATTCATTCAGGCCAGAATTCTTGAACAGAATTGACGAAGTTGTCATATTCAATTATTTGCAAAAAATTCAGATTAAAACAATTGTTGACTTGGAATTGGCAAAAGTTGAAAAACGTCTGGCTTCAAAAGAGATAAAAATTGAAATTTCCGAAAAAGCCAAAGAACTTTTGGCAAAAGAAGGTTTTGACCAGAATTTGGGAGCTCGCCCATTAAAGCGAGTAATACAGCGTTTAATTTTGGATCCTCTTTCAATAAAAATCGTTACCAATGAAATTGCCGAAGGAAGCAGGATTTTGATTGACGACCAAGATGGCAAAATTGTTTTTGAAACTCCAAAACAATTCCCAAAATTTAAAATTACGCCAAAACTCGCGAAATCCAAAAAATAGTTATATAAAAAAAGTTGAGAAAAAGATTATAGGTAATCTATGGATTTAAGTAATTTAGAAAAAGTTTTGGCGGATGAATCGAAATATAGACTGAATCAGGCCAGAGAAGCGGTATATAAAAATTTTGTTTCCGATTGGTCGGAGGCAACTTTTTTTACAAAAGAATTAAGAGATAAACTTGATAAGGAATGTTCACTTAAAATTGAGGCTGATGTTTTAGTGTCTAAGAAAGAGGACAGCGTGAAGGCGCGCATAAAGTTGGCAGACGGACTTATGATAGAATCTGTTTTAATGCGCCACGGAGACGGCAGAAATACGGTTTGCGTTTCCTCGCAGGTTGGATGCCCCTTGGGCTGTCTTTTTTGTGCAACTGGTAAAATGGGTTTTAAAAGAAACTTGACCACTGAAGAAATTTTAGAGCAAATAGTATTTTTTAATCGCTATTTAAAAACAGAAGGGAAAAAAGTCACTAACGTAACTTACATGGGAATGGGGGAGCCGTTTTTGAATTATGATAATGTTCTAGAATCAATAAAAGTCCTAAACGATTACAAATATTTCAATATAGGAGTAAGATCTATTTCTGTTTCAACGGCCGGCATTATTGAGGGCATAAAAAAACTTAGCGAAGAAAAACTGCATGTAAATTTAGCAATTTCTCTTCATGCGCCAAATGATAAATTGAGAAAATCCTTAATGCCAATAGATAAAAAATATCCTTTGGAGGAAGTTTTAAAGGCAGTAAGAAATTATGTTAAAAAAACTAACAGAAAAGTTATGTTTGAATATGTGCTGATTAAAGATGTGAACGACTCTGATACACACGCAGAACAGCTGGCAAAACTAATGGACCAAAAATTATATTTTGTTAATTTAATTTTATATAACGCGACTGGCGTATTTGAACCATCCGAGACGAAAAGGGTTGAGGCATTCAGAGCAATCTTGGAAAAACTTAAAATACGTTACACTCAAAGGTACAGGTTTGGCGACGACATACAAGCTGCGTGTGGTCAGTTCGCAACAAACAAATAATTGTGATATAATTACCGAATATCTTCGTACCGAAATGTACTTTACTTTTGCTGTATTTACTGTTAAATTTAGGAATCAAACGCCATGGATAATAAGTTTCTAAAATTAACAAACGCGGTTTATAAAGTTTTGGATTTTTTTCCGGAATCAGATCCATTGAAAAACAGGGCAAAAGATAAAGCCCTGGCTATAATGGAGCATTTGGTGTTGATTAATGAAAAAAAGCACCTGCCAGCTGGCGGGCAAGGTTGGGCTACGCTAGGCGATATATTTTCTAACGAAAAAGTTAAAGCCCGGCTTTTAGAAGATATCGATATTCTTCTGGGTTATTTATGGATTGGCAAGGCGCAGAGTTGGCTGAATTCGGTTAACTGCCTTATAATTGCAAACGAGTATGAAAAAATAAAGAAAGAAATCGAGCCCGCAACAGAGATGACCAAAAAGTTGCCCGGCATGGACGTCCCCTTTGTCGCGCACAAAGACACACAAATAAGCCTCAGCCCCGTATTAAGTGATGCAGGGGCCGAAAAAGAAGGGGCCCCTGCTTCTTTTATAGCAGATGATAAATCCGCTGAAATGTCAGACCGCCAAAGAAAGATTATAGAATTTTTGGATAAGAATGAAAAAGCTCAAGTTATGGAACTGCAAACTGTGCTGCCGGACGTAACAAAAAGAACAATAAGAAGAGACCTAGACGAGTTGCTTGAGACAGGAAAGGTTTTAAGATTAGGAGATTTTAACCAGGTTTTCTACAAAATTAATAGATAGGACAAGAGCATTTTAGATAGGACAAGTACGTATATATATGATGTCCTATCTAAAATGCTCGAAAACGGTTGATTTTTTGTATTAATTGTGCTATAAATAGCTCTTAGAGATGGATAGCTTGAACGAACAATTTAGCCAAATTTACGACCAATATATTGATAAAATATACCGGTTTGTTTATTTGAAGGTGAGTTCCCCTGAAATAGCCGAGGATATCACATCCAAGGTGTTTATAAAGGGCTGGGAAGCGTTTAATGGTATTGGAGAGCATATAAAAAACCCAGGTGCCTTTCTATATCAAATAGCCAGGAATGCTGTCGTAGACCATTATAGGGAGAGGGGTAGGACAAATTCTGTGTCTGTTGATGCCAGCCCAGAGATAGCTGATCCGGGGGAAAGCGCCCAAAATAAGGCTATCTTAAGCGCGGATGTGAGTATAGTTAAAAAGGCCATACAAAAGCTAAAAAAGGAACACCAGGATGTTATAATCTGGCATTATTTAGAAGACATGCCAATTGCTGATATCGCCAAACTGGTAGATAAACCCGCAGGCACGGTTAGAGTAATGTTGCATAGGGGATTAAAAGACCTGCAGGACATTATTAAAGAGGCGTAAACTTGTAACAAAACAACTCTCTAGAGCGTCATACTTATACAAGGACCTAAAAAGGTAACCTACAATGACAAAAATATCGCAAAAACAACTTATTGAGTCATTGAAACAGCTCAAAGAAATCAAGCCCAGACAAGAATGGGCTGTTTTGCTTAAATCTCAAATTTTAGCGGAGAAACAGGTTGATATGAAAGTTCCAGAAAGACAGGCTAGAATGGTTGGGATTATGGATGTTATATCTTCTGTTTTTTTCCAAAGAAAGTTAGCTTATGCGTTTGCATCAGTTCTTTTCTTGGTTATCGGAGTTTTTGGTTTTGCCAACTACACAGTGCCCGGTGATCTTTTGTTTCCGGTAAAGAAAATAGCCGAGCAATCCCAGGCAGCTTTGTCCGGTCAGACATTATTGAAACAGGATGTTGCAACTTTGAACAATAGAATAAATGATTTAGCCCAGGTTGCCAAAGACGGCAGAAAAGATAACATACCTTCAGCAATAAGCGAGATTAATGCTAACGTGTCGCAATTGGCAAAAAACTTAAAAGACAATCCAACGAATGACCCGCAGACAATGAAAGCTATTGCAAACAGCTTGAAGGTGCTAGCGGATGTTCCAGGAACAGATTTGACAGCAAATCCGGCAGTGAGAGACTTGTATCAGACAGTTGTGCATAGCCAGATTGCTGATTTGGAAAAAACAACACTTACCGATGGCCAAAGGGAGGCATTGGCGCAAGCCGAAGGTTTGTATAACCAAGGAAAGTATACAGATGCATTGGAAAAAATATTATTGATAAACAATTAACTTAATTATTGACGGCAGCTCGTACCTGCCACTTAAAATAACATTTGACGAATCGTTGTTCGTGATTAGTACGTAAAGTCGCGAGCATATAAGGTCGACCGATGAGAAACTAAAAAATAAAAATTAATTTAAAAAAAACACAAAAATGAGTATTAAAAGAACAATTATAGTGACCGCCGCCATCGTGGCCTCGGTTGCAATGGTTGCTCCTACTTTCGCAGGCGCAGTAACAATTGCAGACCTACAAGCTCAAATCAATGCTTTGTTAGCTCAATTGTCGGCCCTACAAGGCGGTTCACAAACCGCTGGAACAGGTGGCACAGGCGCATGCACAGGTATCACATTTACCCGTAATTTGGTAGTTGGCTCAACAGGATCTGATGTAAAATGTTTACAACAAGTCTTGAACCAGTCAGCAACAACCCAAGTTGCAGTAACAGGAGCAGGCTCGCCTGGCAATGAAACAACTTATTTCGGTCAATTGACCTTAACAGCTGTTAAAAAGTACCAGACAGCACATGGATGGACACCTGCAAACCAGGTTGGACCATTAACAAGGGCTGCATTAAATGCATCTCTTGGAGCAGTAGTAATTCCTGGACAACCTCCAGTAGTTACCCCATCGGGATCAATTTCAGCTACATTGGCTTATAGCACACCTGCAGCAGGTGCGGTAATCGGAAGCCAAGCAACAGCTGATATGCTACACATTAACTTCACAGGTACCGGCACAGTTACTTCGGTAACATTACAACGCTCTGGTATCTCAGACCAAAATCTTTTCACCAACGTTTACTTATATGATGGAAATACCCGTATTACAGACGGATATTCCTTCAATGTCTCTGGTCAGCTCGTTATGAACGGACTTTCCATTGCTGTAAACGGATCGCATATCATTTCAGTAAGAGCTGATGTCATGGCAAGTGCATCGGCAACACAAGGAAGCGCCGTAATCACGTTAACTGGATACACAGCCAACGGAGCAACAATGAGCGCAAATGTCGCGGGTAATTCCATGGCAGTTGTCTCGGGAAGCTTAGCTTCAGCCTGGCTTGCAGCTAACACTATGGCAACTACAGCGAACGTAAACGCTGGAACAACACAGTACACATTCTGGACAGATTCATTGCAAATTAACACAAGAGCAGTTTTGCTGAAAACAGCAAACTTCAAGATGATTGGATCTGCTCCTACAGACGCCCTATCAAACATTAAATTGTTTATTGATGGCGTTGACAGTGGAAAAGTTGCAACAATTGCAGCCATAAACGGCCCCAATTATGCAATGTTTGATTTGACATCTGCTCCTCTTACATTAACAACAGGTTCACACACAATTGATGTAAGAGCCAACATAGAGAAAGGTACCAATAGAACTATTCAATTATCAGTTGCGCAATCGCCTGACTTAACAGTCACCGACCCGCAAGTTGGTGTGAATATTGCAGTTTTGGGAGCAGCAGGAGTTGCATTCTCTGCAAACAGCGGTACCAATGTTACCATCCTTACAGGTTCAGCAACAGTTGTTGTTGACCCATCGTTCACTTCTCAGACAACGATTTCTGGAGGTGCAACAAATGCCGTAATTGCTAGATTCAAAGTCCATGCATACGGTGAGGATGTAAAAGTCAGCAGCTTGAATGTTATCCCTTCAATACTGGGAGCAACATCAACAGGCGCTACTTGTACAACAGATGGAACAACTGGAGCATTGGCTACAGGAACCTGCGGATTGAACAACGTAACACTTTACTTCAATGGATCACAAGTTGGTTCACAAGTAAATTACGCAGCTGCCACCTACACAATGGGTACAGTTACAACAGGTACAGCCATTGCATACTCGCTTGGTTCTCAAGTTATAATCCCAGCCGGACAAGACAGCATACTTGAAGTCCGAGCTGATCTTCAGACTTCAGGCAGTATTGCCTATACTGGAGGTACTATAAAAGTAGGATTACCTCTTGAAACAACCAACGGACAAGGCATGAGCTCTCAGTCAACAATTGCTGTTCCAACAGCTGCAGTTGCAACAAACGGACTCACAATTGGATCCGGCGGATTGCAAGTGGCAGCAAACAGCTCTTACTTGAGCCAGGCCATTAGTCCAAGCACAGCCAATGTTAAAATTGGTTCGTATATCCTTCAGAACCAAAGCACATCTCAATCAATTAGATTGACATCATTGAGCATTGTTACAACCACATCAACCGCAACGATAAACAACTTCTCAGCATTGAGAACATCAGACACAACGGGCGCAGGATCAACACCTGTTCAGTTCTCTGGAACTGGCACAGGAACAACCTCAACCGATGTGTTCTCAGTCAATGATATATTGGCTGCCGGAGCTACAATGACAATTGATATCTTTGCCAACACAGGATCAGCCACAACAGGATCTATTGCAACGACACTTAATGTTTCGTCAATAGGATCAGTTGATAATATCGCAGCCACAAGCGGTGCGAAAACAGGTCAGACCCTAACATTGGGCACAGGTACTATTGCTACACCTACAATTGTTACAGCTTCAACAACACCTGCGCAATATGTTGCATCTTCAATTCTAAGCCCTGCAACAAATGCATCACAGGCAACATTCAGCTTTATTTCAACCAGCGGTGCTGCAACAATTTCTGAGCTTAAATTCACTGTTTCTGGAAGCGATGCAGATCCTTCCAACACAGTTACCAACATTTGCGTTGGCTCAGTTTGCGCCTCACCAGTTGCCGGAATTGCAGATTTGACAGGTCTTAGCCTCATCGTTCCAAACGGTGGAAGCGGACTTACTCAAAGCGCGCAAATCTCGTACTCTGGAGTTGGCACAGGCGGAATTATACCTGGAATGGGTTCAACCGTTTCTCTTACCTATGTTAAATATTCATCAGGTGGGACAACGACAACTATCAGTCCTAGTGTAGCCGCTAATATGGTAACCTTAGTTGGTTCCAAGCCTACAGTCACTGTTGCCACAGGAGGCAATACTGGCATGGTGCTTGGCGCATCAACAAAGGTTGGTCAAGTTACAGTTACAGCAGATGCTAAAGGCGACATAAAGTTAAACAAACTTACCTTCAGCATTGGCTACTCTGGATACACAGTAGCTCCAACCAGCACTTCAGCAGAATATATTGCACTTGGTGGTCAAACCACAGCAATATCAGGAAGCTCGTGTGCTGACAGCTCAAGTGCTGCAGTTGAAACTTGTACATTCGGAACCGGATACGACTCAGACTTCAGAATCGGAGCAGGTCAATCTCAACAGTTTGACTTGTATATGACTAACGACAACGGCTCGAACACTACAGCCGGGTCAATAGCACGTATTTCATCTTCATTGACATCAGCAGGTTTTGTCTGGGATGATACTTCTGCAAACGGAGTCTTGAGCGAAGGTGTTGCCAGAACAGGCGCACTCATCTACGGCTTCCCGACAAACAGTTACTCTGTTAGCCAGTAGTTTGTAGACAAATCGGCAATTCTGCCTTGTGAGCGGAAGAGTCGGTAAAACAAAAAGCCCCGTAAGGGGCTTTTTGTTTTATACAAGATTCAAATTATTTTAAGGAAGAGTCTGCAGGAATGCGTCTACATTTGGTTTTGATTCAGGCGAAAGCTGTAAAACCTTGAGGGCTTCTTTTCTTGCATTGCCGTATTGGCCCAATTCTTTATAGAAGAAAGCCAAAGAAGAATGATATTGGGCAATGTTTGGATTAATATCTATAAATTTTAGATAAACCGTAACCAAATTTTGATAGTCTGATATAGCGCCGTATGCGTCTGACAGTTCGCCCAAACTTGCTCTTGAGTCTATGGCGTAAGCTTTTTTATTTGCCTGCTCTATGTTTCCTTCGGCCGTAGCAACATCTTTCAAATATATTTCTGATATAGCCAAATACCAATAACACCCTCCAAAGACCGGGCTTAGCGAGAGGCATATTTCAGAATAGTCTTTGGCTTTTTGGTAGTTTCCGGATATTATTTCCATTCTTGCCAGCCCGGCCAGTGTCTCTTGGTGTTTTGGCGATAACTGAACCGCCCGGTCAAAATAATTTTTAGCTTGCGCAAGTATCACATTCTTTATAGCAGAGTCCTTCTCCTGTGCCGCTAAGGTAGCCGTATAATTTCCCAGTAATATCCAATATCGCGTGTAAAGAGGCTGTATTTTTACAGCCTCTTTTATAAGCGCCAGTCCGTTTTCAACATAAGCTAGATTATTTTCCGGAAAATAATCATTGCATGTTTTTGTGAACTCAACATATTCCATTCTCGCGTAAGAATCCAAAAAACTGCGCTCCGGCAATACTTTATTCATCAAATTAAACGCCGGACTGCAGTATTTGCGGCTCGCAAGATCGTCGGCTTTATTTATTTGGGCATTTATTTGAAAGGGAATAATGTTGTACTGCCATAAAAACGCTATCAGAACTAAAAACAAAACAAAAACAATGCCAGGCTTCCAAAGAGTTTTCTTTTGAGTTGGGCTTTCTTCGCGCACCCCCCGAGTGTTGTAAATCAAATGCATTGAATATCCAACTAATAAGAAGAAAATGAGATAAATCCCGAATGAATCAAAGCTGAAAAGATTAGTTATCAAATATCCAATCAAAGTCGCTTGTATGGCGCGAGGAATAAGCGTAAAACCCGAGTTTTCTTCTGCATGCTTCTTTTTTTGAAGCTGCCAAAACAGGACGACAAACAGTGCTAAATAAATTATTAGGCCGGGTAGGCCTGCATCGCTTGCTGTTTGAATCAATATATTGTGAGCCCTGTCCCACCAACCGATATCGGTGTTTAAATAAGGAATTGCAGGGTCATAATATTTATCAAATCCAACCGAAAAGTTTTCTGGTCCATAACCCAATAATGGTCTGTCTTTTATAATATTCCACTCAATCTGCCACGCAGCAAATCTTGGATCCTGTATTATGGAGTTAAATGATAGCCTTTGCGCCAAAGATGTAAATAGCTTATTCTGCTGTAAAAATTGAGGATATTTGTTGATGGTATTTACATATACGCCGGCAGTTGCAGCTAAAACCAGCAAAGCGACTATAATTATTTTCGTGATTTTTATTTTTTTTGGGTTAGATCCGGCTGGATAAAGCAGAATAAAATACAATGCCCCGAAAGCTAAACCCAAATAAACTGCGCGGCTTTCAGTAATCAGTATTGTGTATAAAAAAATAAAAACAGAAGAAATGTAGAATGTTTTTAAATATCTGTTTTTCTCTTTTATGGCGAATGACAGAGCCAGGAAAATTAAAAGCAGGATATAGGTGGCCAAAATTACCGGGTTTCCCATGGTTGATGGCGGGCGGTATGAGGCCGAAGAGATTATTTTGCTGAAAAAGCCAAAGTACTGTATTATTGCAACAAAAGAAACTAGTACTCCTATAAAAATTGAAAAAATCCAGGCTTTTTTCCAATCTTTTTTATTGAGCAAAGCAAAAGCCAAAATTGCAAAAACTAAGCAAAAGCTAAAAGTTACAAATCCTCCGCCTCGGTATGGGCTCGACCATAGACTGAAGAGCGGGTCAACTGAAAAGACAGTTGCTAAAAGGAACACAATAAACAGCCCAGCTAACAGCCAAAAAACAATGTTTTTTTTAATCTCCGGCATTTTAAGCTCGTTTTTTTTGAATAGAAGCCGGAAGCTTAATAAAAACAAGAGTATAGCTAATATACTCCTGAACAAAATGCTTTTTCCCCAATCGGCAGGAAAAAAGTAGGGCGGTATTGTTAAAATGGGCAGCGCGAGAATAACCAAAAGCCCTATTTTATAAAGCCAATGAAGCTTGTCGTCGGTTTCGTTGATTTCGGTCATATTTTGTGATACAAATATTGTATTATATAAAAAACGAAGTTGTTTTTATAATACAAATTATATATGCAAAAAGCAACAAGAAGGGTTGTCATGACTTCTGGTTATTTTAACCCTCTGCATATAGGGCATGTAAATCTTATCAGGGAAGCAAAAAAGTTAGGTGATTTTTTAGTTGTAATCGTAAATAACGACCAGCAAGTGAAAATCAAAGGAAGCATTCCGTTTATGCCAGACCAAGAAAGAATTGAAATAATAAAGGCTCTAAGGTATGCAGATGATGTTGTTTTATCAATTGACAAGGACGCGAGCGTTAAGGAAAGTCTGAAAATGGTTGCTAAAAAATATCCCGGCAATCTGGTTTTTGCCAAAGGCGGAGACAAAAATATCGACAATATTCCGGAAAAAGAAGTTTGTGAAGGTTTAAATGTTAAAGTGATTAATGGAGTGGGAGGTGGCAAGGTGCAAAGTTCTTCTTGGTTATTAAAGAGTGTTGAAAAAAATAAATATTTTAAAAAAAATGAAAAATAACATTAAAATAGGCATATTAGGCTATGGTGAGATTGGCAAATCTCTTGCCAAGTTTTATAAAAAACCATTGATAAAAGATTTGAATAGAGACGACAACTTAAAAGGGGTGGATGTTTTACACGTATGCATTCCATACGACGATAAGTTTATAGAGATAATAAAAAAAGAAATTAAAGAAATAAAGCCTAAGCTTACAATTATCCACTCAACGGTAGCTGTGGGCACAACAAAGAAACTTGTCGATGGCCTGCCCCGAGCCTGCCGAGGGGTTGTTCATAGCCCGGTCAGGGGCACCCACCCAAATCTTTATAAAGGTATTAAAACATTTGTAAAGTATATTGGAGCAGATAACAAAAAGGCGGGTCAAATGGCAAAAAAACATTTTGAAAGTTTGGGCATAAAAACAAGGTTATTTTTTTCATCAAAAACAATAGAGGCGTTAAAATTGTGGGAAACTACCCAGTATGGCTGGTTTATTGTTTTAAATAAAGAAATTAAAAAATGGTGCGATAAAAATGGGTTAGATTTTGAAGAAATTTACACAAATTCAAACAGGTCATATAATGAAGGCTACAAAAAATTAGGCAAGGTAGAGGTTTTAAGACCTCATTTAAAGTATGTGCCGGGCAAGATAGGCGGACACTGCGTCATACCAAACTGCAAAATATTGGGAGGAGAAATAGCAGAGCTTATTTTAAGAAAAAATTCAATGTATCCTAAAAATAGCCGTAAATGAACACTTTAAATATAAGACGGAAAATACCAGAGTGTATAAAAAAAAGAGTTAGGTGGTTTTACCATAAGTTGACCATGAAGATAGAAAAAGAAACCATCAAAGACTTAATGGAATATTATTCTTTGGATAGAAAAAAAGTCATGCATTTATTAGAATCAAGCGGGAGACTAAGTACGGACTTTTGGTATTGTTTGAATCCTAAAACACAAGAAGATATTAGGAATGTTTATATAGAAGATCCATTTTATGTATTTAATCTTACAATATGGCATGCAACAAAGGTGCAGATAAAACTTCGTAAAAAAATGGTTGAGCTTGCAAGGGGCAGGGTTTTAGACTATGGCGCCGGCGTTGGGGATATGTGTATTATGGCGAAGGAAAGAAATTTGGAAGTTGATTATGCTAACTTGTCCGGCCGAGTTTTTAATTTTGCAAAATGGTTATTTAATAGAAAAGGGTACACCATACCGATGGTTAATTTGTCCGTAGATAGAATATCAAAAAATTACGATACAATTTTTTGTATTGATGTTATAGAACACGTTACTGACCCTAAAGGACTTCTGAAAGACTTTATCGGTCATTTAAACAACGGCGGTTATTTAATGATAACTTCCCTAAATCCAATTACGGGAGAAGACATACCTATGCATTTTGGGTTTGATTTCGATCCAGAAGAATATTTAAAATCATTAGGGATGAATAAAGCAGAACATCAATTTCTATGGGTAAAGGGGTCTAAACAATAATTATCAGTAAGACAGGCTAAAAATGAAAAATGTAATTGATAAAATAGTACAAAACACTTACAGGCTAATTTTTGGAGACGAGCCAGCCATTACCATTAATAGGTTCGCAAGAGATCTTAGTTTTGTGGCGGTGGGATTCGGCATTTCCGCAATATTGGGCCTGGCTACTCAAATTATGGCCGGCAGAATATTGGGACCGTTAGAATACGGAAAATATTCCTTGATACAGGCAGTGTCTTTTTTTATAAGCTTTACGATGCTTTTGGGCGTGGCTACGGCATTGATAAAATATAGCTCTGAGAAAAGCAACTTCGACGACCGCCAAAGAATAATTTCTACATCATATTTATTGTTTATTTTCCTAGCTGTTGTTTCTTCGATATTTTTGTCGATCTTTTATAATGTGATCTCTAGTATTTTTGGCATTCCCGCAGAATTGCTTATTTATGCGATTATTTTTTCCTTGCTTGCTTCTTCTTATACAATATCCGTAGCTATTGCGCAGGGTTTAAAAGAGATGAAAGTTCTTTCTATTCTGCAAATAATATATGGTATAAGCGGATTTTTGACATTTTTATTTCTTATTTATTTAAAAGTTTTTACTTTTCAAGCTATTTTGCTCGCTAGTTCGATAAATTATTTTATAGTTTTTGTTTTGACAGCTGTTGTTTTCCGGAAATATCTTTCCTTTAATTTTGATAAAATTCTGGCCAAAAAAATCTTAAAGTACGGGTTTTTCGCCTCAATGGGCTTAATTGCCTATGTTGTATATTCAAATTTTGACAGGCTGATAATAAACAAATTCCTTGGTGCCTCTGCGGTAGGTGTGTATGGATCTTATTATGTTGCTTTTATAGCATCTGCCGGTTTTATTTTCAGTATTTTTAATCTTGTTTTTTTTCCAATGGTTTCGGGCATCAAGGACAAAGAAGCAATTTTAAAAAAAATTAATAGGATAGTACCAAAGCTCTCCTTGTTTGCTGCACTGCCCGTATTATTATTTGGAATTGTGGTTCTAAAGCTGTATGGAGACAGATACCAGTTAAATTTTTGGCTTTGCCTGTTGTTTGATATTGCTTCTGTCCTTTCGGTTATAAACGGAATATATGTATGGTATATGAATGCAACCGGGGAAAGGGGTATTAAAATTACAGCTATAGCCGCAATTTTAGCAGCCATAGTTAATGTTGTAATAAATATCTCTCTTATCCCCATAATAGGATTTTTGGGAGCAGCTATTGCCTCTATATTGGCATATATCATTTCTATTTTTATTACCCTTTATTATAAAAAAGGGTGTATAGTAAAATGAAACAACAACCGTTAGTATCTATTGTTATTCCCACCTATAACAGGAAAAGTACAATTCAAAGAGCCCTTGAAAGCGTTTTTAGTCAAAGTTATAGCAACATGGAGATAATTTTGGTTGATGATGGTTCGACAGACGGCACAGACAAGATTACCTTTGAATTTGCGAGAAATAACCCGGGCATGGTTGTCATAAAAAACGAAGTCAATCTTGGCATCGTAAAATCTTTGAATAGAGGGATAGATGCGGCTAAAGGCAAATATATCGCCCGTCTAGATGATGATGATTATTGGTGCGATAACCAAAAGATAGAAAAACAAACAAACTTTCTCGAAGATAATCGTGATTATGTTCTGGTCGGCGGTAAGGCAAGGGAGGTTAACAGTGAAGGGAAGGAAACCGGCATGTATTTGGTACCAGAAAAAGATGTAGATATTAAGGGAAGAATATTGTTCGGTGATGCATTTATACACGTAACGGTCATTTTCAGAAAAGAAGCATGGAAAAAAACTGAAGGTTATGACAAAAATTTTGAGGGCATAGAGGATTGGGATTTGTGGCTTAAGATGGGTCTGCTCGGAAAATTTTATAATTTTCAGGAAGTTTTTGCCGTGCACACAGGGCACAAAAAGAACAGCCCCAGCAATTTTGAGAAAAAGTACGATGGCATAAAAAGATTAAAACTAAGTCTTAAACTCATAAAGAAATACAGCGGTCATTATTCGAGGTATAGAATGGCGATTCTGTATTGTCGCGCGAGATATCTTTACTCACTTTTACCATTTAAAAACCAAATTAGGCCGGCCTTGACCCGCCTTCGAGATTTGTTGCGTTCGCCCTCATAAATGACACCTGTTGACACCTGTTGACACAGTGCAAAATAAGAGTATTATATAGGTATGGATGGAGAAATTAAACAAAACAAGATTTAGACCCCAAAAGAAGCCCGGGATTTTTTAAAAGTTTCAGAAAGTACCATGAAAAGGATGCTGAAAAACGGCATTATAAAGGCCTATAAGGTTTCGGGTCAATATCGGATTTGGGGCTATGAAATTTTACGCCTCGTTTCTCCTAAATTTGATTCGGAAATTTACAGAGCCTATAAAAATCTTAAAACAAAAACTAAGAGCATAATTGAAAAGTGGTAATTTAATGAAAAACATAAGAATCATTCCTAGGTTGGATATCAAGGGTCCTAATTTGGTGAAAGGCATACACTTGGAAGGATTAAGGGTTTTGGGCCAGCCGGAACTTTTTGCCGAACATTATTATAAAAACGGCGCTGATGAGCTTATATACATGGACGTTGTTGCCAGTTTGTATGGCAGAAATAGTCTTATTGAGATCATAAAAAAGACTGCAGAAAAAATTTTTATTCCCTTAACCGTTGGCGGTGGGCTGCGAACGCTGGAAGATATAAAAAATGTTTTGAGAGCTGGAGCAGACAAGGTCTCATTAAACACCATAGCCATAAGAAACCCAGAGATTATTAAAGAAGCTTCAAAAAGGTTCGGTTCTTCGACAATTGTAATATCTATAGAGGCTATAAAACAGCCAGATGGTAAGTATATGGCGTTTATAGAAAATGGGAGGGAACATACAGGCGTAGAAGTTTTTTCTTGGGCAAAAAAAGTAGAAGAATTAGGAGCTGGTGAGATTCTGCTTACGTCGGTTGACAAAGAGGGTACTGGTTCTGGCTATGACATCGAGCTTACAAGGGCTGTATCAGAGTTAGTGTCAATACCTGTGATTGCTAATGGTGGAGCAGGGAAAGCCGAGGATATAGGAAAAGTAATAAAAGAAGGGAGAGCGGACGCTGTCAGTCTGGCTTCTGTTCTGCATTACGACTTTGTCAGGAATTATCTAAAAAGCGAGAATTTTTCCAAAGATAAAAAAGAAGGCAACAGAGAATTTTTAAAAAATGGCATGGTTTCGACAAAAATAAAGCCCGCAGGATTGGCAGAAATAAAATCGTACCTTTTAGAACAAAGACTCAATTGTAGAAAACTATGAAAAAAGAAGTTATAATTATAGATTACGGAATGGGAAATTTGTTCAGTGTGAAACTCGCCTGTGAAAAAGTTGGTTTAGAGGCAATTATTTCGCACGATAAAGCCGAGATTTCTAAGGCTACGGCTTTGATTCTTCCCGGCGTCGGTGCTTTCGGGGACGCAATGGAAGCTTTGAAAGAATTAGATTTAGTCGGCGTTATAAAAAAATTCATTGATTCCGGAAAGCCGTTTTTGGGGATATGCCTTGGTATGCAGTTGCTTATGACAGAAAGTGAAGAATTTGGCAACCACAAGGGATTGGATATCATCAAAGGTAAGGTAATTAAGATTCCATCGTCCGCGGATAAAGTTCCGCAAGTTGGGTGGAATAAAATATTAAAAGGGAAAAATAAGAAAGATTGGAATGCCACCCTGTTGGATGGATTGTCGGAGGGAGATTATATGTATTTTGTCCATTCCTTTTATGTTTTGCCAGCAGACACGAACGTTATTCTTTCAGAGACAAACTATGCAGGGTTAAATTATTGTTCCAGTTTACGCACTAAAAATATTTTTGCCTGCCAGTTCCATCCGGAAAAAAGCGGTGAAAAAGGATTATTAATTTATGAAAACCTAGCAAACTTAATATGCCAGAAAAAAAGTTAGAAGTAAAATACGGATTGCCAGAAAAAGTCGTTTTCTGTAAGAGATGTGTTATGTCGAATCAGCGCCCGGCCTCTAGCGTGGAGTTTAAGCATACACTGAATTCCGGACACGTAACAATGAATATTGATAAGGAAGGAGTATGCGATGCCTGCAGATTCGCTGAAAAAAAGGACAAGATTGATTGGGTAAAGAGGGAGAAAGAGTTGATGGTTTTATTGGATAAATACCGCAAGAACGACGGCTCTTATGATTGCATAGTTCCCGGCAGTGGGGGAAAAGATAGCGGTTTTGCCGCTCATATACTGAAATACAAATACGGTATGAATCCGCTTACAATAACTTGGCCTCCGATATTGTATACAGATTACGGCTACAAAAATTTTAAAAATTGGATAGAGATAGGGGGTTTTGACAATATAACCTTTAAGCCCAATGGCAGGGCAATGAAATTATTGACCAAATTGGCAATTGAAAATATTTTGCATCCCTTTCAAACATTTTTCTTGGGCCAAAAATTTTTACCCCCTAAAATTGCTATTAAATATAATATTCCACTTGTTTTTTACGGAGAGAATGAGGCTGAATACGGAAATCCAATAGCAGACAATAAAACCTCTTTAAGGGATAAATCATATTTTGCAATGGAAAATATGGATGAAATTTATTTGGGCGGCGTTTCGATCAAAGACCTTATAGATAAACATAATCTCAGGCTTTCTGAATTAAGTCCTTTCTTGCCAATCAATTATAAAGAAATAGAAAAATCAAACATTGAAGTGCGTTACCTCGGCTATTATCTGAAATGGACTCCGCAGGAAAGTTATTATTACGCGGTAGAGCATACCGGTTTCCAGGCCAGGCCGTTCAGAACACAGGGCACGTACAGCAAATATAACAGCATTGACGACAAAATAGACGACTTGCATTATTACACAACTTTTATAAAGTTCGGTATTGGTAGAGCAACCTACGACGCTTCACAGGAAATAAGAAATAAACATTTGACCCGCGAGGAAGGGCTTGCCTTGGTTAAAAAATTTGATGGCGAATTTCCGGATAGGTATTTCAATGAAACCTTAAGCTACCTGGACATAAAGCCGGAAGGGTTTTTAAAATTATGCGACCTTTTTCGTTCTCCTCATTTATGGAAAAAAGTAAATGGCGAGTGGAGATTAAGACATACGGCGAATAAAGACGGCACAGATGATTAATGAAAAAAACATATTAGCAATAATCCCGGCCCGAGGAGGGTCAAAGGGGATTCCCAGGAAAAACATCAGACTTCTGTCTGGTAAGCCTTTAATTGTTCATACAATAAGGTCGGCTCAAAAAAGCCGATACCTAGATAAAATTATTGTTTCCACGGATGACGAGGAGATAGCCAGAATATCAGGAAATGCCGGCGCAGAAGTTGTCATAAGGCCGAAAAAATTAGCAAAAGATAGCGCGCCGGTATATTCGGCCATAGAACACGCCTGTCGTTCTTATAGGCCTGGCATTGTTGTTATACTTCAACCGACTTCTCCGCTGAGAACTTCGCAAGACATAGACCGCGCTGTGAAAATTTTTTTGAAAAATAAACGCGATTCGGTTGTAAGCGTTTGCGAATCAGAAAGATCAGTTTATTGGTCTTTTTGGGCCAATGGCAGGTATTTAAATCCGATTATCGGTAAAAAGTATTTTAATTTAAGGAGGCAGGATTTGCCCAAGGTTTATATCCCAAACGGAGCGATATTTGTATTTAGCTATAAAAAATTATTAAAATGCAGAGGTCTTTATTGCGGGAATATCCTGCCATATTTTATGCCGGCGGACAGGAGCATTGACATAGACGAAGAGAATGATTTTTTACGCGCTGAAAAAATATTTAAAAATGAAAAAAAACAAAATCATCAATAAAGGTTGTTTTATTATTGCCGAGGCCGGGGTAAACCACAATGGCGATTTGGGTTTGGCTAAAAAAATGATTGATGCCGCAAAGAACGCCAAGGCAGACGCTGTTAAGTTCCAGACATTTAAAGCAGAGGAGCTTGTCACAAGTGAGGCGCCTTTAGCCAGTTACCAGCAGAGGAATATTGGAGGCGATGGAAGCCAAATGGATATGCTTAAAAAAATGGAATTGGCAAATAATGATTTTATTAAGCTGAAAAAGTATTGCGATAAAAAAGGAATTATTTTTCTGTCTACTCCGCACACGGAATCAGCCGCTGATTTTCTAGCCGATTTGATGCCCGCATTCAAAATTGCGTCTCCTGATTTGACTAATTTGCCGCTTCTTGAAAAAATCGCAAGTAAACAAAAATGGATAATTTTGTCCACCGGCATGAGTAGTTTAAAGGAAATAGAGCAGGCCCTGAAAACAATAAGAGAAATATCAAAAAAGAAAATAAGCCTGCTTCATTGTACTACCGACTATCCCTGCCCGCTTGACGAAGTTAACCTGAATGCAATGTCTTTGCTGAAGGAGAAATTTGAAAAAAAATTTGCCCCTTTAGAAATTGGGTATTCCGACCACACAGAAGGAATTATTGTTTCTGTAGGGGCGGCGGCCTTGGGAGCTAAAGTTATAGAGAGGCATTTTACTTTGGACAAAAATCTGCCAGGGCCGGATCATAAGGCGTCTTTAAACCCAGAAGAGTTGCAAGGAATGGTAAAAGTAGTAAGAGACATAGAGGTTGCTTTAGGAAACGGAATCAAAAAACCAACTAAAAATGAAGAAAAAATAAAAAAAATTATCAGGAAAAGTATTGTAGTAATAACAAACATAAAACGAGGCGAAATCATAAGGCGAGATATGCTTTTGATGAAAAGACCGGGTACGGGCATAAAGCCGGAATACCTTGGTAGGGTCGTCGGCAGAAAAGCAAAACAAGATATAAAAAAGGATAAATTATTAAGCTGGAACATGATATGACCGCTAAAAACAGTTTAAAATTTATATGGCTTTCCGCTAATTTATTCGGTTACGAAGTTTTGAAGGAAGTACTGAGAGCGGGGAAGATTAAAATCTCCGGAGTGGTCACTCTGAGCGCAAAGTCAAAGGTAAAAATGTACGATGGCATATCAATAAAAAAATGGTATGAGTTGGGCATTCCAGTATATGAGGTGGAAGATATCAACAGTCAAGAAAAATTGATTGAATATTTGGATCCTGACTTTATAATAATGGCAGGCTGGCGGCAAATAATCAATAAAAGTATTCTTGATATTCCCGCTAAAGGATTTATAGGTTTTCATCCGTCTTTATTGCCAAAGGGCAGGGGTCCTGCCCCTATAATAAATACTATTCTTTTAGACCTCAAAAAATCTGGTGTTACAATGTTTTATTTGGGCGAAGGAGTTGATAACGGAGATATAATCGGTCAAGTCGTGTTTGATGTTAAGGACAATGATTACGCTCAGGACATATATGAAGATGCAATAAAAGGGGCCAAAGAACTCGTTAACCTTTTGCCCTTGCTAAACGACAATGATGCTCCGAGAACAATACAATAAGAGAAGTATGCCAGTTATTTTCCCAAGAGGACATTAAAGGATAATGAAATTTATATAGATAAAGACAATGCAGAGGATATTTATAGGAAAATACGGGCGTTCTCAAGGCCATATAAGGGAGCTTTTCTAAATGTACGCGGTAAAAAAATTATAATTTGGGAGGCCCAATTGGAAAATGAATAACATCAAAGTTTGTATTGTTACAGGTACAAGAGCAGAATATGGATTGCTAAAACCGGTTATGGAAGCAATTCAAAAAGAAGGCCATTTGCGCCTTCAGGTTGTTGCTACGGGGGCGCACCTTTTTCCTGGTTCCGGCATGACAATAAAGGAAATTATCAAAGATGGATTTAAGATTGACGCCAAAGTAAAGATGACGCCTCCGGAAGATACGGTCTCAGCCACGGCCGAGTCCATTGGAAAAGGAATTATTGGTATCAGCAAAACGTTCAAAAAAATAAGGCCCGATATTGTTGTTGTTTTGGGCGACAGAGTGGAGGCTTTGGCGGCGGCGATTGCGGCTGTTTATTCTAAAATCGCCTTAGCTCACATACACGGAGGAGACAGCCCGAAGGCCGGCTTTGATGAATACGCAAGGCACGCTATTACCAAGCTGGCCCACATTCATTTTCCGGTTACACAAATGAGCGCAAAAAGAATAATAAAAATGGGAGAAAACCCGAAAAACATATATGTTGTGGGTGCGCCGGGGTTAGACAGCATTTTTCATGAAAAATTTTTGGGTAAGGGAAAAATTGAAAAAAAATATAATTTAGACTTGTCGCTTCCCTTGCTTTTAGTTATCCATCATTCCGTCAGCACGGAAGATGCAGACGCTTTATTGCAGGTGCAGGAAACCCTAAAAGCCGTTACGGATTTGAGGTTCCAAACTATTATAATTTATCCGAATGTTGACGCCGGCGGCCGCAGAATAGCGGGTACCATTGAAAAATATCGTAGGTATTCATTTGTTAGAATATTCAAAAATATTCCCAGACAGGATTATTTGGGCTTATTGAGAGTCGCGAGCGTTCTGGTGGGCAATTCTAGTTCCGGAATTATAGAAGCGCCGGCAGTCCATCTGGCTACAGTCAATATAGGTTCCCGCCAGGACGGCAGGGAAAGGACCTGCAATGTTATTGATGTCCCCTACGACAGGAAAAAGATAAAGGAAGCAATAAATAAGGCAATAAATGACAAAAATTTTAGAGCGCGATTAGCAAAATGCAAGAGCATATATGGCGATGGTAACGCAGGGTTCAAAATAGCTAAAATTTTAGGCTCCATAAAAATAGAAAAAGAACTATTTCAAAAAAAAATAACTTATTAAATATTATGAAAATTTTAGTAATAACCCCTCACCCCGACGATGAAGTTTTGGGCTGTGGAGGGACAATAATCAACCATACGAGAAAAGGGGATGAGGTTTATTTGTGCATCGTGACTAAGGTTTACACCCCAGACTGGTCAAAAAAATTTATAAAAGAAAGAGTAGAAGAGATTAAAAAATCTAATAAAATTTTGGGAATCAAAAAAACCATTTTTTTGGATTTCAAAGCGGTACAACTTGACGTCATACCACAGAAAGAGTTGAATTATAGAATTAACAAAGTAGTTGAGGATGTTAAGCCAGAAATAGTTTATCTCCCGCACCGTGGCGACCTGCACAAAGACCACCGCTTGATTTTTGATTCCTCTTTAGTCGCCACAAGGCCTGGTTATAATAAATCCGTGAAAAGAATACTATCTTACGAAGTTTTATCTGAAACTGATTGGGGCAGTGCTTTATGTCCATTTTTGCCCAACGTCTATGTGGACATCACAAACAGCGTAGAAGAGAAAATTAAAGCCATGGAGGCATATGGAAGCGAAGTCCGAAAATATCCTCACTCGCGTTCGCTGGAGATGATAAAAATTCTTGCGCAAAAAAGAGGAACTGAGGCAAACATGGATTTTGCTGAAGCATTTTTGCTAATAAGAGAAAATTATGGGAAATAGGTCTAAAACTAGAATAATTTATGCAGGGGATAGAGACATTTCTGTTTGGGTTCTTAAGTTTATGATTAGCCATGGGGTTAAGCCAGTTGCACTTATGGTTTCCGATGAAAAAAAAGCTACACACGACAAAGAACTTATTAAATTGTGCGGTTATCTTGATAGATCTAAAATATTAAGGGGCGGTAGGTTTAGGACAGAAGAAGGCCAAGGTTTGATTAAAAGTTTGGACCCAGATTACATTATATGCGTACATTTCCCGTATATTGTCCCGAAGGAAATATTAAAGATCCCGAGAGAGGGAGTATTAAATTTGCATCCTGCATATCTCCCGTATAATAGGGGTTGGCACACCCCGACGTGGGCTATTTTTGAAGGAACCCCTTATGGGGCGACATTGCATTTTATGGATGAGGGCGTAGATACAGGAGACATAATCAATCAAAAAAAAATAAAAATATTGCCAGACGATACGGCTGATACTCTTTATAAAAGAGTCAAATATTTAGAATTCAATGTTTTTAAAGAGGCTTGGAAGAGTCTCGTAAATAAAGACTATAGCCGCAAGCATCAGAAAAAAACAGCAACTGTCCATAAGAAATCAGATATAGATTCAATACGATTTATTGATTTTGAAAAGAGCGTTTCGGCGGGCGACGTAATAAAGCGCGTCAGAGCGCTGACAACAAACGACCTGAACGAGGCTGCTTACTTTAAAAGCGGAAACAAGAAATATAAAATTCAGGTTCATATAATAAATGATGCCTAAATTAATAAATGATTATTTTAGACGGAAACAAGTTAGCTAAAGAAATTTTAGAAGATCTCGCCGGGGAGATTAGGGAAAAACAGCTTCAACTGAAGACAGCTGTGATTTTGCTGGGCAATAATTTGATTTCCAGCTCATACGTCAACAAAAAAAAAGAAGCTTGCGAAACGGTTGGAGTTGGTTTTCAATTGTTTAATTTTCCATCAGATATAGGCGGGAGCGAATTAAGGGAAAAAATTAAAAAAATTATTGACGATAAAAGTATTTCAGGAATAGTTATCCAACTTCCCCTTCCTCAAAAAGTTGATACCTCAGAGATTCTAAATCTTATACCGGTTTCGAAAGATATAGATGTTTTATCAGACGCCAGTTTCGAAAAGTTTTCAAAAAATAATTTACCCATTTTGCCGCCGGTTGTGGGAGCCGTCAATTATATATTCGAAAAATATAAAATACCTATTAAGGGTAAAAAAATAGTTTTAATCGGCAAGGGAAAACTAGTTGGTAAACCCCTATCCGTGTGGTTGACAAATAACGAAGCGGAATTTTATTTTATTGATAAAAGCGTTGGCAATGTCGGTGATTTTACAAAAAATTCAGATATTATAATTTCTGGCGCTGGGTTTCCAGGTTTGGTAAAAAAAGATATGATAAAAGCCGGGGCAGTGCTTATTGACGTGGGCACTTCTTCTGAAAACGGAAAGATAAAAGGAGACATCGATTCTTCGGCTTATCAAAAAGCAAGTTATGTTGCCCCTGTCCCAGGAGGCGTAGGGCCTTTGACAATAGCTTGTTTGATTAGCAATCTAGTAAAAATAAATCAAAAATATGAATAAAAATTCAATACCATTGTTTAAAATTTTTTGGGATAAAAAGGACGTTGAATCGGTTACAGAAGTAATTAAAAGCGGTGCTAATTGGGCCATTGGGCCAAAAATCGAAGAATTTGAAAAAGCTGTATCTGCTTATGTTGGTACAAAATATGCGCTGGCTTTTAACTCGGGCACATCTGCACTGCACGCCCTGATGATAGCTTATGGATTTGGTCCTGGGGATGAAATTATTGTGCCGGCTTTTTCATTTATAGCTACCGCAAACTCGCCGGTTTTTGTGGGCGCCAAGCCTGTTTTTGCAGAGATAGAAGATGTGACCTTTGGTCTGGATCCTAAAGATATAGAGAAAAAAATTACTAAAAAAACAAAGGCCATAATGCCTATGCATTACGGCGGGTCTGCCTGTCAAATAGGAGAGATTAAAAAAATAGCAGATAAAAATAATCTTATTTTGATAGAAGACGCTGCCGAATCTTTGGGTACTAAGGTTGGAAAGAAAATGGTAGGAACGTTTGGAGATTCTGCGATGTTTAGTTTTTGCGGGCCCAAGGTAATTACCACTGGCGAAGGGGGTGTTATAGTTACCAATAATAAAGAGGTTTATGAAAAAATGAAAATGGTCAGATCCCATGGCCGCTTGGAAACTGAAAATTACTTTACGACATCAGATTACATGGATTACGTAGAGCTGGGCTATAATTTTAGGATGTCCAGTATCACAGCTGCATTGGGTATATCGCAGCTAGGAAAAATTGATAAAGTTATAAAAATGAGAAGGGAAAACGCGTCCTATTTAACCAATAAATTGTCCGGCATGAAAGAAATAACAACGCCAAACGCCCGTAAAGGAGGTTTCGTTTCATATCAGATGTACACCATTAAATTACGTGATGGTAAAAAAACCAGAGACATGCTGAAAGATTATTTAAACAAGGCGGGCATTTCTGCGAAAGTTTATTTTGAGCCAATTCATTTGTCCAAGTTCTATAGGGACAAGTTCGGTTTTAAAAAAGGAGATTTATTTGTGACTGAGAATATAAGCGGCGAGGTGCTGACGCTTCCGATGTATCCCTCCTTAACTAAAAAGGAAATGGATTACATCGTAAAAAATATTAAAACTTTTTTTAATAAATAATTTTAAATTTATGTCAGAAAGCAATTTTTATAAGGGTAAAACAATTTTAGTAACAGGAGGAGTCGGTTCTATAGGCAGTGAGATTGTTAAAAACTTATTAAAGTATAACCCCAAAGCAGTTCGGGTCTTTGATAATAATGAGACCGGCTTATTTGATTTGGATCAAAACTTACAATCAAAAAAAATAAGATTGTTTGTTGGCGACGTAAGAGATAGAAGAAGATTAAAAAGAGCGATGGAAAGAGTTGACATAGTTTTTCACGCTGCAGCGTTAAAACACGTGCCCTTATGCGAATCTAATCCCTTTGAGGCCGTGCAAACTAATGTGATTGGCACACAAAACGTGGTAGATGCTTGCCTAGAGACTGGAGTTGGTAAGATGATAAATATAAGTACGGATAAGGCAGTGAATTCTCCTAATGTAATGGGGGCCACAAAATTATTATCAGAAAGACTGGTTACTGCCACGCATTATTATAAAGGCAGGAACAAAACAGTATTTTCTTCGGTAAGATTCGGTAATGTTCTAAATTCAAGAGGATCGATTGTCCCGTTATTTCAAAAACAAATTAAAAATGGCGGGCCAGTGACAATAACGAATCCAGACATGGTACGGCTTGTCATGAGTATACCCAAGGCCGTAGATTTGGTTTTGAAGTCAGGCGAAATGACGAAAGGAGGAGAGATTTTCATTCTTAAGATGCCAGCCATAAGATTGGGTGATTTTGCTGAAGCCATCATTGAAGAGTTGGCGCCCAGGTATGGCCATAAACCGCAAGAAATAAAAATAAAAATTATTGGGGAGAGAATCGGCGAAAAATTCTGCGAAGAAATGGTTACAAAAGACGAATCAAAAAATATTCATGAAACAAAAGAGATGTTTATAATTTTGCCCTCTGCCGAGAAAGGAGCAAAAAAAGAGTGTTCGGCTAATGACAATTGTTCTCCCAAAAATTTTAAATTTTTGACCAAAAAAGAAATAAAGGATTTGTTGGAAGAAATATTAGGTTTTTCCAAGCCCATTTAAGAGTTAAGAATCGTTAAGATTATGGAAATAATTATAAAGCCAAAAAAAGGATTATCCGGGCTGGATTTTAAAGAGTTGTGGCACTACAAGGAGCTTTTCTACTTTTTATCATGGAAAGAGGTTAAGTTGCGCTATAAACAGACCATGTTTGGAATCCTTTGGGCGGTTATGCAGCCGTTCTTCACCATGGTCGTATTCACAATTATTTTTGGGCGGCTGGCTAAAATACCATCGGACAGCATCCCTTATCCGATATTTGTTTATGCAGGGCTCTTGCTTTGGAATATTTTTTCAGCTGCACTCAACAGTGCAAGCCAAAGCTTGGTTACCAACGCAAATATTATCCAAAAAATTTATTTCCCAAAAATTATTCTATTAGTGTCGTCTATCATAGTAAGTTTAATAGATTTTATATTTGCCGCCTTAATCTTTGCCGCAATAATGATTTACTATAAATTCATGCCTCACTTTGCGGGCTTGTTAATCTTCCCTCTTTCGCTCCTTATAACAATTACATCGTCTTTGGGTATAGGATTATTTTTGTCGGCGTTTAACGTGAAATATCGAGACGTTCGCTACATTTTGCCGTTTTTTCTACAGCTATTAATATTTATCACGCCAGTGATTTATCCTTCAAGCATAGTTCCGCAAGCTTATCGTTGGATTTTAGCCTTAAACCCGATGACTGGAGCAATAGAATCTTTCAGAAATAGTTTTTTTGGCACAGTTCCAGTTGATTGGCCGATGATGATGATTTCAGCAGTTGTAAGCATTATTTTTCTTATTTTTGGATTATTATATTTCCTCAAAACTGAAAAGAATTTTGCAGATATAATATAACGTAAAGACATGGATAACATCATAGAAGTTAAAAATCTCTCAAAAAAATACCTTATGGGTCAAAAACAGAAAGGGGTTGGCACTTATGGGACCTTGCGTGACGAGTTGGCAAATACATTTAAAAAGCCATTAAAATGGCTTGCCGGGCAAAAAGAGGCTAAAGAATATCTTTGGGCCTTGGAGGATGTCAGTTTTTCATTAAAACAAGGAGAAATTTTGGGATTGATCGGTCCTAACGGCGCAGGAAAGTCTACGCTTTTAAAAATTTTGACAAGAATTACCCCTCCAACTGAGGGCAAGGCAATGATTCGAGGAAGAGTGAGTAGTTTGCTGGAAGTTGGCACGGGTTTCCACCCGGAATTAACCGGCAGGGAGAACATTTATCTAAATGGAGCTATTTTAGGAATGACCAAAAAAGAAATAGACAGTAAATTTGATAAAATTGTTGATTTTGCCGAGATGCGTAAGTTTTTGGACACTCCGGCAAAACATTATTCCACGGGAATGTATATGAAGCTGGCTTTTTCGGTTGCGGCACATTTGGAGCCGGACATTTTGCTTGTCGATGAAGTGCTAGCAGTGGGAGATGAAGCATTTCAAAAAAAATCTCTTGGGAAAATGGATGAAATCACTAAGAAAGGAGGTAGAACCATAGTTTTTGTTAGCCATAATATGGGCGCGATAAAAAGGCTTTGTTCCAAAACAATTTTACTTGATCACGGAAAGATTATTAAAGCTGGTGACACAGAAGAGGTTATAGAGTTTTATCTTAAGAGTTTTATGACCCAGAAGTCGCGTAGGGCAGTGTTTGCAGATGATCCTAAAAAAGTTAATCAAATAATTGAAGTTTCAGTCGTTTCTTCGGGAAAATCTGATACCGACAGTTTGGATATTTCTGACGAGCTTGTGATTAGAATAAAATTTCGCGTCCGCCGTGAAATGAAAGGTAGCAACGTGGCATTTTCGCTATACCGAGAAGGAACCCTGATTTTTAATTCGTTTGATACTGATTTGGATAAAAATATTTTTGAATTAAGACAATCCGGAGACTATATTTCAGAAATTACCCTGCCAAAGCACTTGTTTGTTGCCGGGCGATACAGTGTGTCGGTTTCTTCTAACTGGCCTAATATCGGCCCTGCAGATGACCGTCCCGATGCAGTCGTTTTTGAGCTAGAAGAGATAAGTGAAGATATCAGTCATAAAAGTTATGCGAAATTTAGGAGAGGGCTTTTGATTATGCCTTTAAAATGGAACACTCGCAATGATAAATAATAAACCTGCCGAGGATATCCTTACAGCTGGGGAAAACGTTTCTTGCGCGCTTCTTTTTGTTGGGGCTGGATACGATTTAAAACTTATAAAAGAGACAATTGAATTGGCAAAAAAAAATAGAGGAGAACTTAAGGTTATCTCTCTTAGCGCAAACATAGATGATGCATTACTAAAGGAAGGTGTTCAATCAAGGTGTCTGTCTTTATATTGTAACGATAATCTTTGGGAATATATCAGCGAAAGATCAATCAAATGGATTTTAAACTGGCCCAATCAAAAAATTATAAATAATAAATCAATTAAAGAGGAATTTATTTATAAAAATTGTTCATTATGGTGGTTTGGAGCCGATTCTTTGCTTTCTGATAAAGGTGGCGTATTTGATGTGTTTTTTTATATCGAACTTTTTTCTCTAATTGTGGAAAAAGAAGGGCCCAGTAAAGTATACTTTACTGGAGAAAAAAACCTTCGTCTTGATTTACTGAAAAATATTGTAAACCTTTTGGGGATAAATTTTCAATATATTGAGCCGGAAAATAGGTGGCTGGCGAGATTTTTTTATTCTAGAATTTATAATCTCAGCAATTTTCCCATTAAGGTTTTTAGATTTTTTTCCAGGTTTTCTGAAATTATTTATAGGAAAACGGCTTTTTCAATTTATATTGCAAAAAATTTATTTACCGGTAAAAAATCGAAACATTTGAAAAAGGTTTTAATATTCCCTCATCATGGAAAGTATGCTAGGCAGTATTATGTCAACGGAGTGAAATACATAGGAGATTTTTATTATCATGGCATCGAAGAGGCTTTGCGTCAAGATAGTAATTTGGATGTTGTTTCTTTATCTCCAGGAAGACCAATACTAGACAAATTTTCTTGGCTCTCGGACTTCGTTGAAATTATTAAAGGAGACTCCTATAAAACGATTGATGGGTATATAATGTTCAGCTCCTACTTTAAAAAAATATCTCATAAAATATTTTTTGAAAATAAGTGGGAAGAAATATCTGTTGCCCCCTCCTTCAGAAAAGGTCTGATTCTTGAAAACATTGATTTATTTCCTTTTTTACAAGAACATTTTAAAAAAATGTTTGTGCAATCTTTTTCAACAGCAATTGGACTATTAGACGTCGCTAATAATATTATCAGCAAAGAAAAACCAGATATTATTTTGACAATATACGAAACTAGTACCGACAAAAGGGCGATAGAGGTGGCCGCCAAGGAACATGGTATTACGGTAATTGGCCTGCAACATGGGATTATAGGTTCATATCATGCCAGTCGCGTCGGTTATTTTTACAAGCCCGGAGAAACCTGGTATTCTGGTGAAGACAGCGCGCTCAAGTGTCCTATACCTAAAAAAACATTAGTTTTTGGAGATTATTTTAAAGATTTGCTAATTAAAGATGGATATCCATTTAACACAGTGGTTGCAACTGGTTGTCCGCGTTTCGATTATCTTTTTGACTACGATGCAGAGACTATTAAAAAAAAATGCGAAAGATTAGGGATAGCTTTCGGCAAAGAAACTGTTTTGTTTATAAGTGACGGCATTTGTGATAATTTTATGTATCAGGAGATTCAAAACAACAAAGGAAAAAATATTCAGGCGGCAAGAGATATTTTATCGATAAGTCAGGATGATGTGCAATTAATTATTAAAGCTCATCCTCGAGACAATGAGGGAAGTTACAATTGCTTGCTTAAAGAGTTCCCCGGGAGAAGCATAAAGATAACCAAATACGGAAATTTGTCGGCATTAATCCAGTGCGCTTCTGTGGTTGTTATGAAGTCGTCAACCGCGGGCATAGAGGCAGTAATCCATAAAAAACCAGTAATAGTTTTTAATTTAAATAATGGACCCCAAATAGCATCTTATTATGTTGCGGGCGGTGTTGCTCTGGAGGCGAATGACAGAGGTTCTCTTAAAATAGCGCTAGACCAGCTTTTAAACCAAACCGAAATTAGAGAGAAGTTGATCAACAATATGGATGGGTTTATTAAAAAATTCGCTTTTGCAGCAGATGGGAGGTCATCTTCTAGGGTTAAGAATGCGATTTTACAGGAGCTAGATTCAAGCAGCTAAAAATAAAAAAAGTTATATATGGATGTAATAATTGTATGCCATACGGAATTCGGCTTTGTTAGAGACAAAAAAGTGATTCCTGATAAAAAAGCAGTCTTGGGTGTTAAGGACGGCGTTTTTAATTTAATAAAAATTGCCGAAAAATACAATGCGAAAATTTCTTTTGCTGTTTGTCCGGAAGTTGTTGAATGTTTCCCAAAAAATATCACTCATGAAATAGGCTTGCATATACACCCGGGTTGGGAAAAATTAGGGAAAGAAGATTACTATGTCGGAGATACTTATCTCAGGGAGCATTGCAAGCAATCCAGCTCATCTTCAGTTTTGTGGAGCTATCCATATTTTGAACAATTTGAAATGATAAAGACTGGCAAAGAATACATCACTGAGAAGTTGGGGGTTGTCCCTAAATTTTTTGTGGCCGGACGCTGGTGCATTAATAACGACACCGTAAAAGCATTAGTGGTAAACGGTTTTACCCATGACTGTTCAATTCCTCCTGGTAATAAAAATGAGCATATGGATTATTCCCGGCTTTCACGGATTTGTATGCCGTATAACCCGAGCAGTAATGATTATCAGGTTGAGGGCGATGTCCCATTATTATTAACGCCAACTTCACAATGCTGGCGCATTGGAAGCGTTAATCCAGAAATGATACCCGTTGTCGGGTTGCTGTGGTTAAAAGCGTGTTTTATTGAATACTATAATCAGGGCGCCCCTTTGTTCCATATTTGTTTGCATTCTCCATCAATGACCGATAATTATCTATCGTCCGGCATGGATGGGCTTCTTTTCTTTATTTCAAAACATAAAAATATTAATTTCAAATTTGCTTCAGAGATTGGAGAATATCCGCAAGTAAAAACAAAAACAGACTTGTTGCCATACATTTTTGCCATAAACAAAAATATTTTAGCAACTTTTTTAAAAATTTAATGATTATCAGCCAGCAAGAAGAAATTATTATACGCAACGATCAAGCGGAAACTTACGAAGATTGGTATCTTAAAAAGGGTGTATTATTTGATTGGGTTGAGAGAAAATCAATATTAAATGCTCTAAATATACAAAAAGATGATATTGTACTTGATGCTGGATGCGGTACCGGGAGGCTTTCTATAGAAATCGCGAAAAAATGCAAAAAAATTTATGCGCTGGATTTTTCTCAAAAAAGCATAGATATATTAAACAAAAAGATAAACGACCAGAAAATTAAAAACATAGAAACTTTTGTTTGGGATATTACAAAACCTCTCCCATTAAATGAAAAAATAGATAAAGTTTTGAGCATCCAGGTGATACAACATATTCCTACGGAAAGCAAAAGATTAGAGACGCTTAAAATTTTCTATGACCAATTAAAAATAAGAGGAGAATGCTTGTTTTCGGTATACAACTTTAACTTTCAATCTGGGGAAAAAATTATGAAAGAAGGAGAGTTTTCCAGCGGGTTTTATTATTTAAGATTTACTCCAGAAGAAGTCGATAATTTGTTTAAAAAAAGCGGTTTTAAAAATACCTCGGTAGCAGGCTGTATTAATTTTAAGGGTTACGGGCGGCTCAGCAAATATAATATTTATCGATTATTCTATTTTGTGGCAGCATTGGACGTTTTTTTATCGAAGTTCAGATTTTCATGTTTTTTAGGAAATTTTTTGATGGTGAAAGGTCAAAAAGTATAAATATATGGTAGAAATAGAATATAAAAAATTAATATTTGGCACAAGACAGATTTGGTTTGCCGATTTCCCGTATGAAGTTAAGGGAACCCATAGGGTGATTTTTAGGGATTGCAAAGGGAAAACTGAAGTACCCGGGTTCACCTGCGAACAACATACTACCTTTGTTATAGATCTTGATGAAAGTTTAGAAGGGATTTGGGGTGCCATGAGCTCAACTTGCCGGTATGAGATAAGGCGGGCAGAAAGAGAAGGGTTAAGGGTTGAAATGAACCAAAATTTTGAAGATTTTATTGAAATGGAAAAATTGTTTAATAGGGCCAAACAATTATCTGAAAGAGGGAATATGAATGTCGGTTTTATGAAAAGATATGGAACCTTGTTTACAGTCAGACTAGGGCAAGAAGTTTTGGGCGGCCAATTTTATTTGGAGGACAAAAATAATATAAGGTTATTGTCGGCGCCTTCAAAAAGGCTAAATGTAGACAGCAAAAAATCTGTTTTGGTTGGTATGGGTAATAGGTTAATGACTTGGGAGGCTGTAAAGTATTCTAAGGCTAAAAGCATAAAGGAATTTGATTTTGGGGGTTATTATGGCGGAGGAATAGGCGGAAAAATTTTAGATGAGCCGAACCGGTTTAAGCAGAGCTTCGGCGGGGATAAGGTGGAACGCTATATCTACCAAAAAGACTACTCGGTTATATATAAAAATATTTCATTATTAAAAAAATATTTTAAAAATGTTAAAAGAACAATATCGTAAGTTAGAAAAGGTATTTCCCTTTGTTAAAATTTTAAAGAAACTATATGGCAAAATTCCGGGCAAGGGTTTGCCACGAAGGTATAAGTATTTGTTGCAAGGCGTTGGAGAAGCGAAGGCCCGCAAAATCATGGAAATTGGCACATACACCGGCAGGCACGCTGAAACAATGATTGAAGAGGCTAAAAAATACCATCCGGCAAACGAGGTAGAATATTACGGGTTTGATTTGTTTGAGATGCTAGATAAAGATACAAGTGCCAAAGAAATCGCTATACAGCCTTCGCCTTTGGAAGCAGTTCGGAACAAGCTGGAAAAAACCGGAGCTCGTTTAAGTCTTTATCAAGGCTACACAAAAGATACGTTGCCTAAGGTTATTGATGCGTTGCCCGAGATGGATTTTATTTATATAGATGGAGGGCACAGCTTAGAAACAATCGATAACGATTGGAAATACTCGCAAAGAGTTATGGGGCAGGACACGATTGTTATTTTCGACGATTATTGGAACAGAGATGATTCTGGCTGTAAAAAACTTGTTAGCCAAATGGATAGGAACAAATTTAATGTTGAAATTTTGCCTATTCAAGACAGGTTTAAAAAGGATTGGGGCGTGCTGGAAATAAATTTCGTGAAGGTTACAAGAAAAAATTAGAATATATTTCGGTGATTTTTATATGAAAATAGCCATTTTAACATATATGTTTCCGCCAGATGATTTGGGCGGCATTGAAATTGCCAGTCAGGACATATCAAATCAGCTGGTACAGAAGGGGAAAGACGTTTTTGTTATAACGTCTGGTAAAAGGAACGTTACAGAAAAAACAAACAAAAACGTTGCTGTCTACAGGGTCACAAAGCCTCGTATAAAATTTTTAGGGAGTCCGCTTTTTTGGTTTAAGGTTTTTTTTGCATTAAAAAAAATCAAACCAGACATAGTTCATTGCCAAACCGTGCAAATGGGGGTTCCAGGATTTTTATTCAATAAAATTTATAAAAAGCCGTATATCGTCTGGTGTCACGGTTTTGATGTTTATTTCCCATGGAGATTTAAAAAAATTATATCCAGGGTTGTTTTGAATTCGGCTGCCGCGGTTATCGCGCTAACGAATAATATGGTCAGTGAGCTGCAAAAAAACTACGGTAGTAGAATTTTTGTATTGCCGGACGGCATTGATTCGGAAAAATTTAAAGGATTTTCGAAACAAGCAATCCGCAATAAATTGAAAATAGATTATAAAGACAAAATAGTTCTTTTTGTAGGTGGTTTAAAAGAAGTTAAAGGCATCGTATTTTTGATTGAAGCATTCAAAATTATAAATAAAAAACTTCCAGATGCGCGGCTATTTTTGGTCGGAGATGGACCGGAGAAAAATAATTTGGAAAATGCTGTGAAAGAGGGTGGTTTGGAGGGGAAGGTAACTTTTATCGGCAAAGTCGAAAATCAAAAAATCCCAGAATATATGGCGTTGGCCGACATTTTTGTCTTGCCCAGTCTGTCGGAGGGATTAGGAATAGTAAATTTAGAGGCAATGGCTAGCGGCTTGCCGATAGTGGCCACAAACGTTGGTGGGATACCGGAAGTTGTCAAAGATGGAGAAAACGGTTTTTTGGTTGACCCTGAGGATTCCCAAAAAATTGCGGAAAAAGTTTTATTGCTTTTAGAGGATAGCGGACTTCGTAAAAATATCTCGGATAATAATAAGGAAAAAGTTAAAAAGTATTCGTTAGATATAGTGGTAGAAAAATTAATGGGAATTTATAGCCTATGCCTAAAGAAGTGAGAACAATATACATAACCTTTAATGGCATAACCGACCCTTTGGGGCAGTCGCAGGTTTTGCCGTATTTAGAGGATTTAAGCAAACACGGTATAAAGTTTTATCTAATTAGCTTAGAAAAAAATCTGGGCAAGGCAAAAGAGCTGTCTAATTACGTGCAAAATTTAGGCATAACCTGGTATAGATTAAAATATTTCAAGTTTTATTTTTTGGGAATAGTTGTAAACGTGATACAGTGCCGTTTGCTATCGATTTATTTGTTGTTATTCAAAAAAATAAAAATTGTCCATGCCAGATCTTACGCTCCATTATTTTCGGTTTTGTTTTTGAAAAAATTTTTTCAGTTTAAGCTGATTTTCGATATGCGGGGGTTTTGGCCAGAAGAATTGGCAGATTCTGGGAGAATAAAGCGCAGTTCCATTTATTATAAAATTTTGAAATTTTTAGAGCGCAAGAGTATTTTGTCCTCTGATCAGATAATAACGCTTACTCCTGAGGCAAAAGAAATTTTGGAAGATAATTATAAAGGTCATAAGCTAAAAGTTGCGTGGATGCCGACGTGCGTGGATGTGGATCGTTTTGTAAACAAAAATCCGGTTTATAACAATGATAAATTTGTAGTGGTTTACTCGGGAAGTCTTTGGACTTATTATAATATGCCCGCTATGGCTGATTTCTTTAAGACCCTAAAGTCAAAAATCAGCAACGCCCACTTTCTTGTTTTGGGCAACAATGAAACAGAAAAATTGCACGCTCTCTTTTCTGAGAAAGGATTGGATAGGGAAGATTACACAGTTCTTTCTTTGGCGTCGAAAGATGTCCCCAGTTATCTTTCTGACAGTAACCTGGGCATATCTTTTATCTACGATTATTATTCTAAAAAAGCAGCTTTTCCGACAAAATTAGCAGAATATCTGGCCAGTGGTTTGCCCGTGGTGGCTAACGCCCAATCAGACTTTATTAAAGACCTCGTGGAATCAAATAAAGTGGGATTAATTTTAGACAAATTTAATGACGACACGTATCAGAAGGCCGCAGAAGACTTGCTTGCATTGTTAAACGATAAGGACCTAAAAAGCAGATGTGTGCAAACAGCGGAAAAATATTTGGGCAGCAAGGTCTGCATAAATAAATATCTGGATATTTATAGAGAATTGGAGTAGTATTTAAAGATAATATATAAAAGTAAAATAAAATCATGGCAAAAACAATTTTGATAACAGGGGGTGCAGGATTTGTCGGGCATCACTGTGTAGAGCATATTCTTAAAAATACAGATTGGAAAATATTTATTTTGGATTCTTTGAGCTACGCAGGCAACATGAGCAGAATAACTGACCTGAATAAAACATCCTCTGATGGAGATGCAAACAAAATTGCTGATATCAGCGTTTTTGACCCCAAAAGAGTCAAATTTGTATGGCACGATCTAAGAGCCCCTATTTCTCCAACAATTCACAAAATATTTGATAAACTGGATTATTGCATACACTTTGCATCTGAATCTCATGTTGACAGGAGTTTGGAAGACAGCATACCATTTGTAACTTCCAATGTTTTGGGCACAGCAAATCTATTGGAATATTTCAAACATTATCAGCCAGCTTGCAAAACATTAATTTTTTCTACTGACGAAGTTTTTGGGCCGGCTCCAGAAGGAGTTTATTACAAAGAAGACGACAGGTTTAAGCCTTCCAATCCCTACTCAGCCGCAAAGGCCGGAGAAGAAATGATTGCTTTCTCTTTTGCACATGCCTTTGGTATGCCAATTTCAGTAGTAAGATCGATGAATATTATAGGGGAGAGACAGCATCCTGAGAAATTTATTCCTAAAACAATAAATTTAATCTTAGACAACAAAAAAATACCTTTGCACGGCATTAGCAAGCAAGATTTGTCTTCAAGGTGCTGGATCCATGCAAGAAATGTTGCTGATGGATTAATCTTTTTATTAGATAAAGCGGAAAAAGAAGAATTTTATCACATTGTAGGAGAAGAACGAACGGTTTTAGAAATGGCTGACTGGATTTGTGAAAGCGTAAAGGGAAGGAAATTAAATGATTCAGAAATTGAGTTTATAGATTACCATACAGCCAGACCAGGGCACGATAAAAGATACGCTCTTTCCGGGGAGAAAATGAAAAAAATGGGGTGGGTGCCTCCGGTTGATTTGGAAAAATCTTTGAAGAAAACAGTGGCTTGGACTCTAGAAAATAAGCACTGGCTAAGTCTTTAATTAATGAAGATATTATTTTTAGTAAGGTATGCGGCCAATGGTGGGAGCAGCCGATATAGGTTTCTTCAATTTTTTGATTACTTTAAGGAGAAAAAGGTTGATTTTTCGTCCCAATCTTTTTTCAGCGAAAAATATATTATAGAAAAATATTCCGGCAAAAAAATATCTGCGTTTTATCTATTGGGGCGTTATATCCTGCGGTGTTTGGTAATTTTCAAGGTTTGGAGGTTTGATTTGGTTGTTATTGAAAAGGAGATATTCCCGAGCTTGCCTGTTTTTTTTGAAAAGTTGATTTATTTTTTCAACAAAAATTGGATTGTAGATTACGACGACGCTGTTTATGTATTATATGAAGGGAAAAAGCTTTTGGAAAATAAAATATCAGAGGTTATAAAACTTTCCAAGGCGGTAACTGTCGCTAACGAAAACCTATTTGATTATGCAAAAAAATTTAACGCAAACGTTTATTTAATCCCGGATGCTCTTGATTCTGATAAATATTCTAACAAGGAAAATTATGACAGTGGCGAGAAAATAATCATCGGATGGACCGGCAGCCCCGCGACAATGAAGTTTTTGGATGTTATTTCTGGATGTTTGCAAAAGATGGCTAAAGAAACGCCAATTATTTTAAGGTGTATAGGTATCAGCAATTTTAACATCGCCGGCGTGGAAGTTGAGAATATCAAATGGGAAGAAGAAAAGGAGCCCGGAGTAATAAAGACTTTTGACATAGGTATTATGCCCTTGACCGACGACCCCTTCAGCCGAGGCAAAAGCGGTTTGAAAATTATTCAATATTTTGCCGCCGGGATTCCTGCAGTTGCTTCTCCGGTAGGCTGGAATAAAAATATTATAATAAACGGAGAAAATGGTTTTTTGGCGAACAGTGAGGCAGAATGGGAAAAGTATCTCAAATTGCTTATAGAAGATAAAAAACTAAGAGAAATAATCGGGCAAGCAGGGAGGCGCGCTTTTGAAAAAAAATTTATATTTTCAAAAATTGCACCAGAATTATTGAACGTGTATTATTCCCTGGCAAAACAGGTATAATTTTTAAAAGGTAATATATTTTTAAAAAACTTTCATAATATGGAGTCAGTAGTTTCTAAATATCTCAAAAATGAAAAGGTTGTTATTTCAGCAGTTGTATTCTTTTCAATCTTATTGATCACATTCTTTTTTGATAAGGGGTTGTCTGTCGGCCTTGCATTGCTGGCAGTTTTGTCCGGTATAACGTTTTTGGTTTTTAACAAGCTTGGTTTAAAGGACAAAAGAATATACATTTTATTTTTGATTGTTCTGTCGATACATCTTGGGACCGCCCTGGTAATGCATTATACGCATTTCCAGCCGTTTTCCGGGGGAAAGGGAGACTACTTATATTACCAAAAATCTGCCGTCGAATTTTCCCAAAGTTTTCTACAAGGGAGATTTGTATTAGAAGACATCACATTGGCCAACCCCGACTTGTATGCTGGTCATTACTACCCCGCAATAGTAGGGGCCGTGTATGCGCTGACAATGCCCAAAGAGATAATAGGATTGATGTTAAACGTCTGGCTTGTGGCCATTTCTGTCGCGCTAGTTTATCTTTTGATTTTGGAAATAGGCGGTACAGAAAAGAACGCTTTTTTAGTTGGAATAATAACCGCTCTCTACCCAAGTTATGTTTTCAACTCCAGCCTTTTGCTGAAAGACCCTTTTGAAATATTTTTTGTTGTTCTGGGTTTGTTGTTCTTGATAAAAACAATCAGAAAGTTTTCTTGGCTTAATTTTGTGTTTTTATATTTGTCTTTATTGTGCGCGACTCACTTCCGTTTCTATATCGGATTTGCGCTTATTGCTACATTTATATTATCCTGGTTTATATTTTCTAAAATGGGTTTAAAGAAGAGAATAATCTACGGGGTTATGTTTGTCATAGTTTTAGGGTTTATACCGCAGATTGCCGCCGACCAAGGCTATTACGGGGTAAAACCGATTATGACTTTAATTAATCCTAGGATGATAAGTTTCTACAGGCAGTCAGCTTATAATCCATCGTCATCGTATAACAATCAGGTTACAATGGGTCCTGACGATATAACTTCGGTAGAAACAACCCCAGCTCCGGCAACTCCCGACAATACAACCCCAGCTCCGGCAACTCCCGACAATACAACCCCAGCTCCGGCAACTCCCGACAATACAACCCCAGTAGAAACCACCCCAGCTCCGCCAATAGGCTTAGGTTCTTCTTTCCCGGCAGAAAATACCCCATTAGGTTATATCAAGTCGTTTGTATATGTATTATTAGGACCACTTCCGTGGCAGATAAAAAATTTACGCCAAGCGCTTGCTCTTTTTGAAACTATACCATGGTATTTGATATTGTACTTTGTCGTAAGCGGAACAGTTGTTTTATTTAAAAAGCGTATTTGGATGGCTTTGCCATTGCTAATTTTTAGCATTATGACTATGGTTGTTATAGCCGTCTTTGACAGTAATTTCGGACTAATCGTTAGAATAAGAATCCCGGCTTTTATCTCGCTTCTATGCATAGCTTCTTTCAGTTTTAATGAAGATAATATATTTTACAGCCTTTTGTATAATTTTTATAAGAAGGGTGCAAGATAATTATTTAAAAAACATATATGAAAAAATATTTGGTTACTGGGGGAGCCGGCTTTATAGGGTCGAACATAGTTAAAAGAATTTTAGAACAAGGAGATTCTGTGCGGGTTCTGGATAATTTTTCCACCGGTAAAAGAGAAAACATCAAAGAGTTTTTAGAAAACCAGAATTTTGAGTTAGTTGAGGGTGACATAACCGATATTGCAACAGCCCAAAAAGCCGTTATGGGTGTTGATTTTGTTTTGCATCAGGCGGCTATACCTTCGGTTCAGCGCTCAATTGACGACCCGTTAAAGTCTAATAATGCTAATGTTAATGGCACTTTGAATATGCTGATAGCTTCAAAGGATGAAAAAATAAAAAAATTTGTGTATGCTGCTTCTTCTTCGGCATACGGGGATAGTCTCCAATTACCGAAAAAAGAAGACATGCCCGTACTTCCCATTTCTCCATATGCTTTGACTAAATATGTTGGAGAGAGGTATTGCCAAATTTTTTGGCGACTTTACGGTTTACCGACTGTTTGTTTGAGATATTTTAATGTTTTTGGACCAAAACAAGATCCAAACTCTCAGTATTCCGCAGTAATACCTAAATTTATCAAAGCATTGGTGGCTGGGGAAAGGCCTGTTATTTATGGAACTGGCGAGCAAAGCAGGGACTTCACATTTGTTGAGAACGTTGTGGAAGCAAATCTTGTTTCAGCTAATGCAGAAAAAGGTTTCGGAGAAGTGTTCAACGTCGGTTGTGGAGACCAGATAAGTTTGAATCAGCTGCTGGAGACATTGAATAATATTTTGCAAAAAGATATAAAAGCAGATTATAAGGACGCCAGGCTTGGAGATGTGTTGCATACGCGGGCCGATATCTCAAAAGGGAAGGAGGTTCTTGGTTATATTCCGAAAATCGGTACAGAAGAAGGTTTGATAAAAACAGTTGGTTGGTACAAAAATAATGGAGCATAATCCCCCTTGGGGCACAAGAAAAATAAAAATTTGTTATGTAGCCAACGCAGACGCGTTTGTAAAATTTTTATTGCTTCCGCAATTGAAATTTTTAGTTAAAGAAGGATATAACGTACATGCCATTTTTTCCAATAACAAATGGGCCGACGATATTGAGAAAGAAGGGATAAAGGTAAAGATTATAAGAATAAAAAGAAAAATCACCCCTTTATATGACCTGATTACCCTATATAGGTTGTGGAGCTATTTCAAAAAAGAAAAATTTGATATGGTACACACAAATAATCCAAAGCCGGGCCTATTAGGACAATTGGCCGCGAGAATGGCCGGAGTTCCTATAATTATGAATACAGTTCACGGCCTTTATTTCCAAAACAATTCGTCTTATCTTAAGCGCAGATTTTTCATTTTTATTGAAAAAATCGCAGCCAAGTGTTCTGACTTAGTTTTTTTTGTTAATAAGGAAGACATGGAAACAGCGTTGAGAGAGAGAATATGCAGCAAAAAGGTAATCAAATATCTTGGCGGCGGCATAGACGTTGAAAAATTTAATCCAGACATATTTTCTCAATCCTTCCTCGCCGGCAAAAGAGGAAAATTAGGCATAAAACCTAACTACAGAGTTATCGGAATTGTTGCCAGGCTGGTTAGAGAAAAAGGCTACCTGGATTTATTCAGAGCATTTAAGGCAGTTTTAAAAACTTTTCCAGAAACAACCCTTTTGGTGATAGGGCCCAAAGAACCGGAAAAAACAGATGCCATAAAGCCGGAAATTGTGGAAAGCTATGGAATTGAAAACAGCGTTGTATTTCTAGGAGAACGGGCCGACGTCGATCAAATATATCCATTAATGGATGTATTTGTTTTACCTTCTTATAGAGAGGGTCTGGGGGTAGCAATTTTGGAGGCTATGGCAGAAAAGAGACCGGTGGTAGCCAGCAATATAAGGGGATGCCGCGAAGAAATAGAAAATGGCAAGAATGGGATCCTGGTCCCCATTAAAAATCCGAAAAAACTGGCGGAAGCAATCGTATACCTGTTTAATAATCCGGGCAAGGCAAAAGAATTGGGAGACAGCGCCAGAATAAGAGTTCAGAGATATTTTAAGGAAAGTCTAATTTTTGATAGAATAAAGGAAGCGCATCAAGAGCTTTTTAAAAGAAAGGGCATATAAGTATGAGGAAAACAAATTTTTTCAAAATTGTTGTATTTTTGGGTGATGTTTTTATTATGTACGCAGCCCTTTTTTTGGCCCTAGCTGCAAGGCATAGGAATCTCACCCCGCAGTTCGATAATTTCCTTTATGTCTTTTTTGCTTTGTATATATTTTGGCTTGTATTAATTTTCATTCTTAATCTGTACGATCTGCGTTTTTTTAAAAAACCGATAGATTTTTTCTTAAGTTTGATAATTTTTTCAATTTTGGCTTTTTCTGCCGGTGTTGTGTATTTTTACTTCCGGCCGACGCCAGATATAACCCCAAAGACAATACTTATTCTAAACGTTTTGATTTTCGATGTTTTATTTGTCTGCTGGAGGTATATGTTTAATCTTTTGCTGGAGGCCAGCGTGGCAAAAGAGAAAGCAGTCATCATAGGTTTCCACGAAAATATAAAAGAAATTTTACCTCAAGTTAAAAAAAATTATGAACTGGTGGCATTTTTTTGCCCCCCATACTTAGATGGGCAAAAAAAATGCTCTATTTTTTCCCCGGGGCTAGATATTGTTTCTGAAATGGCGGAGTTAAGGAGCATTGTTGCGGAGAAAAAAGTTACTTCGGTGGTATTTGCGCTTGATTTTCACTCTAACCAAGAACTGGTAAAAGAAATATTCACAGTTCTGCCCTTGACCATAAATTATGTGGGGATGGATGATTTATATGAATCTATAACGAAAAAGGTTTCTCTGGAATATTTAGATGAGGTTTGGTTTCTGGAAAAAATTTCAAAGCCGGAAGATATTTTTGAACAGAGTGCGAAGAGAATATTCGATTTTATTTTTTCCGTAACCGGATTGGCACTATTCATGATCTTTTTACCCTTTGCGGCTCTTGCTATAAAGATCGAAGATCATGGACCTGTCTTCTATGCGCAAAAGAGGGTGGGTAAAAATGGCAAGACATTTATTTTGTATAAATTTAGGACTATGAAAGAGTCTCCCAATCAGGATAGCAAGGTCTGGAGAGAAAAAAATTATGAGAGTGTGACAAGGGTTGGCTCTGTGTTACGCAGGTTGCACCTAGATGAATTGCCCCAGTCTTATAATATTTTTAGGGGTGACATAAGTTTTGTAGGACCAAGGGCAGAATGGCTGGAATTGGCCAAAGTTTTTGAAAAGGAGATTCCTTTCTATAAACAAAGATATTTGGTAAAACCGGGGCTTTTCGGCTGGGCTCAAATAAATTTTCCTGCATCTAAATCGGTTGACGAGGCTAAAGAAAAATTCGAGTACGATTTATATTATATTAAAAATCATTCCCTATTGCTGGATACAGAGATAATTTTAAAGGCAATAAAACTTTTCTTTTTGTAATCCCGTCCTGTAAATTATTGGGGCTGGTTAGAAAAAGAATGCTGTGATACTATAAGAAATACGAGTTTAAGATATGAAAATTTTTACTGGCGATAAAATTTTTTTTGCGGTTTTCGGATTCGTTTTTTTCGCAGGGTTGCTGTTCGGGCCTGTCAGTGTGATAAAAGCCGCCAATGTAGGCGACATAGTTAATTTTAATGTAGATAAAAGTTTTGATGCCAGCAGCCGAGTGCAGGTTCCATCCACTTTGGTTAAAATAAGCACGAAACTATATTTCTATATAGAAAAGCCATGGTGGGACTCGCAGTCCCAGATAAAACAGGCCGAAATTCTAGTTAGTCTGGATAACCTATCCAACGAATTTGAAAACAATATTTATCCCAGGCTGACCTCTGTTTTTGGTTCGGAATGGAATCCTGGCATAGATAAAGATCCAAGAATTACAATTTTATTTGAGTCGATGAACAGCGCGGAAGGAGGTTATTTTAGAGAGATAGATGAGTACGAGAAAATCCAGTTGCCAGACTCTAACGAAAGAGAAATGCTGTATATGTCCGTTTCTAATATTACAGATTATGCTGCAAAAATAATTTTAGGCCACGAATTCACGCACTTAATAACATTTAACCAAAAAAATAAAATTTTTGGAGTGGAAGAAGACACGTGGTTGAACGAAACAAGGGCCGATTATTCTTCAACTATTTTAGGATATGATAGTAACTATAACGGAAGCAATCTCCAGCAAAGAGTCAAAGATTTCATAGAAAATCCTTCGGATTCTATAACCGCCTGGGCAAATACAAAATATGATTATGCCAGTGTTGATCTTTTTGCACACTACCTGATTGATCATTATGGATCGAATATTTTATCTAATTCTTTACGGTCGAAATCAATCGGAATAGCAAGCATAAATGAGGCTCTTTTGAACACCGGCGCTAAAGAAAACTTCGCGCAAATTTTTACTGACTGGACAATAACACTGGTGATCAACGATTGTTATCAAAATCCCGAATATTGTTATTTAGATAAAAACCTTAAAGATTTGCGGGTAAATCCTACGCTTATCTTCCTGCCGTTAATGGGAGACAGTTCTTTGTCCGCGACCAATGTTACGCAAAATTGGGCTGGGAATTGGCAAAAGGTTATTGGAGGGAGCGGGAACCTAAAACTGAATTTTTCGAGTTTAGCAGGACTAAATTTTCAGGTTCCTTATATAGTTTATGACAAAAGCGGCAGCTACTCAATAAAGTCTTTTTCGATTGATAACAATGGCAAAGGGGAGATAAGCGTAACAGATTTTGGCACTAATTATAAATCTCTGGTTATTATTCCTTCACTGCAGACAAAAATTTCTGGATTTGATGATTCAGATCTTATCTACCCTTTTAGTTTTACAGTTTCTATTACCGGGAAAGATTCGGGGGCAGATCAGGCGCTGATACAAAGACTTTTGGCCCAGATAGATTCTTTAAGGGCGGAGATTGCTAGGCTTCAGGCACAACAAGGTGGTGTGGTGGTTAAACCGGCTTGCTCGCAATTGAACAACAATCTTTATTTCGGCATGTCCAACAATGGCGACGTAATGTGTTTGCAGGGATTTTTAAAGAACCAGGGAACAGGTATTTATCCCGAAGGTCTTGTTACCGGCAATTTTGGCAGTTTAACGCAGGCGGCAGTTATACGATTCCAGGAAAAATACGCGGCAGAAATTTTAACGCCCGTTGGCCTTTCAAAGGGAACCGGATATGTCGGAAGCCAGACAAGATTAAAAATAAACCAGCTTTTAAATGCAGGATAAAATTTTGCAGCTTTTGCCGGGCGTCAAAAAAAACGTCTCATTAAAAAATTACACCACATATAAGATTGGCGGACCAGCCAAGTATTTTTTTATTGCGAAAACGAAAGACGATTTAATTAATGCTTCTAAAACAGCTAAGACTCTGAGGGTTCCTGTTTTTATTTTGGGCGGAGGCAGCAATCTTTTAATTTCTGACAAAGGGTTCAGTGGTTTGGTAATAAAAATATTTTTTTCGGACATAAAGTTTCAGGGCGATAGAGCGTTTGTGGAGGCGGGAGCAAATCTCACTAAATTAGCCTATTTGTCCGCGGATATGGGTCTTTCGGGACTGGAGTGGTCTGCCGGAGTTCCAGGGGTTATTGGCGGAGCAATATATGGAAATGCCCAAGCATTTGGCACTAAAATTTCTGATATAGTTGAGAGCGTTGAGGCAATAAATTTAAGAACTTTTCAGTCTAAAACTTTTACAAAACAACATTGTCACTTTTCCTTGAAGGGTAGTATTTTTAAAAAAGAAAAAAATTGGGTTATTACTTCGGCCGTATTAAAATTCAAGTTACAAGACATTAATTGGATAAAAAATCAGATTAGAGAATTTTTAGAGTATAGGAAAGCCAAGCATCCTATGGATTTTCCTTCGGCAGGATCGGTGTTTGTAAACCCGGAAGTAAAAATTACGAATAAAAAGTTGCTAGAAAAATTTCCGGAGTTGAACGAATATAATGAGAAAGGAACCATAGCCTCCGGGTACTTAATTGCAAAGGCAGGTTTGGCTGGAAAAAAAATTGGGAATGCCCAGATTTCTGATAAACACGCCAATTTTATAATCAATCTTGGCGAGGCCAAAGCTAAAGACGTTTTGTCGTTAATTAAATTAGCTCAAAAAGAAGTTAAAAAATTTTTTGGCATAAAATTAGAGACAGAAGTGCAAATGGTAGGTTTTTAATAAACTTAATTAGTTCGTTAATACGTATTAATATATATGAAAATTATAATCAAAGCAAAAAATTTGGAATTGACCGAAGCGTTGCAAATATACATTGAAAAAAAATTTCTTGCGCTTAAAAAGTTCATAAATATTTTAAAGCGCAAGGAAGAAACCGGAAAAACGTTGGCAGAAATTTTTGTGGAAGTTGAAAAGGAAACAAAACACCACAACAAAGGAATGGTTTTTTTGGTAAATACCAAAGTTGTTTTGCCCGGCAGGTCGCTTGTAGCAGAAGCCCGAGAAGATGATTTGTACAAGGCCATTGTGTCAGCTAAAGATGAGTTGAAAATGGAAATTGGGAAGTACAAATTCAAAAAAATTGATAAAAATCGCCGAGAGCAAAGAAAATCAAAAAGTGAAGTAGAAAGATAATTCTTAAAAACCGCCATTCGACTTCGCTCACGGCGGTTTTTTGTTGACATGCGGGTTATGTCGAGTTATATTACTATTAGCACTTAGTTTGATGATACGAGTATCATCAAACATAGATAAAACGGGAGGGCACAATGGAATACCCAAGAATGCCAGGTTCAGACAAGGTTGTCCGGGAATCGGAATGGAAACAAGGCGGCCCGGTCGGTATTTGTCCGGCTTGTGGGTCAAAAGGGATTGAAGAGCTCAGTTGTCCAGGCAGTGAGGACATTTGTTTCTACTGCTCAGACCCCACCTGCAAGACCATTCAAGACGGCAGAACAATTCCTGAGCGGACGAAGTGGAACTCGGATAAGCCGAAGGATATGCAGCAAAAGGAGAAGGAATTGGGCTGGTCGTGGAACCAAGAGCATTGGCCGGGTCAGGACTTGCCAATGGCTTGTCCAGATTGACCGCTTAGGCTCCCGACGCCAAGTATGCCCCGAGGCTGATGTCACGGGGTTCTTTTTTTATATGTAAACTGATTGAATTATTATGATTTTTCGTATAATCTATATATATGAGTATTTTAACCAAAATTTTTGGGGATCCGAATGAGAAGTTTATAAAAAAACTCCAGCCGATAATTGATAAAATAAATTTTTTTGAACCTGAATTCGGGAAATTTTCCGCTGAGCAGGTAAAAGGAAAGACGAAAGAATTTAAGGAGAGGTTAGGGAAAGGCGAAACCCTGGACGATATTCTTCCCGAGGCTTTTACGTTGGTCAGAGAAGCGGCCAAGAGAACCTTAAACATGAGACATTTTGATGTGCAGATGATTGGTGGAGTTATCTTACATCAGGGTAAAATTGCTGAAATGAAGACCGGAGAAGGCAAAACTTTGGCAGCTACGCTCCCAGCTTATTTAAACGCTTTGGAAGGCCATGGGGTGCACATTGTAACTGTAAACGACTATTTGGCCAAAAGAGACATGGTTTGGATGGGGCAGGTCTACGATTGCCTGGGACTATCTACGGGATGCATTGTAAATGAATCAGGATATGTCTACGACCCGTTGTATGGCAAAAAGGACGAAAGTACATTTGATAAAGAAAGGGACGTTGTGGGAAATTATAAGGTGGTTCAGGAGTATTTAAAGCCGGTTTCAAGAAAAGAGGCATATGCGGCAGATATTACTTACGGGACCAACAATGAGTTTGGTTTTGATTATTTAAGGGACAATATGGTTTATGAAAAAAGCCAGGAAGTCCAGCGCGGATTTAATTTTGTAATTGTTGACGAGGTAGACTCAATTTTAATTGATGAAGCCAGGGTGCCATTAATAATCTCCGGCGAGGCCGGGGAGGCGACTGAAAAATATTATTCTTTTGCAAAAATCGTTGGACTGTTAGAAAAAGGTTCAGACTATGAACTTGATGAAAAAATGAAGTCTGCTATTTTTACAGATCAGGGCCAGAATAAAGTTGTAAAGAGCCTGGGATTTGATCCTTGGTTGGACAACGACATTGTAACAACCCATCAGTTAGAGTCTGCGTTAAAAGCCAAAGCATTGTTTTTGAAAGATAGAGACTATACCGTAAAAAACGGAGAGATTTTAATTATAGATGAATTTACGGGAAGAATTTTACCGGGCAGAAGGTGGTCCTCGGGATTGCATCAGGCGGTGGAGGCAAAAGAAGGCGTAATTGTAAAACCGGAATCTGTAACAATGGCAACGATTACATTCCAGAATTATTTTAGGATGTACAAAAAGTTGGCCGGTATGACGGGAACCGCCATCACTTCTGCCGAAGAATTTGATAAAGTTTATAAATTAGAGGTTGTCGCTGTTCCTTCAAACAAGACAACAATAAGAAAAGATTTTAGCGATAAAGTTTTTAAAACAGAAGCCGGAAAATTTACAGCGGTTATAAGAGAAATTGAAGAACTTAATAAAAAGGGTCAGCCGATTTTGGTGGGCACAAGGTCTGTTGAGAGAAATGAATATTTGGGAAAATTATTAGAAACAAAAGGCATTCCGCATAATATTTTGAATGCCAAGAACCACGAGCGAGAAGGAGAAATTATTGCGCAAGCCGGAAGGAAAGGGGCGGTAACAATTGCCACAAACATGGCCGGTCGAGGGGTTGACATTATTCTTGGCGGCAATCCGCCAAACGTGGAGATGACAGAAGAAGTTAAAAAACTTGGCGGGCTTCACGTTATGGGAACTGAAAGGCACGATGCAAGAAGAATCGATAACCAGTTGAGAGGGAGATCAGGCAGGCAGGGAGACCCGGGCTCTACTCAATTTTTTGTTTCTTTGGAAGACGATTTAATGAGGATTTTCGGCGGGGACAGAATTAAGTCTTTAATGACCATGTTAAAAATCCCAGAAGACGAGCCAATTCAAGCTGGAATGATTTCGGGAGCGATTGAATCGGCGCAAGAAAAGATTGAGGGGTTTAATTTTGATGCGAGACATCATTTACTAGAGTATGACGATGTTTTGAATAAGCATAGAGAAATAATTTACAAAAAAAGGAAAGAGTTTTTAGAGAGCTCTAACCTTAAAGAAAAGGTTTTAGGAATTTTTGAGAAAGCGGGCGTTGCAAAAGAAGAATACGAGAAAAAGGAAAAAGAATTAGGCGAGCAGAATATGCGGGCGATGGAGAAAATTGTTTGCCTACGGGTTTCAGATATGCTTTGGCAAGAACATTTGTCTTATATGGACCACATTAGGGATTCTGTGGGGTTGAGAGCTTACAGTGGAAGAGATCCTTTAGTGGAATACAAAAATGAAGGGCATAAAGCATTCGGGCAGTTATTGGGAATGCTTGAGGCAAACATTACTGAAAATATTCTGAAGGCTGGCGGGCAAGTTCAAAATAAGCCAATGGTACAACCCCACGCTGTTGAGTCTGGTAAAAAAGAGGTTGGCAGAAATGACCCATGCCCCTGCGGTTCCGGCAAAAAATTTAAAAAATGCGGGATGTTAAACACCGAAGAACACCAAAGACTAATGAGAGAGAAAAAATGAGGATAATTGCTCATTTAGATATGGATGCATTTTTTGCTTCATTGGAAGAAGCAGGAAGTCCTATTTTCAAAGGAAAGCCCATTGCCGTGGGCTCTGACCCGCAAGATGGCCATGGTAGAGGAGTTGTTTCAACCGCCAACTATAAAGCTCGTGAATACGGAATACATTCTGCTTTGCCAATCTCAGTGGCGTGGAGGCTGTCGCAAAAAGCAAAAAGCCAAGGGAAGCCAGAAGTTGTATTTTTACCGGTTGATTTTGAGAGGTATAATAAGGCATCTGATGATGTTTTGCAAATTATAAAAAAATACGTCCCGCCACAGCGGGATCCCGCCCGAGGCGGGATTGAGCCTGCTAGCATAGACGAATTCTATTTCGACTTATCTTTTACTAAGAGTTATAAAAAAGCTGAAGAAATTTGTAAAAAAATAAAAAAAGAAATATGGGAAAAACTCGGCGTTACTTGTTCTATTGGAATTGGGTCCAATAAATTAACTAGCAAGATTTCTGCTGGAACAAAAAAACCTAATGGCTTGGTTATAATAAGAGCAAAAGATTCAGAAAAATTTTTAGAACCTTTGTCTGTGCGCGATCTTCCTGGCGTTGGTCCAAAAACAGAGCAGACACTAAATCAAAAAGGAATCAGGATTATAAAAGATTTAAAGAAACTGTTAAAAAGTCAGTTGCAAGAGGCTTTTGGCAAATGGGGAGAAGATATTTACTACAAAGCAAGAGGAATCGACAACTCACCCTTGGTGGAAAACTGGACGGCTAAATCAATTGGCGAACAGACAACCTTCCAGCAGGATACTTTGAATTTTATTCATATCGGAGAGGTTTTTGATAATCTTTGTAAAAGTGTTTATAAAAGGTTTTCAGAAAGCGGATTTAAAAATTTTAAAACTATCGGCGTTACAGTCAGATTTTCTGATTTTGAAACCAAAACAACAGCCAAAACATTAAAACAACCTACAAACGGCGAAAAAGAATTTATTATAGAATCTCTTAAACTTTTACTGCCGTATACAGATATGAGAAAAAATCCGCGCAAAAAATTAATCCGTTTGGTCGGAGTCAAAATGGAAAATTTTGATGAGCTAAGATTACTATGAAAAGTAAAATAATAATAATTTTTGTTTTAATAGTCCTGGCATTTGGCGCCGGCGTGTATTTTAAGGATGACGCTATACGTTTTTATAATAATTTAACTAATCAAATTCAGAATTTCCAGAAATCAGATATCGGCCAAACTATTGCAGAAGCCGGAAAACAGATATTTACTTCTTCGCCGTTGAATGCTGGAGGCAAAAGCAATAATGTTGCTTTGCTGCAGAGCAAAGTTATTACAGAAACTAATTTGCAAAGGCAGGAAAATGGTGGTTTGCCGGTGTTGAAAGAAAATGCAAAACTCGACGCGGCGGCTGCGGCCAAGGCCAATGATATGTTTGTAAAACAGTACTTTGAGCATGTTTCTCCGTCGGGTATCGGACCGGGGGATTTGGCGCAAAAATACGGTTATGATTATATAGTTGAAGGAGAAAATTTAATTTTGGGTAATTTTTCATCAGAAAAGGAGGTTGTACAAGATTGGATGAATAGCCCGGGACATAGAGCGAATATTTTGAATACCAGATACACAGAAATTGGAGTAGCGGTAATAAAAGGTACATATAAAGGAGAAACTGTCTGGATTGGGGTGCAGGAATTCGGGTTGCCATTGTCTGCCTGTGCACAGCCGAGCGTTGCTTTGAAAAATCAAATTAATTCAGAAAAAACGCAGTTAGATTTATTAGCCTCGCAGATAGATAATTTGCGGACAGAAATTAATAATACAAATCAAAGATCTAAAGCTTACAACCAAATGGTTGATGATTACAATCAATTGGTTGCGCAATATAACTCATTGGCAGAACAACTAAAAGGAGGTATTACAACCTATAATAGCCAAATAAATATTTTTAACAGTTGTGTTGCCGGCACATAACATGGAAATTAAATTAGGTAAATATAGGCACTATAAAGGGGGAGAGTATGAAGTCATAGGCGTTGCTAAGCACTCAGAAACAACTGAGGAGTTTGTTGTTTATAAAGCCTTGCAAGATGAGGGGGACTTGTGGATTCGTCCGCTAAAGATGTTTTTAGAAGAAGTCGAATTTAGCGGGAAAAAAGTCCCGCGATTTAAATATATCGGGAATTAAAAAATATGAAAATAAACATCGGCTCAAAAAATCCGCAGAAAATTAATGCATTGAAAGAGATATTGGAAGAATACCCAGATTTTTCGGGCGCGGAGATTATTTCTAAAGACGTGGATACTGGGGTTTCTCATCAGCCAAAGTCTTTAGAGGAAACTGTGGACGGAGCGATGAAGCGAGCAAAAAATTCTTTTGAAAATTGCGATTATAGCGTGGGCTTGGAGTCTGGGTTAATGAAAGTGCCCGAAACAAAAACAGGTTACATGGACACAACCGCTTGTGCTATTTATGACGGAAAAAATTTCCATTTGGGGTTGTCTTCTTGTTTTGAATATCCACCCAAGGTTTTAGAATACATGCTAAAAAACAATAAAGACTCAAGCACCGCCTTTAAAGAATTGAGTTTGACAGATGAGCCATACATAGGCTGGGGAAATGGAATTATTGGTGTGTTAACCAAAGATCGATTAGACAGGAAAGAATATACAAAACAGGCAATAAGGACTGCATTAATTCATTTAGAAAATAAAACTTTATATGAAATACAATAAATTGGTCAGAGACAAAATACCAGAATATATAAAAAGCAAAGGTGGCGTGCCGGTTATACATATTGCAGATGATGCGGAGTATTGGCAAAAGCTGAAAGAAAAATTGGTGGAAGAGGTTAATGAGTTTGTGCAAGCTGAAAGCATTGAAGAAATGGCCGATATTTTAGAGGTTGTCGATGAAATTTTAGATCATAAAAAATTTGATAAAGACGAATTGCATAAAATAAAAAACAAAAAAGTCGAAGAGCGCGGAAAATTTAAAAGTAAAATAATTTTAGAGGAATCATAAAAAGTATGGAAATAGAATTAGAAAGGACTTTTTTATTAAAATATAAGCCGGAAGGTTTAGAAAAGTGTCCGCGCTGCGAATTAACTGACATTTATTTTCCAATTGATGAATTTCATCCTGTTTTAAGGTTGAGAAGTAGGGATGGAAAAAAATTTGAAATGACTAAAAAGTTTCCAATATCAGGCGTCGATTCTTCAGAGCAGGAAGAACACACAATAATTTTGTCAAAAAAGGAATTTAACGCTTTGGCGCAAGCTCCAGGGAAAAAGGTTGTCAAAACAAGATATTATTACACAACGCCCGATGGACAAAAAGCGGAGGTGGATATTTTTAAAGATAGGCTAAAGGGTTTAGCCATGGTTGATTTTGAGTTTGATGACAGAACTAAAAAAGACACATTTAAAATGCCGGATTTCTGTTTGGCTGATGTTGTTCAGGATAAATGGCTTGCAGGAGGGATCTTATCGGGGAAGAAATATTCTGATTTAGAAAAGGCATTTAAAAAATATAACTATAAAAAAATTTTATGAAGATTGCGGTGGTGTCGGATACGCATAATAATTGGCCGAATTTTAAAAAGGCTATTGATTGGATAAAAAACGAAAAAATTTCGCTGATTTTGCACTGCGGAGATATTTCAACTCAAGAGATAATTGATCAAGCCAAAAACCTTTTTGAAAAAGAAATAAAATTTGTAAAAGGGAACGGCGACCATGGCCTGGATTTGCCAGAAAAAATGGAATTAGAATTTAATAAAAAAAGAATGGCGTTTACACATTTTCCAGACATTGCCAAAAAGTTGGTGCAGTCCGGAAAGTACGATTTGGTTTTTTACGGGCACACACATAGGCCATGGGATGAGAAGGTGGGTGATACTCACATGATAAATCCTGGCGAAATCGCCGGCCAGTTTTATAAACCATCTTTTGCTGTGTACGATACGGAAAAAAATTTGTTAGAATTAAAAATTTTAGAACAACTTTAAAAAGATGGCTGATCATTTAATAGACATAGTTAACGAAGAAGATGAAGTTATTGGGCAGGAGCTGAAAAGCAGGAAATCTGAGTTGGGTTTTATCTCGCGAGTTGTGGCGGTTGTGGTTAGAGATCTTGAAGGGAGAATTGTTATATGCAAAAGATCACCCAATAAAAGTTTTGACGCCAATAAATACGATTTTGCTGCGGTGGGTCATGTCGATGCCGGAGAAACTTATGAGCATGCCGCGCAAAGAGAGCTTATGGAGGAGGCCCAAATTAAGTCTTCTGTACAAATGTTAGACAAACTTTATGAGGTGAATGAGGACAACGGTAAAATTCATAAGAGTTTTTGTGTGACTTTTTTAGTTGATACCGATGAGACCCCGCATTTTAACGACGAGACAGTGTCTTTTAGAAAAATGAGTGTTCAAGAGATAGAGAAAGAAATGCAGGAAACCCCGGAAAAATTTTGTCAGGGCTTTATAAAGGATTTTAATCGAGTAAAAAACAAATTATGATTATCAAAAAGAAAATTTGGCCGGAGTACTTTCCGTTAATCGCTTCGGGCAAGAAAAAGCTTGAATTAAGGGTCAACGATTTTGATGTGAAAGAAGGCGACACATTAATTTTGGAAGAATGGGATCCAAAAATAAAAAAATACACCGGCAGAAAAATTGAAAAGAAGGTCAGCTTTGTTTTGAAATTTAAGCTCGACGATTTCGGCCAAAAAAAAGACATCGAGGAGAAAGGGCTGGTAGTAATTCAAATGGAATAGCCGATAATATTGACTATTTTGGAGAGCGGAGTTATACTGATATTACTTTTTAACAATGGCTCAAAAATACTATATATTTATTGGAGTATTAATCTTGGCAGTTTTGGCCGGGATTTTTTCATATCCGAGTTATTTCGACAAAGGAGTTGATTTCCTAAATAGCAAGCTATCATGGACTCTTCCGCATTTCCCTGAAAAACCATATGTTTTGGGGCTTGATTTGCAGGGAGGAGTCAGTTTGGTTTATCAGGCGGATCTAAGCACTGCTACAGATAAAGCAGCGGCAATGTCCGGGCTTCGCGATGTTATTGAAAGAAGAGTTAATATGTTTGGGGTTTCAGAGCCGGTTGTGCAAATTCAAGGACAAGACCGGCTGTCAGTTGAGTTGCCGGGAGTTACAAATGTCCAGCAGGCGATTCAAATGATCGGCCAAACACCATACCTGGAATTTGATGAAGAAAGAACTCAGGCCGAAACTCAAGTGATTTTAGACAAGATAAAAGAAGTTCAGGCGGCACAGGCAGCAAAAGAAGATGCTACAAAAATTAAAGATTGGCAGATAGCATTGGAGAATCCGTATTTTAAACCGACTGAATTGACTGGAAAATATTTAACAAAAGCAACAGTTGTTTTTGACCAGACAACTTATAAACCGCAGATTCAGTTGCAGTTTAATGCTGAAGGGGATAAAATTTTTGCAGATGTTACGGGTAGAAATATTAAGAAACCAATAGCAATATTTTTAGATGGAGCTTCTATTATTGATACAAACGGAGACGGAAAAATTGATGGACAAGATTTATATGCTCCAATTGTAGAAAATAAAATTACTGGCGGTAAGGCGGTTATTACCGGCGATATGTCAACGCAGACAGCCAATTCTATTGCAACACGATTAAACTCCGGAGCTTTGCCGGTTAAAATTGGATCTCCTATTTCTCAAGAAACAGTGGGTCCTACCTTGGGCTCAGTATCCCTTCAAAAATCGCTTGTAGCAGCTATTTATGGCCTTCTGGCAGTTGTAATATTTATGGTGGTGTTTTACCGCTTCCCGGGGCTTTTAGCGTCTATAGCCCTTGTGATATACGTAGCGATAACCTTAGCCCTATTTAAGCTGATTCCCGTAACAATGAGCTTGTCCGGCATTGGAGGATTCATACTTTCTATTGGCATGGCAGTTGACGCCAACATCTTGATTTTTGCCAGAATGAAAGAAGAGATAAAAGCAGGCAGAGGATTGCCGGAGGCAATCGACGAGGGTTTTAGAAGGGCCTGGCCTTCAATTCGCGACTCAAACTTTAACTCATTGATTGTATGCGCGATTTTGTTCTTTGTGGCAACATCGTTTATTAAAGGATTTGCTTTCACATTGGCACTGGGTATTTTAGTCAGCTTGTTTTCTGCAATATTTATAACAAGGATTTTCTTAATGGTTTTTATCGGCAGGGGTTCCTTTTGGGCCTCCAAAAAAGCTAAGTGGCTACTTTAATTATATGCAATTTAATTTTACCAAGTATTCAATTTTCTATTATATTATTTCCGGTATTTTGATTATTGCTTCAGTTGTCTCGCTGTCGATGTTTGGTTTGAAGTTTGGAATTGAATTTGTAGGCGGAAGCAATATGGAGGTTGGCTTTACAAATGGCAGGCCCTCTAATGAAGCAATCCAGAACGCTCTGAAAAGTTTTAATTTGGGCGACATTATAATACAGCCCACAGGGGGACCTAGCGGGTACCCCGGAGTGATTATGCAGTTTAAAGGAGTCGACGAAGCAACACATCAGCAGATATTGGCCGAATTAAACAAGCTTACCCCTGTTGCCGAAAAGGGTTTCCAATATATAGGTCCGTCAATCGGTCAGGAATTGAGAAATAAGACAGAACTGGCTATCGTGTTGGCATTATTGGCAATTACTTTATACATTGCATTTGTCTTCAGAAAAGTTTCCAGGCCTGTTAGCTCATGGAAGTATGGAATTACGTCTTTGATAGCCTTGTTCCACGACATTCTAATACCGCTGGGAGTCTTTTCTGTTTTAGGAAGGCTTTATAATGTAGAAATTACGATTCCAATTGTGGCTGCATTGCTGACGATTCTTGGTTTTTCTGTACACGATACAATTGTTATTTTCGATAGAATTAGAGAAAACATTTTGAGGAAAGGAATGGGTCAGTTTGAAGACACAGTCAACTGGAGTTTGAATCAGACATTGGGCAGATCTATCAGCACTGTTCTAACAGTGGAATTCGTATTGGTTTCGTTGTACTTTTTGGGAGGTGAAACTTTAAAATACTTTGCATTGGCATTGATTATCGGTATAACTTCCGGGGCGTACTCGTCTATTTTTATTGCCAGCCCATTGCTGGTTTCCTGGTACAAGTGGAGCGCAAAAAAGGGTAGTTAGGCTTTGGGGGTTGACAGGGATTTATTAATATGGTAAACTAATATAATTAACATATGTGGTTCATTCAAGCCCAAATACATGGATAAAATTAATTACAAACAAACATACCAAAAGTTTACCAAAGGACTTAGTCAAAAAACTAAGGATATTTTTGATCGCAGATTTGGAGTGGGGTCAGGAGAGCCGGAAACCTTGGAAGCTATTGGCAAAACATTTGGAATAACCCGCGAGAGAGTACGCCAGATAGAAGAGGCCGGTTTTACTTTTGTAAGAAAAAATAACAAGGAAGCTTTGGATTCTATTTATGCAAAGTTTGCTGACTATTTTAAAAATCAGGGCGGCTTTAAAAAAGAAGAAAGCGCCTTGGAGGAATTAGGCGGAAAAGGCCAAAGACCTTATGTTTTGTTTTTACTGACATTGGGAGAGCAGTTTTCTAAAGTTTCAGAAAAGAAAGATTATCACTATTTTTGGTCAAATCTTCCGAATGCCCAAGATAAAGTTAAAAGCACTTTGGGTGTTTTGGTAACAGAAATGCAAAAAATCGGCCAGCCGATTCCAGCAAAAGATTTTTACGCAAAGGTTGCTCAAACCCAGGGACTAACCCAGTCAGCCGCAATGTCTTACCTTGAAATTTCAAAGAGAATCCAGCCAAACAGAGAGGCCAGCTTAGGATTAATTGAGTGGCCGGAAATTAAACCAAGAGGGGTAAAAGATAAAGCATTTTTGGTTTTTAAAAAGCATGGAAAACCGTTGCACTTTACAGAAGTTGCAAAATTAATCGACAAGTTTGATTACAATCTTCCAAACAAAAAAACCTATCCTCAAACAGTTCACAACGAACTTATAAAAGATTCAAGATTTGTGTTGGTGGGCCGCGGGACCTATGCTTTGGCAGACTGGGGATATGTTCCAGGAACCATTAAAGACATTATCATCAAGGTTTTGAAAGAAAAGAATGAACCAACCCACAAAGATGAAGTTGTAAAACAGGTTCTGGCTCAAAGATTGGTCGCCAAAAATACTGTCTTGATGAATTTGAACAACAAAAAGAATTTTGAGAAAGATTCAAACGATAAATACTTTATAAGGAAAACCCAACTTTCGTAATTCCAAAAAACGCCCCTTCTGGGGCGTTTTTATTTTATAAAAAAGCGGCTAGATGTCTAACCGCATGGGTCCAGCTTAATCCGCGACTTGCCAGTGCAGAGTTTCGCCGGCCATGAAAGGAACGATGACGTCATTCCCGCAAGGGTAGCTGGCGGGTACGGTCCAGTCGCGCCTTACCATCTTTCGCATTTCTTGCTCACGGCCTTTGGGCAGTCCGTAGAATCTGGGGCCGAATTCCGCCATGAAACCTGCCAGCATGCGCTCTTGAGCATGTCTTTCGAAGAGTTGTACAAGCGCTTGTTTGGCCACCGGAGCCGAGAACACGCCACCCTTGAGCTTGGGTGACACGTGCGGAGCAGAGTCGTTTGCGCAAAAGAACTTGGGATTACCGCTCATGGCAGCGCGCCTTAACGCGTCTCTGTCCTCTAGTCTTTGGGGCGGAGGAATGCAGAAATTATCCGGGCGCAAAGCTCCGTCGGCAAAGTCGTTTGCGGTAAGCACCATGTGCTGGATAGTGATGGTCGCGGCAACATTGTCTCCGAGGTTAAGTACTGTTTGCACAGCAGCTTTTGTCGAGAGATGCTCTATTACGATTCGGAGCCTGGGGAAGTCCTTGGCGGTTTGGACCAGAACCGGCAGGAACTTCTCTTCCCGGTCTAGGAAGAATATGTTCTTGCCCGGGAGCTGGCCGTGGATCGAAAGAATCATCCCGATTTTTTCCATTGTCTCGAACGCCGGGTAGAGAACCTGGAAGTCGCTGACGCCTTCGTCCGAGCCGGTCGTGACTCCCGCAGGAAACAATTTGCCGGCCCACACAACGCCCGTTTCTTTTGCCTCCAAAATCATTTTTGGAGTGGTCTGAGCCGTGAGGTAGATTGTCATCCCAGCTTTGAACCCAGGGCATATTGCGCGGATTTGGTTGAAGTACCTGACTGCATCCGCGCCGGTGAGGATTTTGGGGTCTGTGTTGGGCATGATCAATCCGCCGTAGAAACTGTTGGCGGAAAACCATACGACTGCTTTCAGCACCTCACCCATGCGCAGGTGTATGTGCATGTCGTATCCCCATGGAACCCATAGTTCTTCTGCATTCATTGGCGCTTTCCTCCTATAGAAGTTGGTGCCCTCGTTTCATAATTCTGTCTGGCCCGAAGGGATGGCAGACGAAGATTGAGCCAAAGCTCACGGTCTTCGCTTTTCCCCTTTCGCGCATTCTGGCAAGGTCACTTAGTTCCCAAATGCTAGGCCACGCAACCGCTACGCCAAGCTGCTCTAATTTCTCGGCTAGTTTCCAGGTTATATCCTGGACAACCTTGCCGGAAACTCCGCCGTTTTTCAACCTTGCCAGCGGACTCTTCAGCTCGCCGAAGATGAAAGTCCACGGAACACTGTTGATGGTGTAGAGTTGAACGAAATCTCTGGTCCCAGCGACGATTTTTTCAATGTCGTGCGCCACCGAAACCGATAGGGAGATTGGCAGGCGGCTTACTTTGGCAACCCGCAGGCAGCTTTCAATAACCGCGTCTGCGTTCCTGGCAAGGTCTTCGCCAGAGTTAGGGCATGCGCCGTTTACTTGGATGCCGACTATGACTCGGTTGGGGTCAGCGAGCTGATTGATTCTTCTCGCCATCTCAACTAGTTCTTCTGGCGTTCCGAATATCGAGATGATCAACAGAAGATCTTTCCGATTTTCAATCTTGGGCCAGACCTTTTCTACCCACCAGTCAAAGCCCTTGTTTGTTAGTCCCACGGCGTTGTTAACCCCAACAGCGCCGAAAGGAATAAAGCTGAGCAGCCATCGCTGCCAAGCAGGCCTGTCTTTCCAGTTTGAGTGGATAAAGCGGACGCATCCCAGTGGCCACCACATCCGAAGATTTCCTTTTCTGGGCGGAAGCGTCAGGGTTTTGATTACCCTTACGGTTGCTAGGGATGCGGGTTCCATCAATCCAAGCTGTATGAAAAGGCGATCCCACCACCATCCCAGGCCGTCGAACCACAAAGCACCCGAGGCAACAAGCCAAATGATTTCCGAGAGTTTCATTGCAGTCCCTTTCTGTGTGTGATTGTATTGACAAGGTCTGTTAAAAACAGGAGTTAATCTTTATTAGCATAAAGTCATATTGCTTGCAATCTTTTATTGCGATATAATTAACGAATGGATGTTTTTCTTACCGGATTAATTACTTTGTTTGCGATGACAGCGCTATTTTTTGTTGTTCTCTTTTCGTTTATTTATTACTGGCATTTAAAAAAAATTTCTTTCCTTGCCGTACCAATGATTTTTACTTTTGAATTTTTTGCCACAGGGCTTTGCATTGTTGTAATCGTGTCAATTATTCTTAGATATTTACCTGATTTAATCAGGGCTTCCGGGCTATGAAATTGCCAAGTTATTTATTTTGGTGGGAATGGGTCAAGAAAATTATATGGGATCCTTTTTGGTGGCTGATTTTATTTGTTATTATTTTATGGGTTCCATTTTTGAGAGTTTGGTGGTGGGTTTTCCTGCCCATAATGCTACAGTCTCAGTTAAAGACTCTTTACCTGTGGTACATTGCCTGGGATTATGATTATGCAAAACAAAAATGGGTTTTGTTAGAGGTTATACCCCTTGAAGCAATGCTTATGCCTCTAAAAGCCATGGAGGATGTTTTTTCAGCTATTTGGCCTTTAATGGATGTGGGAAACTTTAGGGAAGTATGGTGCGATGGCGAGTTGCCAAATGGCCCATATTGGCTGTCTTGGGAAATTGCCAGCATTGAGGGCAAAATACATTTTTATATACGAGTTTTGCAACAGCATCGAACTTCTGTTGAGTCGGCGCTTTACGGCCATTATCCTGATATTGAAATTCACGAAGCCCAAGATTATGTAAAATTAGTTCCGCCGACAATTCCCAACGAAGAATGGGACATGTACGGAGAAGATTGGGAACAGAAAAAAGAGCCGGCTTATCCTATAAAAACATACGAGAGTTTTTTTGAACCCCAAGGAGAAAGAATTGCAGCCGAGGAAAAAAGAATGGATCCTCTCATTTCTTTGCTAGAGTCAATGTCTAAAGTGGGGCCGGGCGAACATTATTGGGTGCAAATTACTACTGTGCCCATTGTGGAGCACGATGAGCCGGAGTGGAGGGCAGAAGGACAAAAAATAATAAATAAAATAGCAAAACGAAAGGAGAAAAAAGAGCCCACGTTAATGGAAGATTTGGCCCGCGTTGCAAAAGAAGTTGCCATGGGTCCGGAAAAAGAAGGCGAGGGAGAGTCGGCGTCGTATAGCTGGGCTCCGCTGGAAGAGGATGAAGAAACTGGAGAGTTGAAAATATCGCTGACCCCGGGTGAAAGAGAGATTATTACCGAAATAGAAAATAAAATGAAAAAACCGGCCTTCCGCACGAACATACGAGGAGTTTATGTTGCCAGGAGAGAAGTGTGGAAAGCCCCGAACAGAGTAATTTCGCGTTCATATTTTGGGCACTTTTCAACGAACAACATGAATTATCTTGGCTTTTCCGGAAGAACAAGGCCAAGGGTTCACTTTTTTATGAGGAAAAGGAGAGTATTTATGAGAGCAAGAAAAATGTTTAGAATGACTGTTATGAGATTTCCGCCCCTGTATCCGGATAGGCACGAGTTGTGTCCTATTTTAAGCACCGAAGAACTGGCGACACTGTGGCATTTCCCATTGAGAGTTTCAGGCGGCAGTTTGGCTATGGGCAAGGTTGAATCCAAAAAAGCCGGACCGCCAGCTAATTTGCCGATTGAGGAGTAATAGTATATTAGTATCGCGTTTAAATTTATGTCAAAGGATTTAACCTACATTGCTAGAACAAATTTTCGAAAGGCTGAACAGACGTTTGGGATTAAAAGAGCCGATCGTAGGCAACACATGTATGTGATTGGAAAAACCGGAGTGGGTAAAACCGCCTTTTTAAAGAACATGGCTCTTCAGGATATCAATAACGGCCAAGGGCTTGCTATTATTGACCCTCACGGAGAATTTGTTGAAGAAGTTTTAGATAATATACCCAGTCATCGAATCAATGATGTGGTTTATTTTAATCCCGCGGACATGGAATTTCCCGTTAGCTTTAACATTATGGATGTGCAGGATCCAAGATATAAGCACTTAATAGCATCGGGGTTAATTGGTATTTTTACTAAAATTTGGGCCAACGTATGGTCGGCCCGTATGGAATATATTCTGGCCAATTGTATTTTGGCTTTGCTGGATACTCCAGGCACTACGCTTTTAGGCATACCAAGAATGCTTGTTGACAGGGATTACAGGCAAAAAATCATCAACAATCTCAAAGACCCGGTTGTAAAATCGTTTTGGGTCAATGAATACGAAGAGTGGGAATCAAGGTACAGAAACGAAGCTATCGCCCCTGTTCAAAACAAAGTAGGACAGTTTTTGAACGTTTCTTTTGTAAGAAATATTGTTGGCCAAGCCAAGAACACCATTGATATAGAAGACATAATGAATAACCAGAAAATTATTCTGGTCAATGTTTCCAAAGGTAGAATCGGCGAAGATAATTCAGCTATTTTGGGAGCCATGATTATTACTAAAATACAGTTATCGGCCATGGAGCGCGTCAGAATTCCTGAAGATGAAAGAAAAGATTTCTACATGTATGTTGACGAATTCCAAAACTTTGCCACAGATTCCTTTGTAAATATTTTGTCTGAAGCCCGAAAATATCGCTTAGACCTTATTATTGCTCATCAATACATCGGCCAGCTGGTTACCGACACAAGCACTGCTGTTAGGGATGCTGTTTTTGGCAACGTGGGCACAATGATTACATTTAGAGTGGGAGCGGGCGACGCGGAATTTTTAGAGCAAGAATATATGCCTGAATTTTTGCAGAATGATTTAATCCGCCTGCCCAACTATAATATTTATATAAAACTGATGATAGACGGTATTACTTCCAGGCCTTTTTCCGCTAAAACTATAGCTCCAGCTCCTGTGCCCAAAGACGACGAAAAGCGCCAGGAAATAATCAGAATTTCAAGGTCAAAGTATGCTCATACCGTAAAGTCGGTTGAAGATGAAATTAACCGTTGGGCCTCAAGTATGGATGTTCCAGGTTCTAATAATATTCAAAGTCCTTCTGATTTTTCTAATCCCATTCCTCAAAATTTTTCCAATCCTCAAAATTTTTCCAAACCGTTGTACAAACCGAGTAATCCTGACAATCAAAACAACTCCAGATCTCCTGATTCAACAAAGTTATATGATGTTAAATGTTCAAATTGCGGAAAAGATACAAAAGTTATTTTTGAACCTGTCGCCGGAAGGCCTGTTTATTGCAAGTCTTGCTTGAAAAAATTGAAGGCAGGGGAGATCCCTCCTGCAGTCTCAACTGCCGCTCCTTCCGGTCCATCAGCCAGCAGGACGATTCCCGTAAGACAGGAATATAACGCACCTTCGCAGACGCGGCAGACCGTAAAGAAATCAGAGGGGGATTCGGCCTTGGCAGATTTGGGAATAGAATTTGCCCCGCCAGCAGAAAAGTCCCGATCGCAGAGCGACCGAGGATCCTCGACAAAGTCGGGACCGAAAGCGTTTTCTTTAAATGAGATAATGGAAAAAGGAGAGAATGTGCCGTTTAACAGGAGTAGGAAAGAAAATGCGGCCCAAAAAGCGCCGCGCAAAGAAGTTGATTTAGCTGATTTGAGAAAAGCGCTGGAGGCCGCTTTGCCTCAAAACTCTAATGATGAGCTAGAAAAAAGGGTTGAAGAGGAAAAGTATGAAGATAAGACATCTTTTCCCAACCAAGATAAATAGAGAAAAAACCGCTTTTAATTCAGGCGGTTTTTTGTTAAGATAAAAAAATGAATCAGGCGAAAATTATATGCCAAAACTGCAAACAGGATTTCACTATCGAACCAGACGATTTTGCGTTTTACGAAAAAATGAAAGTTTTGCCGCCCAATATATGTCCTTTGTGCCGTTTTCGTTCACGATCACTATGGCGCAACGAAATGACTCTTTATAATCGGACCTGCGCGGCAACAAAGGTGCCGATTATTTGCATATACAACCCCAAGAGACCTTATACTGTTTTTTCGTATGACTACTATATTTCCGATAAGTGGGATCCTTATAAATTCGGCATAGATTACGACAAAAGTCAGCCGTTTTTTGACCAATTAAAAGAGCTTTTAGAGAAAGTTCCTAAAAGTGCGGTTTATTTGAGTCCCGGTGATGGACCGAATATTGAAAGTCCCTACGCAAATTATGCTGGCGGTCTAAAAAACTGTTATCTTGTTTTTAACAGTGGACCAGGAGAAGAAATGATGTATTCTCGGGGTTTGCGATATTGTAACCAATCAGTTGATTGTTATTTCGGCACTCAGCTCGAAGAATGCTATGAATGTGTCAACGTCCAACAATCAAGCAGAGTATTTTGGGGTAAAAATTCATCTGGTTGCTTAGGATGCATTTTTGTTGAAGACTGCCGCGGATGCAATAATTGTTTTGGTTGTGTCGGCTTGCGCAATCAAAATTATTATTTTTTTAATGAGCCGTTCTCAAAAGAAGAATATCAGAAAAAAATTGCGAGCATTATGAGCAGTTATAAGGAAGTCGAGGGAGCAAAGAAAAAGTTTGAATTACATAGGCTTAAGTTTCCGACCCGGCAAACAAATAACTTAAAAACCGTTAATTCCACCGGCGACTATCTTTTTGAATGCAATAATGTTCACGATTCAATGGAGGTGGTAAAGTCCGAGAATAGTCGGTTTATTTTTTCTGCAAAGGAAGTTAAAGATTCAATAGGCATAATTGGCTACGGTTTTAAAAGTGATCTTCTTTTAGAGTGCGTTGGAGTGGGCTATTCTTCCAAGGTTATTGGCTCTGTTGCCACGGCTCTGTCTCACGATGTTTGGTATTCTTTTTTTCTCACTAACTGCAAAAATTGTATTGGATGCGATTCTTTGAAAAATGCGGAGTTTTGCATATTAAATAAACAATATTCGCGAGAAGAATTTGAGCAACTTAAAGAGCACATTCGCAAAGAGCTTATAGAAAAAGGCCTTCATGGTTTAGCTATGCCGCAATATATTGCTCCATTTGCCTATAACGAAGCAATCGGCCAGGATAATTTTCCGTTAAGCCGCGAGCAGGCCCTGAAATTAGGATTACCCTGGGAAGATGAAATTCAAGAAACCCATGGCCAAGAAACAATAAAGATTTCCGAATTACCCGATAACATTCGTGATGTTAAAGACTCAATTACCAAGGAAACGCTTGCTTGCGAGGTAACGGGCAGGAATTTTAGGATTACTCCGCAAGAGTTGGCATTTTACAGGAAAATGAACCTTCCTTTGCCACGCAGGTCATTTTTTACAAGGCATTCGGATCGTTTAACGCGGCGTGGCCCTTATCAACTTTTTAATCGTAAATGCGCAAAGTGCGGAAAAGAAATTAAAACTCCTTATGCCCCAGACGGGGCGGAAATAGTTTACTGCGAACAGTGTTATAATAGCGAAGTAGCATAATGAGTTGTAAAGTTATAAAGTTACATGTTGCAAGAAAATAAAATCTGTCAAAACTGCAAGCAAGAGTTCGTAATCGAACCCGAGGATTTTGATTTCTACGAAAAAATGAAGGTGCCCTCTCCGACATGGTGCCCGGAATGTAGAATGATTCGGCGAATGCTGTGGCGAAATGTGGCTGTATGGTATCGAAGAAAGTGTGATGCAACAGGCAAAAGCATACTTTCAATGTTTGCGCCCGATAGTCCATATAAAGTTTACGAACAGGCATATTGGCGGAGCGATGCATGGAATCCTCTTGATTATGGCCGTGAGTATAATTTTTCTAAGCCGTTTTTTGAGCAATTTTGTGACTTGCTTATTGCCATTCCGCATCCAAACCTTATTCAAAAAAATACAGTAGACAGCGAATACGCAAACTATGGCATTAACTTAAAGAACTGTTATTTTGTGGGCGGTTCCGACGCCGCAGAAGATTGCGCATACATATTTGCGCACAACATCAGGAGTCGGGAATGTTTTGATCTACACTCTGCAACAGACACTGAGCGAATTTATGATTCGGTTAGCATTGAAAAATCCCAAGGGCTTAGATTCTCCCAAGATTGTATTGCTTGCAGTGATTCATATCTTTTATACGACTGCCGAAATTGTACAGAGTGCTTTGGTTGCGTCGGCTTGCGCAATAAACAATTTTATATTTTTAACAAACCATACTCCCGAGAAAATTATCGTGATGAACTTTTAAAGTTAGCTCCGTGGATTTATTCGGGGCTCGTGCTCGCAAGAGAACAATTTAACAAGTTAAAGCTTGCGTTTCCGAGAAAGTTTGCAGCTATTACAAAATCAGAAAACGTGATTGGAGACGAAATTATTAATTCGCGTGATTGCATTTATTGTTTTGACATACATAGCGACGTTCAAAATTGCAAATACTCCAACATTGTGGCAGAGCATTCAAAAGATGGTCAGGACGCTTTGATTGCTTGGAACTCAGCAGAATTATTTTATGAAGTTGTGAGCGTTTCGGCCCAGCGAGTTGTAGGTTCAATGCTAATTTGGGGAGGGTTTGACGTGCAATATTCCTACAACTGTTTTGACTGCAATAACATCTTTGGCTGTGTTGGGTTAAAAAACAAATCCTATTGTATTCTAAACCAACAAATGACTGAAACAGAATATAAAAGTATATTACCGCGCATTATTGAGCACATGAAAGAAATGCCGTATAGTGATTCTAGAGAAAGGACGTATGTTTATGGAGATTTTTTTCCGCTCGACATTGCTCCTTTCGCGTATAACGAAACGATTGCGCAAGATTATTTTCCAAAGACAAAAGAAGCGGTTTTGTTTATGGGGGCGCGCTGGCGTGACTTGGAGAACAAACAATATGAGATTACAGTAAAGAACAGCGAAATTCCTGATGATATTCACGCAGTGTCAGATTCTATTCTTAACGAAGTTATTGAATGCGCCCATAAGGGAGCGTGCAGCGACCATTGCGCAACGGCATTTCGTATTGTCCCGCAGGAACTGCAATTTTTGCGAAAAATGAATGCGCCCTTGCCACGGTTGTGCCCGCTTTGCCGTCAAGGAGAACGGATACGTCTCAAGAATCCGCTGCATCTTTGGCACAGGCACTGTATGAAAGAAGGTTGTACGAACGAGTTCGAAACTCCGTACGCTCCGGAAAGAAAAGAGATTATTTACTGCGAGCAGTGTTATAATGGCGAGGTCGCATAGCGTAGCGATATAATAGCGAAGTAGCATAAATTATGAATAGTGAAACGCGACAATGTCAAAACTGCAAGCAAGAGTTCGTCATCGAGCCCGAGGATTTTCAGTTTTACGAAAAGATAAAAGTTCCGGCCCCAACTTTTTGCCCAGATTGCAGGTTGCAAAGAAAACTCGCTTTTCGCAATGAGAGAACTCTATACAAAAATAAATGCAAAAAATGCGGGAAAGACCTTATTTCTATGTACCACCAAGACAGCCCCATGACCGTGTATTGCAGGGATTGCTGGTATTCTGACTCGTGGGATCCAATGGCGTATGGCAAACAAGTAGATTTTTCCCAAGATTTTGTCACTCAGTTCAAAAAATTATTTTATTCAGTGCCAGTTGTGAATTTATGGGCTCCGCAGTCAGCGAATTCGGAATATACTAATTTTTCCTCCGAAGAAAAAAATTGTTACTTGATTTTTGGAGGAAAAACAAACGAGAATCTCAGATACTCAAACAATACCTCGCTATCAAAGGATTCACAGGATCTTTTTAATTGCGCAAAACTTGAACTTTCTTACGAGAATGTCCAGTGCAACAATTCTCATCGACTGTTTTTTAGTAAATACTGCGAGAGTTGTTCTGATTCGTATTTTCTGTATGATTGCAGAAATTGCATCGATTGTTTTGGATGTACCAATTTGAGAAACAAACAGGATTGTTTTTTTAACCAGCAGCTGACAAAGGAAGAATACAAAAAAAAGTTGCAAGATATTGATTTAGGAAGTTTTAAGAACCTTGCCGGTAATTTAGAAAAATTTAATGGTATATACGACAAGGCGATACACAAGTACGCACAATTTATAAATGCAAATAACTGTACCGGTAATAATATACGGAACGCCAGGGATTGTAAGATGTGTTTTGATGTATTTGGCACTGGGTCTGAAGATTCAAAATATATTGAATGGGTGGTAGATGGAGTCAAGGATTCATATGACAGCTATGGTATGCCAAGAGCCGAAAGAATTTATGAAGCGCTGGCAACAGGGTTTGACCTTATAGAAAATTTAGATTATGCGTTTACCTGGTTTGTGAGGGGTTGTAAAAATGTTCAATATTCTATCAATTGTTCTTCGTCGCACGACCTGTTTGGATGCGTGGGATTGGATAAAAAAGAGTACTGCATTTTAAATAAGCAATACACCAAAGAGCAGTATGAGAAACTAGTTCCAAAAATCATTGAGCACATGAGTAGTATGTACTACGTTGACCTAAAAGGCAGGATTTATAAATACGGCGAATTTTTTCCAACAGAAATCTCTCCATTTGCATATAACGAAACTATAGCGCAAGAATATTTTCCATTAACTCAAAAACAAGCACAAGACTTGGGGTACGGGTGGAGAGAGGGTGATGCTAAAAATTACAAAATTGACATAAAATCTGAAGATTTGCCAGACCACATTAAAGATTCAGATGAGTCTATTTTGGGCAAGGTGTTAGAGTGCAGCCATAAGGGAGGATGCAACGAACAATGCACTACCGCCTTTAAGGTTATCAAAGAAGAATTTCAATTCTATAAAAAATTGAATTTGCCTTTGCCCAGATTATGTCCAAATTGCAGACACTACCATAGGCTCAAGCAAAGAAATCCTTTTAAGCTTTGGCACCGCCAATGTATGTGCCCTGGCCAGTCAGGTGATAAACAACATACGAATCACACCGGGAAATGCACTAACGAGGTTGAAACATCGTATGCTCCCGACAGACCAGAAATTATTTACTGCGAAGAGTGCTACAACGCCGAGGTCGCATAATTATAACAACGTGCTATAATTGAGTCAGGTTAATGTATATTAACCTAGAATATTTGATGAGCTTAATAGAAAAAGATTTTTATACTATAAGCGATCTATCTGGATTGCTTAGAATAAGCAAAGTGGCTGTTTTTAAGCGTGTCAAAAGAGGATCAATCAAAGGGCAAAAAATGGGCCGCGATTTTATAATTTTTAAAAAGGACATAGATCTAGGAAAATTAAAATTAGAAATAAGACATTAATGAAGTATCAGGTTAATGTGCGTTAACCTGACAGTGGAAATGACATGGGAGATCTAAGTGGAACCAAAACACATTCGACAGACTCAGTGCAGGTCTGTCAAAATTGTAAGCAAGAGTTCGTCATCGAGCCGGAGGATTTTCAGTTTTACGAAAAGATAAAAGTTCCGGCTCCAACTTGGTGCCCGGAATGCAGGTTTCAAAGACGGCTTGCCTGGCGGAATGAGTGGAGGTTGTTTAGGAATAAAGATGCGCAAACCGGCAAAGAACTGTTTACTAATTTTTCTCCAGGGGCTCCTGTTAAAATCTATGAACGTGATTATTGGTCATCCGACAATTGGGACCCTCTTCAATACGGAATGGAAATAGATTGGTCCCGGCCTTTTCTTGCTCAGGTGAAAGAACTTCTCGCGCAGGTTCCCATATTTTCGCGGGCAATTATTGATTCTGTAAACAGCGACTATTGTATGAATGCCGGTTATCTTAAGAATAGTTTTATGGTATTCAATTCCGATTACGTGGAAGATTCGGCATATATTTTTTCTACCGCACACATAAATAAATCGTTTGATTGTGAATTGTCGAATCAGCTCGAATTATGTTATGGGTGCTTTAATAACAGTAACTGTTATCGTACAGTTTATTCGGTGGATTGTGAAAGTTGTCACGATTCAATTTTGTGTCGTAGTTGTGTATCGTGTGCTAACTGTTTTGGTTGTGCGAATCTGAAAAGTAAATTCTACCACATATTCAACGAGCCCTATTCAAAAGAAGAATATGCAAAAAAAATGGCATCGCTCGAGCTTGATACATACTCCGGCTTTAGTAAAGTTATGGATGAAGCGTATTCGTTTTGGAAAAAACACCCGCTAAAATTTGCACACGTAAAACAAAATTTAAACGTAAGCGGGGAATATGTTTTTAATTCTAAAAATGTTAAAGAGGGTTATCGAATTATGGAAGACGCCGAAGACTGCCGCTTTTGCCAGTTTATTCTCTTAGGACCTGAAAAGGGTTGTTATGATCACACAAGTTGGGGCAAGGGGGCAGAGAATATTTACGAGGCGATACAGATTGGAGACGGGTCTTATAACATAAAGTTTTCTGTGGGGTGTTACACGCAAGCCAAAGACATAGAGTATTCTTTATTTTGTACAGGCGGAAAAAATCTTTTTGGATGTGTTTCGGCCCATCATAAACAGTTTTGTATTTTGAATAAACAGTACACTGAAAAGGAATTTAATGAGTTGGTCCTAAAGATTCGCGAGCACATGAAGGACATGCCTTATTCAGACAGCCTTGGGCGTGAATACCGATATGGAGAATTTTTTCCATCTGAATTCGCTCCATACAGTTATAGCGAAACAATTGCTCAAGAATATTTTCCTCTTTTGAAAGAAGAAGCTTTAAAAAAAAGTTTTACCTGGAGAGACGATGAAAAACGTGCATATCCAATAACAATGAAACTAGAGAATATACCAGATTCCATTGTGGAAGCAAAGGAAGACATAACAAAAGAAGTTATAGAATGCGCTCATAAAGGCAACTGTGCGCATGCCTGCAACGGCGTTTTTAGGATTACCCCGGAAGAACTTCAATTTCTCCAAAAAATGAAAATACCTTTGCCGCGGCTTTGTCCGCATTGCCGCCATTATGAACGTATTATATTCAGAAATTCTTTTCGTCTTTATCATAGAAAATGCGAATGTGCCGGTACAGTCGGGAGAGGCTATGCCAATGATGTGGCGCATTTTCATGAAGGCAAACCTTGCCCCAACGAATTTGAAACTCCATATGATCCAAATCGAAAAGAAATTATTTATTGCGAACAGTGTTATAACAGCGAGGTCGCATAGCGTAGCGATATAACTTAGAAGTTAATTAAAATATATGAATCAAGAGATTAAAATTTGTCAGAATTGCAAGCAAGAGTTCGTAATTGAATCCGAGGATTTTGATTTTTACGAAAGGATGAAAGTTCCAGCACCAACGTTTTGCCCTGAGTGCAGAATTGTCCGACGAATGACTTGGAGAAATGAGCGCACACTTTACCACAGAAAGTGCGACGCAACCGGCAAAGATGTCATTACAATGTTTTCTCCAGAACAGCCGCTTGTCGTTTACGAAAGGGATTACTGGTGGTCAGACAAATGGGATCAGCTTAAATCTGGGAAGGATTATGATTTTCAAAAACCTTTTTTCCAGCAATTCCGCGACCTGCTAGAGAAAGCTCCTCTTCCCAATCTTGCCAATTCTAACACAGTAAATTCCGAATACGGAAATCATAATGCCGATGTGAAAAATTGTTATCTTGTCTACGCTTCTTATAAAGACGAGGATTCGGCATATTGCGCTGGTATTACAGACTGTAAAAATTCCTTTGACGTATATATGGGTGTTAACCTAACGCAATGTTATGAGGCTGTTCTAAACAGCGGTTTAAACCATGTTTCTTTCTCATACGATAGCGACGAAAGTGTCAGCTCCGATTTTCTTCATGCTTGTAAAAATATGATCGATTCTTTGGGGTGCATAAATTTGCGCAATAAATCGCACGCTATTTTCAATCAAGTTTATTCAAAAGAAGAATACGCAAAGGAGCGGGCAAAATATGATCTGGGAAGCTATAAGGGACTCTGTGAATTCAGAAAAAAATTTGTCGAATTTATTAAGCCATATCCCAGGCGGCACGGATTTATTTACAAATCTGTAAATATTATTGGAGACCAAGTATTAAATTCTAAAAATGTTTATATGGGTTTTGATATATTTGGCGGCGCCGAAGATTGTAAATACATTATGCATGTGTTGGAGCTAAGAGATAGTTATGACGGTTATGGCGGGGGAGGGAATCTTAGTAATTCTTATGAATTTGTGGACACCGGAGTTGACGCTACTCGTAATCTTTTCGCTGTTTTCACTCATTCTTGCCAAAATACAAATTATACTTATGCCTGCCAGAATTCTAAAGATTTATTTGGGTGTGTGGGGCTGCGCAGCCAGCGTTATTGTGTTTTAAATAAGCAATATACCAAGGAGGAATACGAAGCATTGGTTCCCAAAATTATAGAACAAATGAATTCAATGCCTTATGCAGATAAGAAAGGGCGCACTTACAAATATGGTGAATTTTTTCCAGCTGAATTGAGTCCCTTTGCCTACAACGAAACCATAGCACAAGAATATTATTCAAAAACAAAGTCAGAAGTTTTGGAAGCCGGCTACAAGTGGCGGAACCCCGACACAAAACAATATACAATCACACTTCAGCCTACAGATTTGCCAGACCATATAAAAGGCGTTTCTGACGACATTTTAAACCAAGTAATAGAATGCGAGCATAAGGGCAATTGCAACGAGCAGTGCATGGGGGCGTTTAAAATTATTCCTTCCGAGCTTCAGTTTTACCGCACAATGAATTTGGCTTTGCCAAGAGTGTGTTCTAATTGTAGACATTATGCTAGATTACATCAACGCAACCCTTTTAAATTATGGGACCGACAGTGCGCCAAATGCGGGAAGGAAATCAAAACATCATACTCGCCGGACCGCGAGGAAATTATTTACTGCGAAAGTTGTTACAATAATGAGGTAGCTTAAACACAATGAATCAAGAAACCCTTCGACACGGCTCAGGGCAGGCCCCAAAATGCCAAAGTTGTAAAAACGAGTTTGTGATAGAGCCCGATGATTTTGACTTTTATGAAAAGATGAAAGTCCCGTCGCCGACGTTTTGTCCGCAGTGCAGGCAGCAGCAGAGAATGCTTTTTCGTAATTTTAAAACTCTTTATAAGCGTAATTCCGATCGTTCCGGGCAATCTGTTGTTTCCATGTATTCGCCACAGTCTCCGTATAAAGTATGGACTCACGACGAATGGTGGTCAGATGGTTGGGATCCAAAATCATGGGGTAGGGAATTTGATTTTCAAAGACCATTCTTTGATCAGTTTAATGAATTACTTCTCGCCGTGCCACGTTTTGCAACCATGAACACAAAGAGCGAGAATTGCGAATACTCTAATTTTGTAACAGGGGCAAAAAATTGTTATCTTATTTTTGGTTGCGTTGAAGATGAAGAGTGTGCTTATGGCCACATTGTTTGGGAGTGCAAAGACTCTTTTGACAATCTTTATCTTTATAAATCAGAGCTTTGTTACGAATCGGTGGACTGCTTGGGCTCTTACCACCTGTTTTATTGTCAGGAGTGCGAAAGCTGTTCAAACAGCATAGGGCTCTTTGATTGCCGTAGTTGTCAAAATTGTATTGGATGCGTTGGCCTAAAGCAGAAAACATATCATATTTTTAATGAACCGGTTAGCAAAGAAGATTACGAGAAATTTATTTCAGAGCATCCTTTTACAAATCCTGGTACTTTACCTTTTATTTTAGAAAAACAGCGCGAGCTAAGGCGAGCACTGCCACAGAGGCATTTTTTTGGTTCGCATAATAACAATGTTTCAGGTAATCACGTTTACAACGGAAAAAATATGCAATATTGTTTTGATGTGAAGGGCGGAGAAAATTCCAGATTTATTTTTACGTCGCGGCACGCCGTTGATTCTTATGATGTTAGTTTTTCGCCGGATATTGAGCTTGTTTATAACTCATTAACTACGTTAAAATCCAATAGTGTTTTTTTCTCGCATGTAATTCAGGAATCAAGCGATGTGTACTATGCAGATTATTGCTTTTCTTCACATCATCTTTTTGGTTGTACCGGCCTGCGCAATGCAGAGTATTGTATTTTAAACAAACAATATACCAAGGAAGAGTATGAAGAGCTTGTGCCAAAAATTATTGAGTACATGAAGAAAACAGGAGAATACGGGCAATTTCTCCCCGCCCGCCTTTCGCCCTTTGCATACAATGAATCAATTGCTCAAGAGTATGCTCCGCTATCAAAAGAGGCCGCACTGGCAACAGGCTTTCGGTGGGCTGATGAACTGCCCAGCACAGTGGGGAAAGAGACAATTTCGCACGAGCAACTTCCTAAAAATCCAGATGAATTTGGAGAAGATCTTCCTTCGTACATTTTAAAATGTACAACCTGCGGAAGAAACTATCGCTTTATACAGAAAGAAGTTAATTTTTATAAACGTATGCATCTTCCTTTGCCTCACGAATGTTTTAACTGCCGGCACGCAAGGCGAATGGCGACAAGAAATCCAAGAAATCTTTGGTCAGGATTGTGCGCCAATTGCGGCAAGCAAATAGAAACATCATACCCGCCAGAAAATCAAAAAGAATTTAAAATATTTTGCGAAAGCTGCTATCAAACAGAGGTAGGCTAAAAAACATGAATCAAGAATTGAAAAAATGCCAAAATTGTAAAAAGGACTTTGTGATAGAGCCGGAGGATTTTGCGTTCTACGATAAAATAAAGGTTCCAGCACCAACGTTCTGCCCAGATTGCAGAACAATAAGGAGAACGATGTTCTTGAATCACGTTAATTTATATAAAAAAGCCGAGGCGAAGGATGGGAAAAAAGTGTTTTCCAATTACCCCGAAGAAGGGCCCGAAGGGCACCCCATAAAGATTTATGACCATGATTATTGGTGGTCTGATAAATGGAACCCAATGGATTACGGCAAAGAAGTTGATTTCAAAAGACCATTTTTAGAACAACTAAAAAAACTTAATGATTCTGTGCCTTGGCCTAGTCGCTCTGTCCGCGGTATGGTTAACAGCGACTATTGCAATAATGCTTCTTATCTGAAAAATTGCTATCTTTGTTTTAACACTAATAATGACGAGAATTGCCAATACTGCGTGGGGTCAAATTATGCTAAAGATTCATTGGACTGCTATGCATCGCCAAAACTAGAACTTTGTTATGGAATTATTGAGAGTTCAAATTCTTTTCAATGCTTTAATTGTTCAGATATAGAAAATTGTAGAAACCTTAGGTTTTGCGAAGAATGCATAAATTGTAATGACTGTTTTGGATGTTTTAACCTGCGCAGTAAAAGCTATTACATTTGGAACAAGCCGTATTCTAAAGAAGAATATTTTAAAGAAATAGAGAAGATAAATTTCGGCTCTTATAGCGAGGTAAAAAAAATCGAAGAAAAATTTAACGAATTAAAACTAAAACAGCCAAGGAAATATATTCACGGCATCCACAATAAAAATGTTTCAGGCGAATATATCTACAATTCAAAAGATTCATTCAACTGCTTTGAGGTGGGAGGGTGCGAAAATGTGCGCTACTCGCAAAATTTTGCTCCAAGCGTTAAGGATTCTTATGATTATACTAATTGGGGCGAGAATTCGGAATTGATATACGAGGCTTGTTCTTGCGGAGACAACTGCCAAAATATAAAATTTTGTTTTGAGTGCTGGCCGGCCGTGCAGGATTCAGAGTATTGTTTGGAATGCCATTCATCTGCCAACTTATTCGGTTGCGTTGGGCTTCGTAATAAGAATTACTGTATTTTAAATAAGCAGTACACCAAGGAAGAATATGAAAAGCTTGTGCCAAAAATAAAAAAACATATGGCAGATATGCCATATGTCGATTCTCGCGAAAGAACGTACGCATATGGAGAATTTTTTCCAATAGAATTTTCTCCGCTTGCATATAATGAAACACTGGCAATAGAATATTTTCCAAAAACGAAACAGCAGGCTACAAAAGAGGGCTATCTCTGGCGCGATAAAACCCCGGGAGAATATAAGATAACAATAGAAGCTTCCGACCTTCCAGATGATATATCCGCCCTAGGCGGACCCGCCTTGGGCGGGAAAGATATTTTAAAAGAAGTCATTCAATGCGACTCTTGCAAAAGCGCCTACAAATTAATTGAGGCAGAGCTTAAGTTTTACAGAAGATTTTTAATACCCCTGCCTCACCTTTGCTTTAATTGCCGGCATGCTGAGCGCAGAAAAAAGATGAACCCATTAAAACTCTGGCGGAGGAAATGTATGAAGCCTGGATGCACCAATGAATTTGAAACATCTTACGTGCCAGACAGGCCGGAAATAATTTACTGTGAAAGTTGTTACCAGCAAGAAGTTATATGACAAAAGCAGAGACAAAAACACATTCGACAGACTCAGTGCAGGTCTGTCAAAATTGCAAAAAGGATTTCGTAATCGAGCCGGATGATTTTGCGTTTTACGAGAAAATGAAGGTTCCGGCACCGACATGGTGTTCAGATTGCAGGAGAATGCGCAGATTTGCTTTTACAAATTTATGGTATCTTTATAGGCGTCCGTGCGCAAAGTGCGGAAAAGATGTTATTTCAATTTATTCGCCCGATAAAAAGTTTCTTGTTTATTGCGCTCCTTGCTGGTGGGCCGATGATTGGGATGGTACAGAATATGCAGCAGATTATGACGCATCTAAGCCATTTTTAGAACAAGTGCGCGACCTCAATCTAAAAACTCCTCGGCAAGGGCTTGAGTACTCATACTTAAGCAACACAAACTGTGATTATGCAAATGGCGTTGCTCACTGCAAAAATTGCTATCTTGTATTTTGGTCTGATTATTGCGAAAACGCCTATTATTCAACGTTTATAAATTCCCTTAAGGACTCTCTCGATTGTTATCGCATGATTGACGGCGAGCTGTGTTATGGAGATATTGGATGCAAAAAATGCTATCGAACGTTTTTTTCAGAAGAATGCGATTCTTGCACAGACATTTGGTTTTCTAGAAGTTGCGCCGGATGCACAAATTGTTTCGGTTGTATTAATTTGCGTAATAAAAGCTATTGCATTTTCAATGAGCAATATAGCCGAGAGGAATATTTAGGGAAACTTAAAGATTTTAGTCTTAATTCGCGCACGGCCTTGGCTGAAATAGAAAAACGTGTGCATGAATTTTGGAGCAAACATCCTTACCGCGCATATATTGGAAATAGTTTGAACGTGAATGTTACCGGAGACTATATATATGAATCAAAAAATACTAAAGATGCATACATGGTAACCAACACAGAAGATTCCCGTTTCGTGGAGTTTGTCAGTGTTGCCTCAACCCGCGACGCATATGATTATGCAGGATGGGGGAATGGGGCTGAGAGAATTTACGAATCGGCCACAGTCGGCGAAGGAGCAAGCGATGTAAAGTTTTCCCTTATGTGCTGGCCTGATGCCCTAGACAATGAATATTCAATGTATTCTGTATCCTGCAAACATGTGTTTGGTTGCGCAAACTTAAAGCGAAAACAATATTGCATTTTAAATAAAGAATATTCTAAAGAAGAATACGAAAAATTGTCAGCGCAAATTCGTGAAGATATGAAAAAAAATCCTTACGTTGATTTAACGGGCAGGAAATGGCCGTATGGAGAATTTTTGCCGCTTGAATTTTCAACTTTTGCTTACAATGAAACGCTCGCTCAACAATTTTTTCCAAAAACAAAAGAGGAAGTTTTAGCGCTGGGAATGAGCTGGTATGAAGGAGAGGGCAATAAACACGTGATTACTAAAAATGGAGACAAACTGCCAAATACCATTACAGAAACAGATGAATCGGTATTAAAAGAGGCCATAGGATGTGTCGAGTGCGGTAAGGCGTTTAAAATAGTTTTTGGCGAGCTCGAGCTTATGAGAAAATTAAACCTTCCGCTCCCGGGCGCGTGTCCATCTTGCCGTGAAAAAGCTCGCCTTGCGCGGACAAATCTTCCAAGGCTTTACGACCGCAAGTGCGCAAAGTGCGGGAAAGAAATTAAAACTTCATATGCTTCGGATCGGCCAGAGATTGTTTACTGCGAAAGTTGCTACCAAAGCGAGGTATCATAAAAATTATGGATAGCCAAACAAAAACACATTCGACAAGCTCAGTGCAGGCTTGTCAAAACTGTAAGCAGGAGTTTGTCATAGAACCTGAGGATTTTGATTTCTACGAAAAAATGAAAGTACCACCTCCAACGTGGTGCCCGGAGTGCAGAATGATTAGGCGCATGATGTGGAGGAATGAACGAAAACTGTTTAGAAGAAAAGATGCTCGCACGGGCAAAGATTTACTTTCATTATATCCTGTCGAATCAGAATGGCCGGTGTACCACGATGATGATTGGTGGAACTCCGACCTATGGGACGCGCTTGCATATGGCCGTAATTTTGATCCGCAAAAACCATTTTTAATCCAGCTGTTTAATTTGTGCAGTCAGGTCCCCAAGTTCCACGCAGACGCAATTAATATGGTGAATAGCGAGTACTCGGGAAATGCAGCTGATATGAAAAATTGCTATCTTGTTTTTAATTCCGCCTATAATGAAGATTGTGGATATGGTAACGGGTTTACATCCAGTAAAAATTGTTATGATGGTTCATATGTTAACAAATCAGAAAGATGCTATGGGTCTTTTTGGATAGATAATTGCTATGAAACACACTTTTCTTCGCAATGTGATAATTGCGTTTCTGTGTGGTTTTCTAAAGATTGTAGAGGATGTTCGTATTGTGTAGCTTGCGTTAATCTACGCAGTAAAAAATATTGTATTTTTAATGAACAATTTGATAAAAAGGAATATGAAAGACGTGTTATTGAGATGAAGCTTGATACATGGAGCGGTTTTAGCGCTGTTAAAGATCAATCAGATAAATTTTGGCTGAAGTTCCCTAATAAATATATTCAAGGAGTGCAGAATGTGAACGTGTCTGGAGCATATATTGCTAATTCAAAAAATGTTAAAAAAAGTTATTTAATACGCGGGGCAGAAGATATTGCTTATGTACAATACGGCCAATATGCTCCGCTTCGTGATTCAATGGACGTAACAGTAACCGGTGAAACAGAGCTTATTTATGAGAGTACAACTTCAGGGTGGTCTGGATCGCAAATGAAGTTTTGTTATGAATGTTGGCCCAGCAGCAGGGAACTTGAATACTGTTTGTTTTGTGTAAACGGTGGCGCCAACCTTTTTGGATGTGTTGGCATTTCTAAAAATCAGTACTGTATACTAAATAAACAATATTCTAAAGAAGATTACACGGCCTTGCGTGAAAAAATTATCAAGCAAATGAATGAAATGCCTTATATAGATAAGACTGGAAGGGTTTATAAATACGGAGAATTTTTCCCACCAGAATTTTCTCCCTTTGCATATCAACAGACAATTGTGCCAGAACATTTTTCTATGAATCAGCAGGAGGTCGAGGCTTTTGGAGCCCGATGGCAAGAGCCAAGTTCCAATGAATATCAAACAACCGCAACAACGTCGGCTCTCCCAGACGCAATTGGCGACGTGAAAGATGATGCACTCAAGGAAATTATACAGTGCTCTAATTGTAAAAGAGCATATCGCATAATCCAACCAGAGCTGCAATTTTTAAGACAAATGAAAATTCCTTTGCCACGCATGTGCGTTGATTGCCGCCATGATGCTAGAATCGCACAAAGGAATAAAACAAAGCTTTACTTACGCCAATGCGATTGCGGTAAAAAAGTTGGCAGTTACACAAACACAGCAGTGCATTTTCACGGAGACAAACCTTGCCCAAACGAGTTTGAAACATCGTACGCCTCAGACAGGCCGGAAATAGTTTATTGTGAGCAATGTTATCAGCAAGAAGTATTATGAACAAAACACCAAAATTTGACCAAGCGCTAGATGCGATTTTAAAAAACCTTGTTCCCGAGGAACGCGTGTGTTTAGAGTGTAATCAAAAATTTCAGATAGAGAAAGAAGACATAGATTTCTATAACATGCTCCGGGTTCCACCGCCTAAATTGTGTCCAAAATGCCGGCAAATTCGCAGACTTGGCATGTTGATGCGCGTGCCAAAATTTTTCAAGCGCCCGTGCACAGCTCCTGGACATACAGAAAGCGTGGTTACTGTTTTCCCGCCCGCGTCGCCTCACAAAATTTACGACCTTCCTTATTGGTATTCTGACGCTTGGGATCCAACGTCTTATGGCAAACCCTATAACCCTAGCCGTAAATTTTTTGAACAATTTAAAGAGCTTTTTTTCGATGTGCCGCACATAGCGCTTGAAAGGCCGGTATCTGTGGTAAACTCTGAATATTCATTGGGCGGTCTTTGGGGCAAGAACAGTTATTATACTGCCGGCGCTTTTAGCAGCGAGGATTGTTCTTTTGGCGAGGAGGTACGGTTTTCCAAATTTTGTGTTGACTGCGCAGATATTTGGTATTCAGAATTCTGCTATGCGTGCGTATGCGACGACCATTGCAACCGGTGTGTTTATGTTATCGATTCTGTCCAGTGTTTAGATTCATATTTTTTGTACGACTGCAAAAATTGCACAAATTGTTTTCTTTCGTCAAATTTAAGGAATAAGTCCTATGTTTTTGAAAATAAGCAGTTGAGCAAGGAAGAATATCAAGCTAAAGTTGCCCAAATAAATCTTGGCGACAGGAATATTTTCAAAGACATGGGGCATCGCTTTGATAGCGTTTTGAAGAATGCTTTGCATCGTTCTGTTTGGCTGACCAACACGGTAAATTGCGTGGGCGACAGACTTGTAAATTGCAAAAACTGTTTTCAGGCTTTTGATGGAAATAATGGAGAGAACTTCCGCTTTGTACAAAGTTTTTCCGGCGCTAAAGATTCAATGGATATGGTTTATTCTGCCGACAACGCCGAGCGGATTTATGAAACAGTAATGGGCACCGGAGGCAGTGATGTTTTTTTCGGCCTTTATGTTAGAACCGGCATGTATGTGGAATACTCTTGTGAGTGCCAAAATTGCCAAAATTGTTTTGCCTGTGTTGGTCTTAGGAATAAAAAATTCCACATTTTTAACAAACCATATTCTGAAGATGATTACTGGAAGATTGTTGATGATATTAAGTCTAAAATGCTTACCGACGGCGAGTATGGAGAATTATTCCCGCTTTCTCTTGGTTTTTATCCATATCAATCCAGCAAGGTTCAAAAGTTTTATCAAGTTAATCAGAAATTAGCGCGGGAAAAGGGGATTCCTTGGTATGATGAGCCAGAATCGCAGGTTCCAGAAGGAATCCATTTGTTAGATTCGTCAGAGATTCCCAGCGATATTAAGAACGTTGACGAGTCGATTTTGGCTGTCGCCATAAGGTGTGAAGTAACCGGCCGGCCTTTTAAAATTGTTGACCACGAGTTTAAATTTTATAAGCATATGAATTTGCCCATTCCAACAAGGCACCCATGGCAGCGCATTATGGAAAGATATGCGCTAGGTCATCCTGTCGAACTTTTCCCATTTGTTTGCCCCAACTGTGGCGAAAAATCACTTTCCATTTATGATGAAGAAAAACAAAAGCAGCTTAAAATTTTCTGTGAAAAGTGCTATACCCGCGAGGTCGCCTAGCGCGGTGCTATAATGAAGAAGTAGCACAAATCAGTTTAAAGGTCGAATTTAATCAATTAATTAAAATAGATTAAATCATATGATCTTTATTTACGTGCCGTGCCAAACTCTTGATACGGCCAAAACCATAGCCAAGGCTTTAGTGGAAAAAAAAATGGCGGGCAAAGTAGACATAATGCCCACTAATTCGGTTTCTCGCGAAGCCGAGGGGATAATTGAAACCCAAGGAGCGACTATTATTATTATGACCATTGAAAGGCACATTCAGGGCATAGAAGATATTGTCCGAGAACATTACCACGACGGTATTCCCTGTATTGCCACCATTGCGCTGTTTCGTCTGAACCGCGACTTTAAAGATTGGTTGCTTAACTCCACCAGTTAGTGTAAAATAAACAAATATATCGCTACGCTAAGTAAAACTTATGGCAGAAAGCAACCGAATTCGCAGATTTAAATTGGCGCCTCCGCCTCCGGAGTTGCCGATTTATGGTACAGTTGACCCCGAAGACTGTTCGTTTATCGGCAAAACAAATTATGAAGCTGCTTTGCAAGAGCAAAAGTATATTTTTGGCATTAAAAGAGTAGACAGGCGCAGGCACTTGTATATTGTTGGTAAATCCGGAGTAGGAAAGTCAAAACTTCTGGAACTTTTTGTCCGCCAAGACATTGGTTATGGACATGGACTTTGCTTCATTGATCCTCACGGAGATGTTATAGAAGCGATTTTGGATTTTATTCCCGAAAATAGAATGGATGATGTGGTGCTCATCGACCCGTCCGACTCAAAATATCCCATTTCTTTTAATCCGTTGGCCAATATCGACCCAAGCTTTAAACACCAACTAACGCAGGGCTTAATTGAAGTGCTAGAAAGGCAATTTGGCGCCAACTGGACGCCTAGGCTTGAGCACGTGTTTCGTTTTACTTGTTTGGCTCTTTTAGACTATCCGCACGGCACTATGCGTGGAATGATTTCCATGCTTACCGACAGAAACTATCGTCAGTTGGTTGTTGAATACATTCAAGACGACATGGTAAAACGCTTCTGGGCCATTGAGTTTGCCGACTGGTCGGAAAAGTACGACACAGAGGCCATTATTCCTTTGGTTAATAAACTGGCGCAATTTTTGTCAGATCCGGCTTTGCGGGGAATTTTTGGACAGGAGGAAAACAAGGTGGATTTGGCCAAATTAATGAATGAAGGGAAAATTATTTTGATTAATTTATCTAAGGGTAAGTTAGGCGAGGAAAATGCCAGCTTTTTTGGTTCAATGTTTATTACAAAAATAAAACAGGCGGGAATGGAGCGCGCATCTTTGCCGGAAGCCGAAAGGAAAGATTTTTATTTGTACGTTGACGAGTTCCACAACTTAATGACGGAAACCTTTGAAAACATTTTGTCTGAAGCCCGCAAATACGGCATTTGTCTTACTGTTGCCCACCAATATATGGGCCAGCTTTTAGAGAAAGTTCAGCAGGCAGTTTTAGGAAATACAGGAACTATTATTGTTTTTAGGGTTGGTGGTGAAGACGCAGTTAGGCTTGAACCTGAAATGGCGCCAATATTCGGAGTTAAAGATATGGTAAACCTGGGAGTCCAAAATTTTTATATTAAAGAAACAATTGACGGGGAAGCCTACGACCCTTTTTCTGCCGAAACCCTAAAAGTTATGCCTCCAACTCACAGATCCTTCAGAAAGGAAATTGTTGATATGTCCCGCGCAAAGTACGCTGTTCCGGCCGAGGCCGCGCAAAAACTTATGCAGCAGGAAGAGTCGAAAATAATGAGAAGCTCGCATGAAAAATCCATAATTCAGGGCAAAGGAAAAGGTCCGGAAGCCCAAGAAGACAAAAAACCTGAAGACAAACCCGAAGAGCCATTAATTTAATAAAATATAAAAAATCACTTCCAATAGAGGTGATTTTTTGATAGGATAAGATAATAAAATAAATTTTGAATACTATGGTTCAAGAGACAAAAAATTGTCAGACATGCAAAAAGGATTTTGAAATAAGGCCCGAAGACCTGGTTTTCTATGAACAAGTAAAAGTCCCTACTCCAAAACTTTGTCCCGATTGCCGTATGGAAAGACGTTTAGCTTTTAGAAATGAGAGGACTCTTTATAGACGTGTTTGCGATCTTTGCAAAAAAGAAGGGGTTTCTTTATATCCAAGCGGAACACCTTTCCCAGTTTATTGCCATAAATGCTGGTGGAGTGACGGCTGGGACCCTGTTTCTTTTGGTATAGATTGGGATAAATCTAGACCATTTTTTGAACAGTTTTTAGAACTAAAAAATAGAGTACCGCGTATCGCCTTGCTCGTGATAGATAGCGTTAACAGTGACTACACAAACAACAGTGCTGAAAACAAAAATTGTTATTTGTTATTTGCTTCGGAAAACGATGAAGATTGTATGTATGGCAGACTTATTCAGCGTTGCAAGGCATCTGTCGATTGTACTTTTTTATATGACTCGGAACTTTGTTATGAGTGCACTGATTGTAAAAAATGTTTTAGGTGTTTATTTTCTGAAAGACTGCAGGACTGTATTGAAGTTTTGTTTTCTTTTGATATGCATAATTGTCAAAATTGTATTCTTTGTACCAATGGGCGTAATTTAAGTTACTGTATTGAAAATAAACAATGTACTAAAGAAGAATTTGAAAATAAAAAAGCAGAAATTTTATCTACATATGAAAATATCGAAAAAGCAAAGGAAAAATATAATGAATTGCGGGCAAATGCTGTAGTAAAGTATGTTTCTTCAATAAAATGTAATAATGTCACGGGTGATTATATGTATAATTGCCATGAAGGCGTAAATGTGTTTGATTACGGTAATTCAAAAAATTCATCATATATTGCTGACGGGGAAGACGCAGTTGACTGCCAAGATTGTAATAACCTTTATTTTAAACCAGAGCGTTTATACAATGTTATGGCAGCCTTGCAAAGTTCCAATTGTATTGTTGGGATTTATGACATGTACAATAATGAATCACAATATTTTGATAGCTGTTACAATTGCCAAAGCTGTTTTGGGTGCGTGGGGTTGAATAAGAAAAATTATTTTATTTTGAATAAAGAATATTCTAAGGAAAAATATCTCGAGCTTCAAAAAGAAATAGTAGATCAAATGAAGAAAGATGGAATTTATGGGGAATTTTTCCCAGCAGAATTTTCACCTTTTGGCCACAATGAAACCTTAGCCCAAGAGTATTTCCCAATTACTAAAGAAGAAGCCAAGGAGAGAGGGTTTAAATGGCAAAATCAAACTACGGGCACTTATGGTAAAGAAACTATAAAGGAAAACGGAATACCTGGCACTATTGGAGAGGTGACGGAAGATATTTTAAATCAAGTTTTAGTCTGTAAGGATTGTAAAAAGAATTTTCGCATCACGAAAGGTGAGTTAGATTTCTATAAAAGAATGAATATTCCACTCCCGCACAAGGATTTTGAGTGCAGACATCAAGACCGAATGAAAAAACGTAATCCCCGCAAGCTTTGGCACAGGCAGTGTATGTGCGATCTTAAAAATCATACTCACGGTGAAGAAAAATGCAAAAATGAATTTGAAACATCTTATTCTCCAGACAGGAAAGAGATTGTTTACTGTGAACAATGCTATCAAGCCGAAGTGGCGTAAATATAACTAGTAAAATATTATGGATAGCAAAACTAAAGTTTGTCAAAATTGCAAAAATGAGTTCATTATTGAGCCCGAGGATTTTGATTTTTATGAGAAAATGAAAGTTCCGGCACCAACTTTTTGCTGGACATGCAGAATGCAGAGGAGAATGGCATGGCGTAATGAGCGTGCTTTATACCGCAGAAAATGTAATGCACCGGGGCATGATGAAATGATTGTTTCAATTTATGCGCCAGACCAGCCATATACTGTTTACGACGCCAAATACTGGTGGTCTGACGCTTGGGACCCAATGTCTTATGGTGCGGATTATGATTTTTCAAAATCATTTTTCATGCAGTTCAAAGAGTTGATGGCGCGCGTACCTATTTTAACTCTTACAAATATCAATTCTGTAAACAGCGATTATACGAATTTTGTTGAGAGTAATAAGAATTGCTATTTGCTTTTTTCTGGAGGGTTTAATGAGAACGTGCATTATACAAACAAGCCTATGGAAAGCAAGGATTCGCTTGACTGTTATATCTTGCGCAAAGGCGAAATGTGTTATGAATGTATTAATTGCAGTGATTCGTACCGTCTTTTTTACAGCCGCGATTGCAGGGCCTGCAATGATTCATATCTTTTATCAAATTGCAGGAATTGCTCAAATTGTTTTGGCTGCGTAAACTTGATTTCAAAATCATTCTGTATATGGAACGAGCAGTATTCAAGAGAAGATTACATGAAAGAATTGAAAGAATTGGGCGTTGATAATTGGGCAAATCTGCAGAAATTAAAGGAAAAATATTACAACACGGTTGTATCTAAAGCCATTCACAGATACGCAACTATTATTGGGTCTACGCGATGCACCGGCGATAACATTTTGAATTCCAAGAATGCCCAATATTGTTTCGATATTCCTGGAGAGACGGAAGATTCAAAATTCCTAGAGTGGTGTATGAATTCAAAAGATATCTATGACAGCATTGGCTTATACAAAACAGCGCTCTCCTATGAGAACGTCGATAATAATCGTGTTAATAATAACATGGGCACTATTACAATATACGACTCCGCTTACACCTATTACGATATCAACTGCCATAATTGTAACAATATTTTCGGCTGTATAGGTTTGCGCAAAAAAGAATATTGTATTCTGAATAAGCAATACACCAAAGAAGAATATCAAGAACTTCTGCCCAGGATTGTAAAGCATATGACCGATATGCCATACGTTGATAAACGAGGCAGGGTCCACAATTATGGGGATTTTTTTCCTGCGGAGTTTTCACCATTCGCATACAACGATACGATTGCACAAGAATATTTTCCACTTACGCAAGAAGAAGCTTTAAGGGAAGGATTTGTGTGGCGGCCTTCGGAAGAAAAAAAATACGACATCACTATGCCCGTTGAAAAGATTTCTGACAGAATCGCTGATGTTGGCGATGGTATTTTAGATCATGTGCTTGGCTGCGCGCATGCAGGAAAATGCAATGACCAGTGTACGACAGCGTTTAAGATAACTTCGTCCGAATTGTCGTTGTATAGAAAATTAAACGTTCCTCTCCCTCATTTATGCCCGAATTGCAGACACTACGAACGATTGTGTCAGAGAAATCCAATGAAATTATGGCATCGACAATGTATGTGCGACAAACATCATTCACACCACACCGGAAAATGTGCTAACGAATTCGAAACCCCGTACGCCCCAGAGAGAGAAGAAATTATTTACTGCGAGCAATGTTATCAGCAAGAAGTATTATAAAACTATGAATCAAGAAACCCATTCGACAAGTCCTTCGACCATGAGCTCAGGGCCGAATGGCTCAGGGCAGGCCAAAAATTGCCAGAATTGTAAAAATGACTTTGTAATAGAGCCCGATGATTTTGCGTTTTACGAAACAATGAAAGTGCCTGTGCCGACATGGTGCCCAGATTGCCAGTTTATGCGCCGGCTTTGTTTTAGAAACGAGCGTTCTTTATACAAAAGGAAAGAAAGTAAAAACGGGACGGATGTTATTTCAATGTATTCTGCCGAAAAACCGCTGACAGTTTACTCGCACGATTACTGGTGGTCAGATGATTGGGATCCATTAAGCTACGGCAAGGAGTATGATTTCCAAAAGCCATTTTTTTCTCAATTCAGTGAATTGATGAAGGAGGTGCCCTGGTCTAACCTTTTAAATTTCAACAATATTGATAGCGACTACTGCAACATTACTACCGGAAACAAAAATTGCTATCTGGTTTTTGGAGGGGACTTTAACGAAGACTGCGCATATTCAACTTTTTGTTTCTACAGTAAAAATGTTTACGACGTTTATTGGACAGATAAAACAGAACTTTGTTACGAAAACATAGACACTGAAAACAGCCATAAACTTTTTTTTGCTCAATACACTCGCGACAGCGCCGATTCTTCATTTATATACAACGGCGTTAATCTCAATAATTGTTTGGGATGTGTAAACCTGCGTAATAAAGCACATCGCATTCTTAATGAGCAATACACAAAAGAAGAATACACAAAGAAACTGCAAGAGTTTGATTTGGGAAGCTATTCCAAACTTCAAGAATTTAAAAAGAAATTTCACGAATTCAAACTGCAATTTCCGCATAGGTACGCCCACATTATCAAATCGCCCGGTTCTACGGGGAATAACATTCAAAACGCCAAGAATGCAGTTAATTGCTTTGACATAAATGGGGAAGCGGAGGATTTAAAAAATGTTTCTATTGCAGGATGGGGCTTGAGAGACGCCAGAAATGCCGACCACGCCGGACACAAGTCAGAATTGGTTTACGATTCGCTTGCCACTTTTTCAAACTGCTCGAGGGTCAAACTTTCTTTCATGACTTCTACCTCGCACGATATAACTTATTCATATAATTGCCATTCAAGCAACAACCTTTTTGGATGCGTTAACCTGCGTAACAAATCTTATTGCATTTTAAATAAGCAATATGCCAAAGAAGAGTACGAAGCACTTGTTTCTAAAATTATCGAGCAAATGAACAAAATGCCATACATAGATAGTAAAGGAAGAATTTACAAATATGGCGAATATTTTCCCACAGAACTTTCTCTTTTTGCTTATAACGAGACCATTGCTCAGGAATATTTTCCGTTAACCCAAGAACAGGCAAGCGAGCAGGGGCATCAATGGAAGAATCCAGAAGGGAAAAATTATAAAGCAGATTTAAAGTCAGAAAATTTGCCCGACCACATAAAAGATGCAGAAGAATCTATTATCGGCAAGGTTATAGAGTGCGCTCACGAAGGTAAATGCCACGAACAGTGCACAGCTGCTTTTAAAATTATCCCCGAAGAGTTGCAGTTTTACAAAAAAATGAATATTGCTCTGCCACGGCTGTGTCCTGCCTGCCGGCATTATCAACGCTTTAATCAAAGAAGCCCCATTAAGCTCTGGCATAGAAAATGTCAGTGCGCAGGAAAGGTGAGCGATAATAAAGCTTATTCAAACACTGCAAAGCATTTTCACGAAGAAGGAGAGTGTCCCAACGAATTCGAAACCCCGTACGCCCCAGAAAGTCCGGAAATTGTCTACTGTGAACAATGTTATCAGCAAGAGGTGGTATAATCATTAAAACAACATGAATAGCGAGACAAAAACACATTCGACAAGCTCAGTGCAGGCTTGCCAAAACTGCAAGCAAGGGTTCGTAATTGAGCCCGAGGATTTTGACTTCTACGAGAAAATGAAGGTGCCTGCGCCAACTTTTTGTCCGGAGTGCCGGCTACAACGCAGGTTAATTTGGCGTAACGAACGGACTTTGTATAAAAGAAAATGCAATGCGCCCGGCCATACAGAAGACCTTATCTCCATGTACGCGCCCGAATACACATTTCCTGTTTATGATCACGAATATTGGTACAGCGACAAATGGGATTCATTGGATTATGGCCGGGATTATGATTTTTCTAGGCCATTTTTTAAACAATTTGAGGAGCTTTTGCTTGCCGTGCCCCATGTGGCGCTTTTTGATAGCAAATCGGTCAACTCCAGTTACTGCAATGTCGTTGTGGAACATAAGAATTGTTATCTTGTTAACGCTGGCTGGGGAAACGAGGATTCTATGTACAGTAATAGGATTGCTTATTGTAAAAATACTCTCGATTCTTACGTTTGCCACAAAACTGAGTTTGGCTATGAAAACGTTTATTGTAAAGAATCAAACCGGCTGAGATTCAGCTTGCATAGCGAAAGTTGTGTGGATTCTTATTTTCTTTATGACTGTAGGAATTGTTCTAACTGCATCTGCTGTTCTAATCTACGAAATAAGAACTACTGTATTTTTAATCAGCAGTATTCAAAAGATGAGTATATAAAGAAACTGGCGAGCTTAAATCTTGGAAGTTATAAATCCCTTCAGGGGCTTTCAGAAAAGTTTTGGGATATGCGGCTGAAGGCCATTAACAGGTTTGCTTATCTTCTGAACACCCAGAATGTTGTCGGCGACAATATTGAAGACTCGCGTAATTGTTATTATTGTTTTGACGTGGATGGCGATGCCGAAAATTCTAAATATTGCCATTGGTCAACGCGGGGATTACGCGATTGCTATGATTCTGGGCCGGGTGCTGGTGGTTCATCGGAACTGCTCTACGAAGGGGTCAGTATTGGCGTTCGAAATGCCCGATGTAAATTGGGAGTGATTGTTTGGTATTCCCACGATATGCAGTATTGTTATAATTGTCAGGATTCCCATGATCTTTTTGGATGCGTTGGCATGAGGAGCAAGGAGTATTGTATTTTTAATAAACAATATACAAAAGAAGAATACGAAGAACTGGTTCCGAAGATAATAGGACACATGAATTCTATGCCCTTTATAGACAAAAAGGGGAGAGCTTATAAATATGGAGAATTTTTTCCTTCGGAAATTTCGCCTTTTGCTTACAATGAAACTGTGGCTCAAGATTACATGCCGCTAGCCGAGAAAGAGGTTTTAGACAAAGGATTTAAGTGGCGACCAACTGACAACAGAAATTATAAGACAACGATTTCTTGGCAGGATATGCCAGATACCATCAAAGAGGTTTCTGATTCTATTGTCGACGAAGTCATAGGCTGTGCTCACGAGGGTAAGTGCAATGACCAATGTACGGGCGCTTTTAAAATCGTCAGAGACGAGCTTGGTTTTTACAGGCGAATGAATCTGCCCATTCCTAGACTTTGTCCAAACTGTCGCCATTATAATCGGGTGAAACAAAGAAATCCAATGAAATTGTGGCATCGCCAGTGTATGTGTGAAAAAGACCACTCGCATCACTCCGGAAGGTGCCCGAACGAATTTGAGACTAGTTATGCGCCGGAAAGACCAGAGATAATTTATTGTGAGAGTTGCTACAATAGTGAAGTCGCATAAAATTATGGATAGCCAAACAAAAATTTGTCAGAATTGTAAGCAAGGGTTCGTAATTGAGCCCGAGGATTTTGACTTCTACGAGAAAATGAAGGTACCTGCCCCGACTTGGTGCCCAACTTGTCGAGCCAGACGAAGATTGGCCGCCAGAGACTACCGCGTGTTATACAAGCGAAAAAGCGATTGGAACGGAGAAACTATATTTTCTATATTTCCGCAGGATGCGCCGTACAAGGTGTATGAAAGGGATGTGTGGCAGTCTGACAAATGGGATCCAATGGAATACGGGCAGGAATATGACTTCAAAAAACCATTTTTTGAACAGCTCAAAGAGTTATCTCTTAAAGTCCCCCAGCTAAGCCAGACAATGTGGAACACTGTGAATAGTGATTACTGTACGGGCTCTAATAATCTCAAAAATTGCTATTTAGTTTTTGTGGCCACTGACTGCGAGGATTGCATGTATAGCGCATGGACCAATAGAACTAAGAATTCTATAGATGTTACTAGAATGGAGTCTTCAGATGGGTGTTATGAATCTCTGGGTCTTATTAAATCAAATAAAACATTTTTTTCTTCCTACTGCGAGGATTGCGTTGATACCTGGTTTTCTAAAAATCTTCAGGGATGCATGAATTGTTTAGGATGCGTCAATTTACATAACAAACAGCATCATATTTTTAACCAAGCCTATTCTAAAAAAGACTATGAAAAGAAATTTTTAGAGTTTAATTTTGGATCTCTAAAGGACTTGGAAAGTTTTGCTGGGAAAGCCGAAGAATTTTTTTCTAAAAATATTGTCCGCTTTGCTCATGGAAAGCACAATTTTAATGTTTCCGGGGAATATATCAATAATTCAAAAAATGTCCGCGATTCTTATTATGTTAACAGCGGCGAGGACTGCCGATATGTGCAATATCTGTTAACACCCTCAAGCAAAGACTGTATGGATTTTTCGCTTTGGGGAGAAAATTCTGAGCTTATTTATGAAACATCAAGCTGCGGAGAAAATTGTTCACGAGTTAAATTAAGCTACAGAACATCCCGCAGTTCTCACGAATGCACTTATTGCATGCAATGCTATAATGGGGCTGACCTGTTTGGATGCGTTGGTTTGCAGAAAAAACAATATTGTATTTTAAATAAACAATATACAAAGGAAGGATACGAAAAAATGGTACAGAAAATTATTGCACAAATGGACGAGATGCCATACACAGATAAGAAGGGCAGGGTCTATAAATACGGAGAATTTTTCCCGCCGGAGCTTTCCATGTTTTCTTATAACGAAACGCTCGCCTTCAACGATTTTCCGCTGGCAAAAGCAGAAGCTCTTGCCGAAGGTTACAAGTGGAAGGAACCAGAAGAAAAAGGTTACAAAGTTACGCTTGAGCCAGAAGCAATTCCCGACCACATAAAAGATGTAACTGATGGAATTATGGCAGAATCAATTGGATGCGCTCACAAAGGTGAGTGTGAGGACAGGTGTACGACGGCCTTTCGCATAACAAAACAGGAGCTCGATTTTTATAGGGCCAACAATATTCCAATTCCGAGGCTGTGCCACAATTGTAGGCACGTAAAACGCGTCAAAAACCAGGGAGGGCTGAAATTATGGCACAGAAAATGCGCCTGCGCTGGTGAAAAGTCAGAAAATGGGATGTACCAAAACCAAACAAAGCATTCTCACGGCGATAAACCTTGTCCCAATGAATTCGAAACCCCCTACGCGCCAGAACGTCCGGAAACAGTCTATTGCGAAAAATGTTACCAAGCAGAAGTAGCATAAAAATAATTAGGTTAACACTTATTAACTTAAAAAATTTATGGAACAAACAACTCAACGATGCCAGAATTGCAAAAACGAGTTTACCATTGAGCCCGAGGATTTTGATTTTTATGAAAAAATGAAGGTGCCCTCTCCGAACTGGTGCCCGGATTGCCGGTTACAGCGTCGTCTTTCTTTTCGTAACGAGCGATCGCTATACAAAAGGCCATGTGATTTATGCGGGAAGGATACGATTACTTTATATGACTCTGAGGGCGGTATAGTAAATTATTGCGGAGAATGCTGGCTGTCGGACAAATGGGACCCGCTTTCTTATGGGCAGGATTACGACTTTTCACGTCCATTTTTTGAACAATTTAAAGAGTTAACAAGAAAGGTGCCTCATCAGAATTTTTTTGGTAAATATGATACACTCGTGGACACAAATTTTGTAAACATGGCTCACGGATTAAAAAATTGTTATTATATTTTTAACTCCGACTATGATGAGGGTTGTTTGTATTCAGAAGAGGTGGAGCATTCTAAAGATTGTTTTGATACAACAATGATTGAAAGCACGCAATTGGCGTATGATAGCCTAAATTGCAATAAATGTTATCAGATTTATTATTCTGTAGATTGTGAGAATTCTCACGATATTTGGTTTTCCAAAAATCTTGCTGGTTGTTCTAATTGTTTTGGTTGCATTAATTTAAGAAATCAGCAATATTGTATTTTCAATGAACAACTTTTGAAAGATGATTATCAAAAAAAGATTGCTGAATTCAAATTAGATTCTTATGCCGTTGTTCAGGATTTAAAGAAAAAAATGGCTGAGTTCTGGTTAAAATTTCCTAATAAATATATGCATGGAGTTAAAAATTTTAATTCCACAGGTGATTATGTTTCTAATTCCAAATATGTAGAAAACTCCTTTCTTGTAACTGAATCGGAGTATTGCAAGTATTGTATGCTTTTAATTGTGGGTGGCAATAAAGAATGTTATGATTTTACCCAGTTTGGTGAAAATGGGCAACAAGTATATGAATCTTTAATTTGTGGAAAAAATATCAATAATATTATTGGGAGTATCAGCGCGATTGAAAGCCACGATATTACTTACGGTGTGCATTGTCGAGGCAATAACAGTGATCTTTTTGGTTGCGCTAATGTCCGAAATAAACAATATTGTATTTTGAATAAACAATACACAAAAGAAGAATATGGGGAACTTATCCCTAAAATTATTGAACACATGAATAGTATGCCATATAAAGACGCAAAAGGACGAACTTATGGCTATGGTGATTTTTTTCCAGCTGAAATTTCACAATTTAGCTATAACGAAACCTCAGCCCAAGAGTTTTTCCCAATGAAGAAAAAAGAAGCCGAGGCCGCAGGATTCTCATGGAAAGAGCCGAAAGAAAAAAATTATAAGATTACAATTAAATCTAAAGATTTACCCGACAGCATTTTGGATGTTAAAGAAGATATCACGTCACAAATTATTGAATGTGAACATAAAGGTGAATGCAATGAGCAGTGCGCGACTGCGTTTAGAATAATTCCGCAGGAACTTCAATTTTATAAGTCTCAAAATTTGCCATTACCGAGATTGTGCCCTAACTGCAGACATTATCAGCGCATTATAAATCGCAATCCTGTTAAACTTTGGGATCGTACCTGCGCAAAATGCGGTGAAGAAATTAAGACTTCCTATTCCCCGGATAGAAAAGAAATTGTCTACTGCGAACAATGTTATCAACAAGAGGTGGTATAATTATCAACAAAGATGAATAATGAGAAAAAAATTTGTCAGAATTGCAAAAAGGATTTCGTAATTGAGCCCGATGATTTTGCGTTCTACGAAAAAATTAAGGTTCCTTCGCCAACCTGGTGCCCCGATTGCCGGCTTTGGCGTCGACTTTCCTATTCTAACGAACGTCATTTATATCAAAATACTTGTGGCCGCTGTGGTCAAAAAATTATTTCAATGTATCCAGCGAAGACTGTTTTTCCGGTTTATTGTTTTAGCTGCTATAGGGGAGATGACTGGGGTCCCTTGAGTTACGCCCAGGACTACGACTTCTCAAGACCGTTTTTGGAGCAATTTCGTGATCTAAAGAACAAGGTGCCAAGAGCCGAGCGTGTAGTTCAGGGAGATTTAGCCGGAAACAATTACTGCAACCGAGCAAGTTATAATAAAAATTGCTACCTTTTGGTAAGGGCAAATTACGATGAGAATTCATCTTATTCTTATAATCTTTGGGAAAGCCGCGAATCATCTGATTGTCTTAACGTGCATAAATCAGAATTATCATATGAGTGCATTGATATAGTTGATTGTTATAATGTACAGTATTCACAAGAATGTAGGCAGTGCCGCGATTCTTTTTTTCTTTTTGATTGCCGAAACTGTGTCCAGTGCATTGGATGCGCCGGTTTGAGAAACAAAGAATATCAAATATTGAATAAGCCTTATACAAAAGAAGAATATAAAAATGAGTTAGAAAGTTTGCGTCTTGATACGAGGGAGGGCTTGGAGGTTTTTTCTGAAAAATTTCAAGAACTTTTGAAGGGTGTTATTCGGGAATCAGCGATATTTACTAACTGCACAGACTCATCTGGGAATTGGCTAATTGACTGTAAAAACGTAAAGAATTCATACCAATCGCGTAAAGTTGAGGATGGGAAAAATCTTCTTTCAGTTATCGGAGGCAAGGATTGCATGGATTATTCTTATTGGGGCGCTGCCAGCGAGCTTGTTTACGAAACTACTAATTGCGGTTATAGTTGTTCGCGCATGCGATTTTGTAATGAATCATGGGATTCTTGCCACGACCTTACGTATTGCGATAACTGCTACGGATCAGAAAATTTATTTGGTTGTGTCGGTATTCGAAAGGGCTCATATTGCATTTTGAATAAACAGTATACAAAAGAGGAATATGAAGAGCTTGTCCCTAAAATTATTGAGCATATGAAGGCTATGCCCTATAAAGATAGGGCGGGTAGAGTATACTCTTTTGGAGAATATTTTCCTTCAGAATTTTCAGCGTCTGCATATAACACAACCTTGGGTTTCGAATATTTCCCGCTTACAGAGAAGGAAATAGTTTCTAGGGGGTTAAAATGGGAAGACAAAAAAGATAAAGAGTATAAAACTACAATTTCATGGGAAAAATTACCGGGAAAAATTATAGATGTTAAAGATGACATTCTAAAAGAAGCAATCTTATGCCTAGCATACGACAAGCAGGGGGTGGGGGCTGTAAAAGGACACAACTGCACTAAGGCCTTTAAAATTACAGCAGACGAGCTTGCCTTTTATAAACGTATGAATATTCCCTTGCCCCAAAATTGTCCAAATACTCGTCATTTTAAACGTTTCACAAAACGTAATCCTCTCAAACTTTGGCATCGCAAATGCGCGAAGTGTGAGAAAGAAATTGAAACCTCGTATGCGCCAGATAGGCCAGAAATAGTCTATTGTGAACAGTGTTATCAAGCCGAAGTGGTATAGTTATTAAAAATATTCTATAATTATAGCGTGGCCATATAATCATGTTTAAGACATTAAAAGATTTTAGTGTAATTAATAAGCGTGTCTTGGTGAGATGCGATTTTAATGTTCCTTTAGATGAAAAAGGCAATATTTTGGATGATTTTAGGATTAGGCAGACCTTGCCCACGATAAAATATTTAGTCGACAGCAAGGCAAAAATAATTTTAATGAGTCATTTGGGCGATCCAGCTGGCAAAATTGTGCCAGAGCTAAAATTGGACAAGGTTGCTGAAAAATTGGCAGAATATCTCAAATTTCCCGTTGGCAAGGAAGATGATTGCATTGGGCCCGACGCAGAAACCGAGTCAAACTCATTGGCGCCAGGCAGAGTTTTGCTTTTAGAAAATTTGAGGTTTCACCAGGAGGAGGTAGGATCCGCCGGCGGGTACCCCGACCCTGATTTTGCCAAGAAGCTTTCATTTTTAGGAGACATTTATGTTAATGATGCCTTCGGTGTTTGCCACAGAGATCAACCCTCGGTCACTGGTGTGCCAAAATTTTTACCAAACTGTGCCGGATTATTGCTTGAAAAAGAGATCGAATCATTAGATAGAGTGGCAAAAAATCCGCAAAAACCAATGGTGGCTATTGTTGGCGGGAAAAAAGTTGAAACAAAAGCAAATTTTATAAACAATATCTCAAAAGTTGCCGATTTTGTTATTGTAAGCGGATTGATAGCAAAAGAAATTGCAGAAAAAAATATTACGTTTGATTTTCCCGGGAAAATTATTGTTCCTGTAGGTCAGCTTGATGCTTTAGATATTAATGACGAGTCAATAAAAGCGTTCTGCGATAAAATAATACAAGCAGAAACAATTTTGTGGAACGGGCCTTTTGGAAAATTTGAGGATAAAAAATATGCAAAAGGAACTTTGGCAATTGCTAAAGCTATAATAGACAGTAAAGCATTTTCGGTTGTTGGCGGAGGCGAGACAGTTGAATTTATTAACAAACAAGGTATGATTGATAAGTTCAGCCACGTGAGCACGGGAGGGGGAGCTATGCTTAGCTATTTATCAGGAGAAAAATTACCAGGACTAGAGGCGCTCGGAAGCTGATCTTTCGCTTGGCAACAAACTTTTTTCCGTCTGCTGGTAACCCCCTTTGTCCTGCGGGACAAGTGGACCAGGGACTATAAAAAGTTCATTGCCTCGCTTAGTTATAATTAAATGGGAAAAATAAAAAACATAGAAAAAGCCGCAGACCGGATTAAAAAAGCTGTTCAAAATAAAGAACGGATTATTTTGTATGGAGATTCTGATTTAGACGGAATATCGTCTGTTGTTATCTTGGAAGAGACAATCAAGGGGCTGGGGGGGAATATTGATTGCGCTTTTTTCCCAGATAGGGAAAACGACGGGTATGGGATAAATTTAAAAGCTTTGAACATGTTAAAAGACAAAGCTCCAGCCCTTTTGGTGACATTAGACCTGGGAATAGGCAATTCAATAGAGGTTGATGTGGCGAATGACATGGGTTTTGAGGTTGTAATAATCGATCATCACGAACCGTTAGCCCGGGTGCCAAAGGCATCTATAATTGTGGATCCAAAACAAAAAGACGACAAATATTCATTTAAGGGTTTAGCAAATGTGGGGGTTACGTTTAATCTTTGTATGGAGCTTCTGGGTAAAGATGTTTCCCATAATTTAAAAAACAGCTTTTTGGAACTAGCTGCCTTGGGAACCATTGCGGACATGGTTCCGCAAATTGAGCAAAATCAAGAAATTATAGAAGAGGGTTTGCGGTCTCTAAAGAACACTTTTCGCCCGGCATTAAGGGCGTTTTTAGATATTTTAGGAGATGGAAAGGTTTTTCAAGAATCCTTGCCAAAAATTATTTCCGCTCTAAACGCCGCTGAATCAGTTAAGTTTGCAAATGAATCGTACTTACTTTTGACCTCTTCTGACAAGAAAAGATGCAAGGAGTTGGCCGAAAATCTTTTAGATAAAAATAAATACAAACAAACACAGGTTAAAAACATAATACAGGAGATAGAAAGGAGAGTTTCACAGAAACCGTATGCGCCGATTATTTTTGAGGGCGACCCTTCCTGGAAATTGACGCTGGCCGGCAACGTGGCTTCCACGATTTGTAATAAATACGAAAAGCCGGTTTTTATTTTTAAGAAAATGGACAAAGAGTCCTGCGGTTCTGTTAGAAACCCTAAGGGCACAAACTCTGTGGACGCCATGAAGGAATGTGACGCGTTTTTAATGACTTATGGCGGCCATGCTCAGGCCTCGGGCTTCCGCATTAAAAACGAGCATTTGGGAAGGTTTGAAAAGTGCCTCAACGATTTTTTTAAAAAGGATAAAAAATAACAAACGTATGATATTTATACTATTCGGTTTGCCATTGGTTTTCTGGGTTGGGATTGTAGCATTAATAAGTTTTTCTTTGCAAATATATTTGGGTTTGAAAATGATGCATGGCCACCCTGAATATTTAAAATACCACAGACTGAATGCATTTATACTCTGCGGTATAGTCGCTGTTCACATTGTTTTGGGCTTAACGCTGTACATAAATTTTTAATAAAAAAATAATTAAATATAAAATATATGAATAAAACACTACTAATTATTATAATTATAATAGTCGTAGTTATTGTGGGCGGTGGAATAGTATATTATATGCAACAGCCGAATTATGCGCAGAATTATCAGCCGAATGCAGGCAGTAACCCAGAAAATACCCAGCCGGCTCAGCCATCAAATAACACTAGCCCTGCGACCTACAATGCTACGATACAAAATTTTGCTTTTAGCCCGGTTTTGTTAACCATTAAGGCGGGAGATACTGTTACCTGGACCAATAAGGATTCGGCGCCCCACCAGGTGGCAGGAAGTGGATTTCAGAGCGGGGTGTTGGGTAATGGGCAGAGTTTCAGTTTTACCTTTAATACCGCGGGAACCTACGACTATATCTGCAATATCCACACCTATATGAAAGCTAAAATTATTGTTCAATAAACCTTATGTCAAAAATATTTTTAGTCGTAGGTATAATAGTTATTATTTTGGTTCTGGCATTTGTTGTGCAAAATAATGGAATTTTTGCCCCAACTAATAACCCGAATGGCAACACTATAAGTGTGTCCGGTAATAGGACGCTTAATTTAAGCAATCAAGGACTTACAAGCATTCCTTCGTATGTTTTCAATCAAACTAACCTAGAGGAACTTAATGTTTCCTATAATTCGCTGACCGGCTCCATACAATCGCAAATAGGCCAGCTTAAAAATTTGAAAGTTCTTAATGCCAGCTACAATAAAATGACCGGGGTGCCGGCTGAAGTTGGTCAGTTAAAAAATCTAGAAGTTCTCGATTTATCGTACAACCAGCTGACTGGTTTGCCTAACGAGCTTGGTAATTTAATAAATTTAAAAACACTTAATTTGGCTGGTAACCCATATTCACAGCAGGACCTAGATTATATTAAAAATAAGCTGCCAGTATCTGTAAACATTATCACCAAATAAAATATGAAAAAGATAATAATTTACACAGACGGCGGGTCGAGAGGAAATCCGGGTAAGGCGGCAATTGGTGTTGTGTTTTGTAATGAGAAGGAGCAGATTATAAAAAAATTCGGTGAATATTTGGGAGATAATTTAACAAACAACGACGCTGAATATCAGGCCATAATTTTTGCTTTGAAAAAATTCAAGGCGCTGTTTGGGAAGGCAATTGCAGGAACATCTGATGTTGAGATAAGAGCGGATTCAGAATTAGTTGTTAAACAGTTAAACGGGGATTATAGGCTGGAAAACCCCAAGATTCAGCAATTTTTTATAGAAATATGGAACCTAAAATTCGACTTTAAGTCTGTAAAATTCAGGCACATTCCCCGGGAGAAAAATAAAGAAGCAGACAAATTGGTAAACGAAGCATTGGATGCGCAATCTTCGAGCCAAACGTTGCTTTAAGGGTACAATATTTACATGGAAGAACAGGCGATTGTTGTCAAAAATTTAACTAAAGTATACAAAGGAGGGACTAGAGCGGTCTCTGATGTTTCTTTTTCCGTCAGGAAAGGAGAGTTTTTCGGTTTTTTAGGGCCTAACGGAGCAGGAAAGACGACAACAATGAAAATGCTTTCAACCTTGGTGTCACCGACATCGGGCCAAGCTGTAATAAACAAATATATTCTTGGCAAGCAAAATGATAGCATAAGATGTTCAATTGGCTTTGCCATGCAGGGGATAACATTAGATCTTACTTCGAGCGCTTTGGAAAATTTGTATCTGATAGGAGCGCTTTACGAAATGTCTAGAAAAGAAATTGACGTCAGGGTTAAAGAGTTGTTGGAGCTCCTTAGTTTAACGAAGGTTGCTAAATCTTGGGTCAAAAATTTCTCAGGCGGAATGCGCAAGCGCCTGGATTTGGCAGTTGCCTTGATTAACAAGCCAGAGATTATATTTTTAGACGAACCAACAGAGGGTTTGGACCCGGTGGGCAGAAGGAAGGTTTGGGATTATTTGAAGGATTTGAACAAAAACGGAACAACTGTGTTCCTCACAACTCACTACATGCAAGAAGCCGAGTATTTGTGCGAACGGGTTGCAATTATCGATAAAGGAAAAATAGTTATAACGGGCAGTCCCGAAGAATTGAAGCAAAAGGTTAATGGAACATTGGACGATGTATTTATAAATTACACAGGTCATGATATTAACGAGGACGAGCTTAATACAAAAGCTCCAGACCCTTATATAGATATTTAATATGTTTAAAAAAGAATTCGTAAAATTTTTAGTATTATTTAACAGGGGATTTAAACAGGCGATACGGCCATATATTGCCATGATGCCCGAATATGTCTTACCGATTTTTTATTTTGTAGTTAATTCTGCTGCTTTCCAAAAGATTGTTGATTTGCCCGGGTTTAATCAGACAAGTTATCTGCAGTTTTACGCTCCGGTTGCTTTGTTGGTTTCAATATTTATGAGTTCTGGAAGCACGGGGTTGGAAACCGTTACAGACATAAGCACAGGTTTTATGGACAGGATATTTTTGGCTCCGGTAAACAGATGGTACATAGTTATTTCTAAGCTCGTGGCTGTTGGGGCAAAGGCGCTTATGTCGCTTGTGTTAATGGTTATACTTTTAATTTTGTTTGGTGCGTCGTTTCACGGAGGAATACTCGGCTTTTTTCTTATTTTTCTCTTAGCTTTTATTTTTGCAATCGGCTGGGCGGGGATCGGACTCTCTCTGGCTTTTTTAACGAAAAACCCAAGAATTTTACAATCTTCCTTCATCTTTTTCTTCCCCTTTTCCTTTATAACCACCTCTCAGCTTCCGCTTAATCTTCTTTCGGGCTGGTACAAAACTGCAGTTCAGACGAATCCGGTAACATATATTTTGGAAGCGATGCGAAGCATACTGATATACAATCAAATTGGATATACGGTTTTGCTGGGATTTTTAGTGGCTATTGCCTTTGCTTTTGTAACACTAATGGTTTCTATGTGGTCTTTTAAAAGGTCGGTGGTTCGCTAAACTATTTTTTAAGTTGGTGGTATAATAAGGAAATAAAGGTCCACGTAATTAAATATATTAACTAAATATATAAAAAACATGGAAGACATGAAAATGTGCAAGTGCGGGCACCATAAAATTGTGCCAATCTGCATAATTTTAATTGGTTTAGCATTTTTGGCCGGAGAATTAGGGGTATTGGCGCCTGACGTTGTAGCCGCTTCTTGGCCGATTTTGCTGGTTGTCATTGGAGGAATTAAATTATTTGGTCCGGGTTGCAAGTGTTGCTAGTATAAAGATTATAAATGTAAACAAAAAGCTCGATCTAAAATCGAGTTTTTTGTTGTCTCAGCAAGACTGTAAGCCGAATTCTGTATTATGTGATTATCTGTCTGCCCTTTCGATTACTCTCAGGGTCGAGCGAACTACTTTTTACAGAATTTTGAGATGTATTTAACCCAATCTTCTGCTTTGTTCTTGCACCCAATAAGGATTTAGCCGTTTCAGTCCAATCTTTCGATTGAAATCGCCCTATCCCCGCTTAGCGGGGCGGGCGCCTCGCTCTTTCGAGCTCGGCGTTTCTGTTCGCACCTCTGTCTTGCGACCGATGGCCGTTAGCCACTATATTTTTAACTCCCTTTTAGAGGGGCGTTGGTGTTCGGACTTTCCTCCCACGCCCAAAGCTTTCGCATTGTGGCGGGGCAATCACTCATCTTGCTGAGACACCTTAATATTACCATTTCATAATCGTTTGTCAAGATTATCTTAGCAATAAAAAAAGTAGGGTGTTTCCTACTTTAGAAGGCGTATTTGCGCGATCATTGCGTCGACCGCAACCTGCGGATCTTTAGTCGAGTTGTCAATCATCACAGGATTGAGTCTCTTATATTCCTTGATGTAGCGCAGAGCTATGCGCAGTCCGAGTTTGTCATTGAATGACATAGCACCGCGGCCACCCATGCGCGTGATTCGCACAGCTCGACTGCAGGCGACAAAAAATCTCAAATCGGGCATGAGCAGGATTTTGCCAAGGTCGCCGACAAGAATGTCGGTTTGAACTCCCTGCGCACGATGGAAGGCAAGAGTTGAATCGATGTAGCGGTCGCATACCACCGGATGCTCCTCAAGCATGCGCCGGATTTCGTTAGCTGCCTGGAAATTTCCGGCGAGGTAGAAGAAAAACTTCACAACGGGGTCTCCCACCTGTTCGTCTACGGTTTTGCGAAACTGTCTGAACGGATCCGGGGGACACTTGTAAAGCACTGCCCCCATTTGCTCTGCCAGCAGTTTAGCCACGGTAGACTTCCCAGAGCCGTCCAATCCCTCAATTGAAGCAAACCATTTTTTCATGTTGCGCCTCTTTTCTTTTTTGACAAGGTGCCCTACAAATCGAATCCGCCAAGTTTTTACTTGGTGGTCCATTATAAGAAAATATTTTATCTATGTCAATCCTACTAGCCCAATTTTATTGGTTTGAAAAAAATCATGAAAAAGGTTAAGATAAAGCATTATTAATTTTATCTTCAGGTGATTCACAAGTTTCTTAATTCCCAGACAAAGTCCATAAGTTCTGCCTCCTTAATCTTGGCGATTTCTTATTTGGTCAGCGCATTTTTAGGCTTGATAAGAGACCGTCTTTTGGCTGGAACTTTTGGAGCCGGAAATGAACTGGACGTTTATTATACAGCTTTTACTGTGCCGGATTTTGTTGCATTAATTTTAATTTTTGGCGCCATCGCAGCGGCAGTAATTCCAATATTTAGCGGGTATTTAATCAAGGACAAGGAAGAAGCATGGAGATACGTTTCAACTCTTTTAAATGTGTTTTTGGGATTTTTGATAGCAATTTGCGCCCTACTGATGGTTTTCACTCCTGCGATCGTTTCCTTGATAGCCCCCGGGTTTTCCGGCGAGAAAAAAGAATTGGCTGTTATGTTAATGCGTATCATGTTTTTAAGCCCGATTATTTTGGGAGCTTCAAATATGATAAGCGGAATTCTGCAGGTCTTCCACAGGTTTTTGGTAACAGCTTTTGCTCCGTTGCTGTACAACCTTGGAATAATAATCGGGATTTTATTTTTTGTGCCAAAATTCGGGTTAGTTGGCCTTGCTTGGGGAGTAGTATTGGGCGGAGTATTGCATTTGTTGGTCCAGTTGCCGGCTTTTTTCTTTTCTGGGTTCAAATATAAGGCCAGTTTTGATTATAAAGACCCAGGAGTTGTTAAAACTATAAAGCTTATGGTGCCAAGGTCTTTGGGTTTAGGGGCTGGGCAATTAAACACAATAGCCACCACAGCCATTGCTTCCACCTTATTGTCTGGCTCTATTGCAGTTTTTAATTTAGCAAATAATCTGTCTTCAATTTTGGTTAACGCCGTGGCGGTTTCGGTTTCAACGGCCTCTTTCCCTTCAATGTCCATGGCTTTTTTGCGCGAGGATGGAGAAGAATTTTTAAGGAAATTTTCTAGCATATTTCGTCAGATAATTTTTTTGGTTGTTCCTTTAAGTTTGCTTCTTTTAATTTTAAGGGCGCAGATAGTAAGGGTTGTTTTGGGAGCAGGGAAGTTTGGTTGGGCAGATACAAAATTAACCACAGCCTGCCTTGGCATATTGGCTTTAAACCTGGTTGCCCAAGCCTTAATTTTGTTTTTGTCAAAAACATTTTATGCGGCCCACAATACAAAAATTCCGGCAGTAATTAGCGGACTGACAGTGGCGTTTAACATAGCTTTGAGCTTGCTGCTGGTGTGGCTTGTTAGTTTTTTTCCAGGGTTTAATCTTTTTTTGCAAAGCATTTTAAGATTAGGAGGCGTTGCAAACATAGGAGTGATTGCATTGGCTTTAGCTTATACAATAACAGCCGTATTGGAATGTTCTTTGCTTTTATACATGTTTTATAAAAAATTTCCTAAATTGCACGTAAAAGAAATTTCCAATTCTTTATATAAAATATTAATTGCCAGCTTGGTAATGGTCATTCTAACTTTTTTGGTAAGACAATTTTTGGGTTCTGTTGTGAGCTTGCAAACCTTTTGGGGAATATTTTTTCAATTAGTTGTGTCTGGAACAATTGGAGTAGTAACGTACGCAGTGGCTACACATTTGTTAAGATCTCCGGAAAGCAAGACGATTGTCGATTCATTTCTAAAAAAGTTTTTATATCCAGCTAAATAACATATCGCTACGTGAACTTATGAAAAAAGAAAATAAAATAAGCAAAACGAGATCTCATGGGATTTTACTGCTTGTTAAAGTAGTACCAATATTTTTTGTCGGCCTTTTTGCTCTCCTTCCGACGTTTTTTCCCGATTATTTTCCCTGGATTCCAAATATGGGCTTATACAGGATTGTGCTGGTGGTTTTAGTAATTTTTCAGACATGGGTTGTTATCATGACCGAATATAGGGGAGAAAATTCTTTATATAAAAATACCTCCTATGTTTTCATACTCTTTTATGCGGTTGTTATTTATCTTACGGGAGGGGTAAACAGCAGTTTTACGTTTATAATGGTTTTTGTGCCGATAGTTGCCCTATCTTATTTAGACGAAAAATTAATGAAACGCATCGGCATTATTTCTGTTATCTTTTTAGCTTCAATAATATTTTTTCAAAAAGGGGCGATTACAGACCCAGTGTACATAATTAAGCATTTTTTGAATGTTTCTTTATACGCCCTAATGGTTTACTACATATACGGAATTATGAAGGAAATTTTGCACCGCAAATATGAAGAGGAAATTTTGAAGAGAAAATTTATAGAAACAAACGAGCTCAACAAAGCGAAAAGCGTTTTTTCAACAGTTATGTCTCACCAGCTTAGAACCCCTTTAACCGGAGTTAGGTGGGCCATTGAAGAGGCAATAAGAGACAAAAAAACATCAAAAAAGATGCTTGAAGAGGGAGAAAGAAGAATCATCAATGCGATAGATATATTGAACGGGGTATTGAAGACGACAGAGTTTGATTCGGTGGGGAGTGGTTTTAAGATAAACAAAAAGCCTGTTGTTCTTAACTCTCTCATCAGAAAGATTGTTGCCAATTTGAATTTTATAGTTGAGATAAGGGGAAATAAAATTTCCTATGATATGCCCGAAGAAATTGCGATTGACGGAGATGAAAAAATGCTTGAACTTGCTTTTACAAACATTATTGATAACGCATTAAAATATTCGCCCAACGGTTTGGTAAAAATTTCCCTTGCTGGCGGAGAAAAATCGGTTAAATTAATAGTTGAAGATTCGGGCATAGGAATTGAATCGGCAGATTTAGAATATGTTTCCCAAAAGTTCTTTAGGGGAAAAAATGCAATGCTGGTTGACCCTAATGGAAGCGGGATCGGGCTTTATACTGCGAAAAAAATTGTTGAAATGCACGACGGAGAAGTGAAAATTTCCTCGGGCACAGGAAAAGGAACAAAGGTTGTGGTTAATCTGCCTATAAGTTAATTGTAAGAATCCTGTAGATATAAAAAAAGAGCCCTGAGAGCACAAGTGCTGCTCTCGGGGCATGGTTGGTGATTTCCTTGGTCAGAGGTAGGTTTCCACAAATCGGGCGGCCACTTGCTCCAAGATCTTGGCACAGAACTGGTATGCCGCAAGACCTTGCTTCCAGGGGTTGGGAACGCCTCCGAAGCCCGCATTTGTCAGGAGAACTGCACCGCGAGGATGGAGACCATTGACGTGGGCGACTTCCTCGTCGCCCATGCAGATGATGAAGTCGTAGTCGTTGATCTCCAATGCCGATACCGGCTGGCTCTTGTGGCCGCCGAGATCGGCGCCGAGTCCGTGCATGCAGGTGATCGCATCTGGGGCAGCCGGGCTGCCAAGGCAGTCCGAGGAGACATTGATGTAGGTGCCGGCCGACTCTACGGACACGCCATCGAGCCTGGCTCCCTCTGCGCGAAGGCCATCATGAAACCGGTCACTCTTGGCGACCGCGACGGCGTTCTTGAGAAGAGCCTCCAACATCGGACTCCGGCAGGTGTTCCCCTTGCATACGCAAAGGATTTTCATTTTCTGATTCATCGGCCGTTTTCCCTTCCTGTTTTTTGTACGTTTCGGACACTTCTTTGTAAAAGGTGAAGAAAACTCTTCACTTTGCTAATTATAAAATATAGCATAGTATATAGTTGTTGTCAATGGTTTACCCTGCACGGTCTGTATAGTAGAATAAGAAGATAATGAAAATTAATCCAGTAAATTTTAAAAAAATAAATGAGTCAGGAAAACATTCGTAACTTCAGTATTATTGCCCACATAGATCACGGAAAGTCCACATTGGCGGACCGGCTTTTGGAAATGACCGGAACAATTGACCCCAAAAAAATGATGCCACAGTTTTTAGACAGTATGGATTTGGAAAGAGAAAAGGGGATTACCATAAAGTTAAAAGCCATTCGCATGAACTATACCCTAAATTCTATACCTTATATCCTAAACTTGGTTGATACTCCCGGCCACGTGGATTTTTCTTATGAGGTTTCTAGATCCCTTGAAGCTGTTGAGGGGACTGTTTTGTTGGTTGACGCAACGCAGGGAATTCAGGCACAGACATTGGCTAATTTAGAGCTGGCCAAAAAGCAAAAATTAAAAATTATCCCGGTTATAAACAAAATTGATTCAGCGATTGCCAAGGTTGACGAATCAGTTGAGGAGCTGGCAACACTATTAGACATTTTGCCGGAAGAAATTATAAAAATTTCTGCAAAAAACGGAACAAACGTTCAGCAGGTTTTGGAAACCATTATAAAAGAAGTGCCTCCGCCAAAAGAAAGTATTTCGCAAGATTTTAGAGCATTAATTTTTGATTCTGAATACGATTCATTCAAAGGGGTTGTTGCATTTGTACGCGTAGTTGACGGAGAAATTTCTAACGGAGAAAAAATTGAGCTCATGGCAACTAATACGACAGCCGAGGTAAAAGAGCTTGGGTATTTGAACCCGACATTTTCCGCCAAAGATAAAATAAAAGCAGGCGATATTGGATATATTGCTACTGGGATAAAAGAGCCGGGGAAAGTTACTGCTGGAGATACGATTATTAAATTACAGAATATAAATACAAAAGGAAGCGTCCAACCTTTGCCCGGATACCAGAAGCCGAAACCAATGGTTTTTGCCAGTTTGTATCCTGAAAATCCGGACGATTTCGATAATTTAAAAGTTGCTTTATCTAAATTAAAATTGAGCGACCCGGCGCTGGTTTTTGAACAGGAAATGAAAGAGGCTTTGGGCAGGGGATTTAACTGCGGGTTTTTGGGGACTTTGCATATAGAAATTATTTCCGAAAGACTACAAAGGGAATTTGGTTTGAATTTGGTGATTTCCACGCCCTCGGTTGTCTATAAAGTTTTAGATCAAAAAGGAAAAGAAATTATTATTTATTCAGCAGCCGATTGGCCAGAAAATCCTTCAACAATAAAAAGCACCGAGGAGCCTTGGGTTTCTTTGGAAGTTATAGCTCCTTCCAACCAGGTTGGGAAATTAATGGAAATTTTAAAAAGTTTGAAAGGGAACTATGTTACAACAAATTATTTGACCCCGGAAAGAGTAATTATAGTTTTTGAAACTCCTTTGCGAGGAATCATTGCCAATCTTTACGACAAGATAAAAACCGCCAGCCAGGGCTATGCTTCTATGAGTTATAATCTTTTAGGATACAGGCCGGGCAAGCTGGTTAAAATGGAAATATGGGTTGCAGGGCAGAAGGAAGAGGCGTTTTCCAGAATTGTGGCAGAAGACGAGGCATATTTTGAAGGCAAGAAAATGGTTGAGAAATTAAAAGAGGTTTTGCCTCCCGAACAATTTTCTGTTGCCTTGCAGGCAGTAATTGGCGGAAAAGTTATTGCCCGCGAAACAATTAAAGCCTATATGAAAGACGTGGCAGGATATTTGTATGGGGGAGATATAACCAGAAAAAACAAGCTTCGTGATAAACAAAAGAAAGGCAAGAAGCTTATGAAAGCAAAAGGGAGGGTGAATGTACCCACAAAAGCATTTTTGGAAGTATTTAGAGCTTGATTAGTCGATTTTTTTGTGTTAAAGTGATTTTATTGACTTGCATGTCAATACATCGGGCCGTGGAGGAGTAGTACCTCGGCAGTCTCATAAGCTGCAGGCCCCCGTGCAATTCGGGGCGGCCCAACATTTATGTGGTTTGTATATATAATAAAATGTAAGGGTGGCTCTTTATATACTGGTTATACTGATGATTTAGAAAAGAGGTTTGAAAAGCACAAGGCAGGCAAAGGTGCGAAATATACTAGGTCTCATGCTCCAGAAAAAATTGTATTTTCCGAAAAATATGATAACAAGATAATAGCGCAAAGAAGAGAGAGGGAAATAAAAGCTTGGACCCGAGAAGAGAAATTGAAATTAATCAAAAATAAAAATAAGTCGGGGTAGCTCAGTTGGTAGAGCACAGGACTCATAAGCCTGGGGTCGTGGGTTCGATCCCCACCCTCGACACACTTTACGAAGTAAAGTGCCCTGAACGAAGTCGAAGGGCGTACAATTTAATAAAATGCGGGCGTAGTTCAGCCTGGTTTAGAATGCTCCCCTGTCACGGGAGAGATCACGGGTTCGAATCCCGTCGCCCGCGCATAAAATACAAAAAACCGCCTTTATTCTTGGGCGGTTTTTTGATAAAGTAAAATATATATCGCTACGCTACGTAAACTTATGGAAAAAGCTAGAGTAACAACTGAATATAAGGGTGCATACAGGGTTATAAATGAAAATGGAGAATTTCTGGCAAAAGTCACCGGGAAGCGGATTTTTGATGCTTTGTCCAGAGAGGACTATCCTGCCGTGGGAGATTGGGTAATTATTGACCCTTCGGGACCCAGAGGGTACCCCTCAGGGCAGGTGATAATAAGAGAAATTTTACCAAGGAAAACAATAATAAAAAGAACACATAAAGACAGGGGCAGGGTTGGCGGAAAAAATGAAACGCAAATTATAGCGACCAACATTGACGTTGCTTTTGTTGTGGAATCGGTTGATAGAGATTTTAATCTGAACCGTTTTGAGAGATATTTTGCCATAGCTAAAGACGGAGGAGTTAAGCCAGCCATTATATTAAATAAAATAGATTTAATTTCTAAAGAAGAATTAGATATAAAATTAGGTCAAATAAAAAATAGATTTAATGATGTTGATTTTATTCCGACCAGTATTGTTACTAATGAAGGGTTGAGTGAATTAAATATGTATATGGAAAAGGGGAAAACATATTGTTTTCTTGGTTCTTCCGGGGTTGGTAAGTCTTCTTTAATAAACAAACTGCTTGGGAAAAATATCATAAGGACAGAAAATATAAGCATTAGCACTGGAAAAGGGAGGCATACTACTACAAACCGAGAAATGTATTTTTTAGAAAATGGCGCTATTGTTGTAGATAATCCGGGAATGCGAGAAATTGGAATGACAGACGCGAACGCTGGCATAGATAATTTATTTGATGAAATAACAATTCTGGCCAAGAATTGTAAATATGTTGACTGCACACATATTCACGAACCCGGATGTGAAGTTCTGTCTGCATTAAAGGCGGGTGCACTGGATGAAGACAAATATTCTAATTACGTCAGCTTAAAGAGGGAAGTCGAACATTATGAGATGACCGAACTTGAAAAAAGAGAGAAAGATAAACAATTTGGTAAATTTGTTAAAAATGCTAAGAAAGAATTAAAGAGATATAAGCATTAAGGCTTTGGTTGCCCCGCCGGGGCGGGGCTGGTATAATAAATTAATATGATAATTAACCAATAGAATATGGATACAAATAATTTTTATATCAAGATTAAGGAATATATTATCAGTATACCTAGAAAAATATGGTTATTAATAATTGCCGTTATTTTACTGATTGCTTTGGGCATAGGAGGGTATCTTTACTGGGCTAATCTTAAAAAACAAGAAATAAAGAGTGTTTTAGAGAATGCCGGAAACACAGCTGAACAAATAACAAATAGCGCAACCCAGGGTGTTTTACCTTCTTTGCAAACTAATCCTCTTCAGGATAATCCGGACATAAATCCTGCAAGCAATGCAAATCCTATCAAAAATATTAAAACTAATCCCTTTTAACATGAAAGCAAAATATTTTATAGGTTTTATTGTTATAGGTCTTGTGACAGTTGGGGCTGTTAGCGCAGAAAATATCCAATATCCCATAAGCGAGCTGGGAAATTGCAAAAGCGATGTAGATTGCAGGGCATATTGCGATAAATCGAAAAATACAGATGCCTGTTTAAGTTTTGCCCAGGAAAACAACCTTATGTCGGCGCAGGAGATTGATATTGCAAAGAGGTTTTTGGCTGCAAAAGATACTCCAGGCAGATGCGTGGGTAAAGTTGCCTGCGATGTGTACTGTAATGATATCAGCCACATCAATGAATGCGTACCTTTTGCCCAAAATAATAATTTGTTGCCAACTGACCAGTTGCAAGAAGCAAAAAAAATTCAGACAGCTATAGCAAATGGAGTAAAGCCGCCTTCATGTGCCAATAAGGAGGCTTGCGATACGTACTGCCAGGATCCAAACCATATGGAAGAATGCATTGCTTTTGGTGAAGCCACAGGCTTTCTCCAAGGCCAAGAACTTGTTAACGCACAAAAAGTATTGGCAGCAATTAAAAGCGGGATTAAACCACCCCCATGCCAAGGCAAAGATGCCTGTGATGCTTATTGTTCAAATCCTGATACCGCAGAAGCGTGCATGAATTTCTCTATAGCGGCCGGAATGATGTCAGAGCAAGAAAAAGCAAATTCCCAGAAGATGTTGCAGGCGCTCAAAAAGGGGATTAAGCCGCCGCCATGCAAAGGACAACAAGAATGTGATGCTTATTGTTCTTCAGAAGAGCATGCCCAGGAATGTATAAATTTTAGCGTTGCGGCCGGAATGATGTCAGAGGGGGAGGCCGCAATGGCGCGTAAAACAGGTGGCAAGGGCCCAGGCGGATGTGTGGGGAAAGATGCCTGTGATGCATTTTGTAATAATCCTGATAACCAGGAAGCTTGTTTTATTTTCGCCAAGGATAACGGAATGATACCGGAAGCAGATTTAAAAAGAATGGAAGAGGGCAGACAGCAAATGAAACAAACTCTTGAACAAGCACCGGCAGAAGTGTTGGCCTGTCTAAAAGTTGAAGTGGGGGTCGATATGGTTGAAAAAATTAAAAACGGCGTGATGCCTCCAAAAGAAATGGGCGACAAAATGCAAACCTGTTTTCAAAAAATGGGACCCGTTCAACCCGGCGCGCCTGGATCGGGTGGAATGATTCCGCCTGCTGGACAAACAGGACCTGGCGGTTGTAAAACTGCTGAAGAATGTCAAACTTACTGCGGAGCTCATCCAGATGAATGCAAAAATTTTGGGTCTGGCGGAAATCAGCCGGGTCCGGGCCAAATAAATCCTGGCGGGCAGATGATGCCCCAGCAAGCCGGGCCCGGAGGATGCAAAACTCCGGAAGAATGTCAAAAATACTGTGAATCAAATCAGGAAGAATGTAAAAATTTTTATCCAGCCGGAGATGAGAGTCTTCGGGATCAAGAGCCGCAAACTCAGCAACAAGGCCAAATGCAACCGGGGCAACAATGCGAAGGGGAAGGTTGTCAGCTTGGGCCATTGCCGGGTCAGCAGATGCAACCTGGACAAGAATTGCAACCGGGACAAAACTCTCCTCCGCCATCAACCGGACCAGGAGCAGGGGGTAATCTTGCGCCAGGAGATACGGTTCCTCAATTGCAACCCACAGAACAACAACCTCAACAGCCAGCTCCAAGCGAAAATTCTCCGCCTCCACCTCCACCGCCACCCTCGCCTGTTAGCTATATCATAAATACAGATTCTTTCGTCGGTTCATTGATTGACGCCGTATTCAAATTTTTAACTAAGCGCTAAAAACATATGACATTATTAATAATATCGCAAATAGTTTTTAACCTTGTAATATCGCTGGCGGTAATTTTAGTTACTGTTTTAATCAGCGTTATAGCTTACGACATAATTAAATTCAGTAAATCCCTTAAGAAATTTGTGGACGGCGTTAACAAGGAATCTTCAGAACTATACGAAAAAATTAATAAACTTTTAGAGAACATCTCAAATTTATCGTTTATCTCAAGGTTCTTTAAAAAGAAGAAAAAAGCAAAATAAAATTAAATAAATAGAAATTATGGTAAAAAATAATGCAGTAAAACGCATTAAAACAAATGAAGAAATATACAGATAAAGAGTTGTTAGATATTCTTGAGGTTGATCAAAAAACATTGGACAGGTTCAAAGAGATACAAAAAGCCACCATCAAGGAATCCGAGCAGAGAGAGCAAAGCAAGAATAAAAAGATAAAAGTTTTGGGTATTTCCGGTTCTGCAAGGGACGTTAACGATATGGCGCAGGAAAAGTCCAACTCGGAAACCTTGCTTGAAAAATGTTTGAGTTATTGCAAAGAATTGGGAGCTGAAGTAGAGCTTATTCCTTTGAGAAAATATAATATTCAGCATTGTAAAGCATGCTATTCCACCACAAATACGCAGTGCCATTTTTATTGCTCTTGCTACCCCAAAGGGACTCCCGAGGGAGATGATATGACAAACATACTTTATGACAAGATTTTATCTGCCAATGCCATTATTTTTGCCACTCCGGTAAACAACTTTAAAATATCAACTCCAATGTCGTTGTTCATTGATAGATGCATCAGTCTGGATGGAAGCTTAATGCCTGCCAATCCGCAGGTTCCCAAAAACAGAGAACTTAATATAAAACATACTAAATTTATTGAACTAACAGCAGATGATGATATTCCCGGTAGCGGATTTTTGCGAAGATTTTCCGGAAAAGTTGCGGGTATAATTACAACTGGGCACGAAGAGGGGGCATCGATGGCAATAAGCAGCTTGTTTATGACTTTTTCTCACTGGGGTATGTTGTTTCCCCCATTTTCAAACATGTATGCGATGTCATCGCTCTGTCTGTCGACATATAGGGATAAGCCCGTTGTTTTAAATGAATGTTATTTTAAAGAAACGCTTCTATTGGCCAAAAATGTCATGACTGCCGCAAAACTTGCGAGAAAGGTGAAAACCACAGATTGGAAAAACGACTACAGTCTAAATTAATTTTTATGTAAATAAAAAAATAAATTATGGTAGAAGATACGAAAGAAAATATAGAAAAATGTATTTGTAAATCTTGCCCTTCAAAAAATCAATGCATGGATGAAGGCGATAAAGATTTTTTATATTGTGCAAAAGGGAAAACAAAATGCGATATGATAAAAAAGGGTTGTATTTGTGGCGCTTGCCCTATACACGAGAAATATAAGTTAAAAGATTATTATTACTGCGTTCAAGAGCCTGGTGCTGAATAAACTTATGAAAAAAGGTGTTATCAAAAGAATTGTTAAAGACGCATATAAAGAAATAGCTATCAGCGGGGCTGGCTGTAGTTGCAGTTGCAATAAGGCCAAAAATATTTCAAAAAGCATAGGATACACCGACGAGGAGCTAAAAATTGTAGGTAAAGCCAATCTTGGTTTAGGATGCGGAAATCCTTTGGCATTTGGAAAAATAAAGGAAGGGGATACAGTTTTGGACTTGGGTTCTGGAGCGGGTATAGACGCGATTCTTGCAGCTAAAAAAGTTGGAGAAAAGGGGAGAGTTATTGGCGTAGACATGACAGAAGAAATGATAGAAAAGGCAAAAGAAAACGCCCAAAAACAAGGAATAAAAAATGTAGAATTTTTATTAGGTGAAATAGAAAATTTGCCTATTAAAGATAATTCAGTAGACACCATAATCACTAATTGTGTTATTAATTTAACGCCCGATAAATCTAAAACATTCGCTGAGGCATATAGAGTTTTAAAGCCGGGAGGAAAGATTTATCTCTCTGATATTGTCTTGCTGGAAGAACTCACAAAAGAGCAAAGAAACAATAAACAGCTTATATCCGGCTGTGTTGCCGGCGCATTATTGAGGGATGATTATTTAGGCAAAATAAGAGGAGCAGGCTTTGATGTTAAAGTTTTGTATGAGAATACCGGCATTAGCAAGACGCAATATAATGGGATTCCATTGGAAAGCATAATGGTTGAACTTACAAAATAACTAAAATATAAAAATATGAAAAAATTAATTTTTATTATCGTCGTATTAATTATTTTAATTTTAGGATATTTATTGGGCAATTTTCTGCCATTGGCGGGTTTTTTCTCAACCAACGTAAAAAGCATAAAGGGGGATGCAAAACTTGAAGTTAGACTGGTGCTGGAAAACAACACGCCGCTGGCCAATGTGGAAGTGGATGTTGCTGAAAAAACAGGCCCTCCTTCACAAGACGGCGCGCTATTTACCGACAAAAACGGCATAGCTACTTTTTACGTTATACCAGGAAATTATTTCATTTATTTTAATACTGCAAATTTTCCTGACAATTATCAGGTGCCGAAAGAAAGCCAGATAGCCGTGCCGGACACCGGTGGCAGCAAAACAATTATTATAAAAAATAAATAATTACACATCTAAAATGGAAACAACAATATTTTTAGCGCAATTTTGGGGGAGTCTTTTCATGATTCTTGGTGCAATGTCTATTGGAGCCAAGCTGTTGGGCAGGATTATAGAATATACCGAAGATAAAACTATTACTATTGCCACAGGATATATTACTTTTTTGCTGGGTCTGGCTACTGTCGTCGCTCACAATGTTTGGGTTGCCGACTGGCCTGTTGCAATAACTATTTTAGGATGGGTCACCTTATTCAAAGGAATTGAAAAAATAGGATTCCCTGACCGTGTTAACAAAAAAGCTCAGATGTTTAAAGGCGGTCAGGTACTCTGGGGCAGTGTTATTTTCTTCATCGGCGCCTTCTTCTTTTGGATTAGTAAAATAGTGGTATAATTGTTTTAATATATAATATTAAAAAATATTATGAAAAAATATGTTCAAATAGGAGGTATTTTAGCAATTGCGGTTGCATCTTTTGCAACCGGTTTGCTGGTTAATAATAAAATAGGGCCGGCAGCCCTTTCTGTTCCTTTTTTAAATAATACTCCGGCGCTAACCCGCACATGTGTTGATCAAAAATGTGTTGCTGTGACCAATCAATGCTCTGCCGATGTTAACTGCGCAACGCATACGCAGTGCAATAATCTAAAAAAGTGCGTGTCGGTAAGCGGTGCGGGCACAAATAAATGTTCCGCCGACAAGGATTGCAATCCGCTTACTGATCCGCAAAAGTGGTGCGAAGCAAATAATACCGGTATTGGAGCATTCAGGACTGTTGCAATAAAATATCCTAACGGCAACTTTACCTGCGACTGTTTTTATTTAAATAAAGACGGTACACGCGCCCAGACACCTTGCAGAAATTATCATTTGCAATAGGGTGCGGACATTTTCTAAAAAAAGAGCGGCGGACTAGTTGAACTAGTACGCCGCGATGTGCGCGTTTCAGTTGGTTGTCAGTTGCTGACTGCACAGGCAGAAGCATCGGAAGAGCTCACCGCCGTGGCACCTCCACCATTCATGATGGTGCGTGCCGGCCTGAGCGCGGCTGCCCCTCCAACTATGCCCGCTCCTACGGCTAACCCTCCGACAGACCCTTTGAAAGCGCCGTTTGCCCAGCCGGTGCCTCCCTGATGATTACTGTTCACGAGATGCGCGTGCTTGCGTACTTTGAACTTGGGTTCTTCCGGCTGGCAGACAGCTATCGGTTGGCACGCAGCGGGTTGTTGTACCGTCGGAGCCGGGATAGGAACGGAATACTGTTGTGTTGGGCACGGCTCCGGGTCGTCTTCGTCGACCGCAAATGCATCCAGAGATGTCGCGTCGGCGCCCCAGGGGTTGTTCACAACCGCCCCATGCCAGACAAAGGTCGTGTCACCGACTTTGAACGGCTTGCCAACCTGGCCTCCCCATGTGCTGATGCATCCGGTAAGGCAGGTCAGGACGATCGCCAAGATGGCGACCACGGACAGGACTTGTGTTGTCTTCTTCATGGCTCTCTCCTTGTGTTTGTTGCACTTTCTTGATTCGTCAAGACACTCTGGGTTGTGATATACCTGCCCTTCTGGACGTGGGAGTAACCTCCTTCTGGATTCTCCCACCAAATCTCGTCATCGTTGTCGATGTAGACATTATGCGCTGGGACGTTGACAGCGATGATCTTTGCACCGTCCGAAACTGCGCCAATAACCGTTGGGTCACCATGGCGGTATGGATAACTTCGCGCCGCCGTCTTGTCCCAATCGATTGACTTCCCGTCGTACAGGAAGCACGTGTGATTGCCCCATTGGACAATATCTGACACGAGCACCTCTTCGAAGTAATCGACCGTGAGTTTGACCGGATCTATGAGCAGGACGTTCACGAGAAGCCGTTCAGGAGCTGGGATCTGAGGAGCGGGGAGTAGTGCCGGCGCAGGCGCGATAGCCTGTTTTTTCGCCATTTCCGCTGTAGTGGCAGCCTGCTTCTCAGCCTGCTCTTGAAGCTGCCGGCGTTTGGCGGTGTTTGCCTCCAACTCGGCGGTGCGCGCTTCCACCTTCGCGGTGTTTGCCTCCAGTTCTTCCAGTACCGACTTTCTCCTTTCTTCCCCGTAGGTTTTGGGGCATGTCAGAGCGACAGGGAGAACAAATGCCAGGATCAACAGACACGTTCTTTTCATGATTGGGTACTCCTTTGCTATAGTTGCTGAAACGTTTTTATTACTCGAAATAGTGCACACAGTGCACCAGTTCGTTTCTTCTGTCAATGAGCACAATGTGAGTATAGCATACATATAAAATCTTGTAAAGGGCTGTCAACTATTAATTCTCCTAAGTCTTTTAATTAAAATGTTTTCTTGGTATAATGGAAAAATAAATATTAAAATTAAAATATAAAAATTGTAATTTGAAAGCTCCTTCGGGGACTTTTTTATTAAAATCAAATTTCATGGATATAGGGTATGTGATTATAGCGGGTTTGTTTTCTTTTATTTTGGGTATGTTCTTCGGAGTTTTTTTGTCCTGGGCTAATAAGTCATTTCATAGCAAATAATAACCATGTCAGAAGATGAAATAATAGTAAAATTTGCCGACGTTTCTTTTGAATGGGGAACAAATAAGCCGATTTTAAACGGGGCTAGTTTTTCTGTGCGCAGGGGGTCAAAGATAACTTTAATGGGACAGAATGGCGCAGGGAAAAGTACAATTTTTCAGCTGATTACCGGCGAGGCGAACCCTGAGTCGGGCTCTGTTAACAAGAATAATAATTTAACAATTGCTACGGCCAAGCAAGTAATCCCGCGCGAAGATTGTAATTTAACTTTGACGGAATTTTTCCAAAAATGTTTCTCCGAAAAAGTGTATGACATTGATAAAAAAATTGATGACGTTTTGGAAATAGTAAATCTTGATATGCCTCATGACAGGACGGTAGGAGGGCTTTCTGGGGGACAGCAAGCAAGAGTTCTTTTAGCATCGGCTTTAATACAGGACCCGGATTTGCTTTTGCTTGACGAACCGACAAATAATTTAGATAAAGCCGGCATTGAGCATTTAACAAAATTTATTATTGCCTATCCTAAAACTTGCATTGTTATTTCCCACGACGCAGATTTTTTAAATACTTTCACGCAGGGAGTTTTATATTTGGATATATTCTCCAAAAAAGTTGAGCAATATACCGGAGACTATTTTGCTGTTGTAGAAGAAATTAAAGCCAGGTTAGAAAGAGAGCGTATGAAAAACATGAGATTAGAAAAAGATATTTCTCATAGAAAAGAGCAGGCTAATTTTTTTGCCCAGAAAGGGGGACACATGAGAGATGTTTCCTCAAAAATGAAAAAGAAGATTGAAGAACTTGAAAGCGAAGTTGTGGAGCTGAGGAGGGAAGATAAAACAATAAAAAACTTTACCATACCGTCGCAAAAAGATATTGGTGGAGTGATTTTGCAGCTAGACTCTGTGGCCGTGGCCAAAAAGTTTACCCGGTCAAATCCCGCCAGGAGCGGGTCGGCAAAGCCGAATTTGACCGGGCAGGAGTTTATAAACAAGAAAGTGAACGTAACTTTGAACAAACACGAGCGGCTGCTTTTAATTGGACCAAATGGAATTGGCAAAACCACGCTTTTAGAAAAACTAGCTTCGGGGCACGCAAAAGGAGAGCATATTAAAGCGGGGGTTAAAATTGGATATTATAGGCAGGATTTTTCAACGTTGGATTTTAACGCCACCGTATATCAAACGCTTTCAAAGGCGCAAGGAAGTGATGGAACAGAGCAAGGTTTGAGGGGCCATGCAGCGGGTTTTCTTCTGGACGCCGAGATATTAAAATCTAAAATTGGGTCTCTGTCCGAAGGCCAGAAAGGATTGGTTGCCTTTGCAACAATAGCTCTAGAAAAACCAGGACTGCTCATTTTAGACGAACCAACCAATCATATTAATTTTCGCCACATTCCAATAATTGCAAAAGCCATTAACAATTTTGACGGGGCAATGATATTAGTAAGCCACGTTCAGGATTTTGTAGAAAAAATAAGGGTAGATTACACTCTCGATTTGGGGATGTTATAGCGTTACCTATTTTGCACGCGCGTTTTCAGAAACTACTCGCCAGTGGGGTGTTTTTTTGTTTACACAAGGCCGGCTAAAATGATAGAATTAACAAATATTTATATATGAAGAATAGTGATAATTTTTGCGGGCTTTCCCAGAACCAAGCAGATGAAATTTTAAGGACTGGCGGGTTTAATGAGCTGCCCTCGCAAAAAAAGAAAAACTGGTTTTTAACTTTGTTGAAGGTTTTATCAGAGCCGATGCTTCTTTTATTAATTGCAGCTGGAACAATTTATCTTTTTATGGGCGAATTGAACGACGCGCTATTACTTGTTTTTTCGATAATGGTAGTTGTTGGGATTACTTTCTACCAAGAAAGAAAAACCGAAAAAACCCTTGAAGCATTGAAGGACTTATCAAGCCCCAGAGCATTGGTTATTAGAGACGGCGAGCAAAAAAGAATTGCCGGCAGAGAAGTGGTTAGGGGAGACGTTATAATAATTCATGAAGGCGACAGAGTTCCGGCAGACGCTATTTTATTGTCGTGTGAGAATCTTTCTATTGACGAGTCGCTCTTAACCGGAGAATCGGTCCCGGTAAGAAAAATTGAATGGGATAAAAAGTTAAAACAGCAAAGGCCTGGAGGCGACGACCTGCCATTTATATATTCTGGTTCGATGATTACAAATGGGCGGGGGATAGCCAGGGTTGCTTCCACCGGTTTAAATACTGAAATCGGAAAAATTGGTAAAAGTTTGGAAACCATTAAGGAAGAAGACACTCTTTTGCGCAAGGAAACCTCGAAAATAGTAAGAACAATGGCTGTTATCGGACTTGTTGTTTGCGTGTTTGTAGTTGTGTTTTATGCGTTTGTAAAAAATGATATAATGTCGGGGTTTTTAGCGGGCCTTACATTAAGCATGGCAATGCTACCGGAGGAATTTCCTATTGTGCTTATAATATTTTTGACCTTGGGCGCCTGGAGAATTTCTCAAAAAAAAGTGCTTACCAGGCGCTCCGCAGCAATAGAAACCTTAGGGGCTGCAACCGTTCTTTGCGCCGACAAAACCGGTACTCTGACATTGAATAAAATGGAATTGAGCAGTTTATACTGCCATGGGGCATTTTACGAATTAAGTAATTTTGCCACAACAGAATTGCCGGAACATTTTAAATCAATTTTAGAGTGCGGAGTTTTGGCCAGCCAGAAAGATTTGTTCGACCCGGCTGAAAAAGAGCTGAACAAAATGGGTGAGTTATACCTTAAACATTTTGGAGATAAGTATGACGGATTCGAACTTGTAAAAGAATATCCTTTATCCAAAAAAATGCTGGCATTGTCGCACGTATGGCAGTCGGAGGATAAAAGAAGAATGGTTATTGCTTCAAAGGGCGCTCCGGAGGCCATATTAGAATTATGCCGTGCTGATGATCGTCAAAAAAAGGAAATTATACAAAAAGTTGAAGAAATGTCTGAAAAAGGAATGCGAGTTTTGGGTGTGGCCAAAGCAATTTTTGACGGAGACAACTTGCCAACAAACCAGCAAGATTTTGAATTCGAATTTGTCGGCCTTCTTGGGTTTATAGATCCGGTGCGCGCTTCGGCTCCTGGAGCGGTAAAAGAAGTTTACGAAGCTGGTATGAGGGTGATTATGATTACGGGGGATTACCCAGGTACCGCTCATTATGTCGCCCGGAAAATTGGCATTAGAAATTCGGATAAGTTTTTAATCGGAGAAGATTTAGAAAAGATGAGCCACCTTGAATTGAGAGAAAAAATCAAGACTATAAATATTTTTGCCAGGATTGCTCCCGAACAGAAATTACTTATAGTAAATGCCTTGAAAGCGAATAACGAAATAGTGGCAATGACCGGAGACGGAGTGAATGATGCTCCAGCATTAAAGTCGGCTCACATTGGCATTGCCATGGGAGAGAGGGGTACAGACGTTGCAAGGGAAGCTTCAGCGTTGGTTTTGCTCAATGATGATTTCCCATCAATTGTTGACGCTGTCCGGCTTGGAAGACGAATTTACGATAATTTAAAAAGATCAATGGGATATCTTTTGGCCATACACGTGCCTATTGCCGGCATGGCTGTTCTGCCGTTGTTTTTTGGTTTGCCTATAGTTTTATTGCCAGCGCACATCGCATTTATGGAATTAATTATTGACCCTGCCTGTTCAACGGTCTTTGAATCGGAGAAAGAAGACAAAAATATAATGAAAAGGCCTCCGCGAAATATACGCCAGCCTATGTTTAGTTTCAAAACGGTATCAATAAGTATGATTCAGGGTTTGGGCGTTTTAATAGCCGCTTTCATTCTTTTTATTTTTGCCATAAAGTCCGGCAGAAGCGAATTAGAGGCCCGCTCATTTGCTTTCACCTCGCTTATTATCGCCAACTTAATGTTAATTGCCGTTAATTTATCTTGGGGGAAAAACTTGCATAAAATAATATTTTCTGCCAATAAAATATTGTTTATAGTTTCTTCCGGCGCTATCGTGTGTCTTCTAGCGGTTTTATACTTGCCATTTTTAACCGATCTTTTTCACTTAGCACCCCTGGCCTTGGGCGACTTTTTGCTTATTGGGGCAGTTGTGCTTATGAGCCTGGCATGGTTTGAAGTACTAAAGTTTATAAGAAACAGTAATAAACTGGGGTTTGATTAAGGTGCGAGAGGGTTCTGGTTCAAAAATTTTTTATTTATGATATAATGGAGCCAGGCTAATTTTTTATTTTTAAAAACACATTGATGCCATCTAAATCACTTGGCACACTTTCTTTATTAATTTTTGTTTTTATAGTTGCTTCTGGCATCTATTTTTTTGTTGTGCCTGATTATAATTCACAACTAATTTCAGCACAGACATCTGGAATTATATCCATCTCTAAGGCGTTTTTGTTAGACAAACACCAAAACATAGTAACTGATATATATGACACGGTAAAAACTCAAGACAATAATTTTTTAACCATCAACAACGACGAATATATCCGCGTCACATTCAACCAGATATTAGACAACACCAAGGACAACACCATTTATGCCAAACCAACCGACTTAGCCAAACCGGCGTCAATAGAAGTATATCCGGTCTATACAGATAAAAACGGCAACGTCACCGAAGGTTCAAAAGTTGCCGTATTTGAGAATATTAACCGCGAAGACACATACAAAGTTTTACTCACCAATCTGCAGACTCCAACCGACCAGTTTGATTTAAAGGTTAAAGGAAGTGTTGATATAGACTATGTCGTTGACCCATTTGTTTGTGGAACAAGTACAATTCAAGATGGTGACGGAAAAGTTTATGGTACTGTTTTAATTGGGACTCAATGCTGGATGGCAACCAACCTTGAATATGATGGAAATCCCAGCACCACTGGTTGTACGGCGGCCACTTGGGTAAATAATACCGATGTAGGCTGGTGCGGATATTACACCAGCGGGCCATTTACGGACGAGGGACTACTTTATCAATGGTCAGCGGCCATGCAAGCCAATTTATGTCCAACTGGCTGGCACGTCCCAAGCGATGAGGAATATATGACACTCGAAGAATATTTAGGTATGTGTTCGGGAACTGGAGCTGGTTGTTCTGGCGTGGCATTTGGCCAAACTAGAGGTACAACCGAAGGGGATGAAATGCAAAAGGCTGGCAATTGCCGGGGCAGAACGCCTTGCGGAACATCTGGTTATAATGCCATTTCACCCGGATATCGCATTGGTGCCGGCTCATTTACTGGCCGGGCGTCATATGAGAACCTCTGGACCAGTAGTGCATATCAGCCTACTAATATGATTTTCCGACAGCTATATAATTTTGATTCCCACGTTGGTCGAAGTTATACTGCTAAATACATGGCTATGTCTGTGCGCTGTTTACGAAGTACCAATACCGCTCCGACCGGTACTTTTAATTCCGCAACTCAAAATGCCGATGGCACAGGCAATGTATCTGCTTCTGTAACTGTTAGTGATGCAGAGAATGATAATCCTAAAGCAAAAGTTGAATACACTACCGATGCCACTTGCGCTACCGGGACAGCAAAGGCAACACTAATCGGCACACCAACGGCAACTGTTACTCCTGCCCCGGATCTAACTCAAGCCAATGCTTATCAGCTTGGTACAACTACACCGATTTTAACCAGCTCGGCGAACACAGTTACATTTGTATGGGATAGCAAAACTGATTTACCAAATGCCACTGGCGCAACCAACTATTATCTTTGTTTGACCGCTAACGATGGCACAGTTGACCAGACCTCAATCGGCGCCAGCTCGGCTATAGCTGTAAATAATACAGTTCCAAATGCATCTTCCACCTTAACATGGTCAGGAACATCTCCCAGCAATTCAACATCAATTACTGCTTCGTGGACAAAATCTAATTCATCAGATCTTGCTAATCAAAAAATTCAATTCTATTCTGATGACACCTGCACAATAACTTCTGGTAGTTTAATTGATCTTGCGTCTAATTCTGTACAAGTTAGGGCTTTTACCGGATCTGATGTGACTACTTACGCATATAAGATTACCAGCATAGATACTGCAGGCAACGAAACTGTTTCCTCTTGCTCTTCTGCTATGTCGATCGTTCTCAACACCGCCCCAACCCTCACCAGTGTAGCCACCTCACCTAACCCAATTAAGGGAGGTAGCACAATAACCATAACTCCAACAGGCCAAGGAGATGCAGACACCAACGCATTAAATTACTATTGCGCCGAGGTTACAGCCCCAACAAGCTCTAACACTCTGTGCTCCGAAGCCAACGCCAGTTATTCCAGTCCGTACACCACAGCCACCTGTACCTATGCAGTAGCCACAGGAGACACCACCCGCACGGTTTATTGCCGAACCTACGACGGCACAGCTTACTCAACCGAGAGAACAACAACCTACACAGTTGATTCCACCGCCCCTACCGTGTCTGAAGTAGCACCATTAACCAACCCCACAGATGACACCACTCCCAACTATATATTTTCTTCCACCGAAGCAGGAACCATAACCTACGGTGGCTCTTGCTCTTCTTCCACCACCACAGCTGTCTCTGGCAACAATACAATTACCTTCAACACACTTACCCCGGCAACATACTCAAACTGCACAATTACTGTTACCGATGCTGTAGGAAACGCTTCTTCGGCCTTAACCCTTACTTCGTTTACAATCTCGGGGGCTAGAGTAGGGTCTGGCAACTCATTATATAATCCGAGCCGGCCAGTTCCCCCCTTGGTCTTACTTCCTTCCCCCGCCAACCAGTCTTCAGCTAGATCTTCAGCACTTAATTACGTAAGCCAAACCCTAATTCAACTAAGAAAAGTTTTGTTGGTGGTTCCGGAAAGCGCCGCTGACAACCAGTCAATATTGCAAGCATATCAAAAAATCATTGACCTACTTTTTGATATTTTGCATTCGATTTCTAAATAATTTTATAGACCCATTTTTGATTCAGCAACGTATAATATAATAAGGTTACGAGTGGTTTAGAATTAATGATTATCTCAAAATAAAAATAATGAGATGATAGAAAAATGTTTACAAGAAAATATGCTTCTTTAGCCATAGTTCTTGCATTGGCGGGCGGTTTCTTTTTAGTAGCGCCTGTTTTTGCTGAAACCAACGGCCAAAGCAACAGCCAAAAGCCGGCAATTGTAGGCACAGTTTCTGCAATAAGCGGCAACACAATTACAGTTACCGTTAAACAGGAGATAAACGATACGACAACAACTGTGGTTTACACAGTTAACGCAACGGGGGCTATAATAACAAAAGACGGCGCTACAATAACAATATCCAATATTGCGCTCGGAGACAGGATCGCTGTGCAGGGGACAGTAACGGGCACTAATGTCACAGCCACAACGGTTCGCGACAGTGGTTTTAAGGGTGAAACAGAGTCTGATGAGATGAGGCCAGATGTAGTTGGCAAGGTTTCTGTTATAAGCGGAAATATCCTTACCGTGGTCAGCAATAAAAAGCAGAACACCACAACAGCAACAACTTACACAGTTGATGTCACAAACGCCAAAATATTGAGAGGTGAAACAACAATTACGGTAGCTGATATAGCAGTAGGAGACAATATTGTGGTACAGGGGACAGTAACAGGCACTAATGTCATAGCCACAACGGTTCGCGACGGAAAAGTTGGAAATGGCAACAAGGGAGATAACAATCAGGCATTGCTCCAAATCCAGGGCAACGGACAGCCAGTTGTTGCCGGAAAGATTACAGTAATAAGCGGTTCAACCATAACCATTGTCACAACCAGCGGGAGTATAACTTACACAGTTAACGCCTCAAGCGCCAAGATTATACAGGGCAAGAACACAATTTCTCTTTCAGATTTGAAAACAGGGGATTTGGTTATCGTGCAAGGCGCAGTGAACGGCACGTCTATTACCGCTTCAACTATTCTTGACCAGGCTAGCCAATCTAACAAGCCCGGAGAAGGAAAACCGCAAAGAGGTTTCTTTGGATCCATCTGGCAGTTTTTTAGGGGTTTGTTTGGATTCTAGGTTGAGGGCGCAATAAAGACAAAAATCGTCCCGACTTCTGTCGCGGACGATTTTTTATTTTCAATTGACAAAAATTATTTTTCTAGTATACTCATAAACGGAACCTTGACATAGCACAACCATGTAATTTCTTCTCGCTATTTTAGTGGAGAAGACGTGGCGCTTTATAGTCAGGGAAAACGAAAGGGGAAAGCGAGTATGAAATTGCGACCGGAAAGAATCAAGTTCGGCAACGGGGACAAGGGGGAGCCATCCATCTTCCTCGCCCAGTTTCTCGGGGACAAGCCGCCCTTTGACAACCTCATGAATATCGCCGAGTGGGCAGTCAGGCTAGGCTTCGGCGCCGTCAGCATCCCAGCATGGGATCCGCGCGTCATTGACCTCGACCAAGCAGCCGCCTCGAAGCAGTGGTGCGACGACAAGATTACCGGGCCGCTCGGACTCATCGGCATCGCAGTATCGGATCTGGCGACGCACCTCTTTGGCCAGCTCATGGCCCAGAATCCGGCGCAACAGCCATTGTTCGCGGGTTTCGGCCCGAAGAAAATCGCCAGGAGCCCTTACGCCCAATATGCGTGGGCTCAGGAGCAAATGCAGAAGGCAATTTTGGCCTCCGCGAACCTGGGCTGTACGTCGCTCTTCAGTTTTACCGGCAACTTCCTGTTCCCTTACGTGTATCCGTGGCCGCCGCGACCAGCCGAGCTGGTCAGGGCGGCATTCAAGGAACACGGTCGGCGTTGGACTCCGGTACTCCGGGGCGCTCAAGATCACGGCCAGCGGATCGGTTTCGAAATCCACCCGCAAGAGGACGCCCACGACGGAGACAGTTGGGAGCAGTTCCTGGAAGCAGTGGGCGGGAACCCGGCAGCCGGCATTGCTTACGACCCGTCGCACTTCATCCTGCAGGGACTCGACTACCTGAAGTTCCTCGAGATCTACGCTGACCGTGTTTTCTGCGCCCATTGGAAGGACGCTGAATTCCGGCCGAGTGGCAAGCAAGGCGTTTATGGTGGTTATCGCGGGTTTAAGGATCGCGTCGGCAGATTCCGCAGTCTCGGCGATGGCGATCTCAACCTGACCGCTCTGGAGCAGACATTCGCCAGAGCTGGCCTCAGCCTCTGGCGCGTGCTGGAGTGGGAAGACGTGGTCAAGGGCAAGGTGCAGGGCGCGCGCGAAGGTGCACAAATCCTGCAGGCGCTGATCGACGACAACGACGTCCCCAAATTCACCGGCGTCGACCCGAACACCGACGACTTCGAGGCTTTCGCTTCGGGCGGAGTCAGCAAGAGAACCCTGGAGAAATGTCTCGGCTTCACCATCCCTGCCGAAGACGCCAAGGAGCTGAAACTCGCCCCGTAAGTCCATGGGCAAGGACGCGCAATAAGCGCTTTACACGTATGGCTCAAGAACCACGAGGATCTTGGGCCTTTTTTATTTCGCAATTTTTTAGTAGAATAAAGTTAACCCGGTCAAATAATTTTAAATTTTTTGTGTTTTATTTATGTTTTATTTTGTCTATGTGTTACAATTTAAAAACAGTAATGATTTGTATAAAGGATACACAAAAAATTTAAAATTAAGACTTGAGCAACATCGGAAAGGGTTAGTAGATAGTACAAGAAATAAAGGTCCATGCAAATTAGTTTATTTTGAGGGTTGTCTGAATCAGCAAGATGCAACTCATCGCGAAAAATATTTAAAGAAGTATTTGGGCAGATTATTTTTAAAAAATCGGCTCAAGTCTTATTTGATCGGGTAAATGATATATTGGCTTGTAGCAATAGTTCTTGCTTATTTCTTTTTTGGGCTTGGCTCCTTCGGCGACAAGTTGGTTTTAGCCGGCAAGCCCAAACCAAAATCTTACACTTTTTACGTAGGAGTTTTTGGTTTATCAGTGCTTTTATTATTGCCATTCGCGCATCTTGGATTTCCTACTGCAACGGGATTGTTTTGGATTGTGCTTGATGCTATTGTCCGCATATTGGGAATATACACAATGTTTGTTGCCATAGAAAGGTTTGATGTTTCGAAGGTTATGGCAACCATTGGGGCCACCCAGCCCATATTTATTTTGCTTTTAACCAGTCTTTTCTGGGGTCCTCAGGCAATGACAGGAACCGACATATTGGCTTTTATCTTATTATTCATTGGAAGCGTTATTATTTCTGTTGAGAAGAATATAGAAGTTACCGGAAGCTATTTAAAAATTACTATTCTTTCTTCACTATTATTTTCTCTAGATTATATTTTGGTTAAGTTGGTCTTTTTAAACCAACCATTTTTGCAGGCAATCATTTGGTTGGGTCTATTCGTATTTTTATTTGTACTCGTTTTCCTTATCGGGAAAAATTCCAGGAAAGAAATTCTTGCCAAAAATATGGTAACAAATAAAAAAACGCAGGCATCATTTTTCTTCGCCCAGATATCCGGCGGGATAGCCAACTTTTTACAGGGTTATTCCATATTTTTAGCTCCCGTGGCATTTTTGGCGATAATTAACTCGTTAAGAGGAATACAATATATTTTTCTTTTTCTTATAACGTTATTCGTTTCTTTTTTCCTCCCCAAGATACTGAAAGAAAAAATATCAAAGAAAATAATTTTACAAAAAATGATTTCTATCATTTTTATAGCGGCCGGGTTGGCAATTTTAGTTATATAATAATTCAAAAGGCGAGCGTAAACAAAAAAGTCCCGAGACCCATATGGGTACCCCGGGACTTTTTTGTTGGTTATCTATTAAGACAAATGTTTTGAAACTAATTTTGTCATTTCAAACATGTTCACCGTGCCTTTTCCTCCAAAAACTGCTTTTAGCTTGGCATCAGCGTTTATATTCCTCCTATTCTTTGAGTCCTGCAAACCGTTCTTTTTGATGTACGCCCAAAGTTTTTTGACAACTTCGGATCGTGGCATAGGACCCTTACCTACGACTGCCTCTAAATCAGAGGACAGTTTCATCGGCTTCATGAAAGCCGAGTTTGCCTTTTTTGCTGGCATTATTTTTTATCGCTCGTCTTAGAAATGCTTTCTGTTTGGTTCAGTCCATTGCAATAGTGACTGAATTATTTCGAAAAAATTGCTAACCGACCGATATGTTACTTTTTAATTATAAAGTTCTTATACTCTAATATTGGCATATTCCCATGGGGAATGCAACCGTGTCAAGGGTTTTTAGCATTTTGGGCAAAAAAAGAGCCCCGGCACTCGATTGGTTTTTTCGAGCGTGGGGCCTACGTTTAGCGTTTTAGCCAGCAGGCCGGGATTTCTCAGCCTGATGTGACCTCATGGAAACGTTCGGTCGAAGGCTTCAGCACATATAGTCTGCCTTCTTCGCCTACGGTGGTGAGGTTCTGCATCAGTTCCGGCCACGCAATCAAGAGCGTGTTGGGCGGCAAGTTGTTGACGACCCTCCACGCGTCGAACCTGCGATCGCCAATGCCAATGAAGTCCTTTTCGGCGACATAGCTTCCGTCCGCCAGCGCGATTGTTCCGTTTGGTTCTCTGGAGTCGGCTGACCCGCAGAAAAGCGAGCGTTGTATCGGCACAGCCACAAGGGAGGGGTAGAGAACCTTGTAGGTTTCTTCGTGGATTCTTCCCGTTCCCACAACCACCAGCGAGGGCCGGTGAACCCTGGGAAGCAGCTTCATTTGTATCAATTTAGCTTGTTCGATTCCCTCTGGTTTTAGCTCCGGATTGAACCCGAAGTTTCTTTGTCCGGTTGTCACGATGTAGACTTCGGTCTGGTTCATTTGGCAGTCCTTTCTTGGTTGGGAATGTTCGGACAAAAACTTGTTAAGATAATACTATAACTTTTAGCGGAAAAGTCAATGTCCTACCCGATATTTATCCCCAATTTGGGGCTTGCCTTGCCTATGAATTAGGAGTATAATTAAAGAATATATCATGCGTAAAAATATTGTTATAGAGGGACCCAAAGGGTACCCCAAAGAAGGGGAATTGATTGAGGAATTAGAGAAAAGAACCGACATTAAGGCCGAAAGGATTAAGCGGCTTTTGAAGCTTCCAGATTTAACCAAAAAGGAAAATTCTCCAGTAAAAATTTTAGTTGATCAGATAATCAAACTTCCAAGGTTCAAAGATTTTTATTTGGTTAATTTCCCCAGAATAGTAACTGTAGAGCAAAATTTTGATATTTTAAATACCCCTAAAGACCATCCCAGCAGAAGGGAAACAGACACTTACTATGTCAATCCTTCGCATATTCTGCGCACACATACAACAACCGTGTGGTCTTTTGCCTTAAAAAATTCTGAAATTTTAGAAGAACTGGAAAAAGGGAACCCTGTGGGCGTTATGTCGACGGGAATCGTTTTCAGGAAGGATGAAATCGATAGAAAACATTTTCCGGCTTTTCATCAAATAGATTTTGTGTATATCTGTAAAAAAAACCAGCACATTATAACCCAAAAAGAATTAGAGGAAGTACAATCAGACTGTGCGAAAGCTATTTTTGGCAAAGATGTTGAGCACAGATTTCTGGTTGATTCTTTTCCTTTCACAGATCCGTCTATTCAGCTAGAAATTAAATTTGGGGAAAATTGGATGGAAGTTACGGGGGCGGGATTAGTTCATGAGCAGGTTCTAAAAAATTTAAATTTAGACCCAGAGGTTTATAATGGCTGGGCGTTTGCATTTGGTATAGAAAGATTGGCAATGGTAAAAATGGGGATACCAGACATTAGAATTTTATGGTCTGACGACAAAAGAATTACTAGTCAGTTTGAAGATATAAATAGCAAGTTTAAAGAAGTTAGCAAATATCCGGAAACTTCCAGAGATATTTCGTTTATTATTGATAAAAGTATAAACTTAAACAATTATTACGAAATTGTGCGTGATTTTGCAGAAAATTTGATTGAGGAAGTAAAACTTGTTGACGAGTTTGAAAATGATGAAAAATTCGGCAAAGGCAAAAAATCCTACACATTCAGAGTCGTTTACCGCTCGCCGGAAAGGACTTTGACCAACGAAGAGATTAATAAGATTCAAGAAGAAATTAGATCGGAAACAGTTAAAGAATTAAACGCAGTTCTACGTTAAAAACAATGAAACTAAATATAAAATCTAAAGACGAGGCGGAAGATAAGGGAGCGAAGCGAACACTTACCCCGAGCGATAGCGAGGGGAAAAAACCGGTACCGAAAGCTCCGGTTAAGAAAGTTGTTGCAGAGAAACCTGCTGTAAAATCATCGCCGGTGAAACCCGAAAAAAAGGCAGATAAGGGAGCGGAGCGAACACTTACCCCGAGCGAAGCCGAGGGGAAAAAGGAGGAAAGGAAGACAGAGGTTGTAAAAGAGGAACCGAAGTCGGAAATGGAGCCACCGACTGGGGGCGAGGCAAAGAAAAAAAGAAAAGAAGGGGAATATACTGCAAAAGACATTTATGTTTTAAAAGGGTTGGAGCCCGTGAGGTTGCGCCCTGGAATGTACATTGGGTCTACCGGAGTTGATGGATTGCACCACCTAATTTGGGAGGTCGTGGACAATTGCTTGGACGAAGCAATGGCAGGATACGCCAAGAATATTGAAGTTATTTTACTGCCAAGCAACAGAGTGAGAATTTCTGATGACGGCAGGGGAATTCCGGTTGAGAAACACCCAGACACAGGCAAATCAACTTTAGAAACAGTTTTAACCACATTGCACGCCGGAGGAAAATTCGGCGGAGAAGCCTACAAAGTTTCCGGAGGTTTGCACGGAGTTGGAATTTCTGTTGTTTGCGCACTTTCAACATATATGCTGTCTCACGTAGAACGCGATGGAGGAGCTTATGAGCAGGAATATTTTCGAGGCAAGCCAAAATATAGTGTAAAAAAGGTCGGCACATCAAGCAAAACCGGTACAACGCAAACTTTTGATGCTGACCCGGAAATTTTTTCGGAAATAAGGTTTGATCCTAAAAGAATTTTAGCCCATTTGCGCCAGCAAGCCTATTTAACTAAAGGCGTAAAAATAGTTTTTAGAGATGAAAGAGTCAAGGGGCAAGAGGCAAGCTATACTTTTTATTTTGAAGGGGGAGTTGGCTCATACGTGAAATATTTGGTACAAGGAAACACGCCACGTCATCCAAATATTTTTTCCGTTGCAATTGAAAAAGATAAAATTTGGGTTGAGGCGGCTTTTCAATACACGCAGGAAATGGAATGCACCGAAGAATCTTTTGCAAACAACATTTATACAGTTGAAGGCGGAACTCATATTTCTGGTTTTCGAACAGCCTTAACAAGATCTTTAAACGATTACGCCAGGCGCGAAGGGTTTTTAAAAGAAAAAGATGAAAATTTTTCCGGCGACGACGTACGAGAAGGTTTGACAGCTGTTGTTTCGGTAAAAATAAGAACTCCTCAGTTTGAAGGACAGACAAAAGCAAAATTGGGAAACCCCGAAGCTAAAAACGCAGTTGAAGCTGCAACCGGAGAAGGACTGTCCGACTATTTGGAAAGAAATCCTTCAGATGCCAGGTCTATTATAGAAAATTGTCTTTTGGCAACAAAGGCAAGGTTAGCAGCAAAAGCAGCAAGACAGACGGTTTTGAGAAAAGGAGCTTTGGAGGGATTGGCTTTGCCTGGGAAGCTGGCAGACTGTCTTTCCCGCAATCCCGAAGAATCAGAGATATATATTGTTGAGGGAGATTCTGCCGGAGGCTCGAGCAAAATGGCGCGCGACAGAAGATTTCAAGCAATTTTGCCTTTGAGAGGGAAAATTTTGAACGTAGAAAGAGCCAGATTAGACAAAATGCTAGCTTCGAAAGAAATTAAGGCATTAATTATTGCCATGGGAACCGGAATTGGTGAAGATTTTGATATTGAAAAATTGAGATATCACAGAATTGTAATTATGACCGACGCCGACGTTGACGGCGCCCACATTAGGACCTTGTTATTAACGTTTTTCTACAGGCACTTTAGGCCAGTTGTTGATGCCGGCCACATTTATATTGCCCAACCGCCTTTGTATAAGGTACAATCTGGAAAAACTGCGCAATATGCCTATACGGACGATCAAAGAGATAAAATTTTGAAAGAAATTGGCAAAACATCTGTCACTATACAGCGATACAAGGGTTTGGGAGAAATGAATCCCGAACAGCTTTGGGAAACAACAATGAATCCGGAAAATAGAACATTATTGCAAGTTACGGTCCAAGAAGCTCATGAAGCAGACAAAACATTAGATATTTTAATGGGCGAGGAGGTTGAGCCAAGGAAGAAGTTCATACAGACGCACGCTAAGGCAGCTAAGAATATTGATATATAATATATAATGGTAAGCGAGACCTCCGAGCACATAAAAAGGGGGTCGGGGAAATTGAGTATTTCCCCGTGTAGGAAATTATTCAAAACCGAGGGTTTTGAAGGAGCTCGCCTGAAAGAGCGAGCGACATGGGGGAGGAAGTAGAACCGCGCAAAAAGTTTATTCAAACCCACGCCAAAGCCGCTAAAAACATAGATATAAAGAATATGATATTTGATAATTTTAAAAAAATTGCGGAATTGAAAAAACTGCAAGACAGTTTGAAGAAAGAAAAAGAAATCGTAGAAAAAGATGGAGTTGTTGTAGAAATCAACGGTAATTTTGAAGTGGAAAGTATAAAACTGAATCCGGAGCTGAGCGCAGACAAACAGCAGGAGGTTTTAAAAAGGTGCCTTAACGAGGCGAGAGAAAACATCCAGAAAAAGATGGCTAAAATAATGATGGCCTCAGGTATAGGGTTTTAATAAACGCTTGACAACGGGGATTAGTTCGGCTATTATGGGAATATAAACATAAATAGCCCCGTGCGCGGGGCTTTTAAAAACCATGAATGTCACACAAAAAATAAATATATTTTTTAAGGAGGTCTGGGTTGAGATGAAAAGAGTAAGCTGGCTTTCACGGAAAGACGTTTTGAGATACACGCTTATTGTGCTTGGAATTACCATTGCGGTAGCCGCATTTCTGGGCGGGCTAGATTATATCTTTGCCGAAATAATTAAAAAAATTATTCTAAAATAACATGCCAAAGCAAGTTATTGAGCAGGAAAAAAATTGGTACGTCATTCATACTTATTCTGGATATGAAGATGCGGTTGCAAAAAACCTTAAACAAAGGATTGAAAGTTTAAGCATGGAAGACAAGATTTTTGATGTAATAGTGCCAAAAGAAAAGAAAATAAAAATAAAAAACGGAAAAAGAAAAACAGTTGAGGAAAAAATCTATCCGGGTTATGTGCTGGTCCAAATGGTGGTTACCGATGAATCGTGGTATGTGGTTAGAAACACACCGCGGGTAACAGGATTTTTGGGAGCGGGGACAACCCCAATTCCCGTCTCCGCAGCCGACATGGCCGATTTAATGAAGAGAATGGAAATGGGCGAGCCGGAGTTTACAATTGATTTTGAAGTTGGAGCCAATGTTAAAGTTGTTGACGGGCCTTTCAAGGGTTTCGAAGGAAAAGTTTCAGAAATTGATAAAGAAAGAGGGAAAATCAAGGTCTTGGTCAATATGTTTGGCAGAGACACCCCGGTAGAATTAGATTCATTACAAATAAAGAAAGTAGATTAAAACCCGCTCGGCAATAAACTTTTTTCGGCAAGCAGGAACTCGCTTTGTCCTTCGACTTCGCTCGGGACAAGTCGACCTGGGCCTTCAAAGTTTATTGCCTCGCTTTTAAATAATAAGTTACATACTGCCTTGGCTTATCCGATATTTATCGTATCTGTCATTACATATTATGTAATTCAAAAAAATATGGCAAAAGAATTAAAAGCCGTCGTAAAAATACAAATTCCAGCTGGAAAGGCAACACCAGCGCCTCCAATTGGTCCAGCATTGGCCCAGCATGGATTAAACATTGCCGAATTCTGCCAAAAATTTAATGCAGCAACTCAAGCAATGGTAGGATATACAATTCCAGCAGAGGTTACAATTTATAAAGACAGAACTTACACCTTTAAATTGAAAACACCGTTGGCCGCTGAATTGATTAAAAAAGCTATAGGAATTGAAAAGGGATCGGGCACGCCGAACAAAGTGAAGGTTGGGAAAATCACAAAAGCCCAGCTAAAAGAAATTGCTATAAAGAAAATGCCAGATTTGAACACCACAGACATTGAGCAGGCAATTAAAATAATTGCCGGTACAGCAAAAAACATGGGAGTAGAGGTAAAAGACTAAACACAATAAAGCTAATAAAAATCAAGTGCTAAAAGCGCTTGATTTTTATTTTGCATAAATGGTAAAATGGGAATACATAAATTATTAATAATAAACAAAAAATATGATATTGCCAGATGTCGAAATAAAGAAAAAAATTCAGGAAGGAGTTATTAAGATTGACCCAGCGCCAAACTACGAAGAACAGCTTGGGCCGTGTTCTTTAGACTTGCATTTAGGAACAAGTTTTAAAATTTTCAAGGTAAGCAGGTATCCATTCATAGATTTAAAAAATGGAGTGAATGTTGACGACATGATGGAGGAAGTTTTAATAAAAGAAGGAGGTTCTTTTATAATACAGCCCCATGATTTTGTTATTGCAGTTACCAGAGAAGAAATAACTTTACCAGCCAACATAATGGGCAGGCTAGATGGGCGAAGTTCTTTGGCAAGACTGGGTTTGGTTATCCATGTTACAGCTGCTAGGTTTGACCCTGGTTGGAAAGGTAAAGCGGTGATGGAGTTGGGAAATTTAGGCACGGTACCAATTGTTTTGTATAGCGGTATGAGAATTTGCGCAATAACCTTTGAAGAATTGGGCTCCTCGGCGAATATTCCGTATACAGAGCAGACCGACCATAAATATGCCGGCCAAAGTTCGGCTACCGCAAGCAGAATAAGTGAAGAACCGAAATAAAAATATATAAAATAAAAAAATGGAAAAACAGCACCCCGAATATCAATATTTAAATTTAATGCAAGAACTCTTAGACAAGGGGGTTGAGCAGGTTGACGCCGGCACAGGAGTAAAAACTTACAGTCTTTTTGGTCGGCAGATACGATTTGATCTTTCAGAAGGATTTCCCTTGCTAACCACCAAGAAAGTTTTTTGGAAGGGGATTATTCAAGAGCTTTACTGGTTTATGTCTGGCCAGCAAAATATAAAATATTTAGTTGATAATAATGTTCACATCTGGGATGATTATCCTTATAGAATTTACAGAGAAAAGATTGACAAAGGAATTGAGAAAGAAATGACAAAGGAGGAATTCATCGGCAAAATAGCAAATGACAGCGAGTTTGCAAAAATACACGGAAATTTGCCTCATGTATATGGAGACATGTGGCGCCACTGGCCGACAAAGACAGAAAGAACAATTGACCAGCTTCAGTGGATTGTTGACAACGTGCGTAAAGACAAAAGCACTCATAGCGCTATAGTGAATTCGTGGAACCCAGAATATCTTTACGAAATGGCTTTACCCGGTGAATCGTCGCGTTTTCCAATTTGCCATAATATGTTTCAAATAAATGCCAACGAAGGAAAGTTGTCCCTTCAGTTGTATCAGCGTTCTGCAGATATATTTTTGGGAGTTCCTTTCAACATAGCCAGTTATGCCTTGCTTACAATATTGCTCGCGCAAATAACAGGAAACAAGCCCGGAGAATTTATTCATACTTTTGGAGATGTTCATTATTATGAAAATCATATTGATGCATTGAAGGAACAGCTTGAGAGGAAGCCGTTGCCGTTCTCAATAGTTAAAATTGACCCAAGTATTAAAGAAATTAATGATTTTAAGCCGGAATTAGTAGAACTTGTCGGATATCAAGCTCATCCTCCTATTAAAGCTGAACTTACCCCCGTGGGAGGACTGGTAACAAAAGCCTGGAAAGACTTCGTCCAAAAAGATAAAAAAATTAATTGATAAAAACATGTTTATAGGAGCAAAACAATTATTAGAGCTGGTAAAAGAAAAAAAGTTAATGGAAGGGCTGTCAGAGCGCGAATTGACCACGCCCGAAGGCGCTGGTTTTGATATAAGAATTGGGGAATTATACAAAATTTCCGGAAAAGGGTTTATGGGGGTTGTAGAAAGGGAAACACCGAAGATGGAGCTTGTCGCAAAATTTGAGGAAGGGAAAACCACAAGAATATCTTTAGAGCCGAAGGTTTATTATTTAATGAAAACAGTAGAAAAAGTTAATATGCCCCAGGACCTTCTGGCCATTTCCACCCCTAGGTCAACGTTGTTTAGATCGGGAGTATATATTTTTGGCGGTCAGGTTCCTCCGGGATACTGCGGAGAGTTGTCTATGGGAATTTATAATTTCAGAGACGAGCCTTTTGATCTAGAAATGGGAGCAAGGGTTCTCCACATAATGTTTTCCGAAGTGGTTGGGGAATCTAACCTTTACAAGGGCCAGTGGCAGGGAGGCAGGGTAACAACAGAACAAAAAGAAAAACAAATTTAAATTTTAAAAATCATGGCAGAAGAATTCTTTAAAAAATATCAGGAATTTGTAAAAGCAATTACCAAAAAGTTTGATGACCCGGAAAAAGAAATAATGACTTGGGGCCTGGGAATCAGCGGGGAAGCAGGAGACGTGGCCGGTTGCATTAAGAAAACATTTTCGCACAATAACGACCAGAAACCGGGAATCAAAGAGAATTTAGGCGATACGCTTTGGTACATAGCGGCAATATGCAATTATTTCGGCTGGAGTTTGGAAGATGTTTTCAACGAGAACGTGGATAAATTGAAGAAAAGATATTCCGACGGCCATTTTACTGAAAAAGACGCTGCCAAGCGCGAGAGAATAGATTGGAACGAGAAACAAAAATAAATAATATTTGTATGATTTCAATGATAGCCGCAGTTGCGGAGAACAGAGTAATAGGGAATAAAAATACAATTCCCTGGCATTTGCCGGCTGATTTTAAATACTTTAAGGAAGCAACCCTAGGAAAAACAATTGTAATGGGTTTAAACACTTTTAACTCAATTGGAGGCAAACCCTTGCCTGGGAGAAAGCACATTATTTTAAGCAACGACCCAAATTACACCGCTCCGGCAGAATGCGTGGTGGCTCGATCAATTGACGAAGTTGTTGCGATGGTTAAAGACGTGCCAGAGGTTTTTATATGTGGAGGGGCATCAGTTTACAAGCAGTTTTTACCAATGGCGCAAAAACTTTATTTGACATATGTGCACGCAAGCCCGGAAGGAGACACCTATTTTCCAGAAGTTAATATGCAAGAGTGGAAAGAGATTTGGCGGGAAGACCATAAAGCCGACGACAAAAACGCTTACGATTATTCATTCGTAATTTTAGGAAAAAAATAACATGGTATATAAACCAACAATTGGATTAGAAATACATGCGGAGTTGAAAACAAATTCAAAAATGTTCTGCTCGTGCAAAAATGATCCAGACGAAAAACAACCGAATTATAATATTTGCCCCATTTGTACCGCCCAGCCGGGGACCCTGCCGGTTGCCAACGAAGAGGCCATTAAAAAGGTTATTAAAACCGGATTGGCTTTGAATTGCGAAATTGCAGAAAATTCAAAGTTTGACAGGAAAAACTATTTTTACCCGGATTTGCCCAAAGGCTATCAAATTTCTCAATACGACCAGCCGTTGTGCGTAAAGGGTTTTTTGGAAATAGAGGGCCGCAAAATTAGAATAACCAGAATACACTTAGAAGAAGACACAGGCAGTTTAATGCACCCTGAAGGAACCGATTATTCCTTGGTTAATTTGAATAGGGCAGGAATCCCTCTAATGGAATTGGTAACTGAGCCGGATATTACTTCTGGCAAAGAGGCGAGTGAGTTTGCCGAGGAATTACAGCTTATTTTGAGGTATTTGGGAGTTTCCGATGCCGACATGGAAAAAGGCCAAATGAGGGTTGAGGTAAACATAAGTATAAGTAAAAATAATAAACTGGGCACCAAAGTTGAAATAAAAAATTTAAACTCTTTTAAGGTTGTTGAAAAAGCGGTTGATTTTGAAATTAAAAGACAGGAAGAGTTACTGGAAGCCGGCGAGAAAGTTGTGCAGGAGACGCGAGGCTGGCATGACAAAAAAGAAATTACGTTTTCACAGAGAGAAAAAGAAGAGGCTCACGACTATAGATATTTTCCAGAGCCCGATTTGCCGGCTATGCATTTTGACAAAGATTATATAAAAGAGATACAATTAAGTATGCCAGAATTACCAGAACAAAAAAGAGAAAGGTTTAAAAAAGAGTATGGATTGGACGAGAACTCTGTCGAGTTTTTTGTTGTTAATAAAGATTTAAGCGAATACTTTGAAAAAGCGGTTTCGGAGTTTGAGGAATGGACCGAAGAAAAAGAAAAAGACGAGGCGCATAAAAAAGTTTCAAAACTTGTTGCAAATTATCTGATATCAGACGTGCAGGGTTTGTTATCGGGTAAAGAGTTTATTGAGTCAGAGTTTAGGATTACACCAGAGAATTTTGCTGAATTTATAAAGATGATTTACAAGGGAGAGATTTCCAGCAAGGTTGCTAAAATGGTTCTTCTTAATATGTTCGACACCGGAGCTGACCCGTCAACGATTGTGGATGATAATAATTGGAGACAAATGTCCGATGATTCTGAGCTTCTAAAAATTGTCGGCGAGGTAATTAAAAAAAATTCCAAGGCGGTTGATGATTACAAGAAGGGGAAAGCGGCTTCTTTGCAGTTTCTGGCCGGCCAGGTAATGGCGGCCACCCGTGGAACCGCCAAGCCCGACAAAGTTCATGAATTATTGAAGGAACTTCTCAAGTAGTTTTTCCGCTTCTTTATAGTTTTTTGTCCAAAGTATTCTTTTATCGCGCTTGAACCAGGTCATTTGGCGTTTAGCAAAATGCTCTATTTCTTTTTGCAAAATTTCTACCATTTTGTCGTATTCTAATTTTTTCTGGAGGTATTGTGCGACAAGACGATATTCTAGCCCAAACTCTTCTAATCTTTTCCAAGACACGCCGGACGCGTGCATTTTTTTTACCTCTTTTATCATGCCTTGTTTTAGTCTTTCTAAGAGCCTAGTTTTTATTAACTTGTTAAGCACATTTCTGTCCTTATTAAGACCCAAAAGCAACATATCAAATTTTGAACCATTTCGGCTTAGGGGTCTAACCGGGCGTTTAAGCGTAAGGGTGATTTCTAGCGCCCTTATAACACGCCGAGGATTGTTTTGGTCAATATTACCGGCCCTAACAGGATCAAGCTCCAAGAGCTGTTTATATAGTTCTGAGAGGGGTTGCAGGATCAATTTTTCGCGGAGCTTCCAATTTGGTTTTACTTTGGGAATGACAATTCCGTCGACGACCGATTGTATATAAAAACCGGTACCGCCAACCAAAAACGGAATTTTATTTTTATCTTGGATTTTTTTAATTTCTTTGAGCGCTAGTTTTTGATATTGAGCAACCGAGAATCTGTTTTTGGGATTAGCCACGTCCAGCAAATGATGGGGAATTTCTTGCATTTCTTTTTTGGTCACTTTGCCAGAACCAATGTCCATTCCCTTGTAAACTTGTCTTGAATCAGCTGAAACCACCTCGCCGTTAAATTTTTTAGCAAGCCTTATAGAAAGCCCGGTTTTTCCAGACGAAGTTGGACCTAAAATTACAATTAATTTATTCATTGATTAGTTCACCCTTTAAGATAAAAGGCAAGGCCTCGGTGATTTCTACATTTACCAGTTTTCCCAAAAGATTTTTGCCGGATTTTATTTTGATTGTTTTGTAATGTTCGTTTTTCCCAAACCAGCTACCCCTGCGATTTTCGTTTATCAAAACAGTAGTTTTTTTCCCTACCAGTTTTTTATTCCTTTCTAACGCCGTTTGCTTTAAAACGTCTGTCAAAACTTTTTCTCTTCTCTTCTTTTCATCCCACAAAACGCTATCTTCTAATTTTGCGGCTGCGGTTCCAGCTCTTAAGGAGTATTTATTAATATAGGCCATGTCGTATTTTACGTCTTTGAAAAGTTTCACTGTATTTTCAAATTGTTTTTTTGTTTCTCCGGGGAAACCGACAATTATATCCGTTGACAAAGCAATGTGAGGAATTTTTTTCCTCAATTCTTTAATTTTATCTTTGTAATCTTTGACGGTATAGTGCCGGTTCATTGATTTTAAAACCTTATCATCGCCCGATTGTACTGGCAAGTTGAGATATGGAGTGATCTTTCCGGGCCCAGAGGGCGCCCCAGCCATGGCGTTGATAACGTCATTGTTGAAATCTTTTGGGTGTGAAGAAGTAAAACGTATCCAGAAATTTCCAGGAATATCATTCACCATTTTCAGAAGTTTAGGAAAGTTCGTGTTTCCATCTTTGTAGCTGTTAACATTCTGACCTAAAAGCCATATTTCCTTGTAGCCACTTTTTATTAGCTTTTTTATTTCCGAGATTATATCTTTTGCCGCCCTAGAAATTTCCCTTTCCCTGACATAGGGGACAACACAATAGGAGCAAAAGTTATTGCACCCGGTCATTATGGGCACACTGGCGGAGAATTTTGAGGTGTATTTTGGCGCAATGTCCAAATAATTTTCCATGTCATCTTTTGCGCTGTCGCGACTATTGTGATTGGTAGGATTTTTTAAAATTTTCGAAAGTTTTTTTATGTCCTTCATGTCGACGACATAGTCAAAGCCCTCGATAAAGATTTTTTTGTCTTTTTTTAAAACACATCCTGTTAAAATAGTTTTTAATTTTGGATTCTTTTTTCTAATTTCCTTAAACTTTTCTAAAAGCCCATAGACCCTATCTACTGCTGATTGCCGGATTGAGCACATTGTAACCGCGATTAAATCAGCTTCGGTCATGGATGGCGCTTTTTTATATTTCATAGACTCCAAAACAGCAGAAACTCTTTCGGCGTCTGATATATTCATTTGGCACCCGAATACAATTACGTGGTATTTCATAGAGGTAATAATACAATATTTTTTGAGTTTTGAAAAGTGTTGTATATTTTCTAATATAGGTTTAAACTTATTATATTATGTGTGGAATAATTGCCTACTTCGGAAATAAAAATGCAACACCCATTTTGATTGATGGGTTGAAAAAGTTGGAATACAGAGGATACGACTCTGCCGGAATTTGCCTTCTCAACGAAGGCGGTCTTTGTTCTGCAAAAGTTAAAGGAAGAGTTTCTGAGTTAGAAAAAATTATTTCCAATGCAGAAACGTCTAAAATTGGAATTGCCCACACAAGATGGGCCACGCATGGAGAGCCAAGCGAGATAAACGCTCATCCGCATTTTGACTGCAAAAAAGAAATAGCCATTGTTCACAACGGCATTATTGAAAATTACACTACCTTAAAAGAAATTTTAGAAAAAGAGGGGCACGCGTTCATCTCAAAAACCGATTCCGAGGTTGTGAGCCATTTGATAGAAAAATTTTATGCTGGGAATTTAGAGGACGCTGTGATAAAAGCTTTAAAGCTGGTTGAAGGGACCTTTGGATTAGCCGTTATTTGTAGAAAAGAAAAGAAAATTGTGGTTGCGCGTCGCGGATCTCCGATTGTTCTAGGTATTGGAGAGGGGGGAAACATTGTTGCTTCAGACGCGGTAGCGGTTTTGCCTTACACCAAAAAAGTTATTTATCTGAAGGATAATGAAATGGTTATACTGACCGACAATAATTATTTGATAAAAGATCTACAAGGCAATGAAGTTGAAAAAGTAATAGACGAAATAAAATGGACAGCCAGTGAGATAGAAAAGAGGGGATATAAGCACTTTATGTTGAAAGAAATATTTGAACAGCCGGTAGCCATTGAAAATACTCTGCGGGGGAGGATAGACAATGAATCTAACATAAAATTGAGCATTGATATAGATTTTAATTCTATAAAAAGAATAATAATTGTTGCTTGCGGGACGAGCTGGCACTCTGCTTTGATAGGAAAATATTTAATTGAGAAAATAGCCAAGTTTCCAGTGGAGGTTGATTACGCCTCTGAGTTTAGATACCGTGATCCGATTGTCAGAGCAGATGATTTGCTTTTAGTGATTTCTCAGTCAGGAGAGACCGCAGACGTTTTGGCAGCTTTAAGGGAAGCCAAGAGGCCCAGAGATGGTCACCCCGGAGCTAAAACTTTAGGCATAATAAACGTGGTTGGTTCTACAATAGCCAGAGAAGTTGATTCGGGAATTTATTTACACGCAGGTCCGGAAATTGGAGTAGCCAGCACAAAGGCTTTTTCATGCCAAGTTACTGCGCTGTTGTTATTTTCTCTATATTTGGCGCAGAATAGGGGGCAAAAGCTGGACAAGGAATTGCTCAGTGAAATCTCGTTTTTGCCGGGCAAAGTTGACGAGGTTCTAGAGCAAGCAGAAAAGATTCTTGATATTGCTAAAAATTTTAAAGACGCTAAGGATTTTCTTTATTTAGGCAGAGGAACAAATTTTCCAGTGGCTTTGGAGGGAGCTTTGAAGTTAAAAGAAATATCTTATATACATGCCGAAGGATATCCGGCAGCTGAAATGAAGCACGGCCCCATTGCTTTGATAGATGTTGAAATGCCCGTGCTTTTTCTTGCGACGAAAGACAACACTTACAGTAAAATTTTAAGCAACATGGAGGAAGTTAAAGCTAGGGGCGGGCAGGTGATAGCTGTTGTGAACGAAATTGATAGCGACATAACCCGGCTGGCAAAAAAGATTATAATAGTTCCGAAATGCCGAGAAGAACTGATGCCAATAATAAACACAGTTGTTCTACAGCTTTTGGCGTATTATATAGCTGACCTAAAAGGCATAGATGTTGATAAGCCCAGAAATCTTGCCAAGTCGGTTACCGTAGAATAACTACCTGATTTCTTCCTTGATATCTCTGATAAAATATCGCCATTTTTCTAAGAACTCCACGAAAGCTGAAAACGGCATATCAATCAAAGCATTAAATAGTGCCGCTAAAGCATTATATTTCTTCCATTTCATAGAGAGCCATCTGCCAAGGCCTTGCACGGGCAGGAAAAACACGTCAGACAAAAAACTTAAAAACCCTTCCTTTTCCGGCTCCATTGTCAACTCTTGAGCTCGTTTCGAAACAGCTGTTCCGGCAAATAAGATTACGGCAATAAATATAATGTCTATAATAATAGAGGTCAGAGGGAATCCGAAGTAGTTTAAGACGTAATATATTGCGCCAAAAGTGATGAATGCGGACAAGACGTACATAAAGGAAAGAACAGCCTTCATGACAGCCCCTTTTTTTCTGCTCATTTTTATCTCGTATATATCGGAGGATTCCTTTCTGTAGGCTATCTTCATTGTTTCCATTGTGACGAGGTTTAGGTTTTTCTTTGAAGGGCGTTTTATGCTTATTACTATCAGGAACATTAAAATTGTCGGTATTAAAATGTCTGCAGCTAAAAGCGGAATATTCAACTGATTTCCCATGGCCTTCTCTATTATTATTTCTAAAAGCAATAAAGATAAAACCTTGGTTACGAAGATTGAAATCGTAGAGTAAACAGCGGCTCTGGAAATTCTGGACTTTAGGGTTGATAATCTTTTTGAGTAGGCATCTTTTATATAGCCCTCTAGAGAAGAAGGATCCTGGATTTCTTTTCCTGTTTCTTCGGTATTATCTGTGGATAAAATGTCTCCCATGAGTAAATATGGAGTGTCATATTTTTCACATATTACGTAGAACTTATTCGCTGTTGGATTCATCATCTCTTTTTCAATTTGAATCCACATATTGAATGCGTTTTGTGATACTTTTAAAACTAGCTGCTCATCGGCTTTCTGCCAATTTGGATATTTGTATTTTATCAGATTATAGCTGATGATTGGTTTATCTAATTTAAAGAGCGCTAGACATATAGCAATATAAATTTGGAGATCAACGTCTTCTCTGTTCAAAAGTCCTGATTCAAAAATCTTGTCGGAAACTTTAATTTTTTCTTTCATTGAGCTAAACATGTAGTCAATCAAGGCCATTTCTTTTATAGCAGGCGCCAGAGTTTCTTCTATTTCACAGGCCGCAACATCTATCAACCAGCCATAAAAATTAAGTCCGGCTTTGCCAGCTTTATTTTCCGGATTGTTTTTCAGTATAAAAACATATTTATTTATAATCTTCTGGACGCCGGTTATTTTTGATTCTTCTATTTTATCATTGGCGAAATGTCCGCCTCGTATTAATTCCAATATTAAAGATTCTGCTACAACCTTTGTATCAGAAAAATTGTTCATTTCCAGATCAAAAAATCTCCTTTTCAGCTTTCTTATAATTGCCGCCCGGCGCATTAAATGTTCTTCCTTCCAGTCGACTATTGTTCTTATTTGTTCGTAAAGCGCAGCAACTTTTTTTGCAACCTCGTCAACATGTATTGTAGGAACGCCATCCTTAGGGCGACTTTGTTGCTGGGCAAGCCTAAACTGCGCTATTAATTTTTTTGTTGCTTCTGATAATTCATTCATAAATAAAAGTTTATTTTTTATTAGTTATCTCTTCTTTAATTTTATTTAAGAATTCATCTATTTTTACAGCTCCCAGATCTCCTTTTCCGCGAGCTCTAACGCCGACTGTCTTGGCTTCAACCTCTCTGTCGCCGACAATTAGCAGGTAAGGAATTTTTTGCATTTCCGCTGCCCTGATTTTTTTACCCAAAGTTTCATTTTCATCCCTCAATTCAACGCGCACCTTGCTATTTTTTAATTCTTCCTCAATTTTTTTTGCATAATCTAAATGTTTTTCAGAAATAGGGATAACGGAAACTTGGATGGGGGATATCCATAATGGAAAGGCTCCCGCATACTTCTCAATTAAAAATGCCATTATTCGTTCAATACATCCTATTGATGAGCGGTGTATTACAACAGCTTCTTCTTCCCTGCCTTCTTTGTTTATGAATTTCAAATCAAATCTTTTTGGACCGACGAAATCGTATTGGACAGTGAATGCTGTGTCTTCTTTGCCCGCGAAATTTTTCATTTGAATGTCTATTTTAGGGCCGTAAAAAGCAGCTTCATTTTTTGCTTCAAAAAACGGAGCGTTCCTATCTTTGAGAACTTTTCTCAAAACATTTTCTGCAAAGTTCCAGGCTTTGTCATCCTTGTAGTATTTTTTATCATCTTTCCTGTCGCCCAACGATAATCGATATCTGTAGTCTATGTTGAGTTTCAGCCCGAAAATGTTAGCCATAAAATCTATTAAGTCCAGAACTTTGTTCATTTCACTCTCCACATTTTCTTCCTGAACTATTATGTGGGCATCAGCCAGGCAAAAGCTTCTGACTCTTATTAAGCCAGTTAATTCTCCGGATTTTTCATAGCGGAATTGTTTTGCAAGCTCTGCTATTCTGAACGGCAGCTCTCTGTATGATCTTGGTTTAGCTAAATAAAGTTGGTAGTGGTGCGGGCAGGTCATTGGCCTCAATATCAGCTGTTCGTCGTCAACTTTCATAATTGGGTACATTGTGTCCTTATAATATGGGTAGTGTCCTGATTTTTTATATAAATCAACTTTAGCAAGATCGGGGGTGCAAACGTGTTTGTACCCTCGTTTAATTTCTTCGTCCACGGCTAATCTTTCCAATTCTCGCCTTATGGCAGCTCCTTTTTCTGTAAAAAGCGGTAATCCCTTTCCAACTATGTCCGAAAAAATAAATAAATCTAATTTCTCTCCTAATATGCGGTGGTCTCTTTTTGCCGCTTCCTCCTGTAAAGCCATGTAGTCTACCAGCTCCTTTTCGGTTTCAAAGGCTAAGCCGTAAATGCGGGTTAACATTTTGTTTTTTTCGCTTCCTTTCCAGTAGGCGCCGGCTATTTTTGTAAGCTTAAAAGCCCTAGGATTGATTTCTTTGGTGTTTCTAATGTGAGGTCCTTTGCATAGGTCGACAAACTCGCCGCTGGCATATGTTGAAACTGTGTCTCCGGGCAATTCTTTTATGAGCTCTAACTTATACGGCTGTATGGCAAATAATTTTTTAGCAGTTCGTTTGTTGATGTTTTTTTTCTCGAATTTCTGATTTTGCGAAATCAGTTCCCGCATTTTTTTTTCAATTTCTTGCAAATCTTTTTCTTCCAAAGGCTTTTGCAACTGAAAATCATAATAAAACCCGTTTTCAACTGCCGGCCCCACCCCCAGCTTTGTTTTAGGCCAAAACTCCAAAACCGCCTCGGCCATTATATGAGAGAGGGAATGACGTATTTTTTCTATATTGCTTTCTGCCATTTTTAGTTTATTTTAGTTAGATTTGTTTATTTTATAATATTACCACTTTTGGCTAGAGTGGTAAACCATTGACAAGGTTTACCATAAATGCTATATTGATGACGTAGTTCTTAAGAGGTTTTTCACTAGCAATCGCGCGAAGCAAAAACCAAACCATAGGAGAAAGACAAGATGAAGCAGGAACTGACTGTCGTTCCGTGGGATCACGTCAAGGATCTGGCTTACGGTGATTGGGATTTTGTTCTTACTCCTTTCCTTTCGTGGCTTGCCGGCGTGAAAACAAAAGTAATAGCCTTGCCGGTACCGCAAACCGAGCATGGCCGCATCGATTTGGCGTACGCCAGCAGTATCATCAAAGAGCATGCACGGGCTCGTGGGTTCGTTGTGCTGAGCGCCGGAAGGTTCCGGCGAGTGAGTGCCAAATCCGCACGCAAGCCCGCCTTCATCCCGCCATCTCCTTTCTCATCACTTGTTTATGACGCAGATGGATGGCTGACCATCGCGTCATCATAGGACCGAGAGGTCAACTGCTCCCGCATTGAGAATATGCGGTCTTTTTTTGCAAAAGTTTGCAAACGAATAAGTAGTTATGTCCGTTTATTTAACGGTCGTCAATAAAATGGACAGAGCATTAGTAAAGAGTATAATAAAGTAATGAATAATAGTTTGAAGGAAAAGATTCTGTTATCACTTTTAGCGGGTATTGCTTTTGGTTGTTCAATTACTCCAAGCCAGCAGAACAGAGTTTTAAAGTCGTTCGCAAAAATTTGGCGCACTTCTAATAAAAAAATATCGCACGAACTTAAAAACCTTAATCGCACGAATTTAGTTGAAAAAATCACCAAAACAAAGGAGGGTGATTATAATATCGAACTGACTGAAAAAGGCAGGATGAAGGCGCTGGAGTATTATTTTTTAAGACGATTAGAAATTAAAGATAAGAAATGGGATGGAAGGTGGAGGATGCTTATTTTCGATATACCAGAGCGTCTGCGTAATGGAAGGAATTCTTTACGTTGGAAAATTAAAAAGTTAGGATTTCACGAATTGCAGAAAAGTGTTTTTGTTATTCCTTATGAGTGCAAAAAAGAGATTGATTTAGTGGTTAATTTTTTTGAATTAAGTCAATATGTTTATTATGGTATTCTGGAAATAATAGGGGACGAGGTTAATCAAAAACTGAAAAAACATTTCGGCCTAAATACGTAAAATAGACGGTCGTCAATAAACGGGATAAAGGTTAATTTGAATTGGCTAGGACTCCTTTGGGACTAAAATTTCTTGCACGTCGTCGGCGACGATTTTGATTTCTCCATTGCGTTCGTCAACTCTGCCGGCAACAAAAACAATTTTGTTCTCCTGTAAAGCAACCGGGTTTCTTTCCAAAAGGTTGGGGAATATAACAACTTCTGTCCTTCCGGTTAGGTCCTCAAGTTTCATGAACAGCATTGGCTTGCCATTTTTTGTAATAATTTTTTTAACACTGGAAATTAATCCGCCCAAAACTAATTTTTTATCCACAAAACTGGCGTCTATTTTTGAAATGGCGGTTGTTCTGGACTCAAAAAGCTTCTTAAATCCATTTAATGGGTGTGAGCTGACGTAAAGTCCTAAAAGTTCTTTCTCCCAGCCAAGTTTTACAAAGTTAGTGGCCGGTGTTGCAGGTTCTAATTTTATTTCGTTGTTTATTTTGACGCTGGCGGAAGCAAAAAGACCAATTTGATTTGTGTTTTGTTTTTTGTTGTTTTCCCTGGCGATTTCCAGCATTTTTTCTAGGTTTTCTAAAAGCTGGTTTCTTTCGGCAAACTGGTCAAATGCACCAGCCTTTATTAGGGCCTCCATTGATTTTTTGTTTAAATCTTTCGACTTTACCCTGTATATAAAGTCGCCTATTGATTGGAATGGGCAGGGCACGCCTTGGGTCCCTTTTCTTTCTTCCACAATTGCATCGATAATATTTACTCCAACATTTTTAATTGCCAATAACCCAAACCTTATTTGGTTTTTTTTCGGCACAACAGTAAAGTTTTTTAGGCTCTCGTTTATGTTTGGAGGTAAAACTTCAACTTCCATTTTTTTACACTCGTCAATCAAAAAAGCAATTCTTTCGACATCGGCCCGTTCAGAGGTTAGAACAGATGCCATAAACTCAACAGGGTAGTGGGCTTTTAGGTATGCTGTTTGATAGGCAATTGTGGCATAGGCCGCCGAATGAGACTTGTTAAAACCGTAAGCTGCAAAAGGTAAAACCCATTGCCAGAGCTCGGCGGCAATTTTTTTTGAAACACCATTTTTTATGGCTCCTTGCACAAATTTTGTTTCCTGTGCATCTAAAAGCTCCTTAATTTTTTTACCAACAGCTTTTCTTAAAACATCTGCCTCGCCTAAAGTAAATCCGCAAATTTCTTGCGCAATTTTCATTAACTGTTCTTGGTAAATGCAAATACCCTGGGTTTCTTTAAGAATTGGCTCAAGTTTTGGGTGTAAATATTCTATTGTCTGTTTGTTGTGTTTTCTTTCAATATAATCTGGAATAAATTGCATGGGTCCCGGGCGGTATAAAGCAACCATAGCGGTAATATCTTCAAACTGTGTTGGGTGCAGCTCCTTCAGGTACCTTTTCATACCGTCAGATTCCAGCTGGAAGACGGAAGTCGTTAGAGCGTCCTGAAAAAGTTTGTAAGTTTTTTCGTCATCGTAAGGAATTTTATCCAAATCAATTTTTAATTGATTATGCAGAACATAAATACGGGCAAGCGTGTCTTCTATTATTGTAAGATTTTTTAATCCCAAAAAATCCATTTTTAAAAGGCCTAAATCTTCAATGCCGTGCATTTCATATTGGGTTATGATGCCCTCGTCGCCCTCTTTTGGAGGCCGTTGTAGCGGAACAGTATCGGTTAGGGGTGCGGCTGAAATCACAACTCCACAGGCATGCGTTGATGCATGTCTGGCAACTCCTTCAAGCTTTTTGCCTAAATCTATAAGGCGCTTAGCCATTTCATCTGTTTTGTATTTGTCCTTAAACTCGTCAACTTTTTCAAGTGTTTCTGCCAAATCCATTCCCATTGGAATCATTTTAGCCAAACTATCGCAGTAGGAATATGTATATTGCAAAGCTCTGCCCACATCGCGTACAACAGCTCTGGCGGCCATTGTTCCAAAGGTAATAATTTGAGCTACGTGGTCTTGGCCATATTTTTGGGCAACATATTTTATAACTTCGTCTCTTCTTCTGTCGGCGAAGTCTAAATCAATATCAGGCATTGAAATTCTTTCCGGGTTTAAAAATCTTTCAAAAAGCAAATTATGCTTTAATGGGTCAACATTTGTGATATTTGTTAAATACGCAACCAACGAACCTCCGGCCGACCCTCTGCCAGGGCCAACGATGATTCTATTTTGTTTTGCCCAGTTTACAAAATCCTGAACAATCAAAAAGTATCCTGCAAATCCGGTTTTTTCTATAACGGAGATTTCATAATTCATCCTGTTTTTTATTTTTTCCAGTTCAGCCGGGTCTGTTACACTTCCAAATCTGGTCTTCAAACCCTGCCAGCAAAGCTCTTCTAAAAATTGCTCAGCTGTTTTGCCTTCTGGCAGAGGGAATTTGGGGAGTTTTGTTTTGCCCAGCTCAATTTGCAAATTACATGCTTCTGCTATTTTTTGAGTATTCTCAATGGCCTCTGGCACGTCTTTAAAAAATTCTTGCATTTCCTCTGGGCTGAACATGGAAAAATTATCATGAGTCATAGACAATCTTTCCGGGTCGGTCGCATCAGCTCCGGTGTTTATTAACATTAAAATGTCTTGAGCCTCTGAGTCTTCTTTCCGCAAATAATGTATGTCGTTTGTGGCCACCAGCGGAATGCCGGTTTTTTTTGACAGTTCAATCAATCTTTTGTTGGCGGTTACCTGGTCTGGAATATTCTGGTGGTGCTGAATTTCTAAATAAAAGTTTCCCTTGCCGAAGAATTTTTCATATTTTAATGCGATTTCTTCTGCTTCTTCCTGCCTGTTTGATAAAAGCAATTTTGGGATTTTTCCTTGCAAGCAAGCGGAAAGTCCAATTAAACCCTCGGCATATTTTTCCAGAACTTCTTCGTCAATTCTTGGTTTATAGTAAAAACCATCAAGGTGGGCGATTGTCACAAGCTTTACCAAATTTTTGTAGCCTTGTTCATTTTTTGCCAGCAAAATTAGGTGGTTTCTTTTAGTGTCTATATTGGGCCGCTTGTCTGTAAGTTTTTCAAAAGCGGTGTAAACTTCGCATCCGATGATTGGTTTTATTCCTTTGGCTTTTGCTTTTTTATAAAACTCAATTGCGCCATACATAACCCCGTGGTCGGTTAAAGCAATAGAATTCATCCCTAGCTCTTTTGCGCAATCTAAAAGTTCGTCGATTTTCGGCAAACCATCAAGCAGAGAATAGTGCGAGTGAACATGTAAATGCGTGAACTTTGTCATAATTGGTTAATATACCATTTTACCCTTTGTGGTGGTAAAATCAAGCCATGGGACACCCGAATTTTGAGGAGGAAAAAAAGTTGTGGGCTCATGGGTTTAAATGCGTGGTTGGATTGGATGAAGCGGGGCGGGGTCCCTTGGCCGGGCCGGTGGTGGCCGGAGCTGTTTTACTCAGTCCAAAAATCAAAAATCAAAAATTTAAATTTTTGTATAAAATTGACGATTCAAAAAAACTTTCTGAAAAGCAGAGAGATTATTTTTTTAAAATTATTACCAAGCACAAGGATATAAAATGGGGGGTTGGAATAGTTTCAGAAAAGGTGATTGATAAGATAAATATTCTGGAAGCTACAAAGCTGGCAATGCAAAAAGCCATTAAAGGCCTTGGGGCTGATTTTTTGCTGATTGACGGAAATTTTACAATTTATTGTGCCTGCCTGCCGGCAGGCAGGCGACAAAAGTCAATAATAAAAGGCGATCAAAAAGTTGTTTCGATTTCCGCGGCAAGTATAATTGCCAAGGTAACGCGAGACCGAATAATGAAAAAAACGCATAAAAAATATCCTCAATACGGGTTTGATAAACACAAAGGTTATGGCACGGCCATGCACATGAAGATGATTAAAAAATTCGGTCCATGTAAAATTCATCGCCAGACATTTTATCCAGTTCACCCGATCAAATAATTTCGCTTCGCGAAATTAGTGCTTCGCGCTATTTGACCGGGTAAAGTTATCCACACTTGACTCTTTGTTGCGGGGAAAAATAAGGGTATAATAATATAATAAAATGAAAAGAAAAATTTTGATTATATCGGCGCTGGTGATTATTGCCATTATTCTGTTGTCGGCTTATTTTTTCTTTACTTTCCCTAAAGAAGCGGAGGCTCCAAACACGCTCTCGGCCGAAAGCCAAAACGTTAAGGGAGAAATGAGCCCAGCAGAAATTATGGAGGTAATCAAAACCGACAAAGATTATAACGATTTGGCGAGTTTTATCTCGGGTTTTGATCCGGAAATTATAACTTATACAAAACTGGGACCGGCTGAATACGAAAAAATCAAGCCAGAATGGCAGAAACAAGGACTGGCGGACAGAATAACGGCAATTGATAAAATTAATCTTACAGATTCCACTTATTGGATTGAATTAAAAAGTAGGAATGATGAAACTAAAGGGCTACGAACGGTTATAGATACAAAAACAAAAAAATCGCTTTTATTAATTGCGGCTTTATCAATAAAAGCCGGCATTGGCTTATAAATTGAAAATTATTCTGTGAAAAAAATATTATTATCAATTTTTTTCTTCCTCATACTTGCTTTTTGTTTCCCTCCATCTATTTTTGCAACAGCCCAAATGGAGTTGACGGTAACCATTACCAGTTTAAAAGTACCCGAAAGAGCCGCAATGATTCTTGCGAATGACCCTCCAAGTGTGGAATTTGGATTTGATAACTCCAGAATAACGGTGGTGAGAAATAGTAATACTTCTATTGTAGGCGCAAAGTGGTTCAATTTTGTTCAATCATTTCCCGGTACCAACAGCTTCCAACATCCAATGTATGCAGGCGCTACGGTGACATTCAACTTCCCATACGACGCGACGGCGGCTCCATACAACGTTTATGCGGAAATCGAGACATCGGGGCAGGGAGGTAGCACTATTTATAAAGCAGATTGTACGCTGGTGCCAGGCAATTCCGGGTGGTATTGGCTTTATACTTCCGCATACTATAATAATTTTGCTAATATAGCCTCTTGCCCAAACCCACCCTTTACCGGGAGCTACCTTGGATTTATTGCTGTTGACACAACCAACCCACAACATTTTGTTCGTGATATTGGAGCTGGTGGTGGTTGGACATATTTTTGGCGCTCTCCGGCCTTATTTACAATAAATTGATAGAATAAGATGAATAAAATATTATTTTCAATTTTCTTTTTTTCTGCTTTGATTTTTTGCTTTCCTCTAACTACTCTTGGGGCAGTGATGGAAATGACAGTGACAATAGATAGTATACAAATTCCTGAAAGAGCGGAAATGGTTTGGACAACAGGCGGGCAGACGGCAGATGGTCATTTGGCTGACCGTCCAAACACGGAATTCGGGTTTGATTATAGCAGAATAACAGTTGTGGATAAGAATATTTCTGTTAAAGCTTTAAAATGGTTTGATTATACTACTATTCCGGGCGCCGGAGGTTTTCAACACCCAATGCAGAAAGATTCCACCTTAACTTTTGCTTTTCCTTACGATGTTGCGTTGGCCCCGTACAAAGTGTACGCGGAAGTTCAGGCGCAGCCTCAAGGATCTTCTCCTGTTTTAAAAGCAGATTGCACTCTTGTTCCTAGCGGCTCTAATTGGTACGTTTCTACAAATTATTTATATTATAATAGTTTTAAGGTTGCGGCTATGTGTCCTTCTACTATGGTCACCGTCCCAAATAGTCCGGTAGCTCCGTGTTATAAGTGTATTGCTTTCCAAAGTGCTGTTTGGTACCCTGCTGATGGTTATTATTTTTGGCGTTCTGAACCCTTGGTTACAATAAATTGATTTAAAAGAGTTATGAACAAAATATTATTTTTAATTTCATTTTTTGCAGTTGTTGTTTTTTGTTTCCCTGCACCCGCCCTTGGAGCGGTTATGGAATTAACTGTGACCATAACAAGCTTGCAATCACCGCAAAGAGCAGCAATGGCGCTATTGCCCGTTAATACAGAATTCGGTTTTAAAGGGTCTAGGGTAGTGGTGGTGGGTAGCGATGGTTCTGTTAAAGGTGTAAACGCTGACACAGATTATTATTGTCCCTATTATTGCCAATATCAAAATAAAATGCAAAAAGGTTCGGTAAAAGTTATTTCTTTTCCATACGACGCCACAATGATTCCGTACAATGTTTATGCAGAGGTTGGTGTAACCAGTCAAAGATCCTATTATACTCTTTATAAAGCAGATTGTACTCTTATGCCCCCTGTCCAAAGCGGGCCTGGATGGTATTATTTTGGTCCTTTATATTACAATAATTTTGTTAGCGTAGCTTACTGCCCTAATCCACCTGCTACTATTTCAGGCTATGCACATTACATTGCTGTTGATCCGGCGAATGTTATTAACTATTATTCTGCTGGTAGCAGTTCTCCGTCCCCTTACTGGCGCCTTTCGTCTCTTTTTACAATAACTTCGCAATAACAAATGAAAAAGATATTATTTTTAGCTTTTTTCCTCTTTGCCTTTGCTTTTTGCTTTTCCAGCCAAGCTGGGGCTGTTTATGTTCCCAAGATATATATACCAGCGTTAGAGGTTGGTGACATTAGTAACAACCAAATTAATGGAAATCTCACGGTTTGGAACGCAGATGATTTTAATTTCCCAGATTTAAACTATGTAATAAAATTGTTTGAAGGAACGCAGTTTGAAAACTTAGAGCTTATAGACACGTTGGTGCCAAATGAAGCATTTTCTATTGCGCCCAAGGGGACAGTTGTTAAATCTTTTACTTACAATTATCCAAAAAATATTGCCGGCGGAGATTACACTATAAGAGCCCAGGTTATAACGGCGAAAGGAAGCGAGCTGGGCTGGAAAGATCAAGTTGTTTCATTGAAGGGGGAAAGCAAATTTTTAAATGTTCTTTATGATTTTTCTAAGGTTGTATCCGGGGGTAAAGAAGCCCGCCCTTTAACCGGGCTAAATGTTTCTCCGGAGGAAGAAGTTGTTGTTTTTTTAAAAATTAAAAATCCGGGCAGTGCTGTTACTGCTGTTCCGCATATTAAGATTTTCCAAAGACAGTATAATATGTCTTTAGTCAAAGAATACCAAGATTCTCCCATAACTTTTTCAAAAAACGAAACAAAGAGTATAAGTCTCAAAATGCCGAAGTTGTCTATGCCAGAATCATATTTAGCTGAGGTTAAGTTCTATCAAGGGACCGAGCAGGTTTCCGGAATCCAGTATTTTCGCTGGGTGGTGGAAGGCGAGGGTGCTAAAATACTATATATAAGAACAGACAAAGACAGCTATTCAGCCGGGGAAAATATGAAAATAATTGTAGACTATGTCGGCTCGGCAGATTGGAGCACTGTGAAAGGAGCTAAATTAGGAGTTGTTGTTTATGACCAAAATAAAAACATAGTTGCCGAAGCTTCAAAAGATATTGATTTAAATTTTAATTTATTATCCTCTACAATAACAATTCCGGTTAAGAGCGATTTAGTTAATCCGAAAGTTGAAGCTTCAATAACTAAAAATAGCCAAGCTTTGGATAATTATGGAATTATGTTGCAAACTCCTCCAGAAAAAATAAAACAATTAGAAGGAAGCAGAAAATTCAAGAATTTGTTAATTTACTCAATGTTGGCATTAGTTTTAGCGATAATTTTAATTGCCGGATTTTTATTATATAAGTTTAAATTTCATAAATTCAGATGAAAAAAATAGAATCATTAATTTTTTTGTCTGTATTTTTTCTGCTGGGTATATTTTGTATATACAGAACAGTCAATGCTGACGGGGCTGGCATAGTTTTGAATTCTCCGCCAGGTTATAATTCTGCAACAGGAGTGCAGACTGTTTGCATGCCCCAAGGGTATTTGAATGTTACGGGGGCGGTTACCATATATTCTTGCGCTAATAATCCGCCAAAACCATGGACTGTGCAAGCTTTTCTTGTTCCACTTTCTCCTCGCAATAGCCCTAACGGAACCCCTGATGAAAGGAATAAAATACCGTTAGGCACTATTTCTCTTACTTCTTATGTCAATCAGGCTTCTGCATTTTCAGGATTTTTTGTTATTGGCAGCAGTTGTAGTATAACTGGGCCAAGTACAATATCGCAAAATGGAACAGCAACTTTTAATTTAACTTATCTTGGTATGGATGGAACGCCGAGTTTTTCGAGCGGTTATCCGAAATGTGGTAGCGGAGGATCGCTTGTTTCTTCCAGCTGTAATTCTGCGGGATGTACTTTTAATTGCAGCTATGGTTCAGCAGGTACATTCCCAGTTTCTGCAAACATTGAAAGTGGTTCTAAATCTGCTGTGTGTGCGACACAGATTGCCGTCGCATCATCTGGTAGCAGTTGTACTTTAACTGGGCCTGGAAATGTGCAACAGGGCAGCGGAACCGCAACTTTTAATTTAACTTACAGTGGCATGGGTACTGGAACATCAAGTTTTGACGGAAATCCTATTTGCGGTGGAGACGGCGCGCTTATCTCTCAAAGTTGTACTTCTTCAGGATGCACTTTCACTTGCAATAATTATGGCGCGACTGGTCCCTTTACGGCTTCGGCTCAAATTAAAGATGACAATACTAATACTTACTTTGCTGGATGCTCTACCCCGATTACCGTAATATCATCTGGTAGCAGTTGTACTTTAACTGGGCCTGGAAACGTGACACAAAGCAGCGGAACCGCGACTTTTAATTTAACTTACAGCGGTATGGGTACTGCCGGAACAACCAGTTTTAATGGAGGTCCGATTTGTGGTGATGGTGGGACCCTTGTTTCTTCCAGCTGCACTGGTTCTGATTCTGGAATGTGTACTTTCTCTTGCAGTAGTTATGGCACAGTGGGCTCATTCCCGGCTTCGGCTCAAATAAAAAATGGTACTGCTTTGGCCGGATGTTCTGCCCAAATTACAGTGGCGCCATGGGCGCCGTCATCTTTGCCGTTGGGCTATTATAATGTCGAAGTGTCTACTTCGGCAACCTTTTGTTTCAAAAATGGCGGCGGTTGTTGGACAGAGACACCAACTGCCGTTAACACCATTTTGTTAGATAATTGTCCTTGTGCGACAGCAGATTATATTTTTCAGGACGGAATTTGTATTTTGGCCACCAATACGTCTGTTATTCGTTCAACAGATGATTGCCCCACTGGTTCTTCCGTAAAAGACGGGGTTTGTATTAAGGCAACTAAAGTTTCTACCGTTTATACGGCCGATTGTCCAGGTAATTTCTCTGCATATGATGGTATTTGCATAACAGCCACTTCGGCATATTGCGGTAATAACATAAAAGAAGGAAGCGAACAATGTGATGGCGTTGATAGCACTGCCTGCCCCAGCGTTTGTTATCCGCCTGGACAATCAAACCAGTGCACTTGTCCGCCGGCTAATTACCCACCGGTTGCAAGTAACCCAACAGTTGAATCCGGCTATTGTATTTATGGCTCTGGCGCTGGTGGTTCATCTTTTGGCTGGACATATTCAGACCAGGATAATGACACAGAATCCGGATTCCAATTCCAAGTAGACGACACATCTAACTCCTTTCCTTCACCAGAAATAGATGATAATGTTTTGGGTTCTGGTTCGCTTAGTAATTCCCGATCATTGATGGTTTCGACAAGCCCCACCGACAAACAGCTCGCTTTTAATCAAACCTATTATTGGCGAGTAAAAGTTTATGATAGTAAAGGCGACGATTCCGTCTGGATAAACGGACCATCATTCACGACACCAACTCACGCGTTCCCGCATCCTAATTTTACTCTTTTGCCAGTTTCAGCTCCGCTGATTAACGGAGTAGATAAAGTTACATTTACTGATTTATCAACTTGTTATGATGTAAACAACGTTTCCCAGCCGTGTAATACAGTCGCCAATAGCGTGTATACCTGGAACTTTGGCGATGGCACTGCAACAAGCAACGCAAAAGAAGATATTTCTCACGACTACGTAAGACCAGGGGTTTATAATGTTACATTGACTGTCAGTGACGATGTTGGCTCGTGCACCCATACTGGCACTGTAACGGTTAGACCGCCGTTAAACGTGCCCGAGTGGAAGGAAACTTCGCCGTTTTGAGACACAACCCTGCCTGCCGGCAGGCAGGTATTGCAACTTTTCGGCATTTGGTATACAATAGAAATATTAAATTTAGTTTTCAAAAATTAGAACATGGCAGTTCCAAAACAAGGACATACAAGAGCGAAAGTGGGCAAGTCCCGAATGCACAAATACATAAAGAAAGTGTATTTGAGCCTTTGCCCAAAATGTAAAAAACCGGTTAGGTCTCACACGGTTTGTTTAAATTGCGGATTTTATAAAGGGCAGGAAGTAATTGATGTAATGGCAAGTCTTACCAAAAAAGATAAAAAGATTAAGGAGAGAGAAATTAAGGCCGCGGAAAAAGAGACAAAAGACGACAAATCTTTGACAATGGAGGACCTTAGTAAAAAGTAAAAATTATATCGCTACGTAAACTTATGGCCAGCCGACACTTATCAAGGAGCATAGTTTTGCAAAGCTTATACGAATGGGATTTCTATGGCAGAAAGAGCGGAGGATTAAAGGCCATTGTTGAAAGGAACATAAAAGATTTCGGTCCCGGATTGGAAGAGTTAGATTTTATTTGGCAGTTGGTTGAGGGGATACAAAAGCACAATCAGGAACTTGATAAAATTATTGAAAAGGCGGCGCCGGAATGGCCGATTACCCAGATAGCCATGGTTGACAGGAATGTTTTAAGAATTGGCTTGTTTGAACTTTTGTACGCCAATAAAGAGGAAGTCCCGCCGAAAGTTGCCATAAACGAATCAATCGAATTGGCAAAAACATTTTCGGGACAGACATCTGGAAAATTTGTAAACGGCGTTTTGGGAACAGTATATAAACAACTTGAAAACAAGCAATGAAAGATTTCGAGGTTTTAGAAAAAAAACTGGGAGTAAGATTTAAAAACAAAGATCTTTTGACGCAAGCATTTACGCACAGATCTTATTTAAACGAGAATCCAAGTTTGAAATTGGGCCACAACGAAAGACTGGAATTTTTGGGAGACGCGGTTATGGAATTGATTGTTACAGAGCATTTATACAAAGAGTTTCCGGAAAAAGCAGAAGGGGATTTGACCAACTGGCGAGCGGCCTTAGTAAACGCTAAAATGTTAACCAGCGTTGCAGAAGACTTAGGATTTAATGATTTTCTTCTGCTCTCAAGGGGCGAAGCTAAGGAATTGGGCAAGGCAAGGGCGTATATTTTAGCTAACGCATTTGAAGCATTTTTGGGAGCGCTTTATTTAGATTCTGGAATTAAGCAGTGTGACGGGTTTATTACTAAAAATTTGCTGGTTAATCTAGCAAACATTATAAAAGACGGTTCTTATAAAGATGCCAAGTCAAAGTTTCAGGAAGAAGCCCAGGAAAGAGTTTCTGTAACGCCAAACTATAAAGTTTTAAAAGAATACGGACCTGACCATGAAAAAAACTTTGTCGTGGGAGTATATCTGGATAAAGAATTAGTTGCAGAAGGCCAAGGTTCTTCTAAAAGAGAAGCAGAGGAAGCGGCAGCAGAATTGGCGCTTGACGTAAAAAAATGGGTCCGCTAAGCGGACCTAAACCCCGCTAAGCGGGGTGGAATAAATAATTAAAATAAAAACATGTTAACTATTAGACTTACAAGAAAAGGAAAAAAGAATCAGCCATTTTTTAGGGTGGTTTTAGTTGATAAAAGAAAATCGTCAAAAAGCGGAAAGGCTATTGAGGATTTAGGATATGTCGACCCATTGGGAAAAAGAAAGAGCTTTAAGAAAGACAGAATTTTGTACTGGATTTCCAAAGGAGCCAAGCCAACCCCAACAATTCACAACTATTTGGTTTCTGAAAAAATTGTTGATGCTAAGAAAATAAACGTTTCCAAAAAATCTAAGAAACCCGCAGAGGCAACAGCGCCCGCAGCTACTGCGCCCGCCACCGCTCCAGTAGTTACAGCCCCCGTCGAGGCAAAGAAAGAAGAACCAAAACCCGAAGAGAAGCCAGCAGTGTAATAGAATAAAATCGAAAACCTGCTGGAAGGCAGGTTTTTTAGTTGATAGGTGGCAGTTCCGAAAAGCTTGACAAGGTGTCTTGAATATGCTATAATTAAGGAGTAGTAAAATTAAGTAAAAAGAGGGGCGTTTAGGCGATTTCCCTTGCCCTCCAAGGTCCCGCTTTGCGGGACAAAGGATGGTCTTCCCGTATTCGACTTTCTGGCTCTGGCTGGAAATATCGATCACTGGGTTTTGCAAGGAAATCACCCAAGCGTCCAGAAATGATCAGCTCTTTTTAACAGGTAAACGTTCACCTTAACGAACGTGTGGACGACCATAAGGAGAAACTGCGATGAAAAAAGAAGTTACCACGGCAACTGCGATGGCCATGGCTGGAACACAAAACCGACTGATGCTCGTGTTCGGGAGTGTTGTCTACTTGGTCATGCTCGGCATGATCATCAAGAAACTCCTGTCATAGGACGAAGAAAAACCAGAAGGAGAAAGCGATGAAAAAGGTGTTGAAACGGTTCGCGAAGCGTACGATGTGCCGGATTGAAATTGTGTTCGCTTTTCTCGTCTCTTGCACGAGTGGAGCGGGCATCTTCTTCTGGCCGCAAATCCGCAAGGACATCGAGAAGCGGTGGGGTTTGGAGCCCGCCGCCAAGTCATGACGCGCCAAACGGCACGTCCGAAAGAGGAGCCAGGGAAATTTGTTCCAACTCCTCCACACTTTCCAGCCCTTCGATTAAACTCAGGGTTGAAAAGTGGGAAAGAAATTTAGCTCTTTAGACAACTATGGTTAGCGTTTCCCTTTTAAAAAACGCAATAGCGATTCGAAAAAACCAAAAAGCAACGGGAAAAACCGAAGGAGAGAAAGAGATGAAAACTATTGTTCATGCACTGAGAGTTTTGGTCGGCCAGGAATCACTGAAGCCGGAAGACATGGCCTACATCTTCGTGGTGGTGATGGCTCTCGTGGTGGTGATCCTTGCGGGATCGGCTGTGATAGATCACATTATCACCGGCTTTCCGACGTTCAGTCCCGAGACTTGGGACTGGCACCGAAAGGTCAGCAGTGACCTTTCGGGGTTCACAAGCTTAGCCGTGGGTTTTATCATCGGCTGGGTGGTAAAGCTGGTTCTTTCCGCCAACGCCAGAATTCCGGCCAAATCGTAAACGACAACGAATCGCAACAAACATAGGGGTCGGGCATTATGACGACCCCTCGCAATCTTAGAACATAATTACAGTAATTGTGTTTTGAGAAAGCGAGTTGACTCTTTACTTTGCGGACATGTTAAGATTTTGCTGAAATGAATTTTTCGCACTGACATATGATTACTCCGCAAAGCAAAGAGTTTACCAGAAATAAAACAGTTCTTTTCAAAAAGCAGTCGTAGCCAAAAGCCCTTCGACACGGCTCAAGGGTTTCTAGCTATGACTGCTACGCTAGTGTTTGCACAACGAACCAAGGAGGAACGGACATGCAGATGGTATCGAAAAACGCGAAGATGTGGGTGTCGATTCCGGGAAAGGCTCAGCAGTTCAAGGTGAAGAGCATCGCCGAGGCGAAAAAGCTCGTCATCGAGCACTGCCCGGTTGCCAACTTCTCCCACGTCTGGCGGGAGATGACCTGGGATCACCGGCGCCGGCCCGGTAAGGTTGAGATCTGCAGGTGGATCCTGAAGACGAGCGACCGCAAGGTAGTGGTCTTTCAGGAAAAGCCCCTGCAGCTCTGGATCTGGCGGGCCATTCGGGGCGAACGGCCTTACACCAGATAGATCTCGCTTCGGCGGGAAAAACGGAAAGGAGGGTAATGAAACACTTCTATT
>Ga0247841_10000195_pt1 | contig 164538 bp, 151 predicted proteins | sample LaCruzMarch2015__2_FD_192410 | JGI IMG/M metagenome (GOLD analysis project Ga0247841, IMG submission 192410) | Freshwater microbial communities from meromictic Lake La Cruz, Castile-La Mancha, Spain - LaCruzMarch2015_18m | ecosystem: Environmental > Aquatic > Freshwater > Lake | place: Spain... | reverse complement strand
TTCAAATCGCATCCTCCGGATCTCCTGTAGCATCTCTGTCCGTCTCATCCGTCACCTCCATAGGTGACTATCCTAAACCGGACAGATTGTATGCTACAAAACCGGACATATCATGTGCTACTGACAGTCGCTTTCATCAACATTGACACCGGCAGCCATTTGACCTATAATGCATCATCAGAAAATTTCAGCAGGTCATCTCATGCATATGTTTCCGTCGTACCGGTTTCCCGGCGGTTCCGGGTCGGTATATAATATCATGTTCTCGCAATTAGAATAGCTAAAGTGTTCCATCAGGATTCGTTACGGGAGGGAAGCGATGGGCGGCATGTCGTATGGTCTGGAGGAAAAGGTGGTCGTCGTGACGGGGGGAAGCCGGGGGGTCGGCCTGGAGCTGGCCCGGAATTTCCTCGCGCAGGGCGCCCGGGTCGTCATCTGCGGTCGGAAGGAGGAGAACCTCAAGGCCGCCGTGGAGAAGCTGAACGGCGGTGAGCGGCTCCTCGCCGTTGCCGCCCATATCGCCAAAGAAGGCGACGTGGAGAATCTCTTCGACGCGGCCGTCCGTCAATTCAGCGGTCTCGACATCCTCGTCAACAACGTCGGGATGAACCTCCTGACGGCCTCCGTCACGGACACAGATCTCCCCGTCTGGAACAAGATCATGGAAGGGAACCTCACCGGGACATTCCTCTGCGCACGGAAGGCAGCCCGGATCATGCGGGAGAAGAAGCGGGGGAAGATCGTCAGTATCTCGTCGATTGCCGGTACCAGGGCGGCGCCCGCGATGGGGATCTACGGAATCGCCAAGGCCGGCGTCGAAATGCTCACGAAGGTCCTCGCCTCGGAGCTTGCCGCCTTCAACATCCAGGTAAACGCCGTCGCCCCGGGGATGGTGCGGACCGATTTCAGCAAACCCTTCTGGTCGACGCCGGCCATCCACGACCAGATCGTCAAGGCGATCCCGGCGGGCCGCATTGCCGAGACCGCGGATCTCGTTCCCATCGTCCTGCTCCTCGCTTCCCAGCACACGGATTACATTACCGGGCAGACGATCACGGTGGACGGGGGGGCCTCCGCGATATGAGCCTGACGGCCGGAATCGACATCGGCTCCATCACCGCCAAGGCCGCCATCCTGCGGGACGGCAAACTTCTGGGAACGAGGGTGATATTCACCGGCTACAACGCCGAAGCGGCTGGACGCCGCGTCTTCGAGGAACTCCTTGCGGAGTTGGGCCTCATTCCTCCGGACATCGTCCGGATCGTCGCCACGGGTTATGGCCGCAGGAGCGTCTCCATAGCCAACAAGGCCGTGACCGAGATCATGTGTCACGCCGCCGGGGCGCGCTTCCTCGACCCTTCCGTCCGGTCGCTGATCGACATTGGCGGGCAGGACAGCAAGGCCGTCGTCATGGACGAAAACGGCCGTGTCACAAACTTCACGATGAACGACAAGTGCGCGGCGGGGACGGGACGCTTCCTCGAGGTGATGGCGCGCGCCCTGGAGGCGGATCTCGACGAATTCGGGGCCCTCTCCCTCCGGGCGGAGCGTCCGGCGAAGATCAGCAGCCTCTGCACGGTCTTCGCCGAGTCGGAGGTGATCTCGCTGATCGCGAGGGGAGAGACGCGGGAGAACATCATCGCGGGGATACATGAGGCGATCGCCTCCCGGGTCTCGGCGATGGCGAACCGGATCGGCCTTGCGGCGCCTGTGATGATGACGGGAGGGGTTGCCCGGAATGCCGGCGTCGTCCAGGCGCTGGAAAAGGTAATCGGGATGCCGGTCATCATCTCGCCCTACGCCCAGGTGACCGGGGCGATCGGCGCGGCCGTATTTACGAGGTGAAACAGGTATGAGGATCTGAAGGGAAAGACGGCGCTCGTCACCGAGGCGGGGAAGAAGACCGGTATCCATAGGGATTGTCCGGATGAACCGTGGGTGATTGAGGCGATATCGAAACAGGTATTGACCGGGCATAAGGAAGGTCGGTTAATCATCTAAATCAACGACATTGAGAAAGGAGTATTGCCATGAGAACCAAGCAAGATTACATTAACGGACTGGCCAAGATGAAACGGAACCTTTACTGCGACGGCCAGTTGATCGACAGGACGGACGAACTGCAGATGGATTGCCTCAATACCATCGGCACGACGTATGATGAAGCGGCCAAGCCGGAGAATCAGGAGCTCTGCACAGCGATTTCTCACCTCACAGGAGAGAGAATCAACCGTTTTACACACATCCATCAGAACAAGGAGGACCTGCACAGGAAGCAGGATATGACTCGGATGCTCTGTCAGAAGGTTGGCGGCTGCATCCAGCGTTGCATGGGGATCGACGGCACCAATGCGATCTACAACGTCTCCTATGAGGCGGACAAGGTGGACAAAGGCGCCACCCAGTACCATGAGAACTTCAAGAAGTGGCTCACCCGCTTCCAGACGGAGGACCTGATCGGCTGCTGCGCCCAGACGGACGTAAAGGGGGACCGGATGCTCCGGCCCGCCGAGCAGCCGAATCCCAGCGCATATGTGCGGATCAAGGAGCGTCTGAAAGACGGCATCGTGGTGGATGGCTGCAAATTGCATATCTCGGAAGCGTCGGTGGCCGATGAAATCCTGGTGCTGCCCACCCGGGCATTGCGTCCCGAGGATAAAGATTACGCCGTGGCTTTCGCCGTTCCGGGAGACTGGGATGGGATGAAGCAGGTCGTTACCATTCACAATTTGAGGCCGAGAAATCATTACAAGCGCGGGTTTGTGCCGGGAGCAACCGATTCCTATGTGATCTTTGAAAATTGTTTCGTACCCTGGGAGAGGGTCTTCCTGGCCGGCGAACATCAGCACGGCGGCGTCTTGGCCCTCCTGTTCGCCCTGTTCCACCGCCATTCCTATTCAGGCTGCAAGCCCGCGATCGGCGATATCATCATGGGGACGGCTGCCCTTGCCGCCGAGGTGAACAACATTCATAAGCAGCCGCATGTCCGGGAAAAGCTGGCGGAGCTCATTATGACCGCCGAGTTGGGTTACGCCGCGGGATATACGGCATCCGATCTGGGAAAACCGGAAGTTTTCATACCGGGTTTGGGTTTCGTGCCTTACGGTCCCGGCTCCTTCATTCCCAATTCAATTTACTGCAACGTCGGTCGTTGTCTGTCGGGCGAAGCGGTCTGGCGCGAGGCAGAGATCCTTTGCGACATTTCCGGTGGCGTTGTGGCCACTTTCCCCCACGAAAGCGATTTCAAGAATCCGGAGACCGGGGAGATGCTTCTCAAGTACACCAAACGGAATCCGAAAATGTCGGCCGAGGATCAGGCCCAGTTTTGGAGATATTTGGGCGATCACCTCTGCTCGGCAACAGGCGGCATTGTGAACATTGGCAACTACCATGGCGGCGGCTCACCGATTATGGAGCAGATCGCCATCACAACCCAGTACGATATCGAATCCCGAAAGACGCTGGTGAAATATATCGCCGGCATGAGCGGCGGTGACCGGGAAGTCTTCAGCAAGAAGATAACAACGGCAAAGTAAAGTTCGCCGGTAACAAAAACGGTCCCAAAGTAGAATAACCCTGAACCTGCCCCTCCACCCTCAATGGGGAGGGGGAAAAACTAAATATTGAATATTTTAGGAGAATGAAACGATGTTCGATCTGTCTAAATTTTCACTGAAAGGAAAAGTCGCTGTCGTTACCGGCGGCGGCCGGGGCATCGGCCAGGCGATAGCGTTTGGTTTCGCCAAAAGCGGGGCCAAAGTGGTCGTTACCAGCCGCAAGGCCCAGGATCTGGAAGCGACGGCGGCCGAAATCAGAGCCTTCGGCAGCGAGGCGTTTCCCCTCCCGGCCCACTTGGGCAAGATGGATGAGATCCAAAAAATGGTCAACGCCGTGATGGATCGGTTCGGCCGGATCGATATCCTTGTCAACAACGCCGGTGCCAGTCCGGCCATCGGCTCCGTTCTCGAATCCGACGAGCGCCTCTGGGATACGATCATGAACCTGAACTTAAAAGGGGTTTATTTCGTCAGCCAAGCCGTGGCCAGGATTATGAAAAAGCAGGGTGGCGGGAAAATCATCAATATTGCCTCCGTCGACGGGTTCAATCCTGAGCCCGGCGTGAGCGTCTATTCCGTCTCCAAGGCCGGCGTACGGATGATTACGAAGGCATTTGCCAGTGAGTTGGCCCCCTTGAATATCCAGGTCAACACCATCGCTCCGGGACCCATCAGCACCAAGCTGATGAATTCCCACTGGGCGCACCTCGCGCCGGAAGAGGCCGAAAAGGCGAAAGCGGCGTTGGAAAAGATGCTGCCCACGGGCCGCATCGGCCAGCCCGATGAGATCGTGGGCGCCGCCCTCTACCTTGCTTCTGAAGCGTCCAATTATACCACGGGAGCGGAAATCGTTATCGATGGCGGTATGCTACTGCTGGGGCTAAAATAGGGTTTCGCCCCAGCCGTGCTTCCGGTCGTCCCCGTTCTGGTTGTCCCGCGTCTTTTTTTCGATATTGAGGCGGAGAGTCTCGAAGGCGGCATCATCCAGCTCCGCCGGAACGGGGATCGGCTTGTCCCAGCGAACCCAGACCGTGCTAAAGGGTTTCGGGATCAGGAATCGGTCCCAGCTCCTGAGGGTCCATGCGCGGTTCACGGAGATATAGACCGGGATGATCGGGGCGCCGGAGAGCTGGGCCATCCGGATGATGCCGGCCTTGATGAGGCCGCGCGGGCCGCGCGGGCCGTCCAAGGCATGAACGGCGACGGGATGGACCGAAAGCTCTGTGACCATCGCGGCAAGAGCCTCGCGGCCGCCGCGGGAGCTGGAGCCGCGGACAGGGCGGAAGTTCAGCCGCCGGCAGACATCCGCAATCAATTCACCGTCCCTGCTCTGGCTGATCATCGCTGCCGGGGTGAATTCGCTGAAACGCCGGGCATAACGGACGACGAGAAGTATCCGCTGGTGCCAGACGGCGACGATCCCCTTCCCGCCCTGACGGAGATGGTCGAATAGTTCTTTTTCATGTTCGGAACGGATCCGGACCGTAAGAAGATAGAGGCGTAGGATCCCGTAGGCAATCGGAATCAGACCGTAGCGGATGGCGAATCTGGACAGACCTTTGATCATGACGGCCTCGGATTGGTTTCGGATTTGATCAGCGGACGCCGAACCTTACTTACGGGGAGGTCCCTGGTTTCCCGGACTTGGCGCGCTTTCCCCCACGCGGAAAACTTATATCACCTTTGCCGCCCTCGTGAAAGGTCAAAATCTCCATAGAACATACCGGATCTGGAAGGTCGTCCAACGGCTGAGGCGCGCCCGAAAGTGTTCCCCCATATTTCCATCGCCCAGAAGCCCATCTCATCCATCTGCTCGGCGATGGAAAGCATGTCCTCCGTGTGCATCCGGGTCGCATAGATGGACTGATGGCCATCGCGGAACGTGTTGTCCTGGATCTTAACGGGATTAACAGGTCCCTCCCTCATAATGTCTGCTATGTTATTTCTCCTTCCTGATGCATCGTCCTCAGGGACGGGTTACGTAGATCGGATTGGAAAAGATCCAGGGGCGATACCGGCCGAAGACCATAAGGTCGGCTTCGACACGGTAAACACCCGGTTCGTGCAGGGTCACGCAAAGTTCCTTTGCGGTGTACTGACGGAAAAGTTTTCCGCTCCGGATCAGGCGAATCCGCGCCCGGTGGGGAAACAAGGCCCGGAGCTCCGCGGAGCGGTGGAGAATGAATTCATCCCCCATCGTGACCTTTCTGCCCTCTTCGGCCAGGATGAGGGAGAATCCGTGAGCCGGTCGGAAATGGTCGAAGGAAACGTAGACGCGGCCCCTGCTCAGCGCGGCCAGAATCGTAGCGATGTCCGCCTGGCCTTCTCCTGAGAGGGGTTCGTCGAGGAGAATGTGCGTCCGGATGAGGCCGAAAACCCTGGAGAAGGGAAATACGGGGATGAGAATTCCCCAGCGACGCCGTAGGCTGTCGTGGTTGTCCAACTCGCCGATTCCGACAGCGCGGCGCTCCTGCGTGAGACGGTCCCAGCGTTCGAGGGTGGCCGGAGAGGGACCGCGGAGAAAGAGGGCGGGAAAGGCGTAGCTCAGGACGGCCCGAATACGGCCGGAAAGGCTGTTCTGCCAATCCGTCATGAAATCCCAGATGCCTATGCCCGTGTAGCCGGTGACGGACCAGTCGGTCCAGGGGTAATGTTTCACGTGAAACAATGGGGTTCCTGTGTGGTCCGGATGGGCGATGAAACCAATCCCTCCTCCGGCCCGCACTCGGTCGATGTAGGCTTGCGGGGGGAGATCCGGTTGCTTTTCCGCGCATGCGATCGCCTGACGATGACCAAAGGCCAGGTAGTGGTTGAAGCGCGGCGCGATCTCCTCGCCGACGATCAGGAGAATGCCGTCATGCCATCCCTCGAATCCGTCCTCGCGGGCACGGAGCGTCGAATGGTCCGTAAGCATGAGGACGTCGATGCCGCCTTGTCTCGCCGCGTCGAGAATTGCCGTAATCGGTGCGCGCCCGTCAAAGGAATAGGCGGAGTGCAGGTGGATGACGGCGGCGTAGTCTTTCAGATGCATGGTTGTTTCGCCCTCCTTACTTACGGCGTCCTCTATTATCCCGCCTGCAAAATTGCAAGCGGACAGGCCGCGCATTCCGCTGTTCTCCGGCAGAAGGTCTTGCCGGTATTTACGATCAGGGCGTGATACTGGTTGAAGAGAGCGACATCCGGCTGCAGATGATCCATGAACAGCGCTTGAATTGAGTGATAGTCGGCGTCATTTTCGATCATCCCGTGGCGGAGAAGGATCCGCCTTGTGTAGGCATCGCTGATGAAGACGGGCTTCTGACAGGCGTAAAGGAGGATGCTGTCGGCGGTTTCCGGTCCAATGCCTTTTACGCCGAGAAGTTTATCGCGGAGCCGCGAAAGGTCCTCGACCTTCATGGTCTCGACATTTCCGGAATACTCCATCATCATAAACCGGACAAAGGCCTTCAACCTCCCCGCCTTGAGATGATAATAACCGGACGGTCGGATGATCCGGGCCAGTTCATCTTCCGGGATAGAGGAAAGCGCCGCGGGATTGAGAAGCCGGATCTCCCGCAGCGCTTGGATCGCCTTTTCGACGTTTGTCCATGCGGTATTCTGGGTCAGGATCGCCCCGACCATGACCTCGAAGGGGTCGGCGGCAGGCCACCAGTGAAGATCGCCGAAATACCCATTCAACAGTTCATACATCTTCAGCAGTTCTTCTCGGCGGCCCATCCGGCTTTCCCCGGTTTCGTCATTTCATCAGAGGCACGAAGAAGGTCGCCTTCCCCCGCTTGATCAGAAGGAGAATGCTGCCCTTTTCTCCCGCCTTTGCTATTTCCTTCTGATACTCCTTCATGGTCGTGACCTTGACCTTGTTTACCTGAAGGATGATGTCCTGCGGCTGGATTCCCACCTCCTCGGCGACTGTCCCTTCCTGGACATCGACGACAATGAGTCCCTTTTTGATGGTAAGCCCGAGGTGCTGGGCGATTTCCGGTGTGATTTCCTGGACCGTCATGCCGAACGCCTCTCCGGACTGCTGAGCGGATGCCATCTCCGATTTTTCCGTTCTTTCCGCGATTGTGATGGGGAGGACCTTCTCCTGGCCATCACGGACGATCTTGATCTTGATCGTCTCGCCGATGCGGAATCCGGCGATCATCAGCAGCAACTCATGCGTGTCCTTGACCGGCTTGCCGTTGATCTCGGTCACAATATCCCCCGATTTGAGCCCTGCCTTGTCGGCGGGATCCCCTTTGAAGACATCCGAAATCAGGGCGCCGCTCTTGTCTTTGATCTTCATGCTCTTGGCGATATCCTCACTGATGTCCTGAACGGAAACCCCCAGCCATCCCCGGGTCACCTTCCCCTTGGCCTTCAGGTCCGGCAGGATGGTTTTCGCCATGTTGATCGGGATGGCGAACCCAATTCCCTGCCCCTGCGCAACGATCGCCGTGTTGATGCCGACCACCTTGCCCTCCATGTTGAAGAGTGGTCCCCCGCTGTTTCCCGGGTTGATGGAGGCGTCGGTCTGGATGAAATTGTCATACGGCCCCGCGCCGATCACGCGGCCCTTTGCGCTGACGATCCCGGCGGTGACGGTCTGCTCCAGGCCGAAGGGGTTCCCGATAGCCAGAACCCAGTCTCCCACCCTGAGTTTCTCCGAATCGCCCGTTTCCGCGACCGGCAGGCTGTCGTTCGGTTTGATCTTGATCAGGGCGATGTCGGTCTTGGCGTCCTTGCCGATGACCTTCGCCTCGTATTCCTTGCCGTCGGAGAGCTTCACCAGGATTTTATCGGCCTGCTCCACGACGTGGTTGTTTGTGAAGATATATCCGTCATGGCTGATGATGAACCCCGAACCGAGGCTCTTCTGTTTGAACTGACGCTGGGGCATGTCTCCGAAAAACCGCTCAAAGAAATCATCCCCGCCGAAATTACGATCAAAAGGTGACCCCTGACCGAAGGGGGAGCGGAATCCGCCGCTCCGCACCGTCTTGGTCGTGCTGATGTTCACGACGGAGGGTTTGAGCTTTTCGGCCAGATCCGCAAAGGAGAAGGGCGCGCGCGCGACATCACCGGTTGAAACGGCCGACGCCACCTGGACATCCGGCCCGGGTCCCAACGGTGCAAAGGAGGAGCGAAGCACCTCAACGACCGAAACGACGAAAAACCCGATCAGAAATGCCAAGAGAAACATGATGAAGGTTTTTCGGCCCTTGTTTTCCGTTTTCATTTTCTACCTCCTGATAGATCGCTGCTGTTCTTTCTGAACGCGACTATTCATAATATTGACGGCTTCGTAAAAAATCGAAGATGTCACCCTGAGCTTGTCGAAGGGTTAGGCTATGCTCCCCCTCGGCAAGCTCGGGACAAGCTCAAGCTTAGCATGACTAAACCCGAGATTTCTGACTTTTTACGAGGCCGTCAATATTGACGTTATCTAAAAAAAGCCCCTCACGGCGCTTGGATTTCCTTTCCCTTCCCTTAGACTCTCAGGGCCGGCTCACCTTCTGTCGTGCCGTGCCTTACGATTCTTGAATCGACCGGGCGTAATATAAACGTCAAATGGATTTTGTCAATGCCCCACGCCCGTTTATCGCCCAATGCCGGAGGGCTCAAAAACAACGCTCAACAGAATTATTTTTAAATCAGAAACCCGAAAATGCTATCATTCACGTGACTCCCTTCCGACTCTATTGGTGAGACTTCCGATCCCCTCGATTTCGATGGTGATTGCGTCCCCTTCCCTGAGGAATACCGGCGGTTTCCGCGTAAAACCAACCCCCCCCGGCGTTCCGGTCAGGATGACGGTTCCCGGAAGCAGCGTAAGAGATCGGCTCAGATCGCTGATCAGCGACTGCACATCGAAAATCATGTCGGATGTGTTGGAATCCTGCATGACCTGGCCATTGAGGATCGCCCGGAGGCCGAGGATGTTCGGATCCGGAATTTCATCCCCGGTTACGAGACAGGGCCCGAGAGGGCAGAAGGTATCGAAGCTCTTGCCCCGCGCCCATTGTTTCTTCTGTTTTTCAATCTGCCAGTCGCGTGCGCTGACGTCATTTGCGCAGGCGTATCCCAGAACATACCCGAGGGCGTCTTCGCGACTCACGTTTTTTGCCCTCCGGCCGATGATCACGGCAAGCTCCGCCTCATAATCTACCTGGTCCGGCCCCACCGACGGCAAGAGGATCATCTCGTCCGGCCCAATCACGGTCGTTGTCGCCTTGATGAACAGGACCGGAATCTCCGGTCGGCTGATTTTCGTTTCCTCCGCATGGCGGCCGTAATTGAGTCCGACGGCAAGGATATTGGGGGGATCCAGTGGGGAAAGAAGACGTCCGATGCGGGCCGTCTGCCCGGTGATTTCAAGTTTGCCGAACAGTTCGCCCCGGACAATTCGGGCCTCTTCCGGTCGCTCCGTCTCGATGCTTCCCATGCAGATTTTTCCATCTTCGTTTAAAAAGCGCACGATTTTCATAGTCTGCTCCTCATGAATGTTTTTTGCTTCTATAGCAGGATCCGTAAAAAAAAGAAATTCCTTCATTCATTGAATCTCATTTGCACATGGAGCCTTCTTGTGTTAGAAAAGGACCACATCATGAAAAGCTGTCGCATCCTGGACAGAGCCTCACCCTATTCTCCGGTCTGAGCGCGGGACAGGCGATGATCGGGGAAGGGAATCCGTATGAATTCCTCGGGAACGTCCGAGACGATTTACGTTATGATCAAGGCCATTGGCAATATCGGCAAGGCCGCCATGCACACAACCTCTTCGTTGTGCGGCACACTTGCGTTTGCCGCCCGGGTCTTCCTCAATCTTTTCGACCGCCGGACGTACAACAGCGCTTCCCGCATGGTTTTCATCCATCAGTTCTACTTCACCTCGGTCCAGATCCTGCCGCTGTTTCTCTTCGTGGCGGTGATCTTCGGTTCCCTGATCAACGGCATGGCCTTTCAGGTGGTCAAGAACTTGGGCCTGAGCGACTATCTGGGACGGTTGCTGATGGGTTTCGTCGTCACGGAACTGTCGCCCTTCGTGACTGTGCTGCTGATCGCGCTCCGCTCCAGCTCCGCGATCAACGCCGAGATTGCCGTAATGAAGGTCAACAGGGAGCTGAAGACCCTGGAAAGTTTCCGGATCGATCTGATCCACTATCTTTTCGTCCCGCGGATCCTCAATGGGATGCTTTCCATGGTCCTCCTGACCAGCCTTTTTGCGCTGGTGGTTCTCTCCATCGGGCTACTCGTCTCCAGCCTGGTCTTCGGAACGAGCGTGGACGCCTATATTGATACCCTGCTTCATTCCGCCGATGTCCTGGATATCGTCATCCTGCTGATCAAGTGCGCGACCTTCGGATTTTTCATCACGCTGATCCCGATCCGACTCGGCTTGAATGCCTCGCAGGAGCTGACAAGCATTCCTGTTGCGGTGTTAAACGGCATGGTCAAGGTCTTTCTGGCCATCGTAACCATCGAGGTGCTGTCATCGATCGTAAGATTCATTTGAGGTTCTTCGATAGCGAAGATGCCCTACAGACATCATTGGATGCATTCCTGGCGGAACACAAGACGCATCTGGGGCTGGTCTCCCTGGAGGTTCCTCTGATCTCGAATCTGCCCGTGTGGAGCAACATCGCCCTGATCCGCCAGTACCACGAGAACATGCCCTGGGAAGAGGCCAAGGCATTGGTGGCTGGTCTTCTGAAACGTTTCGACATGGCCGGGACCGCCGAGAAGAGAAACCCTTCTCTGAAAATGGAAGAGCTGTTTTGCGTGATGCTCATCCGAGCGGCAATGGTCCGCGACGCCGTTGTCGTTCTGGACAGACCTTTCCGGATCCTGCCCGACCTCTGGGAGGGACGATTTTTCACGGATGCCTTCCGGAAGGTCGATGATTTGATTGCAGAAGCCCATATTTTCGATTATAATTGGGAAAAAGGTCGATACGGGGCAAAGGATGGCGCAGAGGATTGAATTCAAGGTAGGGCTCTTCATCACGATCACCTCCCTTCTGATCATGGCCTCGATCGGGTATGTGACCTACAAGAAGGGGGTGTTCTCCAAGGTCTATACCTACACCCTCTCCTCAAAGACGGGTGAGAACCTGACGGAAGGGATGCCGGTCGCCGTCTGGGGCTTCACGATCGGCCGGGTCAGTTCGCTGGAATTGAACGATCAGGGGACCGTCCTTATCCGGATCAAGATCCCGGAGCGCCATATCAGGATGATCAGGGCGGGCAGCAAGTTCGTCCTCGATAAGCCGCTGATCGGTTCGCCGCGAATCCTCGTCACGACGACCGATCTCAACGGCCTCCCTCTATCTACAGAAATGATCCCGGAACTAACCGAATCCAATGACATCAACGAAATCATCAAGCGGGCGCAGCCGATCGTTGACAAGGCCGATCGGATCATGGCCAATATCGAACAGATTACGGCAAATCTGGCCGATCCCGCCGGGGATGTGAACCGGATCCTCCGGGATGCGGAGGCGTTGATCGCCCGTTTCTCCAAGAAAAACTCCCTTCTGGAGATGGCCTTCGGCGATCCGGAAAGCGTCAAATCGATCCACGAGGCCCTGAAGAAGCTCCGGGACATCACCGTCAAGGCGGACGGGATCCTCCATCGGGTCGATGCGATGGCCGGGAAGACCGATGAGGAGCTCTACGGCCGAGACGGCGTCCTGCCTCAGTTCCGGAACATCCTCCGCGACCTGCTGGCGAAACTGGCGAAGATCGACGCGACCTTCGACAACATCAACAAGGTGAGTTCCGAGGCGGCCGATTCGACGAAGGATCTGAGGGCGCTCCGGAACGAATTGGATGAGACGGTCACGGCGATCGGCAATCTGGCCGACGAGATCGACCAGAAGATCCCCTTCAAGACCCGACCAGAGATCAAACTGCCATGAAGAAGATATTCTGTCTGCTGTTTCTGCTCTTTCTGCTAACCGGTTGCGGCGCCAAGCCCGCACCATTGTGGATCGCTGCGGGTCATAAACAGTTGGAGACATTCAAACAGGACTTTTTGACCGGCCGCGCGCCGCGTATTACAGAAATCCATTTCCGGAATGCCGTTGAGGAGATTAAAAAGGGCGGGGATACCGATCTCCTGGGGAAGGCGTGGCTGACACGGATGGCCTTGCAGATCGCCGTTCTGAGGGAGCCGGAGGAAGGTGATTACGTGAAGATTGAGGCCGCGGAGGCCGTTCCTGCGAACCGGAATTTTTATCTTTTCCTCAAGGGGGATGCGGCGGTGCTGGACGTGTCGCTCCTGCCGGAAGCCTACCGTCCGTTTTGGGCGGCATTGCGGAGCGGTGATGCCGCAAAGGCCGCTGGCGCAATCCCCGCGATCGCTGACCCCCTATCCCGTCTGATCGCATCGGGTCTTGCCGTCCGCCACGGGCTGGAGACGGAGGTGATCCTCCGGACCGCCGTGGAGACCGCTTCGCGAAACGGTTGGAAGATGGCACTGCTGGCCTGGCTCGAACGTCTGAAATCCTTCCACGAAGCGGCAGGAGACGCCGAAAAGGCCTCCGCCATCCGATCCCGTATCGACCTAATTCTATCCATTTAAGTAATCCGCGCGAGTCGCATCCAGCTTGTTCGGTCCCAGGAAGGATTTATGGCCGTTTCTTCTGTACCCGGCTGAAGGCCGCATTTGCGTGCAAAATAACGGTGAAAGGCAAGAGACGGCGTCAATTCGGGATGAAAGACGGTCACCAGAACATCCGGTGATTCGGCTGCTGCGATGAAATCGCCCATCCGGAGGAGGACATCCACCCCCTCTCCCACGCTGAGGATCTTGGGGGCGCGGATAAAGGTGAGCGGGATGGGTGTTGGGGAAAGCTTCGGAATGGAGGCTTCGCTGGCGAAGCTGTCCAACTGGCTCCCGAAGCTGTTTCTCGCGACCTCGATTTCGATCAGGCCGAGGTGGGGCGTCTCTCCCGAAAGCGATTTTGCAAGCAGAATCGCCCCTGCACAGGTGCCCCAAAGTTTCACCCCCTCGTGGAATTTCCGGATGATGACCTTATCGATGCTGAAGATTTGCATAAGCCGGGCAAGACAGGTGCTCTCACCGCCGGGCAGGATGAGACCGGCCAGCCCTTCGAAGTCTTCGGCCTGCTTCACCGGTCGGGCGGCGACGCCAAGGCGCCCCAAGTGATCGAGGTGTTCGCACACGTCCCCCTGGAGATCCAGGACACCGATCATCTTTCCTGCGGCGATGGGGGGCTTCCATTCAGCGCGGCTCATCGATTCCGTCCTGAGGACCTCCCCTACCAGCCGCGGCCGGCCAGGAGTTGTTCCTTGGGGATGGCTGAGATCTCCAGGCCGGGCATCGCCTCGCCAAGACCCATGGAGGCCTCGAGAACTTTAGCCGGATCGTTGAAATAGGCCGTGGCCTTGACGATCGCCCGGGCGCGCACGGCGGGCGTCGCCGATTTGAAGATCCCGGAGCCGACGAAAACCCCGTCGCAACCCAGTTGCATCATCAGCGCCGCATCGGCCGGCGTCGCAATCCCGCCCGCGGCAAAGTTGACGACCGGCAGGCGGCCGAGTTCCCTCACCTTGAGGGCCAGTTCATAGGGGATGCCGTTCGCCTTGGCGAAACCGGTCACCTCTTCCACCGGCATCGCTACGAGCTGGCGGATCTCGCGGTTCATCGTCCTCATGTGGCGGACGGCCTCGACAACGTTTCCCGTCCCGGCCTCGCCCTTGGTGCGGATCATCGCTGCACCTTCGGCGATCCGGCGAAGCGCCTCGCCCAGGTTCCGGGCTCCGCAGACGAAGGGAATGGCAAATTTCGTCTTGTCGATGTGGCACTCCTCATCGGCGGGGGTCAGGACCTCGCTTTCGTCAATGTAGTCGATCTTCAGGGCCTCGATGATCTGGGCCTCCACGAAGTGGCCGATCCGCGCCTTCGCCATGACGGGGATGGAAACGGCCTTCTTGATCTCAGCGATCATCGCCGGGTCGGACATCCGCGCCACCCCGCCGTCCCGCCGGATATCTGCCGGCACCCTCTCCAGGGCCATGACGGCCACGGCGCCCGCCTCCTCGGCGATCTTCGCCTGCTCCACATTGGTCACATCCATGATGACGCCGCCTTTGAGCATCTGCGCCAGTTGGACATTCAGTTCATATCTTTTTGCATCCACGATATTTTTACCTCCCCGACGAATTGATCATCTGCGTTCTTTTTTATGGCATTAATATAACGCCGTCAAGGACAATTAGCAAGTGGTACGGACAGGGGGGAATGGGGGATTCGGCAAAACCATAAATCAAAATACCGGTTGACTTTTTTGCAGGGGTTCTATACACGTGCAATACAGCATTTGGTTTTCATTGCAGATCATGTAAGAGTTTGATATTCTACGGTATTATTAAGATTTCTTTTTCCGCCTGGTTGTTGTGAGAATCTTGACTTGCGAGAGTGTCTTGTCGCCGAATTTTGATTAACTTCCAGATATGGCAACAACAATGTTGACGACGACTTCGTAAAAAGTCAGGATGCTGTGTTGCACTGCATTCCTATGGATTTGCGCGCATTGCCTGCGGAACTTTTTACGAGGTCGTCATTTGTGACCCGTTGAAGATCCCTGTCAGGCGGTGATGGACCAACAGTGAGCAACCCCCTTTCGAACCCAGAGTCATGGGAACGGGATGATATGAAGAAATCGCTGTGCATCGAGATGTTCTTTACTGATGTGCCCTTTGAGGAGAGGTTCCGGCTGGCCAAGGGGGCGGGATTTGATTACATTGAATTCTGGTCTTGGATGGACAAGGATATCCTGAGGATCAAGGAACTTTGCCATAGGTATGATCTGGGGATAGCCAGTTTTTCTGGCGACCAGCGTTTTTCCCTGATAGACGAAAACCAGCAGAATGACTATCTGCGATTCGTTGAAGGGTCCCTGGAGGTTGCCGGATTCCTCGGCTGCGAAAATCTGGTTATCCATTCCAACGGGCTGGGCGACAGGGGTGTTGTCCTTAACTCGTATGATCACCTTTCTCCTGAACAAAAGATCGAAGCCATGGCGGAAACATTGATGGGGCTGGCGTGGCGGGCGGAAAAGGCGAGGGTCACCCTCCTCCTGGAAGCGCTCAATACCCGGGCGGATCATCCCGGGAATTTTCTATCTTCCACAAGGCAAGCAGCGGAGCTTGTTGTTTCGATGGAGTCCCGGTGGATAAAAATCTTGTATGATATTTACCACATGCAGATCATGGAGGGTAATATCATCGACACCCTGCGAAATTATATTGATCTGATCGGCTATATCCATATCGCCGATGTTCCCGGGAGGCATGAGCCGGGCACGGGAGAAATAAATTTCCCGAATGTCATGATAGCACTAAGAGAGCTGGAATACGACGGATTCGTCGGTTTCGAATTGTCGCCCCTTCAGGATCCGGTCAGGGCAGCTTCCCATCTCCTTGCCCTCTGAAGAAGACGGCGGCTACCCGATTGACATCATTCATAACCCTTCGGCCGCAGGGGGATGGCAATCAGAAGTTGACCGGACTCGCATAGAAGTATCGGGGTTGATAGTGTGTTTTTATAGAATGAAAAAAGGGAGTACATGGTGAGCACGGTAAAAAGGACTATCAGGGCCTGCGTCTTTGATCTGGGAAACACCCTCATTAATGATTCCCTCTTGTCGAGGAATGCCGCCGAAGACATGTCCCGATGGCTTCAAGAGAGAGCGTTCATCGACTCACAGGAGGATTTTCTCACAACCTTTCGGAGGATCAATTACGGGACCAACAAACCCTTTATCAGCCACACCTTCGGGGAAGCAGAATTCTTTCAAAAAACATTCGATGAGTTGGGGGTAAAGGCAATCTCCGCCGAAGAGGCCCTGAAAACTTACCGGAATCTGCTTATGGCCAGGATGGAACCGGACCTTGGCATCGCCGAAACCTTCACGTTCCTGCGGGATAAAGGCATCCGGATCGCCCTCCTTTCCAATGAAAGAACCATCCGGGTGGATACCTATCTGGAAAAGACGAAACTGGGACCCTTCTTTGACGCCATCGTCGTATCCGAGAGCATCGGAGTAGAGAAACCGGATCACCGTATTTTTCAGGAAGTGCTGACCAGGCTTAATGTAAGGGGAAACGAGGCTGCCATGTTCGGAGATAACCAGATTGCCGATGGCGCCAGCAAGGAATGGGGATTCCTCTTCGTCCTGGTTACCGCCTATCTGAACCATGACTGGGTCTGGGAGGAGGGGCAGCCTTACAAACCCGACCATGTGATGGCTAAAATCACCCCCGCCGAAATGGCGGAGTTTCTGTACCGGAGTACCGCGAATTGATGGTGGCGGGGGGAATTCATAAAAGAAAGCGGTCTTGTCCCAGAATATCATTAAGGGCAGGAGGAGAAACTATCTTTTAATTGGCTATCAGGCGGACAGAGTCTCCCGGTAGAAAGAACGCCGGCGAGGATTCCAATCGTGTCGATCAACCATGAAAAACTAAGGAGGAGGAAATGAAACATTTAATGAAGCATTTAAGGATCATCCTGTCACTCTCATTTGTCTTTTTGTTCCTGTTCGGTAGTCAGACCATGGTAAGGGCCCAGGAAGCGTTGCGGATGTACACATCGCTGGACCCGAACGAGGCAAAGGTCTACATTGAGGGTTTTACCAAGGACACGGGCATCAAGGTTGACTGGGTCCGCATGTCCGCAGGCGAGGTCCTGACCCGGATCAAGGCCGAGGCGAAGAACCCGCAGGTCAGTATATCCTATGGCGGCCCCAGCGTTGAATATATCGCCGCCAAGAAGGAAGGCCTCTTGGTCCCCTACAAGTCGCCGGTGGGCGCTCCCTTCCTGAAGGGAAACTTGAAAGATCCGCAGGATTTCTGGACGGGGTTCTACTTCGGGGCGATTGGTTTTGGCAACAACACCTCCTGGTTTGAAAAAAACAAGGTTCCTCTGCCCACCTCCTGGCAGGATCTGTTAAGGCCGGAATTGAAGGCCAACATTTCCATCGCCTACCCCTACACGTCAGGAACTTCCTACACCACCCTTGCCACCCTGGTCCAGTTGATGGGAGAGGATAAGGCGTTCGATTTCTGGAAAAAGCTGGAACCCAATATCCATCATTACAACACTTCCGGTTCCGCCTGCATTACCCAGGCCGGCCTGGGCGAGATCGCCGTGGGGATTGCCTTCTCCCATGACATTCTGGCAAAGGGAACTTCCAAGGGTTATCCCATCAAAGGAACCTTCCCGTCTGAAGGAACCGGCTTTGAAATCGGCGCGATGGCCCTTGTCAAGGGTGGAAAACAGCATGATCTGGCAAAGAAATTCATCGACTGGTCCTTGTCCAAACGGGCCCAGGACCTCATGCAGGTCTGGTTCAGAATCCCCCTGAATCCGGAAGCTACCGTTGCTACAGGAGCCGTAAAGGCAGCGGATGTGAAGTTGATAGATTACAACGACGAATGGGCGGGGAGCAACAACAAGCGACTGATTGAGAAGTGGCGTCAGACCACCGGTAAATAACCCCCCCGGGTGGGGGGGGGGCAACTCCCCCCCCCCTTTTTGACTTTTTGAGGTACTGGCATCCATGCAAAAAACCGGGCGATTGGTCGCCTATCTGAAGAGGATCCCCTCAGATATCCGGAAATTGTTTAGAGAGCCGCTCCTGCTTACAGCGATTGTTTTGGTCAGCGCCTTTCTGTTCCTTTTCATCATTTTCCCTCTGTTCAAGGTATTCCGTTTGAGTTTTGACGATGATGGACAGCTCAGCCTCGGGATATTTTTTGAACTCCTTTCGAAAAGCTACAATGTCCAACCCCTGATCCACAGCTTGAATCTGGGGGTTTCCGTCTCGATTCTGGGAACAGTTGTCGGTTTCATTTTCGCTTATGCCATCACCAGGGTGGATATTCCCTGGAAACGTTTCTTCAATATCACCGCCACATTCCCGATTATCGCCCCGCCCTTCATGATGGCTCTGGCGGTCATCTTGTTGTTCGGCAAGCAGGGCTTTGTCAGCAACATGATCCTCAACAATATTATCAATTTTAAGATCTATGGATTTTATGGGCTCCTCGTGGTCGAGACGCTGACTTACTTCTCCACCGCTTATCTGACCCTCTACGGGGTCCTGCAGGCGATTGACCCGGCCCTGGAGGATGCCGCCCTCGATCTGGGTGCCTCGAAATGGGGCGTTTTCCGAAGGATCACCCTTCCCCTGGCGGTACCGGGCATTGCCAGCGCCTTCCTCCTCGTCTTCAGCCAGTCCCTGGCAGACTTCGGGAATCCCATGATCCTGGCCGGCAACTATACGATCTTGGCGACCCAGGCCTATCTGACCATTGTAGGCATGTACGACATGAAAGGAGGGGCGGCCCTGGCCATCCTGCTACTGATACCCTCGCTCATCGCTTTCTGCCTGCAGAAGTACTGGGTAAGCAGGAAGTCCTATGTCACCGTGACAGGGAAGCCTTCCAGCACCCGGATCAAGATGGATCATCCCATAACCAAATACACCATCTTTGGCATCTGTCTTTTGCTGACGGCGGTGATCTTCCTCTTCTACGGAATGATCATTTTCGGCTCCTTCGTGAAACTTTGGGGAGCCAACCATTCCCTGACAATGGGCAATTATATACATGTCTTCACCGTCGGTTGGAGATATATCAAGGATACCCTGCTGCTCGCGGCAATCGCGACGCCGATGGCAGGTCTGCTGGCGATGATCATCGCGTTTCTCGTTGTTCGCAAGAATTTCCCCGGAAAAAGGTTGATGGAACTTGTGTCCCTGCTGACATTCGCCGTCCCGGGAACCGTCGTGGGTATCGGATATATCCTGGCATTTAACGAATATCCCCTCAAACTGACCGGTACGGCCGCCATCATCGTGCTGCTCTTCATCTTCCGCGACCTTGCCGTGGGAGTCCAGACGGGAATAGCGGAGCTCCAACAGATTGACCCCAGTATCGAAGAAGCGGCGACGGATCTGGGAGCGGACAGCTCGTTCACCTTCCGGAAGATCACCCTTCCCTTGATCACCCCGGCCTTTTACGCCGGTCTCGCCTTTACCTTTGTAAAGTCCATGACCGCCATCAGCGCGGTCATCTTTGTGGTTTCGGGGAATTGGAATCTGATCACCATTGCCATCCTCGGCTCGGTGGAAAATTCCGATCTGGCCCAGGCGGCGGCCTTTTCCGTGGTGATCATAATCTTCATCCTCCTGGCCCTCTGGCTGATAAACTATCTGGTCAATCTTTTGGGGGTGAAGAAAAAGATCAGTTTCGAGAAGGCAGAAGCATTATAATCCATTAAAATCAGGGGAGTCATAAAAGAATGAGCCAGTCCTTTTTGAAAATAAAGAATCTGACGAAAGAGTTTCTCAGCGAATACCAGGCAGACAAGGTGATCGCCGTTAATAATTTCAACCTCGATATCCGGAAGGGCGAGTTCGTTACACTTCTCGGACCTTCCGGCTGTGGCAAGACGACAACCCTGAGGATGATCGGCGGCTTTGAAACCCCCACCAGCGGAGATATCTATCTTGATGACATGATCATCAACGATATCCCGCCAAACAAGCGGGATACCTGTATGGTTTTCCAGAGTTACGCTCTCTTTCCCCATATGAATATCTTTGAAAATGTCGCTTTTGGCCTGGAATTCAGGAATCTGACGAGGGGAGACATTAAAAAGAGGGTGGAAAAGATCCTGGAGCTGGTGGGTCTGAGCGATATGGGAAACCGTCCCGTCTCTCAGCTGTCCGGCGGCCAACAGCAGAGAGTGGCCCTGGCCAGAGCGATGGTCAATGAACCAAAGGTGTTGCTGTTTGACGAACCACTTTCCAACCTCGATGCCAAGCTCAGGATCAGGATGCGGATCTTCATCCGGAAAATCCAGCAGGAGGCGAATATCACCTCGGTCTATGTCACTCACGACCAGGAAGAAGCCATGACACTCTCGGACCGGATCGTGGTCATGAACCATGGGGATATTGAACAGGCGGGAACACCGGAAGAGATTTACGCCAGGCCAAAGAGCAAGTTTGTCGCCGATTTTATCGGCAAGCAGGCCAACTTCGTTACCGGCGAGGTGGTGGAGAGTATCCAGGGAAAACAGGAGGTAAAATTCTGGGACCGGACTTTCCCCTTCCGGGGGTATGATCACCTGAAAAAAGGGGACACGGTAACCATGGTGATCCGGCCGGAAATGATAGAGCTGTCAGACCGGGAGGGAATCTGCAATGGAACAGTGACGATGGTCACCTATCTGGGTTCCGAGGTAAACTATGAGATCACCGCCAATGGCCTGATCTTCGCGGTGGAGGTCGCCAACCCTTTGAAAAAGGGCATTTATCATAAAGGAGATTCGGTTTGCCTTGTCTTTGACCTGGACAACATTTATCTGGTAAAAGATTAAGATGCTGTAAGCGGGTGTTCCGGTGGGTCATACTACCTTCCGGATACCGCATATTGTCTGCCATTTCATATTTGCAGGGAAAAGTTCTTACCGGAAGGAGTTAGAAAAATGATGGATAAAATCAATGTTGGTGTGATTGGGGTCGGAAGGATCGGTCAGATCCATTCGCGGAATATCAAGTTCCGAATCCCCGGTGCGAAACTGTACGCCGTTGCTGATGTGAACGTTGAGGCCGCCCGGCGGGTGGCCGCCGAGCTGGAGGTGCCGGTCGAAACCAGTGATCACCGTCAGTTGATGGAGGATGAATCTATTCAGGCGATCGTGATCTGTTCCTCCACGGATACCCATGCCGGGATGATTATCGAGGCGGCCCTGGCGGGAAAACATGTCTTCTGTGAGAAGCCAATCGCGCTTGATATGGACAAAATCGACCAGGCTCTGGCCGCCGTGGCCAAAAGCGGTGTGAAGCTCCAGGTCGGCTTCAATCGGCGTTTCGATCCCAGTTTCCGAAAGGTCAGGGAACTGATCGCTGCCGGCCGGATCGGTGTTCCCCAGCTCCTGCGCATATCCAGCAGGGATCCGGAACCACCTTCTCTGGACTATGTGAAATGCTCCGGAGGCCTCTTTCTGGATATGATGATTCACGACTTTGATATGGCCCGCTTCCTCATCGGCGAGGAGGTCACGGAGTTGATGGCCACGGGAAACTGCCAGGTGGACCCGGAAATCGGGAAATGCGGCGATGTGGACACGGCTGTGGTGTTGCTCAAATTCAAGAACGGCGCGCTGGGAACGATCGATAACAGCCGGCGGGCGGTATACGGCTATGACCAGCGGGTTGAGGTCTTCGGCTCCGAGGGTTGCGCAGCCGCGGGGAACAAGATCCCCACGGAGGTAACCCTCCATAACGCCGATTCGACCATGAGCGATAAACCCCTCTATTTCTTCCTGGAACGGTATGAGGAGGCCTATCTGGCCGAGATGAAGGAGTTTATCAACTGCATACAGGAAAACAGGGTTCCCGCCGTGGGCGGTTTGGATGGTAAGGTCTCCGTAGCGATGGGTTACGCGGCGCTGGAATCCCTGAGGAGCGGAAATTTTGTGCAAGTCAAATAAAGAATGGTGTGGGACGGTTCAATCACAATCCCCTCCTGGCGGGATGATGAAGCTGAAAACGATTTTACAGCAGAGGAGGTAAGTCAGATGGCAGAAAAGATGAGAGGGGTCACCCTGATCGCGGATTGGGCGCCGAAACCGGATTTCGTATTGGGACCGAAAGATGTAGACCATGTCCAAACCTATCTCGGGAGCAAGGTCTGGAAGAATCCGCGGATGGAGATCCGGGATTACGACGTGCCGGAGCCAGGTATCGAGGAGGTTCTGATTGAAGTCAAGGCCTGCGGCATCTGCGGCAGCGACGTGCATATGGCGGAAGCCGACCGGGATGGCTACATCCTATACCCGGGACTGACCGGCTTCCCCGCCATTCTGGGACACGAACTTTCCGGCATCGTCGTCAAGGCGGGAAAAAACGCCCGCAGTAAACGGACGAACCGGGCCTTCGAGGCCGGGGAAGAGGTCACTGTAGAGGAGATGTTCTGGTGCGGCCAGTGCAAACCCTGCGCCGACGGATACCCGAATCAATGCGAACAGCTCAATGAGATCGGTTTCAACATCCACGGGGGGTACACGAAATATCTCGTGGTGCCTTCCCGGGTCGTCTGGAGCCTCGCGCCGCTGAAGAGAAGGTATTCCGGCAAGGACCTCTTCCTGGCCGGCAGCCTGGTGGAACCAACATGCGTCGCCTACAACGCCGTAATCGAGTGCGGCGGCGGCATCCGGCCGGGCGATAACGTCGTGATCTGCGGCAGCGGCCCCATCGGTATGGGCGCCGCCGCTGTTCTGAAACGTGCGGGAGCGGCCAGGGTCATCCTGTCCGAGCCCGTTCCCGAGCGGGCGGCGATGGGCAGCAAGATGGGCGCCGATTTCATCATCAATCCGCTGAAGGAAGATTTTACCGAAAAGGTGCTGGAGTATACGGATGGCATGGGGGCAAACCTCTATGTCGAGGCGACAGGCCTGCCGGCCCTCGTCTATCCGGGCATTGAACAAGCGATCTGGCGGGGCAAGACGATCGGATGCACGGTCGTGATCGTGGCCCGGGCCGACGCAAAGATCCCGGTGACCGGCGAGGTATTGCAGGTCAAGAAATCGCGGATCGTCGGCGCCCAGGGGCATTCCGGGTACGGAACCTTCCCGCGGGTCATCGAGTGCATGGCCGCGGGGATGGATATGACCCCGCTGATCACGAAGCAGGTCGGGCTGGATGCGATTGCCGAACAGATCGTGCAGCTCCGCACCAACCGCACGGATTGCAAGATCACATACGTGGCCGAAGGGCTATAACAGGGTGTTGAAAAACACCCGCAAAGGGCAGGCTGTTCAAAAATGCTCAGATGCAAGGCGCGCAAAAAACGAAGAGCGAGGCGTATATGGAAATACGTCGAGCGATGAGGTTTGCAGCGCAACGCGGCAGATGAGCTTTTTTCAACAGCCTGCGAAGGAGGATATCATGACGGAGCAAGCCAGGGACAAGGTGTGGCTGACGACGAAGAACCCGGCCATCATCTTCGAAGACAATACCGTGGGACATCTGAAGAAGCGTCTGTGGGATGCGTCTGAGGCGGAGATCGACCGGATTCTCGCGGATTACGGCATCCCGGCCGCGCCGGAGCTGGGCAAAGCGGGCAGCTATATCCAGACGACGGTCCGCAACGAACTGATCCGGAACCGGCGGAAAAACGATATCGTCTTGATTCCGGTGGGATGCACCGAGAACCATGGGATTCATACGGTCAGCGGACTCGATACCTTCATGGTGACCCAGATTGCCGAAGGTGTGCGGCGCTATACCGCAAAACAGGGAAAGCCGATCAACCTGGCATTGCCGCCGCTCAATTACGGCGGTCATCCCTATCATCATATGGGGATGGCCGGGACGGTGATCATGCCGGAAGAGGTGGTCCGAGAGACGATGATCTATATGATGCTCGGACTATGGAACGACGGTTTCCGCAAGCAGATCATCATCAACAACCATGGTCAGTTGTGGATGCTGGAAGCGGCGTTGCAGGAATTCATGAAGCGTTACCATCTTCCCGGTATTTTCCGGGTGTTGGATTGGCACCGGGCGGTGCGTGAATTCTTCTATCCGACCGACGACGATCTGAGTCTCGATTCGCATTTCATCCATGCCGACGAGGCGGAAACATCCGTGGGTCTGCTGCTCTTTCCGCCCGGAATGGTGGACATGAGCGTGGTGCAGGATGCGGAAGGGAGGAGCTATTTGCCGGACGGCCATTTTGACAAGTCGGTCGATCCCTTCCGCCGCCCTCACCGCTGGTCCGAAGGCGAGGGCCAATCCCCCATCGAGCGGGCCGCTACGCCGCAGGGGGTCGTGGGGAAACCCAGCCTGGCCACCGCGCGCAAGGCCAAAAGACCGATCGCCGCGATCCTGCAATATCTGACCCTGGTGAACGATCAGATCCTGGAAGCCTTCCCCGCCGGGAAGGTGCCGCCGGTCGAAGAGACGACGCTGCGGACCGCCAAGGATATGGAACCGTTCCTCAGAGAGCCCATGAGCGAGGGGTGGAAATCAGCCTATGAGTTGCCGAGGATCGGATTTTAGAGGAACTTTATCGTGATGCAGAAGTGTATCGCCATCTCGACCCCGGGCGCCCGTTTTTCGGCCCTTGCCGTGAAGGAGAATTTTCGGGACAGCATTCGAAAAGTGGCCGAGCTGGGCTATGACGCCGTCGAACTCCACATCCGGGATCCGCACGCAGTCGATGCGGACGAGATTGGAAGTCTGTTGCATCAATACCGGCTGCCTGTTCCGACCATCGGGACAGGGCAGGCCTATGGCGAGGAGGGGTTGAGTTTCGCGGACCCGGATCCGGTGATCCGCGGAAAGGCCGTCCAGCGGATCCGGGATCAAATGGATCTCGCCTCCCGGCTGGGGATTCCGCAAGTTACGATCGGCCTGATCCGGGGTACCGTGAAGCCGGGAGCGGATCCGAACCAGGCGGAGGAACATGTGCGGGCATGCATGGCGGAATGCCTGGATTACAATCCCGCCGTCACTCTCATCCTCGAACCCCTCAACCGCTATGAAACGAGCCTCTATAATGATACGGCCTCTGCACAGGAGGTGATCGATCGGATCGGAAAGCCCAACCTGAAGATGCTGATCGACACCTTCCACATGAACATCGAGGAGCCGGACATCATCGGGAGCATCTTTCATGTCCGGGATTACATCTCCCATGTGCATTTTGCGGACAGCAACCGTTGGGCGCCCGGGTGCGGCCACATCGATTTCAAAAGAATAGTCCGTGCACTGCGAAAGATCAAATACCGGGGGGCGATCTGCGCTGAAATTCTGCCGAAACCCACCCCGGACGAGTGCCTGCGATTGACGATTGAAAATTTCCGCAAGCTGGGTTTGTAGGAAATGGGGACAGATTTGAAATCTGTCCCCGTTTACCCCATCCAGACTCCTGGAAAGGGAAAGAACATGCCTCATTATGACATCATGATTATCGGCCATGTGACCAGTGATATTCTGGTTTACAAGGGAGAGGCCTCCGGCTTCATCGGCGGCGGGGCCTACTTCTCCGCCTTTGCGGCCCGACGGTCCGATGTTCGGTTCTGCGTCATCACAAAACTGGCCCCAAAGGATTTCGGGATTCTGGACGGCCTCAAAAAAGACGGCATCGAGGTTACGGCCATCCCAAGCCTCCGAACAACATCGATCGAGAATGTTTTTGAAACGGATGACGTGGATCGAAGAAAGGTCCGGCTTTTGGCTCAGGCCGACCCTTTCCATCCTGAAGATATTCCCGAAGCGGAGACCACAGTCTACTCCCTCACAGGGCTGTTCACCGGGGAGATCCCGGATTCCTTGATCGTCTATCTCGCCCGGAAAGGGGCTATCGCCCTTGATCTGCAGGGAAAACTCCGTTGCAGCGAATCCGGCACGTTTGCCTTCAAGGACTGGCCGGACAAGGAAAAATACCTTCCGCTGGTCACGTATCTGAAGGCGGATTCTCTGGAAGCGGAGGTGGCCACAGGAACGTCCGATCGCGAGGAGGCGGCCCGAATCTTCCATCGCCTGGGGGCGAAAGAGGTGATGGTCACTCACTCCTCGGAGGTAATCATTTTCAACGGGGTAGAGATGTTCCGTGCCTCCTTCAACCCGGGCAATCTTTCGGGGAGAACGGGAAGAGGCGATACCTGTTTTATCTCCTATGTGTGCTGGAGACGGACCCATGGAATCGAGGAATCGCTGCGATACGCGGCCGCCCTCACCAGCATCAAGATGGAAAAACCGGGTCCCTTTCTGGGGACGCAGAAAGAGGTTCTGGCGCGGATGAAAATACTCCCCCGCTGACCGTTCCGGCCTTGTCGGCCGGGGGCGCGTAGGACGGCCGCGATGCGGCGAATGACTTTAAAGGAGAACAACCATGAAAATCGGATTCAATGGCGCGTCAACCATGAAAACGGATCTTCCCGGAGACATCCGGGCGGCCTCCCTTGCGGGCTACGATCTCATTGAAATCTGGGCAAAAAAGATGGAGGCCTATCTCCTGGAGCACAGCCTGGACGATCTGCGGACGCTGTTGGCGGAGGCGCATGTAAAGCCGCTCGCGATCAACTCCGTCGAATTCATAACGTTCAACGCCCCGTGGGAAAAAACAAATACGATGAACCTGATTGCAAGATACGCCAAGATGGCGGATCACCTAAGTTGCCCTTTTATCGTGGTCGTCCCGAGCCCCCGACCCGAAGGCGCGACCGACCAAGAAGTCTTCGATGAATCGGTCAGGGTTCTTCGGGAGATCTCGGACCGATTTCGGGATTACAAGGTCAGGTTTGCATTTGAGTTCCTGGGTTTCCGCTGGTGTTCCGTTTCGACCCTGGAAGAGGACTTTACGATCGTCAAGGCGGTGAATCGGGAGAATATCGGACTGGTTCTGGACACCTTCCATTTTTACGCCGGGGGATCGTCCGTCGGCGCCATCCGGGATGTGGATCCGGAAAAGATATTCATCCTGCACATGAATGATGCCGAAAAATTGCCGAAGGCGGAATTGCAGGACGCCCATCGACTGTTTCCGGGGGAAGGGGTGATCCATCTTGCGGAGATTCTGTCAAGCTTGAAGGATATCCATTATGACGGGCCCGTTTCTCTGGAAATGTTCCGGCCGGCGTATTGGCTCCGCCCCCCGGAAGAGGTCGCACAGAAGGGGATCGACGCCATCCGGAAATTTTTGTAATTCTTCGTTTTTTGAAAGAAATGGATATGGTTTTCGACATCGCCTTTCTGGGGCATTACACCAAAGACACCATCGTTTCCGCTGAAGGCCGGAGGGTCGTCGACGGCGGCGCTTTCAATTACGGATCGCATGCGGCGGTCCGGACGGGACTGAAGGTAGCCGCGATAACCCGTCTGGCCCAGGAGGATGTGAAGGTTGCAGACGAGCTGAAAGCGCTGGGAGTCGCCGTATTTGCCAAAATGACCCCCAACTCGACCTGCCTCCGCCTCGAGTATCCGACATCCAACGTGGATGACCGCATTCTGTACGTCACCAGTTCGGCGGGGCCTTTTACGATTGCAGAGGTGAAGGATATCTCTTCCAGGGTCTTTGTCGTCGGCGCCTCGGTCCGCGGCGAGGTGCCGCTCGCCGTGATCGCAATCGATCTCCAGGGATTTATCCGGGTGGTTCAGGACGGTCGGTTGGTTTTTCAGGAGTGGTCGGAAAAAGAAAAGATCCTGAGCCAAGTGGATACCGTTAAGACCGATGCCGTGGAGGCCGAATTTCTCACGGGGCAGAAGGACATGCGGGTTGCGGCCGGACGAATTGCCGACCTGGGTCCGAAAGAAGTGGTGCTGACCCACCGGGATGGGGTGCTCGTATACGACGGGAATCATTTTCATGAAGCCCGGTTCCATCCTGAAACGCTGAAGGGGCGAAGCGGCCGGGGGGATACGTGCATCGCCTCCTATATGGCCCGCAGGCTCAGCGCGCCTCCGCACGAAGCGGTGATTTGGGCGGCCGCCCTGACCAGTCTGAAAATGGATGCGGAAGGCCCTTTCCGGCGGGACATCCGTGAAGTGGAGACCCTGATCCGGAAGAAATACAGCGATCTCCCCCCCTTTCCTACCACCGCAAATAGCAACCAACGCCCTGGTGGGCGCTTTATCATTGAGAAACTTCTTTGAAGTTACTCAGAAGTGAGACTATGGGAAAGCCCATCCCTGTTCTGGAGAGCCGGTCATGCCTGCGGAAGACATCGCAAAGCTGAAGATTGAAAAATCGGAGAAGATCATCAAGCCCAACAGACGCAGAAAGAAGCCGCTTGTCATCGCGGCTGTCGTCCTCCTGCTTCTGACAGCCGGCGGCCTTTACTTTGGCGGTATCCTCGTCCCGGCCATCTCCATCGATGTAACGACCATTTCCCAATTTTATCCTTCCCAGTCGATGTCCCTGCTGAACGCAAGCGGCTACATTGTCGCCCAGCGGAAAGCCGCAGTGGCCTCCAAGGTGACGGGCCGTCTGGTGGCGCTGATGGTGGAGGAAGGGAGCAAGATCAAGCAGGGAGACGTGATCGCCCGCATGGAGAATATCGACGTATCCGCGGTCAGAGACCAGGCCGCGGCTAATCTGAACACGGTCCGCGCCACCCTTGAACAGACCAGGGCGGACAGGGACAACGCCCAGAAGGAGTATGAACGATACAAACAGCTCGTTGCCAAAGATTACGTATCCAGGTCCGATTATGAGGTGGTGGAGACGCGCTACCGGCGGGCCGTCGAAGGGGTAAAGGCGTCGGAAGCCGTCGTTCATGCCGGGGAAGCCGCGCTGCAAAACGCCGAGGCGAGTCTTGACTATACCCTGATCCGGGCCCCCTTCGATGCCGTCGTTTTGACCAAGAACGCGGACATCGGCGACATCGTCACCCCCATCGGGGCCGCCGCCAACGCCAAGGCCGCCGTCGTGTCGATCGCCGACATGAACTCCCTGCAGGTGGAGGTGGATGTCTCGGAAACGAGCATCACCGCCATCCGGGTCGGCCAACCCTGCGACATCCAGTTGGACGCCCTCCCGGACACGCGGTTCCGCGGGGAGGTCCATGCCATTGTGCCGACCGTTGACCGCAGCAAGGCCACCGTTCTGGTCAAGGTTCGCTTTCTGGACAAGGACCGCCGGATGCTGCCGGACATGAGCGCCAAGGTTTCCTTTCTCCCTCGCACGCTCGCTCCCGCGGAGATGAAGCCGCGTCTCGCCGCCGGCCGGTCTGCCCTGATCGACCGGACCGGCAGGACATTCGCGTATCTCCTGGAGGGAAACCGGGTTCGGGAGATACCGGTCCGGGTTGGGGCAACGTTTGGCGATATGGTGGAGATTCTGTCGGGGCTTAAGGCGGGAGACCGCGTCGTCGTAACCCCCCCGAAAGGACTGAAGGATGGATCGCGGATCAGAGTCGCCGAACGGTGAGCGTTCCCTTCCGAACCCCTCCTCTTTTACGAAAAATCCGTCGTGTAGGCTGGAAACAGGGGAAAGAGGGACGCCTGTCCCTCGTATATTGCCGTTTAGCTCGACAGTCGTTACAGGACCGCAAAATGGTTCATCCTGTTTAATCGTACTTGTGAAAAAAGAACAGCTTCCTGAAAACATTAGGCTGACATTTTTCATTTATGCTGTAGATATCTAATGTAAATCGTGATAGTAAGTACCCCGCATAGTTTAGTTCGAGCATACTCAAATCATTTGAGTAATACATTTGGTTTCAGCAAGAAATGTAGAAAATCTACTATTTATAAAAGACCAAATATTAGGGTTGAAGTTAAAAAATCGATCCTATGCGATGATCGTTCGCCTGATCCCCTCACCGGCCCTGCGGATGGATCGGCGTGGGCTGGGCCCAGCGCTCTTTGTCCCCTTCGTAGAACCACTTGTCCGGAAAACCTCGGTGGCGTATGAAGATGGGATTCTCCGCCCAGCGGATCAGGTCCTCGTAAGCCTGGTGGATCTTCCGGAACATCACCGCGTCACCCCCGAGATCGGGGTGGTGGATCTTGGCTTGCCGTCGGTAGGCGTCCCGGATGATCTTCCGGAGCTCGGGGGAATCGAGGTTCGACTTCTCCAGATTCAGATAGATGAGAGACGCCGGCCTGACGTCCGGCGTGTGCAGGATTTTCGGCTTGACGGCCTGCGGCGGCACGCGGTTTCGGGCGGCCCGATCGAGGACGTGGAGCGTGGCGAAATACCGTTTCTTCGTCCGCCTTTGCTCCGCCCACCAGGTCTCGCCCAGGATGTCCGCCATCCGGCCAAAATCCTCGCCGGGATTTTTCCCCGGCGTCCGGGGGTAGAAAAAGCTACAGATTTCTTTGTAGCCGTGGGGAAGGACGTCCATGATGATCAGAAGGTCCGAAAAGTAGAACGTGGCGTACCGCGCGTTGAGCGCCTGGAGAAGGCCAATGCGCATGTCGAGACGCTGCCGGAGCTTCTGCCGGCAGTCAATGGAACAATAGCGGCGGCGGCCAATATTCTCCGTCGTCCCGCAGGATAGGCACCGCTTCGGTTCTTTCCCGTCCGTGATGGGGACGGGCAATGCATTCATGGTTTTCTTCATCCGACCATCCGCCGCGGCAGTCCTTTCTGCGCTCACCGGCGAAAAAATTGCGGGGTCATCCTATCACAAGAGGAAAAAGAAAGAAAAGCGGGATTCATCGGCGGCAACGGGTTGGCGAACCGCTGAATCTCAGGAAAGCCGAGGGAACATGACAAGCCTTCTCGACCGCCTTTACGCGAGCCAGTCTAACCGGCTCCTCTTCTTCAAGGACGGATGGGGGGATCTCCCCCGTCTCCGGGAGCTGCACCGCGCCGGCCTTCACCCCGGACCGCCGCGGCTCGTCGAGATCCGCTTGGAGGAAACCGTGAAGACCGGGACGGCCCTTCTCCGCCGGGGCGCCTTCCTATCCCCCTACACCAACCTTCCCCTGCCCGCGGAGAGCCGGACTTCCTTCTTTGAGCTGGTTCTCCCCCCGAAAGCATCCCGGGAAACGCCGATCTGCATGCATTTTGCGGCGACCGGCGACGAGGGGTTCGCCCGCCGCCGCCGGGCCCTTGCCCTTCCCCTCCTCCGGGAAGGGATCGGCTCCCTGATCCTGGAAAATCCCTATTACGGACGGCGGCGGCCGCCCGGCCAGCACAAAAAAATGCTGAACCGCTTCAGCGATCTCTGGGCAATGGGGGGCGCCGCCGTGGAAGAGGGGCGCTCCCTGATGCAATGGCTCCGCCGGGAGGGCTACGAACGTCTCGGGGTCTGCGGGATCAGCATGGGGGGAAGCATGGCGGCCCGGGTCGCCGTCCTCGAGGAGACGCCGGTCGCCATGATCGGCTGCGTCACGGCCCATTCGGCGAGCGCCGTTTTCACCGAAGGGATTCTGAAGAACTACCTCGCATGGGAGGTCCTGAACCGGGAACTGGACGGCGGAGGTTCGGCGATCGAGCTGATGCGGGAGCTTCTCGGCCTGACGGATCTGCGGCGCTTTCCGCCCCCGCGGCGGCCGGAGGCGGCCTTCCTCGTCGCGGCGAGCCGCGACGCCTACATCCCGCCGTCCTCGGCGGCCATGCTGCACGCCCACTGGCCCGGCTCAACGATGCGCTGGCTCGGCACCGGCCACGTAGGGGCGTTTCTCTTCCACCGGAACGATTTCCTGAAGGCGATCCGGGACGCCTTCGCCCGCCTGTAACCGGACCACCGCGACAAACAATCGACCTCCTTTTTTCTGATATTTCTTGTCAAGAGCAAATAGAATTGTCCGGTTTTGTAGCAAATGAATTGTCCGCTTTTTCTGTTCAAGAAGGATGTCTTTTTTTGAGCAGGAGGATTTTTAAAGCTTAAAGTTACGGATGCAAAGGTTGATACCGTTGGCTTGGCTCGTGTTTCACAATATCGTTAAAAGTGGAAACTGGTGACGGTTATTCTCATACATATGAAGAAGCTAACGATTCACTTAATCCACCTTGGACCTCTAATAAGGCCATGACTTCCGTTGTTAATTCTTTGTCGCAGGATAAAAATATACTCGATTACCTAAAAAAGTGACCATTCAGAATAAGTAGCTGGTCAATCGAAGATTAAAAAATCCCTTTTGTTATCCTATTCCCCGTCGTTCCAGCGCATCGCGGAGGAGCTGGACGGGATGGAGGACCCGGAGGCCGGTCAGGTGGCGGATCTGCATCCGGCACCCTTCGCAATCCGTGAGGATGATATCGGGCTTCATCCGGGCGACCGCCTCCGTGAGATCCTTTCCGATCTCCTCGGCGATTGCAAACTTCTCTTTCTTGAAACCGTACAGGCCTCCCAGGCCGCAGCACTCCGCCTCGATCAGGCTTACATCCAGCCCCGGGACCAGGCGGAGCAGTTCCAGCGCCGGTAGGCCGATGTCGAGGGATCGGAGGTGGCAGGGGGTGAAGTAGGCCGCCTTCATCGGAATTGGCTGGAAGGTTACCGCCGGCTTTCCCTCCTCGTGGAGGCAGAGCAGGTACTCGCATATGTCGAAGAGGCGTCGCGCGAGTTCCTCCGCGCCGGGAAGATGGAGGAGTGGGCCATACTCGTGGCGGAGCATCAGGCCGCAGCTCGTCGAGGAAAAGACAATGTCGAGCCCTTCCCGAACCGTCTTGAGCAGGGAATCGACGTTCCATCGACCCATCTCCTTTGCTCCCCGGAGATCCCCGACGCCGAGGCGCGGGATCCCGCAGCAGCGCTGGGGCGGGACGACTACCGCCAGACCGTGCGCCTCCAGGACATCCACGGCGGCCTTTCCCACGTCCGTCTCGTTCGTGTTCGTGAAGCAGCCATAGAAGTAGGCGACCTTCCGGCGGCCGCCTTCCGGCGCCGGCCGGGTCCGGAACCACCGGCGGAAGGTGGGGTATTCGTAGGCAGGGAGGGCCCGCCGCCGGTCGATCCGGAGCAGGGCGTCGAGGAGCCAGCGGACGGCCCCGTTCTTCATCAGCGGGTTGACGATCTTCGAGTAACGGGCGGCCAACTCGCCGAAGAGGTCGCTCCGGACGAGGAGCCAGTCCCGGAAGGTTCGGCCGCGCTCGTTCAGGTATTTCGACTTCGCCATCAGGTTCAGCTCGGAGATGGGCACGCCGGCTGGGCAGACCGTGTCGCAAAGGCGGCAGCTCGTGCAGAGCTCGATCCAATCGTCCACGGAGGCCTCGGAAGCGGACCGGAACCGCTGCGCCCCCGGTCCGGCCTGTTTCGGTCCCGGGAAACGGGGCGTCACGCGGGAGACGGGGCAGGCAGCCATGCAGGTCGCGCAGCGGACGCAGACGTCCGGGAGTTTCGGAAAAAGGACCGGTTTTTCTTCGGCTTTCGTCATGATGCGAGCGCCCTCTTTGCGGCCAGGAAACCAGTGGCGATATCGATCCCTTCCCGTGATTTCTCCTCGATGGCCTGGTGATGGGCCAGGATCGACCCCGCCGCCCGGACGTTTTCCAGGACGACCCGTCCCGTCTCATCGACCGGACGGAGATCGGCGTCCGTGACGATCCCGGCGCGGTGGATCGGATGCGCCTCCGGATCGAAGAACCGCTCCCCGAACCACTTTCCCCGTTCCCCGGGTTGGAAGACGGGAAGATGGAAGAGGGGCTCCACAATCCGATCCATCTCCGCCCACAGGCCGCCGCCAAGGAATCGGCCGGTCGCAAGGATATAGCGGTCCGCACGGTATTCCGTCGCAAGCGGCGGGTTTTGGACGGTGATCCCTTCGCAGCGGCCGTACTTCACGTTTGCGCCGGATACCGGATGCCCCATCCGAAAGTCCGCCCCCTTTGCGATCAGCTCCTCCCGGAAGCGGTGGAAGACCCGCGTGCCGGGGATCGACGGCGGGAGCATCGGGATCTCGAAGACCCGGGCGCCGGTGATTTCCTCCAGCGTTTTCAGAACGACGGCGGGATTCCGGAAGCCCAGGACCGCGGGGAGGCCGATGAACCGCTCCGCCGCCATCTGCCGCCGGATCGCCCCGCCGAGACGCTCCCGGAAGGATGCCTCATCCATCAGGCGGGCGAGTGCGAGCGCGGTAAGCCCTTCCATACCGTAGCGGGGGAGCGACAGGGTCACCCCCCGGCATTTCAGGTGGAGCGAAACCGTATCGCCCTGAAAATCCTTGAACCCGCGGAGGCCTACGATCAGCGTTCCGGCCGGGGTCATCGCGGCGCCGGCGGCCATCGTGGCGGGGATCAAATAGGTGGGACGCATCGTCCCCGCGCCGGTGGGGAGGAGGGAGTTCCCCGGCCCGAGGGCGGCGAAGCTGTAAGGCGGCGGGAAGAGTCCCCGGAAGTCGGCGAGGGCGTTTTCGATCCCCGCCATGCCCGTCCGGGCGTAGGGGTGTTCCGGGTGCGCCGCGATCCAGCGCGGGATCCCCTCCGCCATCTCCGTTTCGGGCTGGATTTCCCCCAGGAGGTCGATCGTGTTCCCGAAGAGGGTCAGCGCGCCCATCCCCCGGCCGATGATCAGGACTTTTGCCCCCATTTCGACCGCCGTCCGGGCGGCCGTGAGCCCCGCGAGTCCCGTTCCGATGACGATGAGGTCGAAGCGCTTCATGCCTCACCCCCTCCCGGCCGGCCGGGTCCTTCGGGGGCAAGGTTGAACAGCCCCTTGTAGATCGATTCGATTAGCTCCTCTTCCTTCAGGGAGGTCCCCCATAGGACGGGCCGGATACCCTTCCAGCGTTCCTCGAGAAAACCCTTAAGGACGACGTTGGAGCCGCCGCTTCCCTCTGCTTTGCGCAGTTCGTTCAGCAGCCCGAGGAGGCGGTAAACGCAAAAGCCCCCCTGGCAGGTCCCCTTGGCGAGGCGGGTGCGGTGGAGTATATCCTGAAGCTCGCGCACCTTGCCCTCCCGCAGAATCGCGTCCACGGCCTCCCGGGGGACGAGCTCGCAGTCGCAGAGGATCTCTCCCCTGGCCGCCGGGGTCTGACGCCTCAGGCGGGCGAGGCGGTCCTTCAGGGTGTGGCCCTGGCCCGCGCCGGGGAGGCGCTGGACATGGGTCGAACAGGGGACGTGCAGCCCCATCCGTTCGCAGAGGAAATCAACCGTCTTTTCCGCCATGAGGCGGTAGGTCATCAGCTTGCCGCCGGTAATCGTGACAAGCCCCGCGATGCCGTCGCAACTCCCGTGGTCGATCAGGGCGAAGCTGCGGCTGATTTCCCGGTCGTCGCAGGTCTCCTCCGACTGGAGGAGAGGGCGGACGCCGGCGTATGCCCGGGTGAAGCGCTCCCCTTTCAGGTCGGGGATCATCCGGGAGAGTTCGACCACCAGGAAGGTAACCTCCTCCGGGGTGACCTCGTAGTGTTCCATGTCTTCCGCCCGCAGGGAGGTGGTGCCGAGGATGGAGACGGTGTCGTTGGGGACGATGATGTCGCCGCTGGCGGGAGGGTGGCAGCGATTGAGAACCCGCTCGCTCAGGCGGGTGTTGGTGATCAGCATGGAACCCTTGGAGAGGGCTATGCCGATCTTGAGGCCGGCGAGGCCGAGAATCCGGTTCGCCCAGGCGCCGGTCGCGTTGATCACCCAGGTCGCAGCGATGGCGTACTCCTCGCCGGTGATCCGGTCGCAAACGCGGACCCCGGCGATCCGGAGGCCATCGCGGATCACGCCGGTGACCTCCGTGTGAATCAGAAAACGCGCCCCGCGGGATTCGGCATCGCGGGCGTTTTCGACAACGAGCATGAAGGGATCGATCGCCCCGTCGGGGACCTGGACGGCGCCGATGATCTTGGGATTCAGCCGCGGCTCCATCGACAAGGCCTCCCGGGGTGAGAGGGGCAGGGTGTCGATCCCCACCGCCTCACAGGCCCGGATGAAGTTCGCCCGGTACTCCGGGCCGTCTTCCGGAAGGGAGACGAACAGGCCGTCTGTCGGCTCGATGCAGTGGGGGGCGATCCGCCGGAGGATTCGGTTTTCGGAGATGCACTCCCGGGCCGCTTCGGGGTCGGTGACCGCGTAGCGGGCGCCGCTGTGGAGGAGACCCTGGTTTCGGCCGGAGGCGCCGGAGGTAAAATCCCCTTTTTCGACGAGCAGCGACGGGATGCCGCGCAGGGCGAGGTCGCGCGCGATGCCGGCCCCGGTGGCCCCTCCCCCGATGATTAAGACTTCCGTCCGCAGATCCATAAATCTCGTTCACTGGGTGCGGCCGTTTTCACGGACGCTGGTTCAGACGCCTCTTCCGGCCCTCCGATTGTGCCTCTTTTCTTTCCGAGCCCCGGACGCCGGCATGGATGGTCTTTTCCCGTGGAAAATCAGATATATTTGCAGGCTTTTGTTGAATTGCTAACAGGATTTCGGGAGATTGTCAAGGGAATGCATGCAAATAATCCCGTCGCGGGCAGGGCCTGGGCCGTTGCCGCATCGAGACCTTTGCGTAACTTGGAAATCGGATCCCGAAAGCGCGCATTGGAGATTTTTCGGGTTACCCTGCCCCCGCAGCGGAGCGCCGACAAAGACGACTGTTTGAGCGCGAAGCGCGAGTTTCGTCTTTGCAGCGGAGCGAGGAGGCGCAGGGTCGGAAAATGTCCAGCGCGCGAAGGGATCACGATTTCCAAAGGTCTCGTATCGCCTTTGACCGGTGGCGGGTCTTCCTTGACATACGGCTTCTCTCGGGTTAGATTTATTCCTATCATGATCACAATCAACAGTTTTCTGCACCGGGAGGTGCTGAACGACATCATATGCCGATGGATGTACGATGAGGCGCGCCCGTCGGACGCGGATCTGATCACACGGCTGGTCCATTTCAACCATGTCTATGTTTCCCGCTACCTGGATTTTTTTGCCGTGCGGATTTTCCGGGAGCTTCATCCTCAATTCTTTTCCCAGACCGTCCAGCTCAAGGGCGACCTGAAGGACGCCCTCGTTGCGGATCCCCCCTGCCGCAATGAACGGATCGACGAACTGATCCTGGATTACCGTCAGAACCCTGGGCGCTTCTACCGGGAGACTCCCTTGCACGGGACGCTCTACTTTCCCCGCCGCAACCGTTTCGCGGCCTACATCGGATCGAGCCGGATCAAACGCGCCCACCGCCTTGCGGAAAAATCGGCCCGGCGGATCATCGACCGGATCTTCGATAAGATCAAAAGGCATGCCGACACCCTGGCGGACGAGAGGGCGCGCCTTCTCGGCATCCCCCGGGAGAGGCTCCTGACGGCGCCCGCGGACATGACGGAGGAATTTCTGATCGCGGAAAAACGCCTTTTGGATGATCTGCGCGAAAAAAGACCGATTGCGGGGGACGGGGGGATCCTGGCAATCAACGATGTCGCCGGGGTGAAGGTCGTTCTGGAGGCGCCCGAACAGCGGAAGCTGATCGAACTCCTCGGCCGGTTCCCGGATTGCGAGATTGTGGAAGAGGAAAGGCATGACGGGCGCTACAACGCCACGAATCTGATCATCCTCTTCCGGCCGCCCCGGGAGGAGATCCTGGTCCGGCCTCTCGGCCCGGGTATCCTGAACGTCATGCAGGGACGGGGGTTTTCCCCAGACGAGACAAACCGGTCTTTCGCCGAATTCGTCCGGTCGGGGGAAGAGGCTGTTCTGTTAGAGATCATCTTCTCCAATTACCAGGAGATGCTGGAGAGCGAGATCGGCCGTTGCATCCACGAGGACCGGATCATCGAACAGAGGCTCCGTCAGCAGTACCGGGGTCCGCTGGCAAGGAACATCGAGTATCTGCTGGAATACCTGTTTGCCTTTCCCTCCTCTCATCAGCGGAAGTTAGGCGAATTGCCGATCAAGATCTGGAACCGCTACCTGCCCGACTACTTCGACGAGATCCTGAAGCAGCTCTTCCAAATCCCGCCGGATAACTTTCTGGAATAACCGGTCAGCCCTGGCGCGGATCTTCCCGAACCATCCTGAACCCCTCGTCCAGCAGCTTTTCTGCCTCCCTTGCCCGGATTGCGGGGGTCTTCGCCCCCATGACAACGGCGATCAGACGGGTGTTCCCCCGTTTAGCCGTGGCCACGATGTGGTATCCTGCCTTTATGACCCAGCCGGTCTTCAGGCCGTCCGCATTGGGGTAGTGCCGCAGGAGGCTGTTCTGGTTGCGCTGGGTGATGTCGTGGTAGGTGTAGTACTGCTGGGAGTGGAGATCCAGTGATTCGGGAAATCGCCGGAGGTAGTTGCTGGCCAGGATCATCATGTCCCGCGCCGTCGTGAACTGTCCCCGGGCAGGCAGGCCGTTGGGGTTCTTGAAGACGCTGCGGCTCATTCCGAGCTCGCGGGCCTTCCGGTTCATCTGTTCCACGAACCCTTCGACATTGCCTCCGATGTATTCGGCGACGGCCACGGAGGCGTCATTGGCCGAAACCACGGCCATGCCCTTGAGCAGCTCCTCGAGGGGGATTTCGCTTCCGGCCTGGATGAACATCTTTGATCCGCCCGTCCTTCCGGCCTTCCGGCTGATCTTCACCGGATCCGTGGGAAGGACCTTGCCGTCGCGGATCGCCTCATCGGCGAGGTAGAGGGAGAGAACCTTGGTGATGGAGGCGGGCGGAAGCGGGTCGTCGGCATTGTGGGTGTAGAGGATCCGGCCGGTCGTCATGTCCATCAGGATGGCCGAACGGACGGCGATCCGCAGGTCGCCGGCCGCCGACAAGCCGGGCAACAGCAAAAGGATCCACAGGATTACGAAAGGGCCGAGAATTCTCTTTACGATATTTTTCCCTCGTATCTTTTTTCCGGGAGATTAATGGCAGAGTGGGCGTTTGTCAACATCTTTCTCATGCCGCCTCTATTCTGCGCCTCTCTGGTAACATTTAATTTGAGGCAATACGACTAATTCCCTTTGCTGGATATTTGTTTTTCCTTCCTGTATAATTCAGTTCATCGCTCAGCGAAGAGCGCCGCAAAGCGAAGCCCTTTAAGAGGGATTGATGGGGAGGGGTGTGAGAAAAGGCAATCAGGAGGTGATACTATGAAAGGGAAAGATGTCGATTATTTCGTTGCCCTGTACGATGTGGCGAAGGCGATCAATGCCTCCCTGGATCCGTCGAAGGTCCTGGAGAAGATCGTACAGTCGGTGGTGAAGGCCATGGGTGTCAAGGCCGGCAGCATCCGGCTCCTTGATTCCCGGGAGAAGCTGCTGGTGCTCGGGGCGGCAAGCGGTCTGTCCAAGGGGTATGTCCGCAAGGGGCCGATTCTGATCGAGGAGAGCGGCCTCGACCGCAAGGTTTTGAAAGGCAAGACCATCTGGATCGAGAACGTCCAGACGGACAAGGATTTCCAGTACGGCGCGAAGGCGAAGGCGGAGGGGATCAAATCCGTCCTCGTCGTCCCGCTCCTGCTGGAAAAGAAGGCGATCGGCGTCCTGAGGGTCTATGCGGACCGGGTGCGTAAATTCCGGGATGAAGAGATCAAATTCCTCAAGGCGGTGGCCAATCTGAGCGCGATCGCCCTCGACAAAGCCCGCATGCACGAGACGCTCCAGACCCGCTGCGATTTGATGGCGGAGCACAAGTACCGCATCGACGACAACTGACGGCTGCGTAAAAAGTCCGGATGCTGCGTTGCGCCTCATCCTTCGTCATTGCGGCGTACGCAACAGTACGCCTCATTCCTCATGACTCGCGCGCCTTGCCTGCGGAACTTTTTACGAAGCCGTCCCATTTTCGAGACGTTATGGCTTTTTACGAGAGCGTTACAACTGAAAAGGAGGCTTTTATGATTCGCCTGGGCATCAACGGTTTTGGCCGGATCGGACGGCAGGTGTTGAAGGCCGTCCTGACCCGATACCCCGAATCCCTTCAGGTCGTGGCGGTCAATGATCTCTTCGATGTGGAGACAAACGCCCACCTGTTCAAGTACGACACGAACTACGGCCGCTATGCAGGGAAGGTCGGCGTCAAGAAGGACTGTTTCATCATCGACGGGAAACCGATCAAGAGCCTGGCCTTCCGCGATCCCGCGTCCATCCCCTGGGACAACGAAGGGGTCGATATCGTGATCGAGAGCACCGGTCTGTTCCTGACCGGTCCGAAGGCCTCGGCACACCTCCAGGCCGGCGCGAAGAAGGTGATCATCACCGCCCCCGCCAAGGAGGAGGACCTGACGGTCGTGATGGGGGTCAACCACAAGGACTACAAACCGCAGAAACACCATATCGTCTCCAACGCCTCCTGCACGACAAACTGCCTCGCCCCGCCGGTGATGGTCGTCCACAAGGCGTTCGGCATCGAGAAGGGGATGATGACGACGGTCCACTCCTACACGAACGACCAGCGGATCCTCGACTTGCCCCACAAGGACCTCCGGCGCGCCCGTGCGGCGGCGATGAACATCATCCCGACGACGACGGGCGCGGCCCGGGCCCTTGCCCTCGTCATTCCGGACCTGGCGGGCCGTTTCGACGGCTACTCGCTCCGCGTGCCGACGCCGACGGTCTCCGTCGTCGATTTCACGGCGGAGCTCAAGACGAAGACGACGACGGAGGAGCTCAGAAGGGTTCTCTGCGAGGCCGCCCGGAAGAAGCTCAAGGGGATCATGGCCTGCGAGGAGGCCGGTCTGGTCTCGATGGACTTCAAGGGGGACGCCCACTCCTCGATCGTGGATATCGAATTCACCCAGGTGCTTCGGGACAACATGGCGAAGGTTGTGGCCTGGTACGACAACGAATGGGGCTACTCCTGCCGGGTGGCGGATCTGGCCCAATACATCGGGGAGAAAGGGCTTGGGTAAAAACGGCCGGAGGGTCCGCATCCTCGTGATTGACGACGACGCCGTGGCCTGCGAGTTCCTCCAGGAGGCGCTCCTTCGGGCCGGGTATGAGGTGGATGCATTTACCTCCGCGAGGGAGGCCCTGAAGGAGGACCTGACGGAGTTCGATCTCCTCCTGTCCGACATCCGGATGCCGGATATCGACGGTCTCGAGTTCCTCCGGAAGGTTCACGAGCGGTGGCCGGAGCTGACCGTGATCCTGATGACGGCCTTCGGTTCGCTCGAGACGACGATGGAGGCGCTGCGGTTCGGCGCGTCGGATTACATCAGCAAGCCCTTCTCGCCGGACGCGATCCGGTCGCTGGTCCGGAAGGCGCTCGATGTTCGGGAACTGCGGCAGCTCCGGACGCAGGGCCAGGGGGAGATCCGGGAAGAGCCCCAGTTCATCGGTTCGTCCGCCGTGATGGTCGATTTCTACAAGCAGATCGCCCGGGTGGCCGACGCCTCGGCGAGCGTTCTGATCAGCGGAGAGAGCGGAACGGGCAAGGAACTGACGGCCCATTCCCTGCACCAGTTGAGCGCCCGGCGTGATAAGCCCTTTCTCACCGTCAACTGCGGCGCTATTCCGGAGACCCTGCTGGAGTCGGAACTCTTCGGGTTCGAGAAGGGGGCCTTCACCGGGGCCGACCACGTGCATGCCGGGCTCCTGGAGGCGGCACAGCACGGGACAATCTTTCTGGATGAGATCACCGAGATGTCGCCGGCGCTCCAGGGAAAACTCCTCCGCTTCATGCAGAACGGGGAGGTGAGGAGGCTCGGCGGCCATGAGGCGAGGCATGTGGGGGTCCGGGTGGTCGCGGCGGCGAACCGCGACATCGACACGGAGGCCGGCGCCGGACGGTTCCGATCCGATCTGCTCTACCGCTTTGTTGTGCGTCTCCAGGTGCCGCCGCTTCGGGCGCACAGGGAAGACATCCCCCAGCTCATCGAATCTTTCCTGAAGAAGTGGGGATATCCTACGGTCCGCATCTCCGACGAGGCGATGGAACTCTTCATGAACTGCAACTGGCCGGGGAATGTCCGCGAGTTGGAGAACGTCCTCCGGCAGACCCTGCTTCTCTCACCGTTTGCCGTGATCCTGCCGGAGAATCTTCCCGAAAAGCTCCGGACCGCACGCGCTGCGGAACTGCCCCTCCTGATGCCCCTGGAGACGGCGGAACGACAGCAGATCCTCCAGACCCTGGAAAGCACAGCCTGGAACCAGAGCCAGACCGCCCAGCGGCTGGGAATCGACCGGAAGACCCTAAGGACAAAGATCATCCGCTATGGGTTGGCGAAAGAAGGCTTGTCCTGAGCCGTTTCCGCAGCCGCGGGGAAACAGAGGACGACCTTCGTTCCTTCGCCCGGAGCGCTCCGGATCTCCATGCGCCCTCCGTGCATCTTGATGATATCCTGAACGATGGCCAGCCCCAGCCCCCGCATGCCCTCCTCCTGGTGGGTGCTGAAAAACGGTTCGCAGATCCGCTCCATCAGCTCCGGCGGGATACCTCTGCCGGTGTCGGCGACGGTGATGGACACCTCCCGCCGGTCCGGCGCCGTCCCGGCGGAAACGGTGATCCGACCTCCGGACGGCATCGCCTCCATGGCGTTCTGGATCAGGTTGAACAGGGCGGTCTGCACGCGGTAACGGTCCGCATGGATTCCCGGTAACTTCTCGTCGAAATCCACCTGAAGCTCGATCCCCGCCTTCCGCATGAGGGGTTCCACAAGGGAGAGGGTTTCATTCAGGAGTTCCCGGACCGTGACGGTCTCGAAATGGGCCTCAGGCGGGCGTGTCGCGCGCCGGACGTTCTGGATGACGGTGTTGAGACGCTGGGTCTGCTGAACAATCAGTTCCAACTTGCGGGCGACATCCGGCGGCCAGTCTCCCCTCTCCCGGAGGAGACTGGCGAGGCCGGCGATGGAGTGGAGCGGCGTTCCGAGGTCGTGGGCAAGGGTCGCGGTCAGGTACCCCATCGTGGCGAGCTGCTGGAGCTGATTGACCTGCTTCTGGAGCTCGACCACCTTCTGTGTCGCCTCGAGGACGCGATCCTCCAGGCCCCTGGTCAACTCCTGGTTCCTCGCCAGGACCTGTTCGATCTCGTGGGCCATCGAATTGAAATGTTCGCCCAGGTGCCCCCATTCGTCCCGGCGGGTGATCGGAATCCGCTTCACATATTGTCCGGTCTGGAATGCGTCGATTGCGTGGACGATGACGCTGAGCGGCCGGCCGATGAGCCAGCGGTAGCTCGCCGCAAGGACCAGGAGGATGATGATCAGAAGCCAGGCCGTGCTGACGACGAGCAGGCGTTGCGCCCGGGAGAGGATTTCCGCATTGGCCCGGCTGAAATTGATTACCCCCACGACAAACTGCGTATTCCGTGATTTCTCGGATGTGACGGGATAGAGCAGCCCGACAGCGGGCCCTTCTTCCATCTGCAGGCGGACGTACTGAGGCTTGCGGGACGCCGCCACTGAACTGACCAGGCTCTCCGGCCACTCGTAGCGGACGCGGCTTGCACCGGCGATATATTCGATGTAATCAATATCGTAATTGACGACGGTGAAGATGTCGATGCGGGCCAGGCGGACATCGGTCTGAATCTGCTCCTTCAGCGTGGTGTCGAGAGTGGAGAGGCCTTGGCCGGTCGGGAAATGGGTGTAGTAGGTGCTGACCGTTTCGGCGACGCTGGAGAGGCGTTTCCCCTGCTGTTCGACCAGAATCTGATCCAGCGCCCGGATCTGGACCCACCCCCAGACGGCCATCGTAACGACCAGCCCGAGGACTGTAAGGATCATCAGGCGTGTACGGACGGTCATGGATCACTCCCCGAGGGATGATTTCCGGAAGCCCGGTTTTTTCCCCGGCCATGATTATAGTGCAGGCCGGGGGGAAATGCACGCAGAGGATCGGCGAAAAAATACGGGGTGCGGGGATGAATCCCCGTACCCCGTACATCTGGTGATGACTGAAAAAGGATTACTTCTTGGCCGGAGCCGGGGCCGGAACCGGGGCCGGAGTGTCAGCCTTCTTCTCAGGGGCCTTTTTGTCAGCAGCAGCCTTCTTGTCAGCAGTCTTTTTGTCAGCAGCGGCCTTCTTGTCAGCAGCCTTCTTGTCAGCAGCGGCCTTCTTATCAGCAGCCTTCTTGTCGGCAGCGGCCTTCTTATCAGCAGCCTTCTTGTCGGCAGCGGCCTTCTTGTCAGCGGCCTTCTTGTCTGCAGCGACCTTCTTGTCAGCGGCCTTCTTGTCGGCAGCGGCCTTCTTCTCGGCCTTCACATCCTTCTTCTCGGCCTTCACATCCTTCTTCTCGGCCTTCACGGGCTCAGCCTTTGCGGCGGGGGCTGCCGGGGCGGCTGCCGGGGCGGCTGCCGGGGCCGCGATTGCGGACGTGCTGAACAGGAAAACCAATGCGATTGCCCATACCATGATACGTTTCATCTGAAATACCTCCTCTTTTTGTTTTTGTCAGTTCCCTTCCAATCCGCCGACAATCGGCGCTCTCGGGAATCTGCCCAGAATTACCTTCATCACAGATGAAGGGGTAAAGCCTATTTCGTGACCGGCGGCGCCGGAGGGGCGACCGGCTTCATCCCCTTCGGGAGCTCTTTCTTGACTGCCTTCCGGACCGCGGTCTTTGGCGCCGGCGCCACCCGGGTCAGGATGTTCCGGCCATCCTTTTCACGATAGCTGACCTTGATCTGATCGCCCGCCGCGATATTGGGAAAGGGCTTCTCCAGGATGAATTCCATGATCTCCGCTTTCCCCTTCAATGTGCGTTCGATTTTCAGAATCGCGTCGGAAACTTCCAGCACCTTTCCGGCGGCGCTCATCTCCGGAATCCGGGGAGGAAGGGGTGGGGCGGACGTGGGCTTCTCCGCGGCAATTGCCAACGTGAAACCGATCAAGATGAGAACAACCGCCAATGTCAGAAAACGTTTCATCCCACAACCCTTCCTTCGGCCCGGCGTTCCCGGACGCCGCCTTATGAGCAATGTACGTGCCAACAGAGAAGAACCGGAACGCAATGGAAGAAACTTCTGGGATATCAGCTAAGATCGCCTTTAGGCGGACCGGGTCTTTCCGTGCCCTCCGGAGGGAGAATTGTTGAAATTTTCCCCAATGGCTGGGGAATTTTTCATCGGTTGCCCTTGAGATGATGGGAGAGCCTTGAATTACTCTTGAAATTCGGTAAATCGTCATTCCTGCGAAAGCAGGAATCCTTTTTCGGGGACAGATTTGAAATCTGTCCCCGAGTTCCCCTGGATTCCCGCTTTTGCGGGAATGACAAAGTGGGGGTATTTTTCAAAGGTATCGATGGGGTAAGCATGCCATCTCTCCCGCCCGGCGGGAGGGAATGACGGCGAAAAGGGGCCCAGGCTGTTGAAAAACGCCCATCTGGATTATCTGGGGACAGATTTGAAATCTGTCCCCCCGTTTCTTGCATCCGGACGTTTTTGAACAGCCTGCAAGAGGTTTACCAAGCGTGTCAGGCTTTCAGGATCATGGTGAGCGCCCCCGGGACGATATCCATCTCGGCCGGCAGGGTACCCGGCTGCTCCCCGTCGATGTCGAGGAGGACCCGCTGCTCCGAAGTAGCGGTCACTTTCTTGCCCGTCTGCATGGAAACCTGGCGGATGCTCTTGATCTTCCCGGTGTAAAGTTTGGGGAGGTGCCAGAAAACCAGCGGAAGGTTCATTGCGCCGATCACGGTCACATGGAAGATGCCGTCGTCGGTCACGGCGTCCGGGGCGACCAGCATGCCGCCGCCGTGATATCGCCCGTTGGCGATGGCGATGTTGAGCACATCCACCGTCCGCTCGTCCCCGTCGTCCACCTTGAGGCGGATCCGCTTTTTCTCGTAGGTGAACAGGGAGACGATCGTTCCCCAGATGAAGGTGATGAACGGTCCGCAGGCCTTGTTCGTCCGGTTGACCCGGTCCACAACCTCTCCGCCGAGACCGAAGCTCGCGATATTATGAAAGTATCGGATGCTCATGCCGCCCTGATGGTCCCGGAAGCGGATGCGCCCGAGATCGATCGTCCGGACATATCCCTCACGGACGGTCTCAAGGGAGGCCCTGATCCCGGACGGGATGGACATGGTCCGGCAGAAGTCGCAACCGGTGCCGTTGGGGAGGAAGCCGAGGACCGCATCCTTCCGGATGGAGCCTCTTTCGTCAAAGAAGCCGTTGACCACCTCGTTGAGCGTGCCGTCGCCGCCCACGCAGATGATCCGGTCGGCGCCCTTGAGGAGATGTTCCCGGGTCATCCAGGTGGCGTCGCCCGGTCCTTCGGTCAGGCAAGTTTCAAAGGGACCCAGAAGGTCCCCGGCCATTTTGCCGATCCGGGGCCACTCTTTGCCTGTCGCCCCGTTTCCCGCATGAGGATTCACCACGAAGACGGTTTTTCCGGAATACAAGTCCCACCTCCCGCGCCCTTGGGCAGATTGTGAGGATTCGTGTGGTAAAAGTGATGGCAGTATATCACAGATATTTCGATTCAGGTAGCTTAAAAAGGCGCAAAAAAATTGCTTTCCAGACGGCTTTTTGATATCCGTCTAAAAACATACGGGAAGAGAGATCTCCTGGGGATCTTTTCCCCGCCGGGAGACCAGATGGATCAGGACCGGGTTTCATGACACAGGATTGCAGCAGACTCAAATTCGTTTCCGCCTTCTTCTTTTTCCCGATGCGTTCCCTGCTTGGGCGGGTCGGTCTGCGTTACGATATCTCCGCCATCGCCAATGCCTACTACCGGAAGGCGTTCGACCGGGTTCCCTTGGCCGACAAAGCGGTCATCCTTCCCCACTGCCTGATCGGGGAGAAGTGCAAGGCGCATTTTTCCAAGGAGGACGGGATCCTCTGCGTGAAATGCAAACAGTGCCGCTGCGGGGAGATCCGTCTCCTCTGCGAGGAAAAGGGATGGCAGTTCTACGTCTCCCCCAGCACTAACTTCACGAAACGTCTCGTCCGGCGGAAGGGGATCCGCGCGGCGATCGGCGCCGCCTGCGATTTCGAGATCGAAAAGGGGATCCGTTCGACACCGATCACCCTCCGGGGGGTCCGTCTGAAGGAGCGGAAGGTGATCCCGCAGGTGATTCGGATGGCCGGATACGATTGCCTGAACAACGATATCGACTGGGAGCTGCTCCGCGGGATGATTCGGGACGGGGCGGGAGGCGTCTGACATGGAGCGTTCATTCCCGCATTCAACCCCTTCCGCTTCTCCGAAGCCGGGAAAGGAAGCCGACCGCGTGATCGTGGTCGGCGCCGGCGCCGGCGGGATGATGGCCGCCGGGCGGGCCGCGGAAATGGGCGCAAAGGTTCTCCTTCTCGAAAAGACGGACGCTCCGGGAAAGAAGATTCTCGTCAGCGGGAAGAGCCGCTGCAATCTGACGAACGCCCGTGACCTCGAGAATTTCTTCTCCATGTATGGCCCTAACGGCCGTTTCCTCCACGGCGCCCTCCATCGCTTCTTCCGCGATGACCTCCTCGCCTTCCTGAAACGGTACGGTGTGGAGACGAAGGTCGAACGCGGCGGGCGGGTCTTTCCCTTCTCCGACGACGCGGCGGACGTCGTGAAGGCCTTCCGGCGTTATCTGAAGGGTTATGATGTGAAAATCCGCACCGGTATTCCCGTGACCGGGATCGCCGTCCGCGACGGCCGCGTCGAGGGCGTACTGACGCAGGAGGGACTCCTTCCCGCCCGCGCCGTCATCCTGGCGACCGGAGGCGCCACCTGGCCGGCGACGGGTTCTACCGGCGACGGCTTCCGGATGGCGGCAGCCCTCGGCCACACCGTAACGAAGCTCCGGCCCGCCCTCATTCCGCTCGTCGTAATGGAGGTCGAACGGACGAAGGCGATGCAGGGGGTGAGCCTCCGTAACGTCCGACTCACGGCCTTCCGCGGTCCGGCGGAGGGGATCGACCCCTCCCGGATCCCCGCAGAGGATGTCGGCCGGGGGCTGGAGCCGAGGCGCCGGAAAGGTCCCGTCATCGAGAGTCGGATGGGCGAAATGCTCTTCACCCATTTCGGGATCGGCGGGCCGATCACACTCCTCATGAGCCTGGCCGTCGTGGACGCCCTCGCGGAAGGCCCGGTCAGCGTTGCGATAGATTTGAAACCCGCCCTCACGACGGAAGAGCTTCGCGCCCGCCTCCAGCGCGATTTCGATACGTTCGGCAAACGAGGCTTCCGCAGTCTCCTGGCGGGGCTTCTTCCCCATAAGATGATCGAGTCTTTCATCAAGATGACCGGCATCCCCGCGGACCGGCCGGGCCATCAGATCGGTGCCGCAGAGCGGGAGAAGCTTCTCGGCTTGCTCAAGGCCCTCCGCTTCAACATCCAAGGCCCGCTCCCCATGACCGCAGCGATCGTTACGGCGGGCGGGGTTGCACTCAAGGAAATCGATCCGCGGACGATGGCCTCCCGCCTCGTTTCCGGCCTTTTCTTCTGCGGGGAGGTGATGGACATCGACGCCGACACGGGGGGCTACAACCTCCAGGCGGCCTTCTCCACCGGCTTCGTCGCGGGCGAGGCGGCCGCAGCCTTCGCGCTCGGTCTCGTCAGATGATCGTTTTAACCGATTGCGTCAAGAATGACCCTCCCACGGCAGGAGCCGGGGGCATCTCTGACTCCAAGCTTAAACATGCTTGAGCCCTCCGGGCTGCCGCTGCATCTCCAGACAGGAGTCTGGAGTTTTATGCGGCTGAATGAGAGAATATGAATGCAAAATACGGGAGATGGTGGTAGATTCGCAGCGGGATAGTAACCGTTCCGACAACAGGAAATGAATGGAGCGTTTCATCATGCCTGCTCCCCAGGAAGTTCTCGATCTTGTCGCGCGTTTCACGGAAAACCTCGCGGCCTACGCCTCCGGCGTCTACAACGAAACACAACTCCGCCGGGAGTTCATCGATCCTCTCTTCGGCGCGCTGGGCTGGGATCTGGATAATATCGCCGGCCACGCCGAGGCCTACAAGGACGTGATCCACGAGGACGCGATCCGGATCGGCGGCGCGATGAAGGCCCCGGACTACTGCTTCCGCATCGGCGGGACGCGGAAGTTCTTCGTGGAGGCGAAAAAGCCCGCCGTCCGCATCGCCGAGGAGGCCGCCCCCGCCTACCAACTCCGCCGCTACGCCTGGTCCGCCGGGCTGCCCCTCTCCATCCTGACGAACTTCGAGGAATTCGCCGTTTACGACTGCCGGATCAAGCCGGACCAGAACGACCGGCCCGCGACGGCCCGGATTCTGTTCTTCAGCTTCCGGGACTACGCCGCCCGCTGGGAGGAGATCGCCGCCGTCTTCGCCCGGGAGGCGATCCTCCGGGGGGCGTTTGACCGCTACGCCGAATCGACCCGCCTGAAGAAGGGCACCGCCGGCGTGGACGAGGCCTTCCTCCGGGAAATCGAATCCTGGCGGGATCTCCTCGCCCGGACCATCGCGCTGCGGAACCCCGCCCTGAGCCAGCGGGAGCTGAACACCGCGGTGACGCTGACGATCAACCGGATCATCTTTCTTCGGATCTGCGAGGACCGGGGGATCGAGCCCTACGGCCAGCTCCAGGGTCTCCAGAACGGCTCCGGCGTTTATAAACGTCTCATCGATATCTTCTACCAGGCCGACGACCGGTACAACTCCGGCCTGTTTCATTTCCGGCAGGAGAAAGACCGCGCCGCGCCGCCGGACAAACTTACCCTGGCGCTGGCCATCGACGACAAGGCGCTCAAAGAGATCTTCCAGGGGCTATACTATCCGGATTCCCCGTATGAATTCTCCGTTCTCCCCGCCGACATCCTCGGCCGGGTGTACGAACAGTTCCTCGGAAAGTTGATCCGCCTCACCGCCGGCCACCAGGCGAAGGTGGAGGACAAGCCGGAGGTGAAGAAGGCGGGCGGCGTCTTCTACACCCCGAAAACCATCGTCGATTATATCGTCGAGGAGACCGTCGGCCGCCTCCTTGAAGGCCGGACCCCCGCCCAGGCCGACCGGCTCCGGATCATTGATCCCGCCTGCGGCTCCGGCTCTTTCCTGATCCAGGCCTACCAGCGCCTCCTCGACGGGTACCGGGACCGCTATGTGGCGGGTGGGCCGGAGAAGCGGACGAAGGGGCGGCGGCCGGTCCTCTATCAGGCCGCCGGCGGCGAGTGGCGGCTGACGACCGCGGAACGCAAGCGGATTCTGCTGAACAGCATCTACGGCGTGGACATCGACCCCCAGGCCGTCGAAGTGACGAAGCTCTCGCTCCTCCTCAAAGTTCTGGAGGGGGAGAGCGGGGAGACCCTCACGAACCAGATCAAGCTTTTCCAGGAGCGCGCCCTCCCCGACCTCTCCGGAAACATCCGCTGCGGCAACTCCCTCATCGGTCCGGATTTCTACGACGGCGCTCAGCTCACCCTGCTGGGCGACGAGGATCAGTACCGGATCAACTGCTTCGACTGGGAAAAGGAGTTCCCGGAGGTCTTTGCCGGCGGGAACGGGCGAACGCCGTCCGTGACGCGCGGCGGGCGGGAATCGGCGCCGCCGGACCGGGACGGCGGCTTCGACGCCGTCATCGGCAATCCTCCCTACATCCGCATCCAGACGATGAAGGAGTGGGCGCCCCTGGAGGTGGAGTTCTACAAGCGAGCCTTTGCCGCCGCCGGGAAGGGGAACTACGACATCTACGTGGCCTTCGTCGAAAAGGGCCTCGGCCTTCTGAACGCGAAGGGGCGTCTGGGCTTCATCCTGCCGCACAAGTTCTTCAACGCCCAGTACGGCGAGCCCCTGCGCGGTCTTCTGGCGGAGGGGAAACACCTAAGCAGTGTCGTCCACTTCGGCGACGCCCAGGTCTTCGCCGGGGCGACGACCTACACCTGCCTTCTCTTTCTGGACAAGGCGGGCGCCGCCGCCTGCCGCTTCACGAAGGTGGACGATCTGGAGGCCTGGCAAAAGACCGGCGAAGGAATCGAGGGCGCGATTCCCGCTTCGCAGATCACCGCCGCCGAGTGGAACTTCACCGTCGGCCGCGGCGCCGACCTTTTCGAAAAGCTCCGCCGGATGCCGATTAAACTGGGCGAAGTGGCGGAGAAAATTTTCCAGGGTCTTGTTACAAGCAGTGATTCGGTATACCTTCTCGATCCATTAGGGTTTGAAGGTATCAATATAAAAGTTAAATCAAGGGCTAACGATAAAGAATACATTATAGAACCAGAAGTGGCTCACCCCTTATGTAAAGGATCGAGAGACATCCGAAGGTATTTGGCTACGCCTTCCAAGATTGTGCTATTTCCCTATGATGCTGCATCTTCTGCAAAAAAGGGAAAGACTATCTTAATTCCAAGTAAAGATTTTTCGGACCATTATCCATTAGCCTGGAAATATCTCGAAGAAAACAAAACAGCATTACGCGACAGGGAAAAGGGTAAGATGTGCCATGATGGATGGTACGGATACGTTTACCCTAAGAGCGTTTCTCTTTTTGCAAGAGCCAAAATACTTACCCCATCAATTGCATCCGGTCCTGCATACACCCTCGACAAAACGGGTGATTTGTACTTTGTGGGATCAGGCGGTGGTGGTGGCGGCGGCTATGGTATCATCCTGAAAGATGGCTATAAAATAAGCTATGAATATGTGCTTGGTTTGCTAAATTCCCGATTACTCAATCTTTATTTAAAGAAGATCAGCACAACTTATCGTGGTGGCTACTATGCCTACAACCGCCAATACATTGAGCAACTCCCCATCCGTCCCATCGACTTCAACGATCCAGTGGACCGGGAACGGCACGACCGGATGGTCGCCCTGGTCGAGGGGATGCTCGCTCTCCACCGGCGGCTGGCCGCCGCCCGGACGGACCACGAACAGACGAACCTCAAGCGCCAGATCGCCGCCGCCGACCGCCGGATCGACCGCCTCGTTTATGACTTCTACGACCTCACGGAGGACGAAATCCGGATCGTGGAGAAGGATTGACAAAAACGGCTCAATAGTGGATGATCGAACCATTCAGAATACGAAAGTGTTTTCTTGGGTTGCTCCGGGAAGGAGGTGTTCATCATGCCCCGAAGTGTGACATTGCGTTTAAGCGATGATGTTTATCAGAAATTTTCTCAGATGGCCCGGGAAGAAAACCGCAGTATGGCCAATCTCGTCGAAACCTTGGCCCTGCAGAAGCTTACGGAAGAGATTTTTACCGATACGTTTGAGACGCAAGAGATCCTGGCGAATTCCGTCCTGATGAAGAAGCTGAAACGGGGACACATGCAGGCTGAACTGCGGAAGGGGCGATTCGTTATTTCGGCAAAAACATCAAAAAACTGAAGAATTACCATCCTGAGACCTGGCGATACCGCATCGGCAGATACCGGTTTTTCTATGAGATCGATGACCGCGAGGGGATCGTCTTTATGATTGCCGCCGACGACAGAAAAGACAGCTATTGATTTCTTCGGGACAATGATGACATGGCTGCGCAGATTGATTCCATCATCGACACCGTAAGAAGATACATCGCCGAGTTGGAAAGGCACCATATCCCGATTCGACAAGCCATTCTTTACGGTTCATATGCCAATGGACAAGTTAAGGAGGAAAGTGACATCGATGTGGCCTTGGTCTCCGAGGCATTTACCGGCGACCGCTATGAGGATCGGCGGCGGATTGTGCCGCTTCGCAGAAAGATCGACAACCGGATCGAACCGATGCCGTTTACACCGACCGGATTTTCAGACGGCGGCAATCTGATCGATGAGATCAAGAAGACCGGAATCAGGATCGATTGAAAGGATTCGCATTGGAGTGCCGGTGGCCAAGAGGATGAATGGGCATGGGGCCATCGAGGATGTAAATGGTCGGGAGGAAAACCACGAACTTGAAAGCAGGGAAAAAGGCGCCGCAGATGGTCTTTCGCGGGGGGAAACCTTCCGCCGTCATCCTGGACATCGAGGTGTATCAGGAGATGCTGCAACGGCTGGAGGATATCGAAGATCTGAATATGTTGGCGGAAATATGGAAGAAACCGATGAGTTTCAGAAGACTCGACGATTTCCTACAGGAGTTTCCCAGGCGTGTATGACATCTACATCGAAAAAGCCGCGGAGAGGGATCTGAAGAAATTCCCCTCTGCCGATCTTGAGAGAATCATCCCGCATCTGAGGAGCCTCGCAGAAGATGCCAGGCCCCCGGATACCGAAAAAATTTCAGACACGGAACGCGATTGGCGTATCCGGGTCGGAACTTACCGGATTATCTACGAGCTCAACGAGAAAGAAAAAGTCGTCAGCATTCTGCGTGTCAGGCACAGGCTTGAAGTGTATCGCTGAAGCATTCTGTCGCTTTTCCTCCTCTGCCTCATCGCCGCCGCCGACCGCCGGATCGACCGCCTGGTCTACGACCTCTACAACCTTACGGAGGATGAGAACCATCTCGTGGAGAATGATCCGACCAGACTTGATTTTTCAAGATCATGCTGTTATAATTGTCTCCATTATCCGATTCAATGATTGTCGTTGTGATCGCGTCAAGGAATTACAGCCATTGCACGATTAAGAACAATATTTCAGCCGCCGACAATAATGCCATGATAAGTTTCCCCTTTTTCTGTTCAAAACCGCCGAGCCTCAAACAGCTTTCCCTTAAACGTTATCTGGTCAATTTATCTTTGAGCAGGCTTGTTTTCGGGGTTGACGGCATTCATATCGATGTCCGCATCAGTCCTCAGGTTCATAGCGCCGTCAAACGCGCGGTATCTGTTTCAATGATTAAGCATAGCCGATCTGAATACTTTTTCGAGGACGACAATAGGGAACGCCGCGAAAATGAAAAACTTGCTTTAAAGAATGTTTGCACAGAAGTCTTGCTGGAAGGAATAAACAAAGCCAAATCCGAATCTGAAGTTCAAATCGATTTCCTGGGGCAGGTTTCTCTTGCAAAAATGTTTCTTGAAGAGATCAAAAACGCATATCGAAAATTGATAACAAACCTTGAAAACCTCATCAGAGACTTTGAATTGTCTCGAAAATATGACCAGTTAGAATGGTTAAAAATGAAGGAGAAACTGACTGAAATCAAGCATAATCAGAGACGGATTGTTCGACTGGTGGGAGAAGAATTGTTTCAAGTGCTGGCTGATGTGCACGCCAAGAATCTAAAAAATATCCGGGAGTCGAATTTCCCTTCCGAGTACATTCTCCCGGACAATTTTTTCATCAATCCGACACTCCATACCGACGACGTTGCAGACGATTTTTTTCTCGTAGATGAATATGTGCTCTTGGGCCAGCGATCCGATGACCCCGATAATTTCAACAGTCTTAAATCGATCATCGATGACCTGATGCGCAAAACGGATTTGGGGCGGGAGAACACCGCCGACACGGAACATGAAACCCGGGAAACAAAGGAAGCGGACATTTCGTCCGCTGACGGCAATGCATTAGATCCCTGGTTAATGGAAATCGACAATATCGACCTGATGTTCAACTGTTTTCATACCAAGGAGCAGTATAAAAAGGCTAAGAAGGGGAAAGAGTCGAAAATTATTCTTCTCGAATTGAAATCGTGGATGAAAATCCAAGAGAAGCTGTTACATCTGTTTTACAGGAAATTCAAAAAATCCCGGCTGTTAAAACTGATCGTGGCGGCATATGAAATGAAAACCGTATACCGCAGCTGCTGCCCCCCTCTGCGGCCGGCGCAGATCCTGGAATATCTGGTAAAACGCGGATCGAGAAAATCCATGGTTCGTGAACTGAAGCGCCGTAAACTTAACGTCAATACTCTTTCACCGCTTCATGACACGATCCGCCGGATCAAGGGTTGTTCCACTCGAAGCAAGAAGGAGCATCTGTTAAGTTTTCTCAAAGATTTTCTACGGTATCACAGGGACCGGGAAAATGGCCAACTCCTGAAACAGGCAATGGAAGCAATCAATCTTGTAACGGATGAAAAAATTTTATTGCTGTCGAAGAAAAATCGACTGTTGTATGAATATCCGCTTCCGGAGGAACGGGTCAAGGAAGAAAAACCCATCATCAGCCATGTCATTCTCAAGGCGGACATTCGCGGCTCAATGGATATCACACACACGATGATAGTCAGGGGGATCAACCCGGCATCCTATTTCAGCCTTAACTTTTTTGATCCGATTTCCGAAATTCTCGGCGACTATGATGCATCCAAGGTATTCATCGAAGGAGATGCGATTATCCTGTCTATTTTCGAAAATGAAGACACGGCGCAGGGCTGGTATAGTGTGGCCCGGGCATGCGTACTGGCGGTCAATATGCTCAATATTGTGCGGCAATATAATGTTAAGAACCAAAAACATGATCTGCCGATTCTTGAATTGGGAATCGGTATCTGTTACAAGCAGAGCCCTCCGGCGTTTCTATTCGATGGAGATTCCAGGATCATGATTTCCCATGCGATCAATCTTGCAGATCGACTGTCCGGCTGCGACAAGAGGTTGCGCAAGCGTTTCAAGAATCAAGAGCGGATGTTTAATCTTTTTGTATTTCAGAATGTTCGGGATGAAGAGGTCGAGGCTACGGCCGATGACCTTTCTCTACGATACAATGTCAACGGGATTGAACTTGACCCGGAGGGTTTTGCCAAGCTCTCCAGAGAAATCAACCTGAAAAGCATTGTGTATCCGACAGAAAATAATGAAAATGTCATACTTTACACCGGAAAGGTGCCGACATTAAGCGGAAAGTATCAGCATCTGGTGATTCGAGAAGCCGCCATTATTGAGGTCAAACCGGAAACCATGGATGTGATCGGTCCAACCTCCAAAAAATACTATGAAGTTTGTACCCAACCGGCAATTTACGAATTCATCGACACCCACGCGTAAACGGAAATGAACATGATGAAACGATGAGATGGCTTAAATGGGTCGCGGCGGCGGTTGTTGTACTGGTCCTGACGGTTCTTTTTCTTCTACCCCGCCTGAACGATTTTGATCGCGTCAGCCGCCTTCTCCTTCCCGGCCTGCAGAAGGAGGTGAAGGTGGTCCGGGACGAGAACGGGATGGCCTATATCCGCGCGGCGGGCGAGGACGATCTTGCCCGGGCGCAGGGATTCGTCACCGCCCAGGACCGCCTCTTTTCGATGCAGCTCACCCGGCTCTTCGCCTTGGGCCGGATCTCGGAGCTGGCCGGCGAAAAGGGGAAGCGGAGCGATACCCTCATGCGGACCGTCGGTTTCCTCCGTCAGGCCAAAAGGCACGAGAAGATCCTCGACGAGCGGACAAGACGCATCTTTCGGAATTATATCGACGGGGTGAACGCCTTTATTGCGGGCGGCAGTGATCTGCCCCTCGAATTCCGCCTGGCCGGGATCAAGCCGGAACCCTGGACCGTCGCCGATTCCCTGGCCATCCTCTATTACATGGGCTGGAATTCCGCGGCAAACCTGGATACGGAGGTCGTCGCCCAGATGCTGGTCGAAAAGGTGGGCGAGGCGAAAGCACGGGAGATCTTCCCCGTCACCGTCAACCCCGACGACCCCTCCCTCGCGGCGCGGCCGAAGGCCGGGCAGGCGGCCAACCGGCCCCGTTTTGACCTTGCCGGCGACGGGGAACTGCTGGCGCTGCTGCGCGAGACCGGGGGGACCCTGCGCGTCGGGAGCAACAACTGGGCCACGTCCGGCGCCCTGTCCGCGAGCGGGAAACCGGTCCTCGCCAATGACCCGCATCTCGACGCCCGGATCCTCCCCGGCCCCTGGTATCCGGCGGGGCTGATCACGCCGGAAGGAAGGGCGGTCGGGGTGACGATCCCGGGCCTTCCGGGTATGGTCGTGGGACGGACGGAGCGGATCGCCGTCGGCGTGACCAATGCCTACGGGGACGCCCAGGACCTCTATGTGGAAACCGTCGATCCGGCCGATCCGGGACGTTATCTCGAGGGGCGGAAATCGATCCCCTTCGAGATCATCCGGGAGACGCTGCGGATCAAGGACGGCAAGGCCCCCGGCGGTTTCCGCGAAGAGACCGTCACGATCCGCCTGACCCGGCGGGGTCCGGTGATCACGGACATTCTCCCCGGCCTGAAGACCAAAAGGGTGATGACCGTCCGCTGGTCGCCCTTCGAGACGATGGCGCCCTCCCTCGGCCTGGACCGGATTCTGACGGCGAAGACCGTAAGCGACCTGCGCGCGGCGATCGGAGAGATCACGCCGATCATGCTCAACTTCGTCTTCGCCGATCAGGACGGGCGGATCGGCTGGCAGACCTCGGGACGCCTCCCCATCCGCGCCCGCGGCGACGGAACGGTTCCCTTCGCCGTTGCGGACGAAAAGGACAACTGGACGGGGTGGATCCCCTATGAAAAGATGCCCGGGAGCGCCGATCCCCCGCGGGGGTGGGTGGGGACCTGCAACCATTTTACGGTCAAGAGCGATTATTCCTATTACTACAGTTCGCACGCCTCTCCCTCCTATCGCTACCGGCGTCTGGCCGAGGTGCTGGATCGGCCGGGGGTAAAGACGGTCGACGACCACTGGGCGCTCCAGCGGGACGATACGAACGTCATGGCCCGTATGATTGCGCCCGTGATGGCGAAGGCGCTTCTGGGCCGTCCGGATACCGAGGTCCTGGGAAAACTCCTCGAAAAATGGGACTTCCGGGACCGGGCCGATCAGGCGGCGCCGCTCATCTTCCACCGGGTTTACGAGCGCTTCGCGCTGGAGGTCTTCCGAGACGAGTTGGGGGAGGAGCCTACCCGGGCGATGCTCGGCAACTGGTATTTCTGGGAGGAGCGCCTCAATGGTCTCGTGCTGAACGGGGAATCGCCCTGGTTCGACGATGGGGGGACGCCGGCGAAAGAGGGGCGGGATGACCTTTTTCACCGCGCCGCCGCCCGCGTGATGGCGGAGGCGAAGGCCGGGGGCGAGGGGGACCCGGCGAAGTGGCAATGGGGGGATCATCACCGGATCACGTTCGTCTCGCCGCTGCGCCGGGAGGGGCTGGGAAGCGCGTTTCTGGGCGGCGGAACCCATCCGATGGACGGCTCTCAGGAAACGCTCTACCGGGCGAGCTACGATCCCAACCGGCCGGGTCCGGTGACCCTGTCCGCCTCCCTGCGGATGGTCGCCGATCTCGGCGACGGCGACAAGGTCCTTGCGGTCCTTCCCGGCGGCGTCTCGGGGAGACAGCTCACCCGTCACTTCCGGGACCAGGTCGAACCCTTCATGAACGGCGAAAAACGGTACTGGTGGTTCAGCGACCGGAAGATCGCGAACCATGCGAAGACGGAGCAGACGCTCGCTCCCCGTTAGGAGAGGTTCTCGGTTGAATGCTCCAGTGTTTGGAGAATCCAGGAATTCAGACTGGCGCCTGACTTCTTTGCAGCTACATAAACTTTACGGTGTAAATCCGATAGTATCATGTCAAGCCTCAACAGCCTTTTTGAAATTGGGTTTATCCGTTGATCTTTTGTTATGTATAATAACTACTTATCCGCACTTGCTTGTATTACTGAAAATCAACGATAACCGTTTGTATGCTGTAACATTTAAAGGCAAAGGTTACGGGATATTCGTGGTCTGAATATTCGAATCTTTCTCTGATCTGTTATCTGTGTTTTCTTCACGCCGCATTCACGTTTGCGGTGTCGTGGAAAAGTAAGTAATACATGCCGCCGGAAAGGGTTACGCTTTTCGCTCCCTCTCCCGTTTCAATCTGCTTGAAGTCGCTGTCGTATATTTTCCAATGACCACCGGCGACGGCGGGGGTGATGGTTACTGTTTTCGTTACACCGGCGGCGTCAAGTAAGCGCCATTCCGCAAGGCCTTCCATGCCTATGGTCACAGTGCCACTTCTTAAAGGCTGTATTGTCTCTAAAGGACGATAAAGACAGCTGCCGGAGCGGAACCATTCCTCACCTCCACGGGTTTCGATAACAACATCATTAAGGTCCCTGCCGTTTACTTGAGGAATTAAAAGCATCATGCTTGCTCTGGAATCGCTGAAAAACGGATTCACAATCTCAAGTGAGCCGCTACCGGCAAATAACAAATTGTCAATACCATTTAACTGCCTGACGGTATCAGACCATAAAATCGAATCGTGGTGATCGTTTGTCATGAGCCATTTTAGACCCAGCCGATTGGCCCATGCGGTAGGCATTGCCCCTGAAGCAGCAACCCGCTGTGCATAAATAAGATTATCCTGATAATGGCCGTATCCCTGAAGATTACGAAGAATAAGGTATTGTCGCCCATCCGATGTTATGAATGAAAAAGATTCGGATGGGTTGTCGTTGCTGGAAAAACGATCATCGTCGCGAAATTTAAGTCCGGTGTGTAAATCCTTCCAATCATTTATGCTTATATCATACTTGGCAATGTTTAAATCATTGGATTGTCTCTGCACCCGCATAAAAGTGTTACTATTCGCATAATAACCAATCACAGAATTAAGAAGCTCATCGGTTGGCGTCTTTTCCGGACGGGGCAACATATTCAACGGGACGGGCATTGCCTCAATCTTTCCTTTTTCAGCAAGCGCCCTTAGCAGTATTCTCTCCGCAATAACGATTGCGTTGTCTGAGCTAAAACCATTGGAAGCACCAATGACGATAACCGCTAACCTTTCTGCCGGTGCGATAGTCATCGTAGTTTTGGTGTATGGAATGCTGCCGCCTTTTTGCCAGCCAATTACGCTGACGGCGCCCAGCCCAGGCTGAGTCACCGTATCCCAGCCAAGTCCGTAGTTCAATCCATTTTTCTTGACCGGATTGAAATTTGTGAGCGTTTGGTCAACGCCCATCTCAGCAACGGACGTCTCCGAGAGGATGCGTACCTCGCCGAGTTTTCCTCCTCCTATCAACATCATGGCGATTTTTGCCATATCGGTAGGGGTTGAATATAATCCGCCGGAACCAAAAGCGTTTACAAACATTTGCGGCAGCGGCATATTTTTTTCATCATATCTTTTGGCAACGCTGCCTTCCGGAAAGTAATCAAGAGAATAACGGCTGTGATTCATGCCGAGGGGGGTGATGATCTTATCTTGCACAAACTGCACATAGCTTTTTTTAGTAACCGCTAAAATGAGTTGCTCAATTAAGGTAAAGCCGTCATTGCAATAGACACTCAGATAACCGGGAGGGTGCTTAAGCCGTTGTGTCTTGAGGGTTTCCAACACTTGGGCGGAATAGCTGAACGACAGGGGAGAGGATGTAAAACCGTTACGGTAGTCGGTGCCCGAAAATCCTGAGGAGTGGTTAAGAAGCATCCTGACCGTGATCTGCGTGTATTCGGGGGACGCCATGCTGAATGACGGCAGGTAGTTTACCAAGGGTACATCAAGCGATATTGCCCCTTGATCTACGAGTTTCATCACGGCGATGGTGGCAATCACCTTGCTGGTCGAGCCGATACAATACATGGTGTCTGCCGTAGACGCCGTATTTGACCCCTTATCCGCCAGACCGAAGGTTTCAGCCCATACCAATCTCTCTCCGTCGATAAACGCCAGAGAGATGGAAGAGGCGCCGGTTCTTGCCATGATCTCAGTCGCGGCAGCCCGCCCCTCGGCAATCGTGGCGGTGTAAGGGAAGGGAGAAGAATTGGAAGCACAGCCTGCAAGAGACAGAATGGAAAAAATATAGCAAATGCTGATGATTATTCTCAATAGATTATTCTCAATAATTTTCATGCTATTTTCTTTTATTTTTCATTCATCAATCAAAACCACAATAAAAAATTGCTTCTTCGCGGCGTAAACATAGGACAAGACAGTTTATATGTCAACATAAGACTGGCCGCAAAATATGGTTGCCTTGCCAAAAATTTTGGGATGGATGTGTTGGGATCGCTGTAGATGTGATCATTACGCATCGTTTTTGACTCATGCTGACTTCCTTTAATCATGTCCTTGATAATATTAAAGTCCTAACATATAATCCGGCCTGCTTTTCGGGGGACCGGTCAGCAGGAACAAAAATAACTATCATTATATTCATGAGAAGTATGAGCACAAGAACGCGGAAGATGGCTCTCCGGGCATACCTTGTGATGATCTGCGGGTTGCTGGTATCGTGCGGGCCGAATGACAATAAACCTGACCCGCTGGCCGCCTACAAAAACCAGACGCTGGAGTGGCAGACGTGCAGTGAGAATCAGATATTCCGGGAGGCTCTTGGTGAAAGTAATGTTGAGTTGCTTAAGAAGCTTGGAGATCGGGCTAAATGCACCTTCATGCGGACTCCGCTCAATTACGACGACCCGTCAAAGGGAGATGTACAGATAGCATTGCTGCGGGTCAGTGCAGAAGATCCACAGCAGCGACTTGGGGCGATTATGTTCAATCCCGGAGGACCGGGGGGGGATGGGTTGTATCTGTCGATTGCTTTCAGCACCATGTGGGCCGGTGCGGATATCAATGACCCTGTTGGAAATCTTTACAGACAAATGTCCCAGCGCTACGATCTGATCGGGTTCTCTCCTCGCGGAACCGGCGCCAGTACGAATCTGATCTGCCCTTCAGATGAATTATTCAAATATGAAGCAACAATTGCCGTGGATGAAAGTCAGGAAAATATCGACAATATCCTGAATAACTCCCGTCTGATTGCCGAAAATTGCAGTAAAATTCCGCAGACACCGTATATGAATTCCGAAACCACCGCCAAGGACATGGACCTGATGCGCCACCTGCTGGGGGACAGCAAATTCAATTACATTGGTTTCTCCTACGGCACCTGGTTAGGCACATGGTATGCCGGGCTCTATCCGGAGCGTGTGGGGCGGATGATGCTGGTCGGCAATACTGATATTACCGCATCGCTCAACGATGTACTACTCCCACAGGGGATGGGAATGCAGCGGGTGATGGATCAAGCGCTTGTCCCTTACGCCGCCCGCCACGCTGATCGCTTAAGTCTGGGAAGCACGGAAGAAGATGTTAGGCAGGCATACCTCTCTCTCAGAACTATGATGCCGAGGCACCTGCTGTCAGCCACCACAGAATTACAAGTAAACAACACGATCTCCAAATCAAGCAAGGCTGATGATACTCTGTTATATCTGCGGGCAGCGCAGAAGATGCAGGAATTCATCAGCGTCAATCCGAATGCCGATGAGGCTGCTGTCAAGGCATGGATCGATGAAGCGCAATTCGTGCCCGATCAGGTACTCAACATACAGACACGCTCCAAGGCGCTTGAGTTGAACAGTCTCTACTTTTCTAAGAAGCGTCAAGAAACAAAAAAAGCAGCGCTGAAAGGTCAAGATGCCCTGTCATGGGCAGTGATGTGCAATGACGGCAGAAGCAGTTTCGGAGTAGATGACTGGATCAGGGAGAACAGAAACAGTGCAGCACTTTACCCTCTGTTCGGCGGCTACTGGGTGCGTAACGCATGTCTCTACTGGGGCGCACCGACAGCGAAAAGGCCACCCATTGAATCGGTGATCAGCGCCGGGAACATCCTGATGCTGCAGTCGGAACTGGACCCTTGGACCCCCTTGGAGGGTGCCATGAAGACATTCGCAATTCTGCCGAACACCAGCATGATTCTGGTGCAGAATGAGTATTCACATGGATTGTATCCCCCTTACGGTTCAGTGTGTATTGACAGACCTGTGGCTGAATATTTCCTTTATGGAATACTACCGGAACGGCTGACAAAATGCGCGGGAAAACCTATGGCAGCGGATGCGGGAAGGAATCCTTAGTATGACCGCCTGAACCTATCTACCTGTTTATGATCTTCGTATCGCGCGGCCGTTTCGTAAGCTGGTCAATGGGGTGCAGTGCCAATGATTGTTGTGAAATGAGTATTGCCATCCAATTGTAAGGCTGCATGTCTGTTACAATTAAGGAATGCTCTTCCTTAGAAGAGGAAGAATGATTTACCCATTTACCGATGCGGTCCGGCTGTTGGTTCCGCCCGGAAGGATCGAAAAGCCGCGTTATTCGAACGTCGCGCCGGTGTGGGCGGAGCGGACGAGGCCCGCGTAGCGCTTCAGGTAGCCCTTCAGCTCCTTCCGGACCGGCTTCCAGCGGGCGAGGCGCTCCTTCAGCTCCTCGTCGGGGATGAGGAGGTTCAGCCTCTTTCCGGGAATGTCGATCTCGATCCGGTCTCCTTCCTGAACGGCGGCTATGGGACCCCCTTCGGCCGCCTCCGGGGAGATGTGTCCGATCGCCGCGCCTTTGCTGCCACCCGAGAAACGACCGTCGGTAAGGAGGGCAACGTCCCGGTCCCGGCCGATCCCGACGATGGCGGAGGTCGGCGAGAGCATCTCCCGCATGCCGGGGCCGCCCTTCGGACCTTCGTAACGGATGACGACGACGTCCCCCTTCTGGATCTTTCCGTCCAGGATCGCCTGCATGGCCGGCTCTTCCGCGTCGAAGACGCGGGCGGGGCCGGTGTGCCGGAGCATTGTGTCGTCTACGGCGGAGCTTTTTACCACGGCGCCCTCCGGGGCGAGGTTGCCGAAAAGGACGGCGAGGCCGCCCGTGGCGTGGTAGGGCTTTTCCAGGGGACGAATCACCTCGGGGTTCAGGACCTTCCTCCCCGTCAGGTTCTCGCCGACCGTTTTTCCCGTGACGGTCATCGCACCCGTTCGAATCAGGCCGCCGCGGGAGAGCTCCTGCATCAGTGCGGGGATGCCGCCGGCCCGGTGGAGTTCGGAGAGGTCGTGCGGGCCGCCGGGCGACATGAAACAGAGGTGCGGGGTTTTATCGCTGTAGGCGTTGAAGGCCTCTAATGTCAGCGGTACGCCCGCCTCTTTAGCGATCGCAGGCAGGTGGAGCGAGGTGTTTGTCGATCCGCCGAAGGCCATATCCACGGTAATGGCGTTTGCAAAGGCCTCTGCGGTCATGATGGCGGAGGGTCGCAGGTCCCGGTTCACCAGATCCATGACCTGCATCCCCGCCTCCTTCGCCAGACGGATCCGCTCCGCCCAGACGGCCGGGACGGTCCCGTTTCCGGGAAGTCCCATTCCGAGGACCTCGGTGAGGCAGTTCATCGAGTTGGCCGTGAACATCCCCGCGCAGGAGCCGACGCCCGGACAGGCGCATCCCTCCGCCTCGCGGAGCTCATCCATCGTCATCGCCCCGATCCTGGCCTTGCCCACGTATTCGAAGACGTTGATCAGGTCGATCTTCTTCCCCTGGAACTCGCCGGAAAGCATCGGGCCGCCGCTGATCACGATGGCCGGGATGTCGAGGCGCGCCGCGGCCATGAGCATACCGGGGATGATCTTGTCGCAGTTGGGGATGAGGACGAGGCCGTCGAACGGGTAGGCCATCGCCATCGACTCGACGGAGTCGGCGATCAATTCGCGGGAGCTCAGCGAGTACTTCATCCCCTCGTGGCCCATGACGATCCCGTCGCAGATCCCAATCGTGAAGAACTCCATCGGCGTCCCTCCGGCCATCCGGATGCCCGCCTTGACCGCCTCGGAGATCTGGTGCAGATGAAGGTGGCCCGGAATGAGTTCGTTTGCGGAATTGGCGATACCGATCATCGGCCTTTCGATTTCCCGGTCCGTCAGTCCCAGCGCCTTGAACAGGGAACGGTGCGGCGCCCGCTCCAATCCCTTTTTCATCCTGTCGGAACGCATGGTTTCCCTCCTTATTGATTAAAGACGCTCTCGTAAAAAGTCGTCACACCTGTGAAAACCGGCGTCCAGGCATTTTGTAACTATTCGATATTTCTGGATTCCGGCTTTCGCCGGAATGACGGTTGCGGGGCATTTTTGACTTATTACGAGTTCATCACTCAAGAACGACCGGCCTACGGCTTTCCGCTTCGGCTTCCCCATCATCAGAACACCCGGAGAAAATGCATACAGGTGATTGATGGATAAAAACTTGTTTTCCGTGAGGGAAGGATACGCCGGCGGACTCAATCGCCGAGGCCTTCGCTCAGTTTCAGTCCGAGATCGAGGGCCTGCCGGTTTATGTCGAGAAAGCTGGGGGGAATCTGCGTTTGCAGAACCTTCATGATGGACTCGGGCCGGACCAGCTTCGTCAGTCCAATTACGGCTCCGAGCATGCAGATGTTGAAAACGATCGGCCGGCCGATTTTGTCCATCACCGTCTCGTACATCGGCAGTTCTACCTGACGCGCATCCACCTTCTTCCCTAATTTGACGTATCGGCTGTCGGTGACCAGCAGCCCGCCCGGACGGAGGAGGGAAAAATAGTTCGCATACGACTGCTGCGTCAGACACACCAGCACATTGGGCTGGAGAACCTTCGGAAAGTGAATCGGGGAATCGGCTATGATGACGTCGGAACGGGTCGCGCCGCCCCTCGCCTCCGGACCGTACGATTGGGACTGAACGGCAATGAGGTTTTCATGCAGTACGGCAGCCTCGGCCAGAATGATCGCGGCCGTGATCACCCCCTGCCCGCCCGAACCGGAAAACACCATCCTGCATCGCTCCATGGGTTATGTCCCTTTCATCGCCCGCTGGACGATCCTCTGATACTCGGCACAGTACTCCGGCAGCTCCTTCTTCACGAAAATCCCCCGCTCGATCAGCGAAGGATTCTCCTGTTTCGCCTTCGAACCGATCGGCGTGGTCCTGGTCTTCAGGTTCTCCATCATGTCCACCGCGCTCCCCTCCTTGTTCTTCCTTCCGAAGTACGTCGGGCAGGGCGTCATGACCTCCACCACCGAAAAACCCTTATGCCGGATCGCCTCCTCCAGGATATCGGGCAGTTGCTGAACGTGGTACGCCGTGGCGCGCGCCACAAACGTGGCCCCCGCCGCCGTCGCCATGCTGACCACATCGAATTCCTGGTCGATATTCGTATACGGAGCCGTCGTCGCCATCGTCCCGTAGCCCGACAATGGCGAATACTGCCCCCCCGTCATCCCGTAAACCCGGTTGTTCATCACGATCGCCGTCATGTCGATATTCCGCCGGCACGCGTGGATGAAGTGATTCCCCCCGATCGAGAGGGCGTCTCCGTCTCCCATCGGCACCAGAAGCGTCAGATCCGGACGGCTCATCTTCACACCGATTGCGAACGCCAGCGCCCGCCCGTGGATCGTGTGCAGCGTATGAAAATCCATGTATCCCGCGATCCGCGACGAACAGCCGATCCCCGACACCATTACGATGTCGTTCTTTTTCAACCCGATATTTTCGATCGCGCGCACGAGACCGTTCAGCACGATACCGTGCCCGCAACCCGGACACCAGATATGCGGGAAAAACCTCTCGCGGATATAGTCTCTTGCGGGCATGTCAGACTCCTTTACCCTGGATCAGCCGCAGAATATCGCGAATATCGGCTGGTGTAATCAATACCCCGTCCACCCGGTTGGCCAGAAACACCCGTTCAGGCCTTTCCACCGACGCCTTGACCGACTGCATAACCTGCCCCATATTCATCTCCACGACCACCACATAGCGGGCATTCCTCGTCTTCTCCCTCACCAGCGCCGAGGGAAACGGCCACAGCGTCTGCAGCTCCAGCAAACCCACGCTCTCCCCGTGCTGGCGGCGGTCCGTCACCAAGTGCAGCGCCGAGCGCGCCGATGATCCGTACGAGATCAGAAGCATCTCCGCGTCTTCGACAAAATATTCCCGATAGCGCGTCATCTTGTCCACATGGTTATCGATCTTGTCCACCAGGTGCCGTAAAAGCTCGTGAACCACTTTCGGATTCTCCGAAGGAAATCCCCACATGTCATGGAACAGGCCCGTCACATTGTACCGGTGTACGCCCCCGAAATCGGACATCGGCAAACGGCCGTCTTCCCGCTGCAGGTACGGGTGATAATCCACCCCCTCCTTGACCGAAGTCTTGAGCCTTTCCACAAGCGGGATCTCTCCCGGTTCCGGCACTTTTAGGCGCTCCCGCATGTGCGCGATCACCTCGTCCAAAAGCAGGATCACCGGCGTCCGGTACGTCTCTGAAAAATTGAAGGCGTCCACCGTGATCGAAAATATATCCTGATGGTTCGACGCCGTCAGCGCAACGATCGCATGATCCCCATGCACCCCCCACCGGGCCTGGTTCACGTCCCCCTGGCTCACTTTGGTCGGCAGACCCGTCGAGGGGCCGCCCCGCTGCACATCGACGATCACGCAGGGGATCTCCGCCATGATCGCGTACCCCAGCCCCTCCTGCATCAACGAAAACCCCGGACCGCTCGTCGCCGTCATCACCTTGCGTCCCGTCAGCGACGCCCCGATGATCGCGCAAATCGAGGCGATCTCGTCCTCCATCTGCAAAAACGTCCCACCCTTCCGGGGCAGGCGCGCCGCCATCAGTTCCGCGATCTCCGTCGAGGGCGTGATCGGATAGCCGGCAAAAAAATCCAGCCCGGCGTACAGCGCCGCATTCACGCAGGCCTCATTCCCCTGAACAAAATTCAATTCGCCGCCCATATCAATCCTGCTCCGTCTGTACCTCGATCGCCAAATCAGGGCACCGCAGTTCGCAGAGCTTGCAGCAAACGCAATCCTGCGGTCTGACCGCCACCACCTTGTCGAACTCGTCCAGCTCCAGCACCTTCCGGGGACAAAAATGCACGCAGATCCCGCACCCCTTGCACCAGTCCCGGTTGATCAGATGACCCTTCAGTTTCAACTTTGCCATATGCTTTCCCGTTCGCTCAAGATCCCCCAAGAGGGCGCCTTCCCATGCTGCAACAGCTCATTCACGAAACAACCCCGTGAACATCATATGTCGGAGGCCCCTCTCCCGGCTTCCGTGATTCTGTCAGGCTTCACTTATCCTGTCCGGTCCATACGACCGCAAAATCGACACACGTTATGGGTCTCTATAACGAACGCAGATCCGTGTGTCAACAGGATTCTGACCGGCTATTAACCGCTGCTAACAAAAACTTGACAGTACCGAGGAAAGTCCGTACAATGTATCCAGTTCCATGTCTTGTCACAGCGGCGTATATCAAAGTACGCTTCATTCCTGACGGAGGGATAGGGCGGAAATTCTTTTTTCCCGGCCTGCCGAAGGTCTTCCGTGGGTGAATAAGTACATGATAAAGGAACGAAGGACACCGAAGGTTCCCTTTTTCTCGCTGAATCCCGAAGGCAATTCCCCTCTGTCGATTCGCAGTTTGCAGATCACAGCCCAAAAGACCCGCAGCACGATACTGGATATCCGCGGACATCCCGGATAGGTTTGCTTCATTTTCTTTGGAGAAGATGTCCGCACTGTTTGACTAAAACCGCATCCAATAACCGGATGAACCGAAAAAAGGAGGGGAAGGTATGAAAAAAGCGATGTTTTTTTTAGCGGTCTTTGTTGTCATGGGGCTTGTGGCGGGTGTCGGAAACATTTCAGCGGCTCCATATCCCGAGCGGTCCATTGAAATCATCGTGCCGTTCGGCGTCGGCGGCGGCAGCGACACGGCGGCAAGGGCCGTAGCGGAGGGATTGAAACCACTTCTGAAAGTGCCGCTTGTGATTACCAATATGCCCGGCGGTGGCGCGACGAAGGGGATGCTCTACGTCGCACAGCAGCCCGCCGAAGGTTATGAGGTCCTCGCCATTACCACATCCCATCTCATCGACGCAGTCAAACCGAAAACACGTGCAAACATCCTGAAGGATTTTGATCCCATCATGAGGATACAGTGGGATACTTCGGCAGTGACGATTTCCGGCGATTCCAAGTTCAAGACGCTGGCCGATCTGGTCGAATATGGGAAGAAGAATCCCAAGATGCTGAAGTTCGCCGGGACCTCGCCAGGGGGGTGGTCGGAGATCCAGACGGTGGCCTTTTTCAAGGGGGTGGGTGTGGATGTGACGTTCGTTCCGTTCGATTCCGGGGCGGAGATCAAAGCGGCGATCTTGGGCGGACATATCCATGGCGCAGTGGAGGAGCTTGCCGAGACGCTGCCCCTGATAGAAGCCGGAAAACTGCGGTCGGTTGCGGTGATCATGGAAAAAAGGCATCCAGCTCTCCCGAACGTGCCGTGTACGGCGGAGCTGGGCATCAATTATACGCACGGCCTGATGAGGGCCTGGGGGGTTAAAAAGGGCACGCCGCCGGACCGAATTCAATATCTTCACGATGTGATCAAGAAGGCCCTGGATGTCCCCGTCTATAAGAAATTTGTTCAGGACAATCACCTCTATGCCCGTCCGGGATACCTGGGTCCCGAGGAAACGCGAAAATACTGGGACGACGAGGTCAAATTCTTCACGGAGACCCTTAAGGGTTTGGGTTACGTGAAGTAATCATCCCTTTTCAACATCAATCGGCGCTGCGCGGAGAAGGCTCTTGACTCCGCACGGCGCCGGATCATCGAGGGGAACCATGAAGAAAGGTGAAATCGTTTTTGGCGTGTTCTGCGTCGCGTTTTTTTCATTTATGTTTTTTGAGGCGGTCAAATTGCATGGGGTCGGGCGCTTCGGGGAGGTGGGCAGCGGTTTCTGGCCGATGCTCTCTCTCGGGGTGTCGGTGCTCCTGAGCCTGTGCTGGCTGATCGTGACCCTCGGAAAATTCTTCCGGGCAAAGGGGAAAGCCGTTGAGGAACCCTTACGGGAGATGATCGCCGAGGCATGGAGCCGGCGGAAGAGAGTCGTGCTCAGCGTCGTCTGTATTTTGGTCTATATCATCGTCATGCCTTGGATCGGCTTTGTCCTGTCGACCTTTTTTTTCGTCCCCGCATTTGCCCTCGCACTGGAAGAGAGAAGAAAACTGGTCCTGATCCTCTCGCCGTTTCTGGTCAGCGCCATCGCGATTCTCGTTTTCGCGCGATTCATCACGATCCCGTTTCCTAAAGGCGCGGGACTCTTTGCCGAATTCAGCCGTCTTTTCTATTAGCCGTCGAGGATGATTGATATATGTTCGAACATTACTGGAATGCCTTTGCAACCGTCCTTCTCCCGCAGAACATCCTGGCGATGTGCCTGGGAGGTCTCTGGGGTCTTCTGGCGGGAGCGCTCCCGGGGATCAGCACGTCGATGGGGGTCGTCCTCTTGTTATCGTTCACTTATACGATGTCGCCGATAACGGCCTTCTGCATGCTGGTGGCCGCCTACTGCGGAGGGATCACCGGCGGTTCCATCACCTCGATTCTCTTCGGCATCCCGGGAGAGCCCTCTGCGGTCCCCACCGTGATCGAGGGGCATGCGCTCGCCAAGCAGGGTCATGCCGCATCTGCCCTGTGGATCTTTCTGCTCAGCTCCATCTACGGGGGGATCTTCAGCGTAGTGGTCATGATGGTGGCGACGCCGCTGATTGCCAATTTTGCCCTGAAATTCGGTCCGCCCGAGTACTTTGCCCTGACCATCCTCGGATTGAGCGTCGTTTCGAGTCTTTCGGGGGGGTCTCTCCTAAAAGGGTTCCTCTCTTGCTCCTTCGGCCTTTTCCTGGCGACGATCGGGACCGACGGCATTACGGGCGGAGAGCGGTTCACCTTCGATACGACGATCCTGCTGGGGGGGATCAATTTCGTCACCGCCATGGTTGGGCTTCTGGCCGTTTCGGAGATCCTCATCGAGGCGGAGGAGCCGTTCAAGGAGTACAAAGGGCACGTCGGATACCGTGGCATGAGGGCCGAGATGCCCGAGTTTTCCCTCTATAGGAAGAACTGGTTCAACGTGATGGTTCGCTCCCCGATCATCGGAACGATCGTCGGCGCCCTGCCCGGCGCCGGGGCGACCATCGCCTCGTTTCTGGCCTACGGCGAGGCGGCCAGGACCTCGAAGGAGCCTGAGAAGTTCGGCCATGGCGCCGTGGATGGCCTGATGGCCGCGGAGTGTTCGAACAACGCCTCGACCGGTGGATCCATGACCATCCTGCTGTCCTTGGGCCTGCCGGGGAGCAACACGACCGCCATGATGATCGCCGCCTTCATGATCCACGGGATGCAGCCGGGTCCTCTGCTCCTTTCCACCCGGCCCGAGATCGTCTACGGGATCTTCGTGGCGATGCTGCTCTCCAATCTCTTCCTGCTGGTATTGACCATCATGGCGATCCGGTTCTTCCTGGAGTTGAACCGTCTGCCCTATTCCGTCTTTTCCGCCGCGATAATCGTCCTTTGCGTTATCGGGGCCTTCGGATTGCAGAACAGCGTGGACGACCTTTTCATCATGTTCGCCTTCGGGATTATCGGCTATGTGATGAGAAAATTCGACATTCCCGTCGCCCCGGTGATCCTGGCCCTCGTCCTGGGTGACATGGCGGAGCTTGCCTTGCGGAGATCGCTCCTGCTCTCCCTCGGGGATCCCATGATTCTGATCAGCCGACCGATCAGCCTCATCCTGCTTTTGGGGGCGCTGGTCTCCGTCCTCTGGCCTCTGCTGAAAAAACCGAAGATGCTGGAGGGTTCGGAAAATGCCTGAAGCTTTATGGATCGATATGGATTGAAAGCATGAAAAGCGTGACGAAGACATTGGCCGGCTTTGCGGCCAATCTCCGATATGAGGCGCTGGACAAAGCGCTCGTCCTCCATTTCAAGAAGCACCTGCTGGATGCCGTTGGTTGCGGGCTCCACGGCGCCTTTCAACCCTGTGCCCGGATCGTCAATGAATATATCCGGGAGCAGCGGGGAAAAATGGAAGCGACGCTGTGGCGTCAGCGATTCCGGGGGCCAAGCGCGAACGTGGCGCTGGGCCTGGGCGTCATGATTCACGGCTTCGATTTCGATGACTATCATAACGCCAAGATTCACCCCGGGGCGCCCGTGATTCCAGCGGCCGTGGCTATCGGGGAATCAATCGGCGCGTCCGGCAAGGCGGTGATTGCGGCCATGGCTGCGGGATATGAAACGATGATCCGGGTGAGCCTCGCCACGGGACCGAACGCCTCCCGCTTGAGGGGGTGGCATCTGACGGGAACGACGGGAACATTCGGAGCGGCCGCGGCCGCCGGAAATCTCCTCGGATTGAACGGGGAGCAGATGGCAAGCGCCCTGGGGATGGCGGGGACGCAGTCGGCGGGACTGTGGGCCTTTACCGCGGATGGGGCGATGAGCAAGCGGTTTCATCCGGGACGCGCCAGCCAGAGCGGCGTCATGGCCGCCCTCCTGGCCCGGAAGGGTTTCAAGGGACCGACGCAGATCCTGGAAGCTGCGGATGGCGGTTTCTGCAAGGCGACTTCGGATCAGATCGACCTTTCTCTCATCACAGAGGGGCTGGGAACGAGGTTCCTCTGCCGCGATGTCAACATCAAGCCCTATGCCTGCTGTGCGAGTTCCCACTCCGCCATCGATGCGGTTTTTGAACTCAGGAGGAAGCATCGGTTTGCTCCCTCTGCTGTCGAAAGAATTCGGGTGAAGACCGCGGAGGGAGTCAAGCTGCAGTGTGGTTTCGAATACCGGGCCATGGGGGTGGTGCAGGCGCAGATGAGTCTCCAGTATATTGTTGCCGTGTCGCTTCTGGACGGTGCGGCGCTCCTGGGACAATTTTCGGAAACGAGGATCTCTGAACCGCAGGTCATGGCCCTGGCCGGACGCGTTGAGATCGTCACGGATCCCGAAATGGACAAACTGTATCCGGGGCGCTATGCCAACAAGGTGGAAATCTTCCTGAAGGGCGGGCAACGCATCGATGCGCGGATCGATTTCGCGAGGGGTTCTGCGGAGTCCCCCATGGGTTTCTCCGAAGTCGCCGGGAAATTCAGGAGCCTGGCCGGTCCCGTCATCGCGGCGGATCGGGTGGACGCCCTCATCGAGACGGTTGAAGGGCTGGAGCTGTTGGACGACATCCGGGAACTCACCCGCCTGCTCGCATAGATAGCTGCTCTTGCCATTGCGCAAAGGTGTCGTTCCGCGGGTGTGTCCGCCCGTTCAGCGGTTTAAGCGACTTTTTACGAGTGCATCAACGGATTGGGGGTCCATGAGAGGCGTTGTCGTTTAACGCTTGGCGCTGTAGACAGACGCGGGAACGTATACCTTCCCGTCCATGATCTTTCGCGCCGTCCTTCCCACGGTACAACTGACGATATAGGGCTGCCCTTTTTTCATCCGCATCTCCACCTTCACACCCATCATCCCCGACGGGTGGCCGATGACGATCTCTTTGTCGGCGGGAACGAGTTTGCCGCCCGCCACAACCTGGTTCACCACGGAATTCAAAAGAACCGCGCCGATTGCCGCCGGGATCCCCGCCGTAATGGCGAAGGTCTTGTGCATCTTGCCCATCGCCATGACGCGCGCCAACATGCTGACGGAATCCTTCCCGACCATTTTCCCCGTCACCGTCTTGAAATCCTGCGCCGGAGCGATGAAGGAAATCTTCGGTATCGACTGGCTCACCGGGATCCCCATCATCTCGCCCACCTTTTTCCGGATCGCCTCCAGTTTTGCCCGCGTCGCCATATCCTGATCGAACTCCGCGGGAAGCTCGTTCCCACGCAGTTTCAACTCCTCCGCCCGGACGAAAGCCGTCGGGTTGCCTGCATCCACGATCGTGACGCGATAACTTTCGCCCGTATCCAACTTCAGATCATCAACGACATTCCCGGTAGGAAGCAGTCTCCCCGTCGTGGCGCCGCCAGGATCCATGAAGCTCAATTCGATCTTGGCAGCCGTTCCCGGACACCCGTCGATCGCATAATCGCCCTCCCAGACCACCTCCCCGTTCTTTACGGGGACCTTCGAATAGATCATCTTTTTCGTGTTGGCATTGTAGATCCGAACCATGGTGAAGGGCTCCACGGCTTTCACAAGTCCCTTGTCCACGGCAAAGGGCCCGACGGCCGAACTGATGTTGCCGCAGTTGGCCGAGTAGTCCACGAACGCCTTGTCGATCCCCACCGCGCCGAAGTTGTAGTCGATGTCATAATCCGATCGTTTCGCCGGTCCGATAATCGCCAGCTTGCTGGTCAGCGAATCGGCGCCGCCGAGGCCGTCGATCTGGCGCGTATCCGGGCTCCCGAAAACAGCCAGGATGATACGGTCCCGCAATCCGGGGTCCTCCGGAAGATCCTTCTCCATCAGGAAGATCCCCTTGCTCGTTCCTCCCCGCATGATCGTGCAGGGAAATGTGGTTTTTTTCACCATATCTGCCTCCTTCTACCATCGTTGCCTACATGATACTCTTGAGTCTTGCGGCCACGGCGTCGATGAAGCCCTCCGTGGTCTCATAACCCGCGGGCTTGGGATCCATGAGCGGCACCAGATCTTTCGTGACGATCCCCCGCTCGATGCAGCCGATAACGGCCTTTTCAAGGTTTCCGCCGAAACGGACCGCGTCGGGGGTTCCGTCCAACTCGCCCCGCTTTTTGATTCCGCCCGTCCACGCAAAAATTGACGCCACCGAATTCGTGCTCGTTGGATTGCCATTCAGGTGTTCGTAGTAATGGCGGCGCACGGTGCCGTGGGCCGCCTCGTACTCATATTTCCCGTCCGGCGACACCAGCACGGACGTCATCATGCCCAGGCTGCCGAAGCCCGCCGCCACCACGTCGGAAAAAACATCGCCGTCATAGTTGCTGAGCGCCCAGAGGAAATTTCCCTCGTGCTTCATCAACTGCGCCGCGGCGTCGTCGATCAGAAAATAGCGATACCGGATGCCGGCCTTGTCGAAATCGGCCTGACGGGCCGCCACTTCCTCGGCGAAGATGTCCTTGAAGTAGGCGTGGTATTTCTTGCTGATCGTATCCTTCGCCGAAAACCAGAATTCGACCTTTTCTCCGAGCGCATAGTTGATACAGGACTTCGCAAACGAACGGACCGATTTTTCCAGATTGTGGATTCCCATCACCACACCCGGCCCTTGGTATTGGTGCACCAACAGCCTTTTCTCCGGACCTTCCTCCGGCGTATAGACGAGTTCCATCTTTCCCGGTTTGTTCACCGTCATCTCCACGCTCTTGTAGATGTCTCCGTAGGCATGTCGGCCAATGATGATGGGCTTCTTCCAGCTCCTCACCGCGGGAGAGATGTTCTTCACCAGGATAGGCTTCCTGAACACGGTGCCGTCCAGAAAGGAGCGGATCGTTCCATTCGGCGAAGGCCAGGCCTTCTTGAGCCTGTACTCCGTGATGCGCTCCGCATCCGGTGTGATGGTGGCGCACTTTATGCCGACGCCGCAGCGCCTGATCGCTTCGGCCGCATCCAGCGTGATCCGGTCGTCCGTCTCATCGCGCCTCTGCACGGCGAGGTCATAATATTTGAGGTCCACATCCAGAAAGGGCAGGATCAGCTTCTCACGGATCATCGCCCAGATGATCCGCGCCATCTCGTCTCCGTCGATTTCGACGATCGGAGTCTTGATTCGAATCTTGGCCATACAGTTTCCTTTGCTCTTTTCACTTTGACGTGATTTTATTCAACAGGCCGCCCGCCAGGATCGCCTCCCGCTGAGCCTCGGAAAGCGAATACGTGCATGCGATCATCCCGCTCGTCCGTTCATTCTTGACGAAAACCGGTTTGTCTTCCGCCACGGCCGTGTGCCAGTTTTCGGAGGTGAGCCGGTCTCCCTTCTCGATCCGGTCATAATCGGCGGGATCCCTGAAGACCAGGGGGGTGATGCCGAAGTTCACGAGGTTCGCCGAGTGGATCCGTTCGAAGGATTTGGCGATCACCGCCTTGACGCCCAGGTACATGGGGCACATGGCGGCATGCTCGCGGCTGGAGCCCTGTCCGTAGGATTCCCCGGCCACGATGATGTTGTGCAGGCCCTGCTTCTTGTTCTCCATGCAACGCTTCGAAAATGTGGCATCCACATTCTCGAAGACGAATTCGGCGTATTTCGGAACGTTGGAGCGGAACTTCAGTCTCGATCCCGCCGGCAAGATGTGGTCCGTGGTGATCTTGTCGCCGAGTTTCACCATCGCCATCCCGTCCAGGGACTGCGGCATCGGCTCGTTGCGGGGAGGCTCTCCGATGTTGGGGCTCCTGAAAATCGGCGTGTGCTTCATCCCCGGCGGCGGGAAAAGGAACAGGCTGTCGTCGATCAGGTAGGCCTCCGGTTCCTCGATTTTCGGACAGGCCACGCCGAGTGTTCGCGGATCGACAAGCTTTCCGCTGACCGCTGCTACGGCGGCCGCCTCGGCGCTGGTCAAATAGACCTGCGCGTCTTTTGTTCCCGACCGTCCCTCGTAGTTGCGGTTCGACGTCCGGACCGAGACGCCGGCGCTCTTCGGGGAGAACTCGTTGCCGACGCAGAAGGTGCAGGCGCTCTCCTTCAGACGGCCGCCCGCCCCGAGCAGGTCGGACAGCGCCCCGTTTCGGGCCAGCATCAGCAGGATCTGCCGCGACCCCGGAGCGATGCCGAGGCTCACCTCCGGGTGAACCGTGCGGCCCTTCAGAAATGCGGCGACCGTCATCATGTCCTTGTAAGAGGAATTGGTGCAAGAACCGATGCAGACCTGATCGACCTTCATTCCTTCCAGCTCAGAGAGTTTCTTGACGTTGCCGGGGCTGTGGGGCGTCGCAACCAGGGGCTCGATGTCGGAAAGGTCCAGTTCGATCACGCGGTCGTACGACGCGTCGGGATCGGCGGAAAGGGGCTGCCAGTTCTTCTCGCGTCCCTGGGCTTTGAGAAATCTACGCGTGATGTCGTCCGACGGGAATACGGATGTCGTCACACCCATTTCAGCGCCCATGTTGCAGATGGTCGCACGCTCCGGCACGCTCAGGGTCTGCGCGCCTTCGCCGCCGTATTCGAGCATGACGCCGACATTGTCTTTGGTGGAAAGAATGGAGAGCATCTTGAGCACCACGTCCTTCGCCGTGACCCATTCCTTGAGCCTGCCGGTGAGCTTCACGAGGTACACCCGGGGACAGGTCAGGGGGAAGCCGCCGCCGCCCATCGCCACCGCCACATCCAATCCGCCCGCGCCGATCGCGATCTGTCCGATACCGCCGCCCTCGGGCGTATGGCTGTCCGCGCCCAGCAACGTCGTGCCCGGTTTGCCGAAGCGTTCCAGGTGGACCTGATGGCAGATACCGTTGCCTGCGCGGGAATAGACGACGCCGAAGCGGGCCGCCACGCTCTGGAGATACAGGTGATCGTCGTTGTTCTCGAAGCCGATCTGCTGTGTGTTGTGATCGATATAATTCACGGAAAGCGCGGTCTTCACCTCGCTTATTCCGAGCGCCTCGAACTGCAGAAACGCCATGGTGCCGGTTGCATCATGAGTCAGCGTCTGATCGATCCGTATCCCGATTTCCTTTCCGGGGATATACGCGCCTTGGATCAGATGCTCCTGAAGCACCTTTTCGATAATGTTTTTACCCATGGTTTCGTCCCCTCACAGAAAATTGGACCGGGCGTTGTCTTCCCGGCAGTTTATCGACTGCAACTGTCTCCCTATTTTTCCCGCCACTCACGGTAGGCGTTCATCCGGGCGAGCGCCTTGACGGCCCGCTCCGGCGTCAGAAAGGAGACCCCCTTGTAAGCGCTCCCCTCGACATCCATAATGGTGCGGGCGTTCTCCTCCGGCAGCAGGTTCACCCCGAGGATCGGCTTGCCGGACTTCTCCATGAGATGAACCATATGGATCGTAAACCGGTTTTCGAACTCGACCAGCGCCCCCGGAATTGCATCGAGGAATTTTCGGTCCATCACCGGATCAACTTCATGGATCGAGCGGATCATCTGTTTGACGGAAGCCATACGTCCGACGATCCCCAGATGGAGCACCGCATCGCACCCCTCCCACTTCACCAGCTCGTCCATCACCTGCATCGCGATCTTGGGATTGAACTTACCGACCAGATCGATGGGGTTGGACCGGCTCCAGTAAGGGGGGAGGATCTCATCAATCCGCGCTATCAGATCCGGGTAGAGATCGGGGATCGTCAGACCGTTTTCCACACAGAGATCGGAGGCGACGACCCCCCAGCCGCCGCCCAGGGTCATGACGCCGACCCGGTTGCCGCGGGGGAGCGGAAGAGAGGAAAAGGCCGCCGACAGGTCGAGGAGGTCCATCGGCTGTTCCGCAACAACGATCCCCGCCTGGCGCGCGGCCGCGTCGAAGACCCGCAGGTTGGAGGCAAGCGCCCCGGTATGGCTTGCGGCGGCGCGGTTCCCCGCCTGCGTGCGGCCCCCCTTGAGCAACACGACGGGCTTCTTCCGGCCCACACGCCGGGCGGATTCGAAGAAACGGCGGCCGTTCTTGACGCTTTCAAGATAGAGGACGACCGTCCTCGTCAGCTCGTCGACCTCGAACGCCTCCATGTAATCCTCGATCGTGATCATCGCCTCGTTCCCCGATCCGCAGAAGGCGCGGATGCCGATCCCCTCATGTTCGGCAAAGCCGAGGAGCTGCACCCCGAGGTTTCCCGACTGGGAGACAAGCGTAGTGGTGCCCGGCTTCGGGAGGACGTTCGAGCCGCAGCAGAAAAGGGCGTCATGGGGATTGCAGATCCCCATCGTGTTGGGACCGAGGATCAGGATGCCCGCCTCCCGCGCCTGCTGGACGAGCTCTTCCTCCAGGCGCCGCCCCTCGGCGCCCGTTTCGGCAAAGCCGGAGGTGATCAGGAGCATGTTCCGGATTCCCTTTTCCTTGAACTGTGGGATCAGGTCGAAGACCTTTTCTGCCGGGATGGTCACGACAGCCAGATCGACCGGCCCGGGAATCTCGCCGACCGCTTTGATCGCCGGCCGGCCGGCGATCTCCCCGCCCTTTGCGTTGACCAGATAGATCGGCCCTTTGAATCCGCCCGCGGCCACATTGCAGAACAGCATGTACCCCCATTTGGCAAACGTCCCGGAGGCGCCGACGAAGGCGATGGAACGGGGGTAGAACAGTTTCGCGATGGAGACCGGATCCACCGGCGGAAGGGGCGTCTTTGCCGCGGGGCGGTCATCCAGGATGACGAGGGCGTCCACCGCCGTAGCCTGCCCGTCCGGACCGACCAGGAGGGGGTTGATGTCTACCTCCGTAACGTCCGGAAACTCAAGACCGAGGCGGGAGAGTCCCGTCAGGGTTCGGACAAGCCGTTCCCGAACCGCCGCCGGTTCTCCGCGGAACGGCCCGAGGAGCTTCCGCGAACGGAGCTCATCGATCATCTCTCCGGCGTCTTTCTCATCGATGGGCGCGATGCGGAAGACCACATCGTTCAACGCCTCAGTGAAGATGCCGCCGAGACCGAACATGACGACCGGCCCGAACTGGGCGTCGTGGAAGAGGCCGGCGACGAACTCCCGGCGGCCGGAGAGCATCGGCTGAATCAGATATCCCTCCAGATCCGCCCCCGCGGATGCAGCCACCGCCGCCGCCGCCTGCCGGACCTCGCCGTCATCCTTGAGATTCAGCCGGACGAGCCCCCGCTCTGTCTTGTGCGACAGTTTTGTCCCGAGGCCCTTCAGGACAACGGGAAATCCGATCGCCTGCGCCTTCGCGACGGCCTCTTCCGGCGTGGCCGCGACAGACTCCGCCACAACCGGAACGCCGAACTGGCTGAGAACCTCCTTGGACTCCGCCTCGGTCAGGGCGGTCCGTCCCTCTGCCTTCGCCTTTCGGATCAGCTCCGCTGCATCCATGATATCTCCCTCGTTTCCGCCCTTTTCCGGGCGGATATTTTTTCGGGAACCCTACCACACGCCGAACCCTTCGACAAGCGCAGGGTGACATTTTCAACTTTTTACGAAGTCGTCATTCTCATCCATCTTTGACGCCCTCGTAAAAAGTCGTAATTTGCCTCTTTTGTCATTCCGGGCTTGACCCGGAATCCAGTGCTTTTAGGTAGTTCTGGATACCGGCTTTCGCCGGTATGACCGTTTGGGGGACTTTTGACGAGAGCATCATCTTTACTTTCGATACGAGAGAAGCGTCTCGTAGAAATGTGGCGTAGACGGGCCGAGGACGAGGGGTTCCGCCTGCCGGAAGAGCTCTTCGCGGTCGTCGCTCAGTTGCATATCCATGAAGGTCTCTTTCGAGTCGTGCTCGACCACCGCGGCGTAGCGGCTGCCGCCCTCGATCGGCCCAAGGAGCGTCCGGGAGACGAATCCGGGATGTTTTGCCAAAATCCCGCTGGAATGGTGGAACCACTCCCGGAAGGACTCCTCCTTCCCCGGCTTCAGCGGCGCGAAATCGATCAGGTTGACGAACGTCCCCGGCTTCCCGGCCAGGGCGGAGTCCCGGCCCGGACTGGACGCCAACGGCGTCTTAATCACAAGAAAAACCAAGGGCTTCGCCGATTCGTTCCGTATGCCCATCGACGCACCCTCCGGGATCCGGAGGAGTTTCCCCGGCCCCATCCGGACGCTCTCTTTCCCCGCGGAGAAGACCCCCTCGCCGCGGACCACCTGGATGGTCACCGGGGCGTCGGCCGTGTGGACGGGGACCTCCTTACCCGGCTCCAGACCAACCTGGCGGATCTTCAAATTCGGCTCCTCCACGAGCGCCGCAACGCCGCGCCCCTCATGACTGAACACCTCTCTGCTTTTCAGATCGATAACATCCACTTTATCACCTCCAAAAGGGGGGACCGCTCCCGATTATTTTCATAAGCCTGCCGAACGCATGGGAAATTGGGGCCCTCTGCCATCCTGCAATCCATTTCCTTTTCCGGAAAATATGAACGCGCCGCCTCCTGTTTTCGCCGGCCCAGACCGATGAAGAAGCGCCGTGTCGCTGCGGCCTTTTCCCGAAGCCGCCAAATAATTACACATCTCTTTGACTTATGTCAAAGCGCTTTTTATCATGATATGATATAAAAGAATCAAAATGGAATTAACCTAAGAGATTGCCAAATAAGGAGGTTGTCATGAAAAGCACCCGAAAAATCATCCGGATCGATGAGGAAAAATGCGACGGCTGCGGGCTCTGCGTCCCCTCCTGCGCGGAGGGCGCCATCCGGATCGTGGACGGCAAGGCGCGGCTTGTGGCGGAGAAGTATTGCGACGGCCTGGGCGCCTGCCTCGGCGAATGCCCGCGGGGCGCGCTTATGGTCGTCGATGCGGAAGCGGATCCGTTCGATGCGGAGGCCGCAAAGGAACTGGTCCGCCCCTCAGAGGAAACAGTCGGCGACAAGTCCCTGCCCTGCGGCTGCCCGTCCACGCTCATACAGACCTTCGCCCCGCAGACCGCCTGCGACAGAGCGAACGTCCCGGTCTCGCAGACCGCCTCCGGCATCTCCGCCCTCACCCACTGGCCGGTCCAGATCCGCCTCGTTCCGCCGACGGCTTCGTTTCTCCGCGGGGCCGATCTGCTCGTCGCCGCGGACTGCACTCCCGTCGCCTATCCGCATTTCCACGACGATCTGCTCCGGGGGAAGACGGTCCTCCTGGGCTGCCCGAAGTTCGACGACGCGGAGGCCTATGTAAACAAATTCGCCGCCATCTTCGAGATGGCGGCGATTAAAAGCGTCACGGTCGTCGTCATGGAGGTTCCCTGCTGTCAGGGACTCCCCGTGATCGTCCGGAAGGGGATGGCCCTGGCGGGAAGGAAGATCCCGCTCGAGGTCGTTGTCATCTCCGCCCGCGGCGAGAAAAAAGGGGGGACAGCTCCCGATTTTCTCCAACGGGCGTAATCACCCGACTGGACGCACGGCGGCCATGCCGTTATACTCGCCGTGTCCGAAGGCGATGTCTTATCCATCGAAAAGGCCGTCGCGGAATAAATATATGAATCCGCAGAAAAATATTTTTGTACCAAAATAGTTGTCACGAACGGAACGCGCCGTCTTCATGTTGTCCCATCCCCGCTGACCCCTGCCGGGCTTTGTTCCCGGATTGTCCGGGCGTGCGCCCCGACTCCCCATCCTCGCGGCTTGTGTATCAAAATGCGCCATAAGCGTCAAGGAAAACCACTCCGGCGTGATCCCGCCGGATGATCAGACTTTCAGTCCCCTCCGCATATAAAGCCGGATGACGGACATACAGCGGACCTTTCCCGATACGACGGTGATTTCGCCTTCCAGATCGAATGATGACCTTTAATCCCCTTTTTGAACTCGCTCGGATGATTTCAGGAAAATCCAGGAGACGGCGAACCCGTACATCACGGAGTATTTGTTCTTGACCAGGGGACTGTCCTCAAAGGCGGCGCCCTGCAGGAAATCGAGACTGATAAAGGCGTTAAGAATTAATGGTTTCAGTATCTTATTGAGACCGACGGTGACTGTCGACCCGCTGTATCCGCCGCCGGCCGCGTATGGGGAACGTGATGATGTCGCAAAGGTCGGATCGACGGTGTAATAGTAACGGTGATAGCCCTGGTCGGCAAACATGGGTCCGGTTGAAAGGCCCAGATTCACCCCGGCGCCGGGGATCATATCGGCTTTTTCAAAACTCAGCCGCGGATGGAATATCCATCCTTCGTGACGGACCGAAGAAAAATCCGTCGAAAAAACGGCCCGGACCGGCAAGGCGAGCTTCAGTTTGTAACGGTCCTGCCGGTTTTCCAGGAGGGTAATATTGAGGGATGGGCCTATTTCAAAGGTCGGATCCAGATCCGTCATCCCCTGGCGGTCCTGATTTTTTGAACTGTCCACGGGTACGCTGCCGTTGAAGCTGATATCCAGCAGAAGACGCTCGGTTTCAAAGATGCGTCCCGAAATGCGCTCCTTTTCGACCCTCACGATATCCCCCCGGTAGACAAAGTAGGGATAGGGAAGCAGATAGCTCCTGTTTTCACTGGAGCCGCGGTAATCGGGCATCTGCAAAAAACCCAATCCCACGCCAAGTTCCCAGAGAGGTTTTTCCTCGCAAAAGGCCCTTCCCGGAGACAAAAAACCCAAGAGAACGAATAGAATCACCAACAGGCGTCGAATATGCATTCCTGCCTCCCCATTCATCCGGACAGATGATCAAGGCCGGGGACGGGGATCTTCGCCTCGCAGGGGACGCCGGCCTGGCAGAGACCGCAGCCGGACGCATCAAAACCGAACCGGGACTGGTTGGATGGCGCCGATACATCGTGGACGTAGGCGGCGCATTTTTCCTTGTCATGCCCTTCCCGGGTGATGGCACCCGCCGGGCACCGTTTGATGCATTTGCCGCAGCTCCCGTTGAAATAGAAGAGGCAGTAAGCGTGATGATCGGTGTAGGGACGCGCCGACGGGGGAACGGCGATCCGGGCCAACACGGAGCCGCAGCGCATCGCCTTTCCCCTGGGCGTGATCAGGCCGTCGCACAGCCCGAATGTGCCCAGACCGGAAGCGTACGCCACATGCCTCTCCGACCAGGAAGAGGCAAAACCGTAACGGGCGGATTTTTCCCATCGCCAGAGGGGTGCGTTCATGGGCGCCACCGCTTCGTGTCCGGCCTCCCGGAGGAACCCCGCCACATGGTCGCGCAGCTTCACGTTGAATTCCTCCCCGTATTTGCGGGACCGCGCCCATCTCTCCGCGGAAACGGCCTTTTCCCGGCCGTTGTCGCGCCGGGTCTGTTCCGTCTGCGGCAGGACCCAACTGATCACGGTCAATTCGTCCGGCTTGACCTGTACATCGGGAAAGGTCGCAGCAAAGATCTCCGGCGGGGTCCAGTAGAACGGACCGATATCGTCTTTGAACCCCTGATACAGCGGGTCGTCGCCGCGGGAGAAGCCGACGAGCGGTTCGTCCCACGCCGGTTCATGGACGCCGCCGGGATAAAGGCTGTTTTCCCCGGACGCCACGTACCGGCCGATGCAATCCCTGATCCACGCCGCCGCGTCGCGCATTTCCCCCGGGTTTTCCTTCATGCTGCGCCTCCTATCCTCGACGTCGCCCGGCGGATGCTTCGTCACCCGGCCCGGAACCCCCATCCCCTCCCGGACCTCCCGCCACACGGGAGGGCAAACGATCAAGCGGCGGTGTCGGGCTTGCCCCCTTCGGGTTCCCCGCGGCCGCTTCCGTAGTAGCGGCTCTACACCCGTTTCTTCCGGTGGACCTTTTTCTTCTTTTCGCCGTCATCGCCGTAGTAGTAATAGTAATACTGGTAGTAATAGTAGCTGTCGCGGCCCATATCGACGCCGTTGAGGATCGCGCCGAGGATGTGGGCATTGGCCGCCTGGAGGAGGCTGATGCCGTTTTTGATGATCTCCCGGTGCGTCTCGCCCGCCCGGATGACCAGAAGGACGCCGTCAACCCAGCGCGAGAGGATCACCGAATCGGTCACGGCCGTGATCGGGGGAGAGTCGATGATGATCCGATCGTACCGCTCGCGGAGGGCCTCGATAATTTTGAACATCGACTGCGAACCCAGCATTTCCGAGGGATTGGGCGGTACCGGACCCGACGGGATGATGTCGATCCCGGGAATCATCGTATGGAGAATGGCCTCATCGATGCCGCAGGTCCCGGCCAGGATGTTCGATAGCCCTCTGTCCCGGGGAACGTTGAACACCCGATGCATCCTGGGCCGTCGCATATCGCAGTCGATCAGCAGAATCTTGTTTCCCGCCTGGGCCATTGCGGCGGCGATGTTGGCCGAGGTGATCGTTTTTCCTTCAGTGGGCGCCGCGCTGGTGATGAGGATAGTCCGGGGGGTGACATCCGCGGCGGAGAAGAGGATGCTGGTACGGAGCCCCCGATAGGATTCGCTCGCGGTCGATTTGGGCGAGTTGATGATGACCAGATCCTCTTCCGGTTTTCGTTCACGTGTTCCCGGATTGCCGGGCTTCCCGCCGGGGCTGTCCGTCGCAGCCATAGCAAGAACAGGCACCGGTCCGAGATAGGGGATCTTCAGCCGCAACTTGATGTCGTCCGGGGTTTTGACCGTGTTGTCCAGGTATTCCAGGAAGAAGGCCAGACCGATTCCGAGAGCGAGTCCGACGATGAGGCCGAGGAGCATATTCTGCGTCTTTTTCGGCGATACGGGAAACCTCGGGATCTCCGCTACATCGACGACGCGGATGTTCCCGGTCCGGATGTTCTCCGTCATCGAGGTCTCTTTGAACCGTTTGATGACGAGGTCGTACATCTCCTTGGTGCTCTCCGCCTCACGCTTCAGAACGCTGTAGTCGATTGCCTTCTCGTTGAGGGTGAAGCTTTCCCCCTTCTGGCGGTTGAGAGAAGCCTTCAGGGACTGCTCGCGCGCCTGGGCAACCTTGAAACCGTTGAAGAGGGAGTTGATTACCCGTTTCACCTCTTCACCCTTGCGCGCCTGGAGGGTCTCCTGTTCGTTCCGGATGGCGACGAGCTGCGGGTGATTCGCGCCATATTTCTTTGACAGCTCGGATTGCTTCTTTTGGAGTTCCACCTCCATCGTTTTGATCTGGCGGACCAGTTCGTTGTTCAGGACCTCGGGGATGGAATCGAGCATCTCCGGCGTCCGCTTCAGTTCGACCGCCTGCATGTAGCGGGTTTCCGCCTCGACGCGCTTCACCTCGGCCTCGATGACCTGGGAGTTCAACGCAGCCAGCTTCTGGGCCGTGACGGTCTCCACATCCTTGGAGAAATCGGTGATGATGTTGTGCTTCTCCTTATAGCGGAGCAGGGCCTGCTCCGCCTGATCGACCTTCTTCCGCTCGTCCTCGATCCGGCTGTTGAGCCAGGCCATCGCGTCCTGGGTCGCCTTGAGCTTTGTTTCGAGGTTTAAGTCGATGTAAGAGCGCGAGAGCGTATTGGCGATCTTTGCCGACAGGGCGGGATCATTCGCCTCGAACCCGATATCAACGAGGCGGCTGTTCCGGATCGGGGCGACCTTCACCCGGCGGATGAAGGCCGTCACGAGGGTTGATTCATCCTCGCTTTCGGCTTGTGGATCCGTTGGCTTCTGCGGTTTTTCGGTCTTCAGAAGGGACTCAACGAAGGTGACGCCGTCCGCTATGGATTGTCTAATGTTATCCAGAAACGTATCCTTGAGTTTTGGCACGAACTCTTCGTTTTCATTCAGCTTAAGGCGCCGGATGACCTCACGGGCGACGCTCCGGCTCTCGATGATCTTGTACTGGGTCTGGTAGTAGTCCAGCCCCGACGAATCCACCGACATCACCTCCTGAATGGAGACGACCTTGGGATCGTCTTTTTCGATGATGACGCGGGCCGTCGCTCGGTAGACGGGCGTTGCCGTAAACGTGAAAATGGTGACACTGACAAAGATGACGGCAAATACCGTTAAAATCGTCCAGCGATGCTTCAGGATCACCCGCAGGTAATCCTGAATGTTGATCTGTTTGTCCATGATTTCCATTAGAAGAAACTCTCCGGTACAACGATCAGGTCATTGGGTTTGATGGGAACGGCCTGGATCATCTTACCCGCCTTGGTGATTGCATCGACGTTCACGTCGTAGATCCTCTCGACGCCGTTTTCGATCCGGACGATCCGCGTCTTGTTGCGGGAGGCGATGCGCGTGAAGCCGCCGGCCATACTGATCGCCTCGACGATCGAGATCTCCTTCTTGGTAAAGGTGTACGAGCCGGGGTTCTTGACCTCGCCGATGATGTAGAAGAACTCCGCCCTGGGGATGTAAATGACGTCCTGATCGGCAAGATAGATGTTCGAGATCTGATCCTTTCCCTTGAGGAGGGCCTGCAGGTCGAAGTTGATAACGATCTTGCGGGCGTCGGGTTGGCCGGGATTCAGGGTGCGGATCACCATCGCCTCCTGCGTTTCGCCGCCCTGTGAGCGGCCCATGTAATCGCTCTCGCCGGCGAGGCCGCTGGCCTTGGAGATCCCGTCGAGGACCTTCTCCCGCGCCTGGAGGGGGTAGTTCCCCGGACTCTTGACCGCGCCCAGGACGGAGAACTTCCGGCTCTCATACTTGGTGACCATGACGGAGACATGGGCGTCGAGGAGGTACTCCCCCGCGGCCAGCTTCCGGGCGATCAGCTTTTCCACTTCGGAGGTGTTCAGGTCGGCCACATGGATCCGGCCGATCAGCGGGAAGGAGATGAAACCGTCGGCCGAGACGCGGATGGATTCGATCGTCAGGTCCTTTTCCTCGTAAACGGTGATGGAGAGAACGTCGTAACCGCCGATCTTGTAGTCCTCGCCGATCGTCTTGCTCTCCGGATATTTGGCCAGGTACTCCGTGACGGTGAACGTGGGGGTTTTGTCCAGGAGTTTCTCCACTGCGACGCCTCCCGCATCCTTGCCGGCATCCTTCTGGGTGATGCTCCTTTTGAGCTCCTCGATCTTGGCCACATCGTCGCGCTTCAGGCCCGCGTAGAGATCCTTCTCGACCTCCGTGACCTTCACCACCCGGCCGTCGACGCCGCCGCAACCGATGAGAAACAAAAAACACGCGGCCACGAGCAGCGGGCAAACCCCGGCCCATCTTAAACGGATTTTAAGGTTGATCTTCATAACGCGGCGGGCTTCGCAGCCATCCTCCCTGCCGGTTTTCTATTATGTCTTTGGGAAAAGTGCAAGTGAAAACCTGCGTTCTCCGCCCCTCCCGTCGCGGTACGGGCGTTACGGGCGCTGGCGGTCGCCATCTCCCTGCTTCCGCCGCAGACGGGTGTGGGGGAGGGGCTGTAAAAAAGGGGTGGGTTTCATGAACCCACCCCTGCAGTTTACCCTGCGTTCGTTTCGATGCCCGGTCTAAGACGGTTCGCTGGGGTGTATCGGCGGCGGCGGCGGCGGCGATATCGTGGTTGGGACCGTTGATTGCGTCGTGGTCGGCACCGTAGTCGGCGTCGTCGTCGGCGTCGTCGTTGGCGTCGTCGTCGGCGTCGTCGTTGGCGCAATGGTCGTCGTCACCACCGTGGTTGGGACCGTCGACTGCGTCGTCGTAGTCGATGAGGTCGACGTGGTAGGCGTGGAGGTGAACACCGTTGTCGGCGTTGTTGTCGGCACCACTGTCGTTTGTACCGTCGTGCCCGCGACCGTCGTCGGCGTCGTTGTCTCCACCGTGGTGGTCAGGTTCGGATTCTGCTGCCGGACATTGGCAACACCCTGATCGCCGAGAGCGACAAAACTCTGGCCGATCTGCTTGATGACCGGGTCGGGGTTCTTCGCAAGTTCCGCGCCCACGAGTCTGGCCAGTTCATACGCATTGAGCGTGGCCAGCGCCTGATCGTTGCCGGCTCCGGTTTGTCTGGCCTTTTCGATTTGCGCGACGGTGTTGGCCAGTTTCCGATATACGGCGTTCTGGCTGGCGGACGAGGAACCGGGGTTGCTGAAAGATCCCTGCTGCCAGGCGGTGCCGTAGGTGTTGATTGCTCCGGTGATCAGGTTCAACAGGGAGGTGATATTGTCGAAACCGAATTCGGCCGAGGAGCCCCTCAACCCGCAAACAGCCGTCGGCGTTTGCAGGAAATTCTCCCGTTGGGAGGACCCGCTCTTGAAGTGGAGCTTCCCTACGAACGCGGTCATCCGGCGAACCAGCTTCTTGGTCTTGAATACCCAGAAGCCGGATTCTTCTTCCCGCTCCTGGATCATGGTTGTGGAAAACGGGTTGATCGTCATTACGGCGCCGTCGGTAAAGGCAAGCTGAATCTCTCCGTCTTTGGTCTGGACTCGGTCGCCATCGAGAACCGCCTGCCCCACCTGGCTGACTTTAACGGCAGTCGTGCCGCTCTGGATGTAGGCCTCTCCCTTAAAACCGGCCACTTTGGCCACCGGACCCGCAGCCGCTGCGGTAAAAACCGGGGCAATCAGCAGGACCAAAGCGATAAACGATATGATGGGTAAGGAGCTTTTCATTTTCATGGCGAATATTTCAACCTCCTTAATAGGGCGGACCCCTTCTCTAAAGGAAAAGGGGGGCCGTTGTACGATGGATCGATGAATCAATAAACGACCTTCACGGAGGCCATGAACTGGTTATCGACGAACTCGTTAGCCCCGATGTTGGAATCCTTACGGTTGTAGTTATAACCGACACCCACGCCCAGCCATTCCCGGATATTGTATTCCAGGCCGATGTTGCCCATGTAGTTGTTGTCCGACCGCTCGTTGCCGACCGGCAGGTTATACTCATTCTTGCTGAAGTTGATCCCCGCGTAGAGGGAAAATTTCGCCAACAGCTTCTGCTGCAGGGTAAAACCGATCCCCGTGTCGATAAACTGTTCGTTCGTGTCGGATGCCGTGTTGCGAACAGCACGGCCGATGGTCATGGCGAGGGTGGTCGTTTCTGTGGCCTTGAAGTTGATGGAGGTCGCGGCAACCCAGGAGTTCTTGCTTTCACGACGAATCCCCGTGTCGGTCAGTTCGTGATCGTAGGTCAGCCACTGATAACCGACGTTGAGTTCACCGCTCAGCTTTGCATCCTGGTCCCAGGTCAAACCGGTGCTGACTTTGTTCCACTTGAGATCCGAATTGTTCTCATCCGTCGTCTGCCCCAGTCCCAACGTATTGTATTTTCTCTGCCCGTAATGGTAACGGAGGAATCCCCAGGTCTTGGGGAGGAAGCGGGTTTCCATGCCGATGCCATATTCATTGTCCGTGTAATCCTGAGTGTAGTCCTGGATATCCTGATATTGTTGCTTGAAGTTGTTGTAGTAGAGGATCGACCGGAAGTTGCTCGTGATCGCATAGCCCAGTTTTGTCTTCACATCGTTGGTCCATCTTTTCGTGATGCGGCCGATATTGTACTGGTCCGCTCCGCCGAAGGGGTCTTCCGCACGGGTGTAAAGTTCGTTGATTCCGAAGATGAGGCCGCCCGGCGCCAGATAGTTGACCTCGAAGTTTCCCTGCTGGTTTTTCCAGTTGTTGCCGTCGTTCGTGCTGTAGTAGGCGAAATCTCCCTGATAGCCGAGATTGACATACCCTCTCTCCGGCATCTGGTAGTTCAGAAGCAGGCTGGGCTTGGCATGAGTGATCCAGTCGGACACCTTTTTCTCGGCATCGCCCGCGCTATCCTTGCCGTTCCCCATGTAGATGTTGTCGTCGTGGATGCTTTGCAGCGCGAAACCCGGAACGATGGACAGATTGCCGAATTTGATGTTGCCCCCCTGCTGGGCCTGAATCTGTGATGGCGCAACCGCCAGCAGAACCGCCGCGACGCAAGAGAAAAAAGTTGACCCTTTCATCATCCAGTCCTTTCGTTCGTGAAAATTATTCAATGAATCAGATTCAGCGGTGAATTCCTCTTTTTACCGCCCGCTATCGGCCGGGCGGATTATACCCCTTTCTTTCTCAGAACACGACAGCGACATACCAGTTTCTCCGGCGACGATGCACCAAAAAGTTTATTTAATGATTGCATTTACAATCATTTACGTTTAGGCTATTATTCACCGCGTATAAAGTCAAGAAGTTTTTTAGTAAGTTTTTAGTAAATATGTTGTACCGCTGCTTTTCCAATAAACCAAAAATATAGGCTGAACGGAACCGGAACTCATGCAGATTCCCTATGAAAACAGAGAAAATATGACTGTCGTCATCCCGGCTCTGAACGAGGCGCTGACGATCGGGGAAATCATCGAACAGGTGCGGCCCTTCACGGGCGATATCCTGGTCGTGGATGGCCATTCCCCGGACGGGACGGCGGAAATCGCCCGCTCGCTGGGCGCCCGCGTCGTTTTTGACCACGGGAAAGGGAAAGGCGAGGCCATCCGCTCGGTGATCCCCCGCCTTGATCGGGAGATCACGGTCTTCATCGACGCGGACGGCTCTCACGATCCCGCCGATATCCCTGCCCTTATCCGGCCTATTCTTGCCGGAGAGGCCGATCACGTCTCCGGGTCCCGTCTCATCGGGGGGTCCAGCGAGCTCCACGGCGGCTTCGACGAGTGCTTCCGCCTCATGGGGAGTTCGCTGATCACGGCGTGCATCAATCACCGTTTCCATGTCCGGCTTTCGGAGAGCCAGAACGGCTTCCGGGCGATCCGGACGGCGGTGCTCCGGGACCTGGGGCTTCAGGAGAACATCACCACAATCGAGCAGGAGATGATCATCAAGACCCTGAAGAAAGGCTACCGGATGGCCGAGGTTCCCTCCCACGAGCATAAGCGGAAGGCCGGATATTCCAAGATCAGCGTCCGGAAGGTGGCCTTCCGCTATGTCTGGACGATGATCCGGTACCTGTATTTCTGAAATGTCTGATATTCTTCTCTTCAATCCCCCCGCGCCGGATGGCCGGGGCTATACCCGCGAGGGGCGCTGCACGCAGGAAGCGGGCGTCTGGGGGACGCAGTGGCCCCCCCTTTCGCTCGCTACAGCCGCGGCTTTGCTCCGGCGGGATGGCCACCGGGTAACGCTTCGGGATTACCCCGCGGCAGGCGCGGTCGGCAGGGCGCTTACGGAAGATATCCGGAGATTGCAGCCCGACTTAGCGATATGGAGCGCCGGCACGCCGACGCTGCAACACGACCTCGGCACGGCGCGCCTCATCCGTGAACATGCGCCGAAAACCGTGACCGCCGTCATCGGCACCCATGTGACGGTCCTGCCGGAAGAGGCGCTCGGCGAAGCGGCGCTGGACGTCGTCATCCGCGGGGAGCCCGAGGGGATCATCCGCGATCTCTGCCGGGGCGGCATCCGTGATGGGGACACCGGGTCGCACGCTGAACCTCGTACCACGGGAAGCGGCGGCTATGGCCGCAATGGATGTATGTTTACGAATATAAAAGGGATTTCGTGGAGGGACGCAGAGGGCGGCGCGATCCGTCACAATCCGGACGCCCCGCCGCTCGAACCGGAGGCGATCCCACCCCCTGACTGGGACGGCCTCGATCTGGACGCCTACCGGCTCCCCCTCAAGGGGCGGCGGTTTCTCATGGTGGCGCCGGTCCGGGGCTGCCCCTGGCGGTGCTCCTTCTGCACGGCGCCGCTCTATTACGGCCACCGTCTGCGCCGGAGACCCGTGGCGTCTGTCGTCGATGAAATGGCGGACAACGTCGCGCGCTTCGGCATCCACGAATTCTTCGTCTGGGCGGACACCTTCACCGCCGACCCGAGTTACGTCCGAGAGTTCTGCGGGGCGATCCTTGAGAGCGGCCTCCGGATCTCCTGGACCTGCAACAGCCGGGTGGACACGATCGACAAGGAGACGCTCCGGATGATGAAGGAGGCGGGGCTCTGGATGATCAGCTACGGCCTGGAATCGGGAAACGACGCGATCCTGGCCGCCTCGGGGAAAGGGATCACCGCGGCACAATCCCGCGCGGCCGTGGAGATGGCGCACCGGATGGGGATCCGGGCGGCCGGCCACTTTATCTTCGGCCTCCCCGGCGAGACCCGGGCAACGATGGCCGAGACGCTCGCCTTTGCCCTTTCACTGCCGCTCGACATCGCCCAGTTCTATGCGGCCGCCCCCTTTCCCGGGACTTCCCTTTACGACGAGGCCCTCCGAGAGGGCTGGCTGAAAAATAGGGGGACAGCTCCCCTCTTTCCAGAGAGGCTATCCCCCCATTCCCATTCCGAGGCACCGCAAAACGGATGGCTCAAGACGGAGGAAAGGACGAAAGAGAGAGGGGCGGTTTCGCAGAACCGTGCGGCAATGGAGCTGCCCGGTCTGCCTTCCGCGCGGGTGGACGCCTTCCGGAGCTACGCTTACCGTCGTTTCTACCTGCGGCCGCAGGCGGCGGCACGCGTACTCTCGATGGCGGAGATATCCGCTGTGGCCGGCATCATGCCGGCCCTCCGCCGCTTCCTGAAGTGGATAAAATAGGGGGAGGTTGGTGATGAAAGACAGACTGGTGCTCGGAATCTGGGATGGACACGACGCGGGCGCGGCGCTCATCGAGGGCGACGGGATCCTCTGCGCCGTCAACGAGGAGCGTCTCACCCGGCGGAAATTAGAGGTCGGCTTTCCCCGCCTCTCCATTGAGGCCTGCCTCAAGTCCGCCGGCTGCGCCCCGGCGGACATCCGGACCGTCGCCGCCTCGACGACCGACCCCGCGAAGACCCTGACGAGGCTTTTCCCCCGCCTCAAGGAGGAGTACTACCTCATCCGCCGCCGGAAGATGGCCCCGCGCCGGGCCGACCCTTTCAAGAAGGCCTTCAAGTACCGCTTCACGGAACTCCCGCCGAATGCGATCTCCACGGCCCTCAGCCGCCGCTGGCTGAAGCGGCGCCTCGCAGAAATGGGGTTCGCCGGCTTTCATCTCGACCTTGTCGACCATCACGCCGCCCACGCCTCGGCGGCCGCCGGGTGCAGCGGCTTTCCGGAGGCGCTCGTCCTCACCCTGGACGGTGTCGGCGACGGCCTCTCCGGTTCCCTCCGGACATGGAAAGACGGCGCACTTACGCTCCTCAAGGCCCTGCCCGCCCGGACCTCCCTCGGGATCTTCTTCGAGCACGTAACGAACCTGATGAACATGCGCGAACTGGAGGACGAGGGGAAGGTGATGGCGCTGGCCAACTTCGCCTATCCGATCCCCGACGCCGAAAACCCGATGCTGGAGATCATCGGGGTCAAGGGGCTCGATATCGTCTCGCCTTACCGCTCCACGGAGATGTTCCGGGAACTCAAGGGCATCCTCTGGCGCTACCCGTCCGAGCAGTTCGCCTGCATGGCCCAGCGGGTCCTCGAGAAGTGCGCCGTCGCCCTGGCGGAAGAGGCGCTCAAGCGGACGGGCCTCCGGCGTATGGCCGTCGCGGGAGGCGTCTTTTCCAACATCAAGATGAACATGAGGCTCGTGGAGCTTCCCGGCCTGGAGCGTCTCTTCGTCTTTCCCCACATGGGGGACGGGGGGCTCGCCATCGGGGCGGCGCTCGCAGCGAACCGGACGCTTCACGGCGAATCGGCGTGCCGGCTTCCCGACCTCTACCTCGGTCCGGCATACACGACCGAAAAGATCCACGAGTCTGTTGAGTCGGATATTGCTTCCCCCTCCTCCGAAACCGGAGAATTTCGTATCCACCGTCCGGATGATCCCGCTGCGGAAGCTGCGCGCCTGATCCTCGCCGGCGAGATCATCCTCTGGTTCCATGGGCGGATGGAGATCGGCCCGCGGGCGCTCGGCCACCGGAGCATCCTCGCCCGTCCCGACCGCCGCGCGATCAAGGACCGCCTCAACCTGCTTTTGAAAAAAAGGGTCTGGTACCAGCCCTTCTGCCCGAGCATGCTGATGGAGGACGCCCCCGCGCTCCTGGAGACGGAGGGGCAGGAGATCCGGGACAATCGCTTCATGACAATGGGCTTCAGGGTCCGGCCGGAGCGTCTTCCGCTCATGGAGGGGGTGATCAACGTGGACGGCACCTGTCGGCCCCATTTCGTAGGCGACGAGGAGCCCCGCTACCGCGACCTTCTTCTCCACGTGAAAAAGGCCCTGGGGTACGGCGTCGTCCTGAACACCAGTTTCAACTTGCACGGGGAACCGATGATCTGCGCACCCGGCGAGGCTCTGGAGATGCTCAGGCGGACCGGGATCCGCTATCTTTTCTTGGAGGATAGTCTCATTGAAAACACGCATACGGCAATTCGCTGAGAATCGTCTTTTCATCCCCGCGACGGTGATCCTCTATCTGATCATGGCGGGCTTTCTCTTTTATGTTGTGGGCGCCCGGACGAAGCCGGAGATCGAGTTGATGCTCACGAAGCTGATCCCGAAGGTCCTCTGGGCCAATTTCCTGCTCATCTCCGTCGGCGTCGTCCTCTGCTTGCGGGACATCGCCGGGACCTTCCGGAGGCTGTTCACCGTCCGGCTGCGCCCTCTCCCCGTCGTCCCCGTCGAAACGGCGGGAACGGAGGTGGCGGGTGACCGCGCCCTACGCGAAGCGGCCGACCCTGGCGGCGCGGCGCCGCAGACCGAAACGGCCTCCCGGGGATTCCTCTCCCGCGTCAGGTGTCTGAACCGTCCGGGAGTCTGGCTCTTCGTCATTTTTGCGGGAGGCCTCCTCCTCGTCTCGCAGGTTGCTCCGCAGGTCCACCGAATCTACTTCGACGAGGACATCTACGCCAACATGGGCCAGAACATCGCCTTGACCGGTCAGACCGGCATGGCGAATTACGGCAGCTTCGAGTATGGGGAGTACTTCGCCAACTGGCTCGGCTACAACAAAGACCCCAGCGGCTGGCCCTTCCTGATCAGCCTCGCCTTCCAGCTCTTCGGAACCGACGAAACCCTGGCCTTCTACCTGAACAATCTCCTCTTCGCGGGCGGCATCCTCGTCGTCTTCTTCATCACGAGGCTGATTGCCGGCGGCTGGTTCGCCGGGCTGCTTGCAGCCCTGATCTATGCACTCATCCCGCATAGCCTGATCTGGTCGAACACCCTTGCCGCGGAGGGGCCGGCTGCTTTCTTCGGAGGTCTCGCCGTCCTGTGCACGCTGGTCTGGCTCCGGACCCGGGAAGCGAGGCACCTTTTTCTGGTCGCAACCGTTCTGCCCTTTGCCTGCGCCATGCGGCCGGAATCGGCGCTGATCGCGCTGTGGGCGCTGGCGGCCGTGGCGATGAATCTCTTTTCCGCCGCTGCCCCTCACCCCGGCCCTCTCCCGCAAGAGGAGAGGGGGGCAGGGAGGGCTCTCCGCCCGCACCCCTTTGCAACGAGGGTCTTCTGGGCGACGGGGCTCATCGCCTTCGCACTGATCCTTCCGCTCATCTGGCATTTTTATGCGGTGAGCGGCCAGTCCTGGGGCGCGTCGGGGGCGAAGTTCTCGACCGCTTTCTTCCCGAAGAACTTGGCGGTGAACAGCTTCTACTACCTGAACAACAAGGCATTTCCCGTCCTGTTCACCCTGCTCGCCGTGGTGGGTCTCGCGGCCTGGAGGGGCCGGCCGGGGCAGGATGGAAAAATAACGGGCCGTCTGCCCGCCTGGCTGATCCTGCTGTGGTTTGTCCTTTTCTGGGGGATCTTCCTCTTTTTCTACGCGGGAAGCTATCAGTACGGCGCCGACGTCCGCTTCGCGCTAGTCAGCTTCATGCCGCTCGCGGCGCTTGCGGGGATCGGCGGGGAATTCCTTCGAAAAACAGGGGGACAGCTACCCTGTTTCCCTTTTGGTATCCGGCAAGAGGAGAGGTCGGGGAAAGATGGGGGCGCAGCCGCTTCTCTTCCATATGAAATTGCGGGAGCGGCGGCCGGCGGATGGCCAGGTATGCAGATGACGCATCGATGGCCCGTCGCGACGCTCCTGATTCTCGTCCTGGTCCTTTCCTGGCTGAAGTTTATGCCGCTGATCCGCCTGGTGGGGCAGGAGGCTTGGGGCGCCCGTTACGACCACGCGCACGCCCGCGAGTTCATCAAAAAGATCCCGATCCGCGCCATCGTCCTGACCCATGTCCCGACGATGTTCCTCCTCTGGGGACAGAATGCCGTCCAAGCCCACGCCGGCGTCAACAATCCCGACCTCGTTCGGGAGCTGATGACTCGGTACAACGGGCATGTCTATTTCCACCAGAGCTACTGGTGCAACACGCTCAATGACGCGAACCGGACCATCTGCGAGGAAATCAGGAAGCTCTACCATCTCGATCCGGTGGCGGTCGCCAGTGAGCAGACTTACGAGTATGGCCTCTACCGCCTGACCTTCAAATAAACCATCCCCGCCGCAAGCAGCGGGGTATTAAAAGCTCATAATATGAGACCTTTGAAAAATACCCCCACTTTGTCATTCCCGCGTAGGCGGGAACTCGGGGACAGATTTGAAATCTGTCCCCGAAAAAGGACTGGATTCCCGCGCCTGTCCCGGACCTTGATCCGGAATTCGCAGGAATGACGATTTGCCGAATTTCAGGAGTAATTCAAAGCTCTCGTTTTGTGATTCTAATCGATGGCACAAACATGTCAAGGGGAAAAGGGATGGGAAATAAATCGGAAGCGGTGGTTCTCTATTGTCGTCAACAGGAACAAGAAGTTCCGTATTATCTTTCTTAATATGTTACGATATGTTATATATCATTTCTGTTCGTAGTCTGCGCGTCAGGCAGACATTTCCGCCAAAACAGGAACAGTATGTTCCTATGACGACGGGGCGCGTTCGTACAACATGTTGAAATAACTGCATGTTGCGCCAACGGCACGGATCTTCCAATACATGTCGTCATCATTTGTCCGGCGGGCGGATTCAGGGCGGCTTGGCTGCGGGGAACCGGAGACGGATGAACAGCAAGGACGAAGCGGCATGGCTCTTCCCAGGAAAAAAACAGTCACTCTGACGGGGATCGTTATCCCGGCGGACTGGAACGACCGCCAGGAGGTGGTCGCCGCGGCCCTCGCCACGGCAGACGAAAAGGAGTACCGGATCGCCGGAAATAAAAAGGGAAAAGAGCTGCTGGATGCGCTTCAACGCCAGGTCGAGGCGAGCGGCGCGCTGGAGCGGGATGAAAAAGGCAGGAACGTTATCACGATCAGACACTATATCGTCAAGTAAACAGAAGGTTTACGGCAATGAAGCCCCGTCAAAATTATTTATTGACAGGCCATTTCAAAAAGAGTAAAGCCTCAGCGAAAATGAACTGGGCTGATCGCATCGTGACATTTGCATACAGAATACAGAGATCCCGACAGCAATGACGATTCCCAACAAAAAGAGAGGTTTCGTCCTCTCTTTTTGAGCATTCAGAAGACAGGAGGCATAAACAGATGGAAAGTGAAGCACTTTTTGCTGAGGAGGCAGAACCTCCAGGTAGTAGGACCGGCAACGGTCTGCAACCCTACGATGGACATGTCGGCACGTCCATGAACATCCTCTACACCCCCGCCGCGGTTCCGGCCAGGCCGGCGCCAATGCTGCCCGCTTTCAGCGACAGCCGGGCGAGGGCCTTCCGGAAGCGTTTTTTCCCGAACACCACCCTCAAGGAATGGAACGACTGGCACTGGCAGCTTCGCAACCGCATCCGCGATGCGGAGACGCTGGGAAGGATGATCCGCCTGTCGGAGGATGAGCTCCACGCCATGATCGGCGCGGCGGGCTCCCTCCCGCTCGCGATCACCCCCTACTACATGAGCCTGATCGATCCGTGGAACCCGCGTCAGGCCCTGCGCCGGACGGTCGTGCCCACCGTGCATGAGCACTTCCGCAGCAGCGGCGAGGCGGACGACCCGCTCCACGAGGATGAGGACAGCCCGGTTCCCGGGATCGTCCACCGTTATCCGGACCGCGTTTTGTTTCTGGTGACGGGGATCTGCTCGACCTACTGCCGGTACTGCACCCGGTCACGGATGGTCGGGCACCACGGCAATCAATGCCTCAACACCGAACAGTGGGAAAAGGGCATCGCGTACATCGCAGCGCACCCGGAGGTGCGGGATGTCCTCCTCTCCGGCGGCGATCCGCTGACCATGGCCGACGAACAATTGGAGTGGCTGCTCGCGCATCTGCGGCGGATCCCCCACGTGGAACTGGTCCGGATCGGCACGAAGGCGCCGGTCGTCCTCCCGCAGCGGATAACACCCGCCCTGGTCCGGATGCTCCGGCGCTATCATCCCCTCTGGATCAGCATCCACACGGCCCATCCGGACGAGTTGACCCCGGATGTCGCCCGGGCGTGCACACGCCTCGCCGACGCGGGGATCCCGCTCGGGAGCCAGACGGTCCTGCTTTCCGGAATCAACGACAACGTAGAGACGATGATGCGCCTTGTCCACGGCCTGTTGAAGATCCGGGTCAAGCCCTACTACCTCTACCAGTGCGACCCGATCCCCGGCTCTTCCCACTTCCGGACCCCGGTCTCGAAAGGGCTGGAGGTGATCCGGGGCCTGCGGGGATTCACCACCGGCTATGCGGTGCCGACCTACGTCATCGACGCCCCCGGCGGCGGCGGGAAGATCCCGCTCCTTCCGGAATACGTCGAGGGACGCGAGGAGGGCGACCTGCTCCTGCGCAACTACGAGGGGAAGGTCTTCCGTTATCCGGACTGCCCATCGGCGGAAGGCGTCATCCACTGAAATCCCGCGCCCCCGTTCCCCTTGCCGTAAATAGGGACAGCGCCCTATTAAAGTGCGAAGCCGTCAATTCTGGATCCCCGCGTGTGCGGAAATATAAATAGGGCGCTGTCCCTATTTATATTCTTTAAGGAAGAAACGTGAAGATCGGCATCACATACGACCTGCGGGATGATTACCTCGCCGAAGGCTACACGGAGGAAGAGACGGCGGAGTTCGACCACCCGCGGACGATCGCTGCGATCGAGGAGGCCCTGCAATCGCTCGGTTACGAGACGGACCGGATCGGCCATATCCGGACGCTGGCCCGGCGCCTCGTCGCGGGCAACCGGTGGGACCTCGTCTTCAATATCGCCGAAGGGCTCCGGGGTTTCGGCCGCGAGGCGCAGATCCCGGCCCTCCTGGACGCCTGGGAGATCCCCTACACCTTTTCCGATACGCTGGTGCTTTCGCTCACCCTGCACAAGGGAATGACGAAGCGGGTGATCCGCGACCTCGGAATCCCAACGCCGGATTTTGCCGTTGTCGAGACGCCGGAGGAGGTTCGGGCCGTGGCGCTTCCCTTTCCGCTCTTTGCCAAACCGGTCGCGGAGGGAACGGGGAAGGGGGTCACCGCGGCCTCGAAAATCGCGGACCGGACGGAACTCATGCGCGTCTGCCGGGAATTGTTGGCAACTTTTTGTCAGCCCGTCCTCGTCGAGACCTTTCTCCCCGGGCGGGAGTTCACTGTCGGGATCATCGGGAGCGGCGCGGAGGCGTCCGTTCCCGGGGTGATGGAGGTTCATCTCACTGAAAAGGCGGAGAAAGAGGTCTATTCCTACGCGAACAAGGAAGACTGGCACGGACGGATCGAGTATCGTCTTGCCGCGGACGCAATGGCCCTGGCGGCGGAGAAAACGGCGCTGGAGGCCTGGCGCGGTCTCGGTTGCCGCGACGGGGGGAGAATCGACCTGCGCGCCGACGCAAACGGGGTGCCGAATTTCATCGAGGTGAACCCCTTGGCGGGGATCCGGCCCGAACACTCGGATCTGCCGATCCTCTGTGAGCTCGCCGGGATGCCCTACCGGGAGCTGATCGCCGGGATCATGCGCTCCGCCGTGAAACGCATCGGGAACGGTTCATGAGAATTGCCGTCATCCACGGAGAGGTGGCCGCAGGGGCCGGCCGGGACGAACAGGATGTCCTCACGCAGGTCGATTTCGTATCCCGGGGCCTCGCCACCCTGTGCCATGAGCCCGTCGCCGTTCCCGTTTCCCTGAACCTCGCGGCGGCCGCGCAGACGCTCGCGGATCTGCGGCCCGCGATGGTCTTCAATCTCGTGGAGACGCTCGCCGGAAAGGGGAGTCTGATCCATCTCGTTCCCGCCCTCCTCGACGTCCTGAAGATCCCCTACACCGGCGCGGGGACGGAGGCGATGCTCCTCACGTCGAACAAGCTCCTCGCAAAGCGTTGGCTTGCCGCCGCCGGTCTCCCGACGCCGGCGTGGTTCACGACCGCGGAAATGCATGAGGAATTACGCGTGGAAGGGGCGTGGCTCGTCAAATCGGCATGGGAGCACGCCTCCATCGGCTTCGACGAGGATTCGGTCCTCTTCGGGGCGGACCGGAAGCGGCTCCTCGCGGAGATGGACACCCGCCGGAACTCACTGGGTGGGGCCTGTCTGGCCGAAACCTACATCGACGGCCGGGAATTGAACCTCTCGCTCCTCAAGGGTGAGGGCGGACCGGAGGTCCTCCCCCCGGCAGAAATTCGCTTCGACGCCTACCCGCCGGGGAAGGTCCGCGTCGTCGGCTACCGCTCGAAATGGGAGGAGGGGACGTTCGAATTCGCGAACACCCCCCGGACCTTCGATTTTCCGGCGCAGGACGCCCCTCTCATCGCGAAACTGAAAGATCTTGCCCTCCGGTGCTGGAATCTCTTCGACCTGCGGGGATACGCCCGGGTCGATTTCCGAGTCGATCGAGAGGGACAGCCCTGGATCCTCGAGGTGAACGCGAACCCCTGCCTCTCGCCGGACGCGGGGTTCTCCGCGGCGACCCTTCGGGCGGGCCTGACGTTCCCGGACGTCCTTTGCCGCATCATAAACCGGGGGGGACATCTCCCGATTACCTCTATGCGGGATTCTGTCTCATCGGCGCGGCCTATTTCATGTTTCGGGAAGGCGCACCCCATGCCTGAAAACCATCGGAAGCTGTCCCTCTTTTTCCGCGAGGAGATTCGGCCGGAGGACCGGGAGACGATCGGCCGGCTCGTCCGTGCGACGGGGTTCTTCTCGGAGGAGGAAATTGGCATCGCCGTGGAGCTTGTCGAGGAGCGGCTGGCCAAGGGCGATGCGAGCGGCTACTTCTTCCTCCTTGCCGAAGAGAGGGATCGCCTGCTCGGCTACGCCTGCTTCGGCCCGATCCCCGGCAGCGTTCACAGCTTCGACCTCTACTGGATCGCCGTCGATCCCGGAGAGCAGGGACGGGGGGTCGGCCGGACGCTCATGGCCGCCTCGGAGCGGATCATGGCCGGGCGCGGGGCGCGTCGGCTTTACGCGGACACCTCTTCCCGCCCCCAGTACGAGCCGACCCGCGCCTTTTACTTCGCCTGCGGCTACCTTGAGGAGGCCTTCCTGACCGACTTCTACGCCCCCGGAGACGGCAAGGTCATTTTCGTAAAGACCCTTCCTGCGTGCGCGCCCTGAGGATCCGCATGAATATTCTTGCTTCCTCCCATACCAAATGGTAATGGATACCATTACCTTTGCTCATAAAATCATGAGGGAGGAGAGATCGGCGCCATGAGATTCATTCCGAAGGAAGAAAAATTCTTCGACTTTTTTGAGGAGCTCGCCGGCCGGATCGAGGCAGGGGGAAAACTCTTTTTGGAGATGGTGGAAAACGGCGCCTACAGCGAGGCGCAGGCTGTCCGCCTCAAAGAAATCGAGCACGAGGCAGACATCATCACCCACCAGACCTACGAGAAGATGCACACCACCTTCCTCACGCCGCTCGACCGCGAAGATATCTGCAACCTCGTCAACAAGATGGACAGCATCCTCGACATGACGGAGGCCGCCGCCGCCCGGATCATCCTCTACCGGGTGAAGGAGCCGTCGCCGATGATCGTCGATCAGGCCCGGGTTCTCAACAAGACGATCGTCAAGCTGAAGACAATCATCCACGGCCTTCGGGATATGAAGCACGCCTCGATGATCCTCCAGACCTGCGTCGAGATCCACACCCTGGAAAACGCCGGGGATGTGATCCTGCGCACGACGATGGCCCATCTCTTCGAGAACGAGCCGGACGTCCGCGAGCTGATCAAGTGGAAGGAGATCCACGAGAGGATCGAAGAGGCGATCGATGTCTGCGAGGACGTCTCCAACATTGTGGAGGGAATCGTCCTGAAAAATGGCTGATACGCTTCTCCTCATCTTCCTCGTTCTGACGGCGCTGGCGTTTGACTTCATCAACGGTTTCCACGACTCGGCGAACGCCATCTCGACCGTCGTCTCGACGAGGGTCCTCTCTCCCCGCCAAGCGGTTCTCTGGGCGGCCTTCTTCAACTTCATCGCCTTCTTCCTCGTCGGCGTTCCCGTCGCGAAGACGATCGGCACCGGGATCATCCGTCCCGATATCATCAGCGATGCGGTGATCTTCGCGGCGCTCGGCGGGGCGATCGCCTGGAACCTGATCACCTGGTACTTCGGCCTGCCGAGCAGCTCCTCCCATGCCCTGATCGGCGGCCTGATGGGCGTTGGGTTCGTGAAGGGGGGGACGAAGGTCCTCGTCCTCTCCGGGATCACGAAGACGGCGATCTTCATCGTCCTCTCCCCCGCAATCGGCATGGCGCTGGGGCTCGTCTTCATGGTCGCCGTCCTGAACCTTTGCCGGAACTCCACGGTCTATCGGGCGGATCGGATCTTCCGGAGACTCCAACTGCTCTCCGCCGCGGTTTTCAGCATGGGACACGGGATGAACGACGCGCAGAAGACGATGGGAATCATCGCGATGGTCCTTTTCGGCCGGGGGATGCTGGGGCCGGTTTTCCACATCCCCCTTTGGGTGGAAATCGTATGCTACACGGTGATTGCGCTGGGAACGATGGCGGGCGGTTGGCGGATCGTCAAGACGATGGGAACCAAAATCACGAAACTCCGGCCGATGGGGGGATTCTGCGCGGAGGCGGCCGCCGCCGGGGCAATCATCGGGGCGTCGCTGGCCGGCATCCCCGTGAGTACGACCCACACGATCACCGGCGCTATCGTCGGCGTCGGCGCAACGCACCGCATCACCGCGGTGCGCTGGGGGGTGGCGGGGACCATCGTCTGGGCCTGGGTCCTGACGATTCCCCTCACAGCGCTCATCTCCGCCGCAATTTACACCCTCCTGACAGTCTGGTAATTACGCTTTTTCCTTCCGGTAGAATTCCTCGTACATCTCCCAGAGCGCAATGAGCAGGGAGGTGATGACGGGACCGATGACGAAACCGGAAAAACCGAAGAGGATGATCCCCCCGAGCGTCGAAAGAAAGATGAGCAGGGGGTGCATCTCCACATCCTTGCCGATCAGGATGGGTCGCAGCAGGTTATCCACCGTGCTGATCACGAGGAATCCGACGGCAAGAATCAGTATCCCCTCCCAGATGTGGCCGGTCACGAGCATGAAGATGCCGGCGGGCGCCCAGATGATCGAACAGCCGACCACCGGGACGATGGCCGTCAGGATCATCAGAAGCCCCCAGATCAGCGCCCCCTCGACGTCCGTCGCGAAAAAGACGATCCCCCCCAGCGCCCCCTGGATACCGCCGATAATCAGCGTCACCTTCAGCGTCGAACGCGCCGTCACGATGAACCTCTCGTAGAGGAACTTCTCCCGCCCCAGCCCCAGGGGAAGGACCTTCACTGCCATCCGGAGGAACCGGTCCCCGTCGCGGACGAAGAAAAAGAGGGTGTAGAGCATGATCGCGAATTTAACCAGCAGGCCGAGGGTGTTCTGCGTCAGATCAGTCAGATGAACAAAGATGTAGCTCGTGATCCCCTGCGCGACCTCGGTCGTCTTGGCAATCAGCAGGGCCTTGTTGATGTGGAATAGATGGGCGATGGAATTGCCGGCGATAGTGTTAATGAGATGCTGGAAGTTCTGGTTCATGTGTCGCGTATCCGGCGCCAAGGCTGCGTAAAGCCGCAGGGATTCGTTGAAGGCCAGCGTTCCGACGATCCCCGCGGGCAGCAGGATGATCAGCACGACGAGGAGAAAGAGGATCGCCGTGCTCAGGTTCGGGCGGTTGAGTTTCCCGTTGATCCTGCTGTAAAGGGGGCGGAAAACGCCGGCGATGACGGCGGCCCAGAAGATCGGAAAGAAAAAGGGCTTGAGAAGGTAGAGGAAGATGATCGTTACCAGCCCCAGGATGACTAAGAAGGGGATGTTCCTGTCTTTGTTGTTTCCCGTCATATCTTTGCCTCCCGGGGGCTCGCTCCCCCAAGGCCGGAACCGGCATCGGGCCGGTTCCCCGCGGCCCCTCAATCCTGAATGATTCCCCGAAAATCTACACAATCCCGCCCCCGAAGGCAAGGATCTTTTTGGAGGCGGTGCGATGTCTGCTTTTTCTCTTGTGCTCTCCGGATTTTGCATGTAAGTTGCGCTCAGAACAACAATAATTTCAAATCACGGAAGGAGAGTTTGAGCATGGGAATGACCATCACGGAAAAGATTCTCGCTCGGCATACCGATCTCGCTGAGGTAAGCCCCGGGATGCTGGTCAACGCCAGGGTGGATATCGCCCTCGGCAACGACATTACGGCGCCGATCGCCATTGAAGAGTTCAGGAAGGCCGGCGGGACAAAGGTGTTTGATCGTGAAAAGGTGGTACTAGTACCGGATCATTTTGCACCCAATAAAGACATCGCGTCTGCCGAACAATGCAAAGTCATGAAAAATTTTGTCAGGGAGCAGGATATTACCCACTATTATGAAGTTGGTAAAGCGGGTATAGAGCATGCCCTGCTGCCCGAACAGGGTGTGGTTCTGCCGGGAGATCTGGTGATCGGCGCCGATAGCCATTCTTGCACTTACGGTGCTTTGGGGGCCTTTGGCATCGGGGTCGGAAGCACGGATCTGGCTGCCGCTTTCCTGACCGGTGAAATCTGGTTGATCGTGCCGGAAACCATGAAATTTGTTCTGCATGGAAAATTGAATAAATGGGTGTCCGGGAAGGATCTCATTCTTTATATCATCGGGCGGATCGGTGTCGACGGGGCTCTGTACCGTGCCATAGAATTTACGGGAGAGACCGTGCGGGGTCTGGGCATGGCAGATCGCTTTACGATGGCCAACATGGTCGTTGAGGCCGGCGCAAAAAACGGCATCTTCATCCCCGACGAGATCACGGAATCCTACGTCAAGGACAGGGCCGAACGGGATTATACGTTTTACGACTCCGATTCGGATGCCGTTTACCATTCGGTTATCGACATCGATGTCTCGATCATTGAGCCCCAGGTCGCCTTTCCGCCCCTTCCGTCCAATACGAAGGGGATCAGCCAGGTCGGCGACATCCGCCTTGATCAGTCGGTCATCGGTTCGTGCACCAACGGAAGGATCGAAGACCTGAGAGTCGCTGCGGATATATTAAAAGGGAGAAAGGTCGCGTCTCACATGCGGCTGATCGTCATTCCCGCCACGCAGGAGATATTCAAAGCGGCGGTGAAGGAAGGGCTGGTAGACATCTTTCTCGAAGCAAATGCAGTCGTGAGTACACCAACCTGCGGACCTTGCCTCGGGGGTTATATGGGGATTCTGGCGGATGGGGAAGTGACCGTATCCACGACCAACCGGAATTTTGTCGGCCGCATGGGGCACCGGAACAGCGAAGTGTATTTGTCGAACCCCGCCATTGCCGCGGCTTCGGCCGTATTGGGAAGAATCGGAAGCCCGGAGGAGTTATAGCTGCCGAACATCTTTTAGAATGCCAATGAAAATGAGAGAGGTTTGAAATATGAAATATACAGGAAGAGTATGGAAATTCGGGGACGACATCGATACGGATCTGATCATTCCCGCGCGTTATTTGACCACATCGGACCCCAACATTCTTGACGGCCACTGCATGGAGGATGCCGATCCCGGATTCATCGGCAAAATCAAAAAGGGCGACATTCTGGTCGCCGGGAAAAATTTTGGTTGCGGCTCTTCACGCGAACACGCCCCGATCTCCATCAAAGCAGCCGGAATATCCTGTGTGATTGCAAAAAGTTTTGCCCGTATCTTCTACAGAAATGCATTTAATATGGGATTGCCGATTTTCGAATCTCCCCTTTTGTGGGACAGGGTTTCCGACGGCGACCTGATTACGGTGGACGCCGATGAGGAATGGGCGAGAAAAGTGGAAAACGGATCGGAAACATTTCCTTTCAAGCCGATTCCTCCCTTCATGCGGGAACTGACGAACGCCGGCGGGTTGATGAATTTCCTATCACGGAAGCAGTCCGGGGGGACGGCGAAATGAAATCCTATCGGATCGCGGTCCTCCCCGGCGACGGCATCGGGCCCGAGATCGTGCGGGAAGCGGTGAAGGTCCTCGGCGTCGTCGCCGAACGGGCAGGCGTCCGTTTCGAGATGGAGGAAGGTTTCGTCGGCGGCGCCGCTTACGACCGCTTCGGCACCCCCCTTCCCGACCCTGTGATGGAACTCGCGCTTGCGAGCGACGCCGTTTTGCTGGGCGCCGTGGGAGGTCCGAAATGGGAACCCCTCGATTACGGCGTCCGGCCGGAGCGTGGTCTCCTCGGCCTGCGATCCGGTCTCGGCCTCTACGCGAACCTCCGTCCGGTCGTCGTCTTTGAGGACCTGATCGACGCCTCGCCCCTCAAGCCCGCCCTTGTCCGGGGGATCGATCTGTTGATCGTCCGGGAACTTCTGGGGGACGCCTACTTCGGCAAACCCCGCGGCGTCCGGATCGAGAACGGCCGGCGGGTCGGAATCAACACGATGGTCTACTCGGAGACGGAGATCCGGCGGATCGCGAAAGTGGCCTTTGATATCGCCGGGACGCGCCGGAAAAAACTCCTTTCCGTGGACAAGGCCAACGTCCTCGAGGTGACGGAGCTCTGGCGGGAGGTTGTCACGGAGGTCGGCCGGGATTATCCGGACGTCGAACTTAAGCACATGTACGTGGACAACTGCGCGATGCAGCTCATCCGGAATCCCGGACAGTTCGACGTGATCGTGACGACGAACATGTTCGGCGACATCCTGAGCGACGAGGCGTCGATGCTGACCGGCTCGCTGGGGATGCTTCCCTCCGCGAGCCTGGGGGAAAAGACGGCGATGTACGAGCCGAGCCACGGCTCCGCCCCGGACATCGCCGGGAAGGACATCGCCAACCCTCTTGCTACGATCCTGTCGGCGGCGATGATGCTCCGGCACTCCTTCGGGATGACGCAGGAGGCGGCCCTCGTCGAGAAGGCCGTCCGCTCGGTTTTGAAGGAGGGCTACCGGACTGAGGACATCCGCCAGGACGGCGCCGTCGTTATCGGCACCAAAGAGATGGGGGATCTTGTGGTCGGAAAGGTCCGGACGCTGCCGGCATAAAAGCAGACGGCGGCGATCCGTTGCCCAGTCCCGAGGAATGAGGCGTCGTGGACATGTGGGGACACCTTGCCGCAAGGTGTCCCCAGGCCCAAAGGGATCGGAACGTGTCTCCGGAACGCAATGACGAAAATTGAAGCTTGAACGCAGCATCCGTACTTTTTCGAAGTCGTGAAAATGATATTGGAGCGAATTGGGAGGAGATCATGAATCCAAATAGCCGTATCCTCAGCCTGTTGCGGCAAAGGGTCCTGATTCTGGACGGCGCAATGGGAACGGAACTCCACAAGCGGGGATTGCCCTCGGGCGTATGTCCGGAGGCCTGGTGCCTCGCCCATCCGGCGGCGGTCGCGGAGATCCACACAGCCTACCGGGAGGCCGGGGCGGACGTCGTTTACACGTCGACCTTCGGGGCGAACCGGCTCAAGATGGGCCAGTTCGGCCTGACGAACGTCCGGGAAACGAACCGGTCGCTCACCGAGATTGCGGTCAGGGCCGTCGGCAAGGGGCTCGTCGCGGGAGATATCGGCCCCACCGGCCATTTTGTCGAGCCTTTCGGGGATGTCCCCTTCGAAGATTCCGTCGCGCTTTTCCGGGAGCAGGCGCAGGGGCTCCTGGAGGGGGGCGTCGATCTTTTTGTCATCGAGACAATGATGGACATCCAGGAGGCGCGGGCCGCCCTGATCGCGGTCCGCGAGATCTCCGACCTCTTCTGCATGGTGACCATGACCTATGAAAAACACGGCCGGACGCTCAACGGCACCGATCCCGTATCGGCGCTCGTCACCCTCCAGAGCCTGGGGGCAGATGCCGTCGGTTGCAACTGCTCCGCCGGACCGGAGGGGATGCTCGGGTTGATCGCCGCAATGAAACCCTACGCCACCGTTCCCCTTATTGCCAAACCGAACGCGGGTCTGCCGAAACTGGTCGGAGACGCCACGGTCTTCGACCTAAGTGCCGCCGGTTTCGCCGGCTTCGGGGGACCGCTTGCAGCCGCCGGCGCGAACCTCATAGGCGGTTGCTGCGGGACGACGCCGGCCCATATCCGGGCGCTCCGGGATACCCTGACCGCCGTGAAACCGGTCGCCCTGCTCCATCGCGCTTTGGCCGCGGCAAGCTCGGTCCGGAACACCGTGATCCTCGAAGAGGGAAGACCCCTCACGGTCGTCGGCGGGCGGCTGAACGCGGCGGTGAACGAGACCATGCGCCAGGGGCTCCTGAGCGGGGATCCGGGACCGGCCCGGCAGACAGCGCGGGCGCAGGAAAAGGAGGGGGCGCAGATTCTCCTCCTGAAGGTCGGTGCGGCCGGAGTCGACGAAACGGAGGCCACCCGGCAGATCCTGGAACAGCTCGCCCCGACGACGCGTTCTTCTTTCCTGCTCGCTGCCGGACGGGTCGAAACGGTTGGGCAGACGCTCCGCTTCTATCCCGGCCGTCTTCTGGTCCACGTCGCCGGGGATGACGCATCGACAGCGCTCCTGCCTGTCATTGCGAAATACGGGGCGATCCCGGTCCTTCGTATCGCAACGATGGACGGGATGCCTGCGGACCGGGCGGCGGTACGCAAGGCCGTCGCCGACGCCCGGGCCCATGGTTTTGCGAAGGAGGAGATCGTTATCGATTGTACGCCCCCGGCGCAGAATCCGGAGGCTCTCCGGGCGGCGCTCGGAATGATTTCCTGGTGCGCGCAAAGCCTCGGCTGCCGGACGCTCCTCGACCTCACCGGTGTCGGGAAAGGACTGCCGGAGCAGCCGTGGCTTCAGGCATACTTCCTGGCCGCGGCGCAGGCCTCGGGCCTGACGCTGGCCGTTGTCGATCCCGGGACGGCGGAACTCATGCAGATTCGTGCGGCAGGCAATCTCCTCCAAGGGAATTCTTTAAATTCAAAATCATGATCCTTCATGAAACCAAGTACGCTTTGGTCGGATGAACCTGATTTCTATTCTCAGGTACGTTAATCAAATCTATACGTGGACTGTGTCAGAGAACTTTGGACTGTCAAGATCAATGAGGGAGATTCAAAAATGGAATCAAAGACCACAGTTTTAGCCATCGGTGGCAACTCTTTAATAAAAAGTAAGAACCATGTTGCTATGGCGTGGCAGTATGAAGCCGTGAAGGAGACCGCTAAGTACATCGCCGATCTCATCGCCGAGGGTCTTAACATTGTTGTAACCCACGGTAATGGCCCGCAGGTGGGTTTTATCTACCGCAGAGGAGAACTCGCCCGGAACGAGCTTCCGCTGATCCCTCTGGACATCTGCGGGGCCGACACGCAGGGGGCGATCGGCTACATGATTCAAAAGGCCCTGCGGAACGAGTTTCGCAGGCGAGGCATGGCAAGGAAGGCGGTCACCGTGGTGACCCAGACCGTTGTGGACAAGGATGATCCGTCCTTTACGAACCCCACCAAGCCGATCGGTTCCTTTATGTCTGGGCAAGAGGCTACGGCCAACAGGAAAGAATTCGGATGGCAGGTCGTCGAGGATGCGGGGCGTGGTTTCCGGCGGGTGGTCCCTTCCCCTTTACCGAGAGAGATCCTTGAATTGGACGTGATCAAATCGCTTGTGGAAAGCGGGTACATTGTGGTTGCAGCCGGAGGGGGCGGCGTCCCGGTAGTTTGGAATGAACAAGGGGAACTCGAAGGTGTTGAAGCTGTAATTGACAAAGATCTCGCCTCTGCCCTTTTGGCCAACAAATTAGGCGCCGACATGCTCATCATTTCCACGGCAGTTGACACCGTTTACCTGAACTTCGGCCAGGAAAACCAGAAACCGATCAGACGCGCAACCCTCTCCGAAATAAAAGGCTATCTCGGTGAAGGACATTTCAAACCCGGATCGATGAAGCCCAAGATCGAGGCCATCATCCAGTTTTTGGAAAGGGGAGGGAAGAAGGCTATCATCACCTCCCCGGATAACCTTTTAAAATCGGTTATGGCGGAATGCGGAACTACGATTGTGCCATGAGCGCCGGGTTTCGAGAGACTATGATTGCAAGGAGACCCCTTCCATTCCAGTTACCTGAATATAGGTAATATATCTTCGATCAAATCTATGACATAATCCGGATTACAATCTTTAATATTTTTTCCAAGTGATCCATAAGTAACTCCTATAGTTCTAGTACCCGCATTCCTTCCTGCTTGTATATCCACTGTTATATCGCCCATCATGATCGCTTGTTGTGGTTTTATGGATAGTTTTTCCATTGCTAAAAATAGTGCTTCAGGATCAGGTTTGTGGTTAATAACATCATCCCCGGTAACAATAGCATCGAAATAATTTGATATTCCTGCATTATCCAGCATTAATCGACAATTTCTAGTTCTGGTGCTGACAACCGCGATTTTTATACCCATAGTTTTTAATTCTTTCAGGGTATCGGATACACCAGGAAATAAAGTTGCCAATTGTAAATTAGCCTCTTGAAAGTCACCGTGTTCTTTCATGAAATCGGCCACATCCGCCCGTGAAGTCAGAATCCGATAAGACTCCATTAACGATTTTCCTATTGTGGCTTCAATTCCAGCAATAGTATGAGGAATATGATGGTTGGATAATACAATATCAAAAGCAGCGACAATGAGACCGTGAGTATTTAAAAGAGTGCCGTCAACATCTGACAACAGGGCTTCAATTTTCATATATCAATCAACTTTCGCAGGTGCAAAATTTATGTAATACATTGTAATTATAATTAGTATTGCGCCACAAAGTGTGGTATTTGCCAGGCGCCGCTCAAACAGACACCCGGGAGCCGGTCCCCTGGGGACTTAGCTGCGGGGTGGTGGAGAGAATGGTGCTGGCGGCCCGGCGTGCCTTTTCAGGAGGGGAGCGGCCCGACAGGCGTTATTCGAGAAGTTCCCCGATTACACGGGCCACCAACGAATTGGAAAGCAGCACGGGCTTTCCCGAACCGCAACGCAACGCCGTCGCGTGGGTGCGGTTGAAACCCATGCAGTAGAGGATCAGGAGATCACAACCAGCCGCTGTGAGTTCGCCGATGGCCTGCTTCATCGCTTCCTCTCCGCCATAAGGCGACGCTACGCTGATCGTCAACTGCGAGGTCATGGGCGAGAAGGTCTCCTGCGCCCACTGTCGCTGCTCCTCGATGGGGATCACGACCCCCAATCGATTGCGGTCCGTTACCAGCCCCGCCACGCACTTGTCCACCACACGCTTCGGTTGCACCACCAAGCACCGCGAGGGGAACTCCGGAAAGGGTCCGACGCACAAGAGCAGAATCAACGAGACACCGCGTTCGTTCAGTGCGGTTACCGCCGCCGCCAGGCGAGGCAACAATTTCTCCTTGGCAACGACCACTTCGGTCCCGTCCGCCATCCGGGTAGTCAGCGCAAGCATGCCTGCCTTGGGGGCGTATTGCTTCACCTGAGCCAACGTGAGGCCGTCCAACGCGCCCATCTCGCAAACCTCCACATCGACGCAGAACCGGGCGGTAATATCCGCCACGACGTCCACTCGCGGAGATTGTCCGATTGTCAGAATCCCTATTTTTTTTTGCACCTGAACTCCCTTTTTTCGAGCCGAGTGAGCGCCCCGAGCATCTTCTCCGCCACCGGATTCGGGCACAATCGACCCCCCGTCGGGCAAATCCATCGACGGCTGAATCAGACAGGTGTCGAGTGATGACTTAAGGACTTTCCCCCTGATGAAGTTTGACTGCCTCCCTCGGGACGTAATCTGATAAGAACTTCATATCGGATGCAAGGATAAGAGGGGCACCCTTGTATGTCAAGGGGATTTTATTCCCTTTTGATCACTCGTCGGATAACATTCTATTTGAGGCAATTTGCTACTGATATTCTGTCATTTTCTTCTTGACGAAAGATTTCAGTCGGGGTATAATTCTAATAAATATGTTGATAAATCATCCCCGCCGCAAGCTTCGGGGTATTAACCCGAAAAGGAATAAATTTGGCATAGAAAAACATTTCCTTGAGGTGTAATCAGGGGCGACCTCAAGCCAGTGGAGAAAAGGTCTTGCAAATCATTCTGAACGGAATTTTCTTGGGTGCCATCTATGCCAACATCGCCGTAGGCTTTTCCTTGGCTTGGGGTGTAATGGATGTCATCAATGTCGCGCATGGAACCATGATCGTCGTTGGTGCTTTCGTCACCTTTTTCCTTTTCAAATACTGCGGCCTTGATCCTTTCTTGAGTATTCCTTTTTCCATGTTTATCCTTTTCTTTATAGGTTACTACTCCCAGAAATATCTTCTGAATTTCGTCGTTAAGGTAGGAATATTCTTAAGCCTGATACTGACCTTTGGATTAGATCTGGTATTGATTAATGTGGTCCTTTTGATCTTTACAGGGGATTACCGTTCCGTTACAACCGCCTATTCCGGAACCCATTTCCAGTTGGGCACCATCATCATCCCTTATATTCGTCTGGCCATTCTCGGAATTTGTATTATTTTAACTGGCCTCCTTCAACTCTTCTTGACAAAAACCCGAACGGGAAATGCCATAAGGGCCACATCGCAAAACAGACAGGCCGCTGAAATCATGGGGATCAATGTGGCCAAGATTTACTCGATTACCCTTGGAGTCAGTGCCGCCCTTGCAGGAGCCTGCGGATCGCTGATCTCCATGGTTCAATCCTTCACCCCGTTTGAGGGTGGGTTCTTCATCATGAAGGCATTCATCATCTGCATTTTGGGTGGTCTCGGAAATGTATATGGGGCAATCATTGGAGGTCTCATTCTCGGCGTTGTCGAAACCATAGGCGCAACGGTCTTTGGAACTGGTTTTCAGGAAGCGATCAGCGCCATCATCATGATTCTGGTCCTCGTTTTTATGCCAAAGGGAATTATGGGATCGAAAAACAAATAGCTGAATAAGGAGCGACCCTTTATGGAGGGGAAGAAACAAAAACTATTGATCATCGGGATCATCATCGGATTGGGATTCATGGTCCTTCCTTTGTTCATCGGAGGATACTGGATCCGGGTGTTGAGTTCGATCTTCATGTATGCCATTATCACCAGTGCCTTAAATATCATTGCCGGGTTTGCAGGATATGCGGCCTTTGGGAATATTGTCTTTTTTGGCATTGGGTCCTATACGACGGCCCTGTTGATGCTCCGCGTCGGATGTCCCTGGTGGGTCGGGGTGATCATTGGAGCCATCCTCGCAGCCATTTTCGCCATCCTCATTGGCCTCCCCCTGCTCAGGTTGCGAGGCCACTATTTTGCAATTGCTACCCTGGGGATCAATCGCGCGGTCGAGCAAATTGTCCTGGACTGGGGAAGCTTCACCGGAGGAGGAAAAGGCATTACCCTGCCTCTGCCCACCATGGAAATCCAGAATTTTTATGCCATGATCTATTTCATTATGTTCGGGCTTTTGATTCTGACCATCCTTGCGAACTTCTTAATCGCCCGGGGACGTTTGGGATATGCCCTCCGCGCCATCCGGGATAATGAGGATGCCGCGGAAGCCTCCGGAATTTTTGCGCCAACCTGTAAAGTGATCGCATGGGCCATCTCTGCCTTTCTTACCGGACTCACGGGCGGCGTCTTTGCCTATTGGTTCAGTTTTATCGAACCGGCCATGGTCTTTGACATCATGATCGCTGTAAAGGCCTTTGTCATGATGATGCTCGGAGGCGCAGGGACCGTGCTGGGGCCGGTCCTGGGAGCCTTCCTCCTCGAACTGATCTCAGAAACAGTATGGGGACAATTTTTGTGGATTCATATGCTGATACTCGGGATCATTGTCATTGTAGTGGTCATTTTCATCCCGAGAGGGCTTCTCGAACTCTTCCGCAGAAAGACCTCGCTTGCAGCCCTTATCAAGAATATTAAATACCAGTCTGTATGAGGACCGGATGGATATTTTAGAGGGAAAACTCGTTTCAAAATTATTCGGGGCCTTGGCTGCAGTCGATCAGGTCGATTTTCGTCTCCAGCAGGGCGAGATCCTTGGACTGATTGGTCCCAATGGCGCGGGAAAGACTACTCTGGTCAATCTGGTTACAGGGATTTACCCTATCACCCATGGTGAAATACTGTTTGAGGCAAAAAAAATCGACGGATTGAAGCCCGCTGTGCTTGCCCGAATGGGGATTGCCAGGACCTTTCAGATCGTGAAGCCCTTCCCCGGGATGACCGTCCGTGAAAATGTGGTCATCGGTTCCCTCTTTGGGAAAGGGGGGGCTGAGCGCAAGACCAAGATGGCTTTTCAGGAGGCAGACCGCTGGATCGAGTTTGTCCATCTTCAGGATTATCGAAATGCCTCCGTGGATCAGATCAATATTTCCCTTCGTAAACGGATGGACCTTGCCAAGGCCTTAGCCATGTGCCCCAGTGTTCTGATGCTCGATGAGGTCATGGCCGGAATCAATACAAAGGACATTGAAGAAATGATGGCCTTGGTCACCCAAATAAACCAGGAGCTCGGAATCACTCTGCTCGTCATCGAACATGTGATGAAAGCCGTGATGGGCCTCTGCCATCGGGTAATGGTTCTTCATCATGGAAAGAAGATTGCCGATGGAACCCCTCAGGAGATCGTTCAGGATGACCGTGTAATTGAGGCCTATTTGGGGGAGAGATATGCAAAGGCCCAACGGGGGGGGAGGTAAGATGCTCCTCGAAACCCGTAAATTGAATATCGGATACGGGGACATTCAGGTCCTTTGGGATATCCATCTCAGAATTGACGAAGGAGAGATTGTTGCCCTCGCAGGCTCCAATGGGGCAGGAAAAACGACTCTATTCAAAGCCCTTTTGGGTGTCCTAAAACCCCTCTCCGGGGAGATCCTGTTCGAGGACAAGAATATCTCATCCCTTCGGCCCTACCAACGGGTCCCGCTGGGAGTCTCCCTGGTTCCTGAAGGCAGGGAACTCTTCTACTGGATGGAAGTTGAAGAAAACATCCTCATGGGAGCCTACGTAAGGTCGGATGCAAATGAAATCCGGAAAGACCTCGAATGGATCTACAGTCTCTTCCCGGTCCTCTATGAACGGAAACATCAGCAAGCCGGGACCCTCTCCGGAGGAGAGCAGCAGATGTGTGCGATCGCCCGTGGATTGATGGCGAATCCCAAACTCCTCCTGCTGGACGAACTCTCCCTGGGACTGGCCCCGGTGATGGTTGACCGTTTGGTCCATGCCATTCGAGAGATTCATCGTCTCAGGAAAATCTCGATATTTCTCGTCGAGCAGGATGTCCAGACGGCCTTTGAACTGGCAAGCCGGGGATATGTGATTGAAACCGGGAAGATCATCGCAGCCGATATTTCAGAGAATCTGCTCAGGGATAACCGTATCCGTGAAGCATACCTCGGAATTTGAAATACGGACCAAGGGTACTGACACGTTATTCTAAACGAAAAGGAGGGGGATTTATGAAAAAAGGGGCAGTCATTTTCTTAGTGCTGTTGTTAGCGGTAGCCTTTGGAGGCGATTCGGCCATCAGTGCTGAAAAGGTTTTGAAACTCGGAGCCTCTGTGTGCCTCACCGGAAGAATGGCCAAGGAGGGAGGCTATGTCAAGGATGGGTACACCTTATGGATGGAAGAAACCAACAAAAAGGGTGGGATCAAAGTGGGGAATGATCGATATAAAGTGGAGATCATTTTCTACGATGACAAAAGTGACCCTCAAACCGGAGCAAAGCTGACTGAAAAACTCATCACTGAGGATAAGGTGAACTTCATCCTTGGGCCTTATGGAAGTGGCATTACCCTGGCAACCAGTGCCATTGCCGAAAAATACAAGGTCCTCACCGTTGCCTGCCAAGCCAATGCCGTCAACATCTACGAGAGGGGTTTCAAATACATCATCTCCATCCTTCCCCCGGCTACGTTCTATCTTAGACCTGTTATAGATCTTTCTCAAAAATTGACTCCCAAGGCGAAAACCGCTGCAGTCATCTGGGCCGATGATGCCTTTCCCGAATATTGTGGAAAAGGAGCCGCAGATTACGCCAAGGAGAAAGGGTTGAACGTCGTTTACGAAGGAAAGTATCCCAAAGACGCGAAGGACCTCTCCACCATCCTTCTTGAAGCCAAGAGCAAGAATCCGGATATCCTCCTGGGAGGAACGTACTTCAATGATGGTCTGCTCATTACAAAGCAGATGAAGGAGCAGAACTTCAACGTCAAACTGCTAGGATTGTCTGTGGGACCGCAGCTTCCAGCCTATGTCGAGAACCTTGGGAAGGATGCGGAATATGTGATGGGATGCGAATGGTGGACGCCCTATGCTCCCTGGAAGGATAACTTCTTCGGAACATCCCAGAATTACTCCAAAATGATGGAGAAACGATTTGGCTATACCCCCAGTTACCATCCCACTTCAGCAAGTGTGGCGGGCTTAGTCTTGCAGATGGCGATCGAGAAGACGGGAACACTGGATGTGGATAAAGTGACAGAGACCCTTCGGAGCATGAAAGTCCAGACCATCTGGGGACCGATGGCCTGGAACAAGGCTGGCCAGAATGTCGAGATTCACAGCGCTGCGGTTCAAGTGCTCAAGGGAAAAATGGAGGTGGTCTACCCCTTCGAAGGGAAGACGGCCGACGCGGTCTATCCTTTTCTCCCCTGGACAAAAAGGTAGTAGGAATGAGCAATCCATAAAGGGGAATGCTCTGCCCCCATGAGCATTCCCCTTTAAAGGAAACACTCTAACATTGCCAATAGATCGCGCCGGTCGTTCGCAGTTGGTCGATGGTGCTTGGCATTGACTGCGCCGACATTGTCGAGGCAAGCAGTCACCCCCACCCCCCCGCTCGGCTTTGGCATAATATTAATATTCAAAAGGAATCGAGATTCATTCGCCACTTTTAGGTTACAACAGTTCCGGTATGGGATTCTGTCCTCCCGGCTTGGAAAAGAGACAAAGGGAAAGTCCTTTCCTGATCGTAAAATATATTCCCACGCTGAGTGGGAGTAGAAAGTGGGGTATAAATAACGATGTCTGTTTGCATGAAAGGGAAATCGCTGGCAAGCCTTTACCATTTGACACAGGAAGAAATCGAGCAGATTTTGAAAACCACGGAATTGCTGAAGCTGCAATTTCTCCGGGGCCAGGAACATCCCCTGCTCAAGGGAAAAACTTTGGCCATGATTTTTGAAAAGCCCTCCACCCGCACCCGTATCTCTTTCGAGGTGGGCATGTGGCAGTTGGGAGGCTATGCCCTTTATTTAAGTTCCGGAGATCTGCAGCTGGGCCGGGGAGAGACCATTGCCGATACGGCCAGGGTTCTGTCAAGGTATGTGCAAGGAATCATGGCCAGAGTCTTTTCCCATCAGACCATCCTCGATCTGGTTAAAAATTCGCGTGTCCCGGTCATCAACGGGCTTTCTGACTTCTCCCATCCCTGCCAGTGCCTGGCGGACCTCTTTACGATCTACGAGAAAAAAACCAGGCTCTCCGGGTTAAAATTGGCTTATGTGGGTGACGGCAATAACGTGGCCCATTCCCTGCTCTACGGCTGTTCCAAGACCGGCATGAACATTACCCTCGGCTGTCCCAAAGGGTATGAGCCGGATGCCCAGGTGGTATCCGAGGCCAGAGAAGAATCCAGAAAAAAGGGCTGTGAGGTGAAGGTGACGAACGACCCTAAAGAAGCCGTCCGGGATGCGGACATCATTTATACGGATGTCTGGGCCAGTATGGGCAAAGAGAAAGAACACGCAGAGCGGGTCAAAATCATGCGGCCCTATCAAGTAAACGCCAAATTGGTAAAGTCGGCCAAGGCGGATTATTTGTTCATGCACTGTCTGCCGGCGCACCGGGGAGAAGAAGTGACGGACGAAGTGGCGGATTCCAAGAACAGCGTCATCTTTGACCAGGCAGAAAATCGCATGCATGCCCAGAAGGCGCTCATGGCTCTTATGCTGTAGGGAGGGAAAGGCATTAAGGAGAATACAAAATGGCAAAGACCTATGATGTTTTGGTTCAGGGCGGGCTTGTGGTTGCGGGTTGCGGAATTCGCAAGGCAGATGTGGGCATCAAAGGGGAACAGATCGCCGCAATCGAATCGAAGATTCCTCCCGCGGAAGCCAAGCATGTGATCGATGCCGGTGGAAAGTATGTCCTGCCCGGAGCCATTGATGTGCACGTCCATCCGGTTTACGAAGATGATCTGGGAGGCTCTTCACTTACGGCGGCTCACGGAGGAACCACCACAGTCCTGCACTATGCCTATGCCCGACCCGGAATGAAATTGATTGATACCATCAAAAAATTCCAGGAAGAAGGCCTGCGTAAATCCTGTCTGGACTTCGGTGTGCATGGAACCTTATTCGATGCCAGTTCACAGATTGCCGAGATCCCAAAAGCGTTTGAGCTGGGAGTCACATCCTTCAAGATGTTCATGACCTACGCCAAGCTGAAATGGATGACGGATGACTACCACCTGACTGCGGCCATGGACCTGATCGCTACCCATGGCGGGTTGGCCATGGTCCATGCCGAAAGCGGGCTGGTTACGGATTATTTTGAGGACCGCTCCCTGAAGAGAGGAGAGAATCCCCAAAAGACTTTTTTGCAGACCCGCCCCGATTATTTAGAGGCAGAGGCCATCTTCCGAGCCATATCCATTGCCGCCGTCACTCATTGTCCTCTCTATGTGGTCCACGTGAGCACTGCCCGGGGTTTGGGCCCCGTTCGATGGGGTAAGGCGGAAGGTCTGGTGGTTTACGCGGAGACCTGTCCCCAATACATCACCATGACCGATGAGGTGCTGCAGCGCCTGGGGCCTTTAGCCAAGATTGGCCCGCCTCTGCGCACGGAAAAGGACAGGATGGCCCTCTGGGAAGGAGTGCAGGACGGGACCATAGACGTGGTGGCCAGCGACCATGCCCCCAAAGCCAAAAAGATCGATGAGCCTTTTTTCGAAGCGGCTTATGGATCCCCTCAGGCGGAGACCATGCTGACCGTTACCCACGATGAGGGAGTAAACACGGGGAGAATAACCCTGTGCCGGCTGGTCCAGCTCCTAAGCGAAAATCCGGCCAAAATCTTTGGTCTTTATCCCCGAAAGGGTATCCTGCAAAAGGGTTCCGATGCGGATCTGGTTCTTTTCGATCCGAACCACATCTGCACCATCCGTCATCAGAACCAGCACTCCGGGGCTTCTTATACGCTCTATGAGGGAAGGGAATGCCTGGGCATGCCGGTCCTCTGCATGCAGCGGGGAACCGTTCTGATCGAGAACGGGGAAATGAAAAAGAAACCCGGCGAGGCAAAATTTCTTTCCACGAAGATTACAAAAGTTACGTGTTGAGAATCCATCCCGCAAAAAAATACAGAAAAGGAGAAATCACCATGACAAGTTTAAAAGGAAAAGACATCCTTCACGGAAACCAGTTTTCCAAAGAAGACATCGATACCATCCTGCAGGTGGCCGCCGGCTTTGAGAAGGACCTGCAGAACCAGGATTCCCTTTCCCTGCTTCCAGGGAAAATTATGGCCGCCCTTTTTTTTGAACCCAGCACCCGCACCCGCCTTTCCTTTGAAACGGCGATGCTGCGCCTGGGAGGAGGGGTGATCAGTGTGGCTTCTGCGGAAAGTTCCTCGGCTGCCAAGGGTGAGACCGTGGTTGATACGGCGAAGACCGTAGCGCAATACGCCGATGTGATCGTCATGCGCCATCCGCGAATCGGTTCGGCCAAAGAGGCTGCGGATGCCGTTTCCATCCCGGTATTGAATGGCGGGGACGGCGCCGGCCAGCATCCCACCCAGGCTCTCCAGGATATCTATACCATTCAGAAAGAGGTAGGCTCCCTGAATGACTTATCAATTTCCCTGGTTGGGGATCTGAAGAACGGCCGGACCGTTCACGCCCTGGTTGAACTTCTGTCCCTTTTCAAGGCCCGTCTCTTCATGGTTTCTCCGGCTCTCCTGCGCATGCCCGAAGAGATCAGTTCCCGTCTGAAAGCCAAGGGACTGGCGATTATTGAAACCGAAGACATGGCCGAAGCAGCTTCCCAGAGCGATCTGGTCTATATGACCCGCATCCAAAAGGAGCGCTTCGCCAACGTTTCAGATTATGAAGCGGTTAAAGGGAGTTACATCATTAACGCCAAATTCCTGGAAGAACTGAAAAAGAAGATCACCATTCTGCATCCACTACCCCGCGTGGATGAGATTCACCCCGAAGTGGATAACTATCCGGGAGCGGCTTATTTCCGCCAGGTAAGAAACGGTGTGTACGTGCGCATGGCCCTTCTGGCAATGGTCATGGGGGTAAAATAGTATATGGTCCCCAGGCGGGCAAGCAGACAAAACTTCTTGACTTTTCCTGTGGGTTTATATAAGGGTGGGCGCAGATTATGGAGAGGAATGAGCCATGATTGTGGGAATAGATGCGATTGAGAAGAAGCTTTGGGAGGAAGAAAAAAATTTCCTCATGAAGCAGGTGGGCATCCTGCTCATTAAGAACGATGCCATCAAATTTGGGGATTACATCCTGGCTTCCGGCAAGAAGAGCCCCTACTATATCGATTTGCGCCAGAGCATTTCCAGCCCGATTACCCTGAGCTGGATCGCCAACTCTCTGGTAAGAATCATCCTCAACGAGATTGGAAAGGAAAAAATTGATAAAATCCTGGGGGTCCCTACAGCCGGGATTCCTTTTGCCACAATGATTGCTCAAACGTTGGGCATTCCCTTGATTTATTACAGGCAGGCCCGGAAAGAACACGGAGTGCGAAAAAAGATCGAGGGTCTTTTAGATCGGAATGATCGGGTCTTGATTGTGGACGACCTTATCACAACAGGCGAAAGCATAATTGAATCCGCGGAGGTGGTCAGGGACCAGGGTGGAATCGTGAATGAATTGGTCGTGGTTTTGGACCGGGAACAGGGGGGCGAAGATAGACTGCGGAAAGCGCGGATTGAACCCCATTTCCTTTTTCGAATCACCAATGCCATGACTTGGCTTAACTCCTCAGGATTGATTACAAATGAAATCTACGCGACCCTGATAAATTACATTGAAGAAGAAACACGATCTGCTAAAAATTCTGTAATCTGAATCCATCGAGGCTAAAACCTCCCGGATTCATCCGGACCCCATTCCCGGGAGGAAGAGATCGGATCCCTCAAGACCTTAAAAGAATAGGAAACGATGATTAAACCAACATTGAAGGGACGCACGAAAGTGACGTCCCTGTTCTTTTTTATTTTGCTGATCTTGGGTCCCGTGCCGGTGGCATCGGCCGCGGATAAAGAGACAATCCCGGCATCGCACTTCGCCTCCGCCGACCTCGTCCGGGGGGTCCCCCCGAACTGGGTCCTCGACCGGAAAGCGGGGAAGGTGAACCTCCGTCTGGAAAAGGCGGGAGAGGATTTCGTCGTTCGCCTGGTCAGTGACGGTAAATCCTCATTCGGGATCAAACGGGAGTTCCATGTCGATCTCCGGGAGTATCCCTTTCTGAACTGGCGGTGGAAGGCCGTTCGCCTGCCGCGGGGCGGCGACGTCCGGAAGGCCGCGACGGACGACCAGGCCGTCCAGCTCTACGTGGCCTTTCCCGCGACGGGCTTTCCGGCGGCGCTGAACACTCCCATTATCGGCTACATCTGGGATAACGAGGCCCCGCTGGGATGGACGGGGCGGAGCAAACAGATCGGCGGAGGAAAACTCCGGTACATTGTGGTCCGCAACAAGACCGATCGTGTCGGGGAGTGGTACGCCGAGCGCCGGAACCTCTATGAGGACTTCCGGAAACTCTTCCGGGATCTCAAGGGGGTGGATACCGTCACGCACGGGATACAGTTCCACATCAACTCCCAGTACACGAAGAGCGACGCGGAGGGCTGCATCGGAGACGTTTTTTTCAGCCGGCAGGATACAAAAGGCATGACCGCTTCCGCACCCTTTCCGGTCGTGAGATAGCCCCTGACGGGACCGCTGACTCATCATTCGATGTTACCGAACAGTGAATTTCAGAGGAGAGATCGAGAGAATCAACGTATTTGGGTCCGCGATAATCAGCAACCGTGTCAAGGGAAGAAGATAAATCTGGGGATGAGTTTTGCGGAATCGATGAAATTAACGGCGAAATGGGCCAACATAATGGCAGGGAGGGAATGGGTCCTTACATATAATAGCATGAAAACGGCGCCGACTGCGGATGTAACCATCACCTTTTCCAAGCCTGCGCTCCAGTGGATTAACCCAAAGGCGAGCGCGGAAGCCGCGACGATTATTGACGTGCGTTTCGTGTACCGGGCGATAAATGTGCGCAAATAGCCGCGAAAGACGAGTTCTTCACATATACCCACCATGAGCAGCCCCCCTGTCAGATCAAGCCATTGCCAAAACGGACTTGCGATCTCCGGCATCTTGCCCAACGGGGGATAGACATGAAGATTGTTTAGGAAGAGGTATCCGCTTTGTTCAATAAAAATGCCCGATAAAGTGCCGATGAAGCATGCAGCTAAAAAAGTGATGGCCGGTTGATGGTTTAATCCGAATGCCGAGGGCTCCATTTTTTTAGTATGGATCAAAAGGAATACAACCAGAAAGGGTAAAAGTTTTACGCTGACATAATCAATAGCCAGCCACAGACGCCAATCCTTGACGTAGATGTCTGAAAAATCGTTCAGATAATAGGGAAGGCAGAGCGTCATCAGGACGATGAAGTATAGACCATTTTTTTCTCCAGAGGATGAGCGATGCGTGATTCCTGCCGGGGCATCATTGCCATGCCTTCCCGATCTGAAAACCTGCACGACCGAGTAGCCGCCGGCGCTGCCGATAATCAATGCCATCGCCTCAAAGGCAATGAACCAGGCGATCCATTCCGGCAGGAACATTTTCAACCCTTCACCGACCACATTTGAGGCAACAGCAGCAAAGCCAAAGCTGAAAGACCATATGCCGATGGAAGGCGTAAAATCGCGGGCGATGACGCCATGATGTACGGATCTCATCAGGCGAGCGGTGACCATGCCGCCGAGAGCTCCAAAGACAGCGAAACTAAAAAATGTAAGCAGCAGCATCATCGGAACGCTGCCCGATGTATGGAAGAGCGGTGTAATCCCGAAGACAAAGCTCAGAGCCCAGGTGACCGTAAGGATCATGGTATGCTTCCAGGCGACCATGCCTCCGATCGCCCTGATGAGGAATGCATAGGATAAACCACCGACAAGACCGATGATCCCCGCGGTAGCCTGAGCAGCGATTCTTATGGGAAAACCGGGAATCAGCAACAACAGGACGCCCATACTTCCCAGGAACGCTGCTATTGCCCATCCAAGCATTGAGCGAACAATGATATCGGCTGTATGAGCGCTATTCACGATTCAAATCTCTCGTAGTGGGGAACACCCGACCGGAAGTCGTTTTCAGCGTCACGATTATAAAGGGAAGGCAAATACGCGTCAAGATAATCCACGCAAATGGTCCTGCTTGGGATCGAGGTTGGAATAAAGGAAAAAAGAGGGGCGGATCCTGAAATCCGCCCCTCTTTGTGATTGCCGTCCTGTCCCCAATTTTCACCAGGGAGTGGGGCGCTATTTTAGATCTTGCAGATGAGCCTGATCATCGAAGAAATACCTGATGTATCCCTGGACGTCTTTGGGAAGCTCCTTGATCTTCTCTAACTCCATTCCCTTTCGGTATTGCCACACCGCCTTCGTCCAGGCAATTTTCCTTTTCGGATTGTCCGGCCCGAGGGTCTTTGTGCGCATCGTCCAGTAGTTCCCCATATCGTAGTGTAACTTCGAGTTCTGCAGCCAGGCGCCGGCGAGATAAGCCGCCCGGTCCAGACAAATGTCCGCTGCCGGCAGCCATTTTGCGACATAGTCCGACCGGTCCCAGAGGTAGGAATATTCCCAGGCCAGACGAACATGATACTCCGGATTCAGGGGATTCAGACTAATCGCCCGCTCCAGCTCCGCGATGATCGGCCCATGTGACCGCTTCCACCCCTCCATGTCCGGCTCGGGCGGCGCCATCCGTTTATTCCGCTCCCTCATGAGCGCCTGGGCCAGCTTATCGGGGTATCCCGCGTTTCCCCCGTCCCAGAACATCGCCGACTGCGCCCGTTCAGCGTCAGGGTTTGCTTCCAGATTTAACGTGACATTGTACACCGTATTGCAGTAGGCCTCGGCAATGAAATGGCGGACCGACCAGACGCCGGACCAGAGGATCAGCCCGACTGCGCCGATGAGAAGACCCATCCCCCGCCAGCGCAACGGTATCAGGCGGCATTCATGGATCACTTTATCGTTATGGCGGTGGCGTTCCAGTCGGAGGGCCGCATTGCCGATGGCGATAATCGCGATGAGGAGCATCAAATTCGCCGGCCGGTGCAGGTTATAGTCCGACCATGAATGGATCGCCATAGCCATAATCGCCCCAAAGGGCGCAATCCCCAGACAGACCGAGAAGGAACTGTTTCGCTCCCGCCAGAGGAGGAAGGTGCGCACCAGGTACCAGCAAAGACCGGCAACGAGAAGCAGCATGCCAACCGCCCCAGCCTCGGCCAGGAACTGGGCGTAATCGTTGTGGGCATAGTCGATGTAGTAGCCCTTAAGAATGGGATCCTGATACCGGCCCGAGGCATGGCGGAAATTCCCCAGCCCGACGCCTGTTGCACTGTAATCCTTGAAGATGTTGTAGGTCTTTTCCGTCAGGATATCGCGAGCCTCCTTATCCTGTACAAAAAAGTCAAAGCGCCCTATGGTATAGTCCAGGCCGGCATAGAGGCCGTAGATCAAGGCGATACTGAAAAGGGCCAGGATAATCAGGCCTTTCCGCCGCTCACTCTTCATGAAGACGAAGAAAAGTCCCATGATGAAAAGAACGCCGGTTGCGGCAATGATCCCGCCCCGCGAGGCGGAGAGGATCAAGCCGAGCCCCATGACGCCCCCGGCAAAGATGATCAGGAAACGCCGGAGGGACTCCGTGTCCCCGGAAAAAAACTTCACAATGCGTTTCCTGAGAGAGAGCTTACCCGATGGCGAAACCTGCTTTTCCTCCCGTTTTCCCAGCGCCGCGGCATAGGCGATGGCCAGGGCAATCCCCATCTCCATAAGCCCCGCAAAATGATTATGGTTCAAATAGGTTCCTTTGACGTCCAAGCCGCCAATCTTGAACCACCAGATATGGCCGTATCCCGAATAGGTCTGCATGATCCCATAGAGGGCGTCGAAACATCCGAGCAGCAGAATCGTGACAATCGCCTGCTCGATTCGCCTCCGGGAGTTCAGGCAGCGAGCCAGGCCGAAGAAGAGGAGGCCATAGGTCAACCAGCGGATCAGCGACATCCGGACCGGGTAGATATAGGGGACAATGCCGTACCAGCGGTCCTTGAAATCGGCGGGGTTGAGCGCAAGCACTGCCGGTTGCGCCATATCCCCGTCGATCTTCGCCTCCGGCGAGATCAGGGTAAGCAGTCCCTGGGGCAGGGGAAGCATCTGCATGATAATATAAGCAAAGAAGGCAAAAAAAATCGGACTCAGGTCCGTTTTCACCCACCGGAAGTACAATTTCTCTTCCTGCCTTATCACGTCTTCTTTCAACAGGAGCAGGCTGGCCGCCATCACCGCCAGAAAGACGATCGTATACACCCAGGTATGAATCGCCCCGAAGAAGAGGACCCCGATAATAATCGCACCAAGATAGAGTGTCATAAAAGGAGGGGAGGGAGCTTAGTGGCGGCTTTCACATGCAGATCTTCGCCGAGTCGTCGAGGAACATCTTGACGGTTTCCTTGCTGTAGGGGTGGACCAGCATGCCTTCCAGGAGATGGGGCGTCACGGTGACGATATGGGCGCCCGCGTTTAACCATTCGATGACATTGAGAACTTCGCGGGTGGAGCCGACAATGATCTGGGATTTCATATCGAACTGATCGAGCAGGCCGCGGATTTTGGCGATCTCTTCGCAGCAGTTGTAGCCCATGTTGTTCACGCGCCCGCCGAAGATGGACAAATACGTCGCCCCGGCCAGCGCGGCCAGCAGGCATTGCTGGGCGCTCATTATGGCCGTCATGTTCACGCGGATATTGTGTCTGGTCTCCAGCTCATGGGCCACCTCCAGGTTTCCGAGTTCGCCGTTGGGTCCATGGATCGTGACCTTGATGACGATATTCTCCGCCCACTGGGCGAATTCCCGCGCCTCGTCGATCATTTTCGCCGGATCGACGGTGGTCCCCTCTACCGAAAGCGGATAAGGCGCGATGAGCTTTGCGATCTCGATGGAGCGCTGACGGATTCCGGCCACCCCTCCCGTCACGCCGTCCTTGCAAAGGATCGTCGGATTGGTCGTGACGCCCCGGATGATGCCCATCTTCATGAACCGTTCCACTTCCTTGATCTTGCCGCTGTCCAGAAAAATCGCCATGTCACCCTCCTTTTACCATTAAAGGTCGCTCTCCAGTACAAGCCTTCCCGCATCTCTTAACCCAGCGACCCGGAGATCGCATTCAACATTCTGATTGTAGGGCGCGTCGATCAGGATAAAACGGCAGCCGGCCGCACTTGCGGCGTCGCGGTCCTTCCAAGTGTCGCCGATCATGAAGGACTTCCCCAGATCGATTCCCCATTTCCGCGCCCCGTTCAGGATCATCCCCGGCAGCGGTTTCCGGCAGGAGCAGGCGTCGCCATCGTCATGCGGACAAACCAGAATGTCATCGACCCGGCAGCGCTGCCATACTTGGTCCAGCATCCAATCGAGATCTTCGTGCCGGAGTTTGCCCCGGGCGATGTCCGGCTGATTCGTGACGACAATTGCCACATAACCACTTGATTTGAGAAGATGAACCGCATCGGCGGCATCCTCATTCAAGACAAACTCCTCGCGGGTGCGCGGAGAATGGGGCTCGCCATTCCGCATGATCACCTGATTGATCACACCATCCCGATCGAGAAAAACCGCCCGGTTCACTTCACGCTTTCCCACTTCATCTCATTGATTTTCATCGCGGGATGGGAAACGATGAGATGCCAGACCATGGCCTGAAAGGCCTCCGTGTGGGGCGTCACGGTTTCGGGATTCACGGTGGGAACAATCACGCAGGCGTCCGCGACCCGGGCCGTATACCCGCCATCACGCCCGACGACGCCGAAGATTTTCGCCCCGCATTCCTTGGCGTATTCCAACGCCTTGACCAGGTTCATGCTGATGTTCTTTTCCGGATTGCCGCCGCCGACGGAGAAGACAAAAACCCCGTCCCGGTCGTTCAGATGGCTGCCCTTCAGCCAGTTGGCAAAGGCGCTGTCCCAGCCGTCGTCATTGATCCGGGCGCTGAGTTCCGAAATGTTATCCGTGGGCGTGTAGCTCTCGATTCCGCAGATCTTGCGGAAGTCATTCACCGCGTGGGTTGCGTTCCCGGCCCCGCCGCCGACGCCCAGAAAGAACAGCCGCCCACCCTTCTCCCGCAGTTCGACAAGAGATTGAATCATCCGCTCGATGACGCCTTGATCCAATCCGTCCGTGACGCGATGAATTTCCTCAATATATTCTTTTGTATAAGTCATATATTCCCCTTCTCCATCTCCGAGCGGATATAGGCGATGGCGTTCCGCAGGCCCGTCTCGATGTCCGTCTTGGGTTCCCAGCCGAGAGCGCGGGCCGAGGTGATATCCGCCAGTGTCACCTGCGCCTCGCCGGGCAGGTCCGGCCGCCGCACCGGAGGAATTGGAATGTTCAGGAGGCGGCTGACAAAAGCGTAAATTTCATTCACCGAATAGTTGATCCCGGCGCCCAGGTTGAAAACCCGGTTGTCCGTCCGGGGGTCCGTCAGACATTGGACATGGAAGTCGTTGATGTCATCGACATACACAAAATCCCTGCGTTTTTCCCCGGTGCCGTAGATGGTTGGCGCTTCGCCTTTCAGCAGTTTGATGATGAAGGCGCTCATCACCGGCGGGATGGTGCGCCGGTAATCCTGGACGGGACCATAAACGCAGAAATAGCGAAGGGCGGTGAACCGCATTCCGGTAGACCGCGGCGGGGGCACAGTAGATGTTTGTTGGCCTGTGGCCAAGGGTTTGTGGTGTGCGGCGGATGTTTGAGGATCGGCAGCATCTAACTGTTGACCGATTACAGACGGCGATTCAGCGCCGGCGGAAGCCGCCCCGTAAAACCGCGCATAGGCCTCGGCAAAATATTTGCCGGCCATCTTGCTCATGGCGTAGAAGCTCTCCGGCGCTTCATCCGTTTCCGGCGTGGGGTAGGTTTTCGCACCCTCGTAGATAGCGGAACTTTCTGCGTAGATCACCTTGCGGACGCCGCCCAGGCGGGCCGCCTCGAAGACATTGACCGTCCCACGCACATTGATGTCCGCCGTCTCCACCGGATCCGCCTGGCAGTCGGCGATGCAGTTCTTGGCGGCGAAATTAAAAATCGCATCCGTCCCGGCAAACAGCGGATAAATCTCCTTCCCGCGGATATCCAGTTGATGGAATTCAACGCCCTCCGGTATGTTGGACCGCAACCCGTAGGCCAAATTATCGATACCGATGACCCGGTGGCCATCCCGGAGCAAACGCTCCGCCAAATTTGCGCCGATGAATCCTGCCACACCTGTAATCATGATTTTCATTGTACTCGTGCCCTCAGCATCCCGGCATATTCATCAGCCTGTTTGTATGCCTCCAGCGTATCGATCCCGATGATCGGCTCATCCATTTTGGCGGCATACAGCGCCTCACCCGCCTGGAGCATGGCCGGGAAGACGTGATAACTGAAATCGCAGAATTCACCCGCTGGGATATAATCCAGAACCTTCGGATGTAGATAATAGAACCCCGCATTGACCCAATGGCTGGTCACCGCGTCGGCCGAGGGTTTCTCCACATAGCGCAAGATCCGATCCTCCCCATCCGTCTCTACCATGCCGCTGTGGGTCACATCCTCCCGCCAATGGACTGCTATAACGGCCAGGACTGCGGCGGCTGAGTCGGGCTGTTCGGCGCAAGCCTCTAAACGTCCCAAATCCCACTGGCTGAAATTATCTCCATAGATCACCAGGAACGGAGAATTCACAAAAAAATCGGAGACTTTTTTGACCGCCCCGGCCGTCCCCAGAAGTTCCGGCTCAAAGGAATATTCCGCATGCAGACCGAAAGCGGCGCCATCCCCGCAATGGGCCCGTACCTGCTCCGGCAGATAATGGAGGTTAATGATGCATTCCGTCACACCATGCTTCTTAAGCCAGGACAATTGCCAATCGATCAGCGGCCGCCCTGCTACGGGCATGAGGCATTTGGGCAGATTCATCGTCAAAGGTAAAAGGCGCGTGCCCTTCCCCGCCGCCAGGATTATCGCTTTCATGACAAAGTCCCCGGTTTCAACATATGGATGACTTTCATTTCATTATCAGATTTCTGAAAGCCTAACCGGCCGGTTTTCCTTGGCCGATAAGTATACCGCCGCGATCATCCGATTGGCTTCCATGCCGTCGCGGCCGCTTCCCAGAGGCTCCCGCTTTTCACGGATGGCCGCCTTGAATTCCTTCCATTCCAATTCCCAGGACAGATCCGGGCCGTCGAAAACGATTGTCTCCTCCTCCGGGACGCCACCCAAATAAATAGGGGCGCTGTCCCTATTTATGGGGCGCTTGCCGATGATCAGGGTCTCAGTTCCATAGCTGCCGCCCAGGCCGTTCACGATGAGGTAACCGGCCTCGCCATAGACCTCGAAAGTAAAGCGGTTTTTCCACTGCGTCCAACTCGTGTGCATCTGGGCGACCTGTCCCTTTGCCGTTCTGAAAATGGCGAAGGCATTGTCCTCCACTTCCATGTTCCAATGGAAGGTAGGCGCGATTCCATAGGCCTCGTCAAACTCCCCTAAAAACCACCGGAACAGATCGACCACATGCACGCCCTGGTCCAGCATTTCACCGCCGCCGCAAACATCCCGACTGGCCCGCCATTCCTTTTCATAACCGGGCCTTCCGCCGTGACCGTAGATGCACCGGGTGTAATAGACCTGCCCGATAGCCCTTTTGCTTACAAGATCATGCGCTTTAAGGATCGCCGGATGGTGCCTGTGATTGAATCCCGTCTTGAGGATCGCACCGTGCTCCCGGGCGACCTTGACCATCCGCCCGGATTCCCGGGTATTCCGGCCCAATGGTTTTTCACACAACACATGAATCCCCTGCTGTAATGCCCAAATGCTGATTTTCTTCAGATATTTATTCGGCGTCGCCACAATTACGGCATCTAACTTTTCCTCGTTCAACATATCCCGCCAATCCCGGCAAGCGCGTCCGCCGGCGCCCGCGCCACATTGCTGCAATAAAACGGCGGCGTTGATGACAGTGGCGTCAGAGGCGGCGCGCAGCACGGACGTTGGATCATTTTTAATGACCGCAGCCCGCTTATTGCCGATCAAACCGCAGCCGATGATGCCCACTTTCAAGATATCATTGTTTAAAATAGACATAAGAACGAGGGTCAGGTCTTTAAATTTAGCGTTTTGCAGGAGGCGGAAAAAATAGGGGCGCTGTCCCCCTATTTCTTGAAGAAGATCTTGTCATCGATCCTCCGGATAGTGGCAAAATCCTTGTCTGCACGTAACCGGTCCTGGAAAGGTTTTTCTCGCCACGGATCCCATTGAGCGGCAATGAATTTACCCGTGATTCCGTCGGATTCCGCCTTCGCCCCTTCCGCAGCGCACTGCTTTGCGACTTCCAAGCCGATCCCCATGCTGCCGCCTGTTATGACAATGACCTTACCCGACAATTTCTTCACGCGCCTCTACCTCTTTGAGATCGCGGGTCGCCGCCTCCACCATCTGCCGGAGCTGATCCGAGCTTTGCAGGGTGCTGAAATCCAGGTCTTCGGAAAAACGGAAAGAACCATAGTGAAAGTGGATGGCCGTCCCGTCCTTGAAAAAGACATTCCGACTTTCCTTCAAGGCATAAAATGAGCGGAGAAACAGCAATTGCACATACTCCCTCATGATCGAGGCTTCATCGATCATGAAATGCCTTGCCAGTTCGCCGATTTGTTCCGTTGTCATCATATTCCGGTTTCCTTTAATTTATTAAGAAAAGGCCGGTAGTCGATTCTTTTACACATTTTATGAAAATCTCTTTTGTTGATGGGGGAGTAGTCCAAATCCTCGAATTCCAGCCTTCGCAATCCCTTGGAGACAATGTAGATCATATCAAGAAGGGCTTTTTCCGGCGAAGCGATAAGCGTCTGCCCCTCACGTCTGAAACCCCAATATAATTTATGATTTATCTTAACATATTCAAATTCTTTTTCATTGATGAGCAGCTTTTTTGATTTTTTGGGACTGACGGAAGTAACGGAATAAGGAAATTGCGGGAGCACGCCATAGTAATTCAAGGCCGACTCCAGAGAAATGTACGAAGGCGTATATATGGCGTTGGCAATTTCAAAACTATCAGGAGGATTGAATGCAGAGAGATAAACCCCTTTTTTAAGCCGCAGCAAAAACTTTTCGGCAACCAGTTTTTCCGCTATTTTATAAGACGTATTGTCTTTTTCAATATCCAACAATTTCCTGAGATCGGTCAAAGAAATGATCTTCACGCCGGACTTCCTGATGATTTTAGTGATATCCACGATACGCATAGTTCTCAATACCTGTACGAAAATATACAGTATCTGCGAACGATGTCAATGGGGAAATTTGCCATGGAATAACCCCTTATTCCTGGACAGAACTCGAGAGCTTTGAAAAATACCTCCACTTTGTCATTCCCACGCAGGCGGGAACTCGGGGACAGATTTCAAATCTGTCCCCGAAAAAGGACTGGATTCCTGCCTTTTATTCAGGGCGGAAAAGAGTACCACACATTTTTTATCCTTGACAGGGCAATAGATTTAGATTAGGTTTTGTAACAATATTTAAATGTTTAATTATGGAGGTTGTATGGCAACGGTTATGAAGATCAGTCCGCAGGGACAAATTCGCATCCCCAGGAAATTCATGGCAATCCTTGGCTTGGAAGCGGGTGATTACATCGAGGCGCTGCTGGAAGAAGATCATATTGCCTTGAAGCCGAGAAAGCTGATCGATCCTTCTCAGGGATGGTACTGGACAAAGGAATGGCAGGAGGCGGAAAAAGAGGTGGATAGCGAGGTCGAAAGGGGCCACGTGTCTCCAACGTTCCAGGCGGCGGAAGAAGGCATCGAATGGTTGAAAAAATAACCGGTTATGAATTCAGCAGTCGGTTCCGGAAGGACTACCGCGCCCTGTCGAAAGAGATCCGGGACATCTTCGAGATAAAACTCCCTCTTTTTCTCGATAATCCCCGCCACCCTTCCCTCCGGGTAAAAAGACTCGTCGGGACCGCCGATCGATGGGAAGGTTCCGTAACCATGAACTACCGCTTCACTTTTCAATTTGTTGAGGGAAAGGTTCTCTTCCGCCGGATCGGCGCCCATGACATTCTACGGATGGAAGGCTGACTAAATAAGTCAACTTGATCGATCAGTCAAGTGAAATAATTTACTCAAAGCGAAAAACAGGGGCGCTGTCCCCCGCGTATTCCAATAATCACGGATGCGGTGTGATGGCGATGACCGTGATCCGGTTCTCCTTCGGTCCGTAATACCAGAAGACCCTATAGGCCGCCGGTGTGGACTGCTCGGCGTAGGCCTCAAAGACCTTTTCTCCCTGCGGTCCTTTGATGCTGGTGAACTCGTGTGTCCGAAGGCTTGGATGTCTCGGGTTTTCCGACAGAAAGCGGAGAGTCTTGCGCACAGCCCAAAGCCGCTTTTCGAGTCCTGTGTCTGCCTTCAGGCGATCCCAGTGCTTCCTTGCCCGTTCCGTCAGGATAATCTCAAACAATCAGGACTCCTTCAGTTCTTCGGGATCCAATCGGGAGACCTTTCCTTGCGAGGCGTCCCGCAAACCCTCCCGGACGTCGTTGATTGCCTCCGGGTTTTGGAAAAGCCAGAGTTCCGAAGCGGGGATCTCGGCGATCGGCTGCAGCAGAATCTCGCCGCTGTCGTTCCGATAGAGACGGATCCTTTTGCAGTCTTTGAGGATTTCGCCGACAGTCAGGCGGTTCCGTTCATCGATGGTCCTCGTTCCGATTTCCTCAAACGAATCATTTACTTTCAAGATATTCTTCATAAGACATCCCCCTTTCCACAGATATATACAGTAAGTTCCTTCCGGGGTCAAGGGGGAAAACCCATTTCAGGATAAGCCCACATTTTTAACACCCTGTGCCTTTGAAAACTACGAAGGCAGTTCTGAAAAGTATTTTAAAATCCAACCATAAACGACCTGCCTCATTTCTTGTTCCATCAATCCCAATTCGAGCCCCTCGCGAAGTGCTGTTTATGATAATTCATAGGGGCGCCGGCCCCTTGTTTTTAAACCAGCACGATCCTGCTGACGACATCCCCAAAGAACTCTCTTGACCAAACCACGAGAGATTCAGGGTTTTTCACGAAAGGCTCCGCTTCCGCCCAGCCTGCAGACCAGACCGCTCAGCAACCGGAGCTTCCGGGACCGGTATTGATCCGCAATCAGAGAGATCGTCTCGGCATTCAATCTTTCCAGCCCTTCCGGATCTATTCTTAAGCTGTCCAACAGATAAATTCGCATTTCCGCCTGGCTGCGAATCGCCGTTCCCCGGTCAGCCTGGATTTTATCCGCCAAGGCCTTTTCCGCAGTGGCAATCAGGAAAGAACGTCCGCTTTCGAGCTCCACCTGGTCGATCCCGATCCGGTAGGCGTTCATGGGAACGCTGCGGTAAATGAAGAGGCCGACAGGGGTGAAAAAACGCCTTCCCCGGCCATCGGTGACCGATGTCATCGCTTCCACCCTTTCCGGGATCAAGCCATAGTAATGTAAAGCGTAGTCGAGGGAAACATAGGAGGGCCCGTAGATCATGTTGGCGAGGATTTCTCTGGAGAAGGGGCGCCGCCGGTATCTTTCTCCAAAAACGTAAATTCCCTTCTTGACCCGAATGATCCTTCCCTGCCTGAGGAGATTCGTGATCTTGTCACGGGGGCGGTCATATTCCCGAAGGCCGTCCAATAGAGCCGGATAATCAAACTCCTCGCCGGAGATCCTTCTGCACAGTTCCTCAACCATTTTTCCCCTCCATTATGGATTGCAGGAGGGATATAGCATAATCCGACATAATATGTCGATAAATATTCGACATACTATACAGCTATACCGGAAAATAGGGGCGCTGTCCCGGTTTTTCCCCTTATAGAACACGTAGCGATAATCCCGGAATATCTATGAAATCCTTCCCATTATAGGTGAGTAAGGTCAAACCATGCTGTATCGCCTGACTGGCGAGCCACAAATCCTGCACCCGGTATCGATGCTGGAGTCCCAAGGCCTTCATCTGGGCAGCCAGGCTGCCGAATATTTCTCCGGTGGTTTCATCGATGCGCAGAATGGGCTTTCGTTTCAGCCGATGTAGGGCCGCCTGACGCTTCTGGCGGATGTTCAGGTCGGACGTGTTCTCGGCGCCGAATTTCAACTCTGCAATGGTGACGGGTGAAATGTAAACGGCCTCCGCGCCGGTGAACAGCGCAACGTCCGCCGGGGCCAAGGCGCCCCGCTCGACGGCCACCCAGATACAGGTATCGATCAGGAAACCCAAGGATCACGCACCTCGGAGAGATCGGCCGCAGCGCCTTCCCGGCTGTCTTTCATCCATGTTGCCCCCGCATCCTCAGGTAAGGTTCGGTAAAGATCCGACATGGCTTCGAGAGCCGTCATTTTTGCCGGCCCCGGGATGATCTTGGCCACCTGATGGTTATTACGGACAATGATCAATTCTTCTCCCTGAAATTCGACCAGATTCATCATCTGCTTGAATTTTCGGGCCAGTTCAGTGGCAGTGATCTGAAGCATAATGGACCTCGCTCTTGATAATTTGATACGATCATATAATCAAACAATGGCACTGTCAAGAACGAAAAGCAGCGGGAACTGGGGCGCGGCGGATGCTGTCTTTCGACATGCTCTCTTCAGCTTCCTCGAAAAAATCGGTATATTTTTCTGCTTTCATTTTCTCTCTCCCAAATCCTGGAGATAATGATAATATTTCCAGTTGACAATAGCATGCGTTAGTATTACATTAGCACCATGAAACCACCGGACTTTGAATGGGATGACTTCAAGAATGCACAAAACACGGAAAAGCACGGAGTTTCTTTTTATGAAGCCCAATAAGCCTTTGCCGATCCTCAGCGTGTTATCATTGAGGACTTGGATCACGGTCAGGATGAAGATCGTTTTTTCTGCTTTGGCAAGGTAAAGGGTGGCGTCATGACGGTCCGCTTTACCATTAGAGAAGGCATAATCCGGATCATTGGCGCAGGTTACTGGAGAAAGGGGAAGAAGATTTATGACAAAGAAAATCACATACACGGATGAACCCATGAAAACAGGAAAGATCGTGAAAGACTTCCTGCCTGGACCGGAAGGTTTATCATTCCGAAAGGAACGGGTCCTGACATTGCGCCTCGATGAAACAACTCTTGCTGAACTGAAAGAAGTTGCGGATAATAAAGGCCTTGGTATGTCCACACTCGTCAGAATGTGGGTGAGGGAGAGGCTTGCGGGTAACGCCTCAATGTAAAATTACAAGGAAAAGAGGGCGCTGTCCCTATTTAAATCAGACGTCCGGCTGCATATAGCGGGAGATAACGATTGATACTTCCTCGGCTTATATTGTTGGCACTCAGGATGTACGCCCTCGGGGGGCGATAACGCTCGGCGTACACCTTCAGGCTCTTGGATTGGGTCACCCATCCGGATTTGACCTCCACGGGCACGATTTCCCCCTCCCGTTCAAGAAGAAATTCCACTTCCGCCGTTCGCCCCTGCCAACAGTAGAGGGTCTTATCTCCCGCGGCCCGCAGTTCCTGAGCCACGAAATTCTCCGCCACGTAACCCTGGTAGCTGCCGAAGTCATAGTTCAGGAACGTGGCCGGGGCAATGCCGCTCATGGCGCCCAGGAGTCCAACATCAAAGAAATAGAGTTTAAAGCGGTTTTCCTTCACATACCCGGAAAGGGGAACGCCGACGGCGTCGATAATGGGCGTCCGGATGAGAAGATTGGCGCATTCCAGCCAGTCCAGAGGAGCAGACAATCTCTCATAACCCCGAATTCCCGGAATCCCTTCGCGAAGCTTGAATTTTCCGGCCGATCCGTTTTGCGCCCGCGCCAGTTGCGCCGGCACGTTCCGCCATAATTTCTCGATATGCAAGGCGTTGCTCTTCCCGCTATGTTTCGCCATATCGGCCAGATAGGCCTCCAGCAGATCCCGCTGGGTTTTTCGGATCACCTGAACAGCTTCGTACAAATTGTCCTGTCGATCGCGATAATGGTTCACGGCGTCGGGCAGGCCGCCGACAACCAGGTAGTGCTTCCACAATCCCCACAGTTGTTCGTGCGCCGTCTCCGGGAAGGGCTGGGCCAAGTCCTGTTTGCGGATCAATTCGGCCAGGCGTTCCTTTCCCGCGCCGTCGAGAAATTCATCAAACGAAAGGGGGTACATATCCAGAAATTGAATTTTTCCGACGGGGAAGGAGTCCGGTTGCAGCGCCACACCCAGGAGGGAACCGGCGGCGCACAGGGCCACCTCCGGCATCTCCTCGGAGAAATATTTCAGGCTGTTCAGCGCCCTGGGGCTGCGCTGGATCTCATCGAGAATGACCAGATCCCGGTGGCGATCGATGGGCCGATCGAGGTAAAACTGCAATTCGTCGAGGATGCGAGCCGGGTTCAGATCCGGCTCGAATATCCGCCCAAGCTTTTCATCCTTTTCAAAATTGACGTAATGACAACGGGGGAATGCCACCCCACCGAATTCTTTCAGGATATAGGTCTTTCCAACCTGCCGGGCACCCCTGAGAATCAGAGGTTTGCGGTTTGCAGACGTTTTCCAGCGGTTTAAAAAATCAGTGACGGTGCGTTTCATGATGGTATAAATACACGATGTGTGTATTTTCTGCAAGGACTATTTATCAATAAAAATAATCGGGCGCCGGCCCTATTTGAGAGCTTTGAAAAATACCTCCACTTTGTCATTCCCGCGTATGCGGGAATCCAGAAGGTCTTGAAAAGAATAGATTCCTGCTTTCGCAGGAATGACAATTTGCCGAATTTCGGGAGTAATTAAAAGCTCCCTATTTAACAAAATTACTGGAACGGGTTACCCGGCTTGCTGCTTGCCGCTGATCCTGGCTGGTCGATCTATTAGGCTATATGATGTACTAACCTCACGAACCTCATTCATCAGGTCGGGATGTCGTTCCATCAGTTTAAGAAGTTTGACCAGCGGCGCAGGAGGTTGTGTTTTGCCTCGTTCATAGCGCGAAAACGCCAATTTACCGACGCCGAAAACTTCCGATAGTTCAGCCTGTGAAAGTTTCAGGTTTTTCCTGATACGCCGAATATCCGCGCTTAGATCACCTTTCACGGCCCTCAGCAATGCGGCCTGTGCTTCTGCATAGCGTCGATAGCTTTCAGCATCCCATACACCCTCATCGCATTTGGGACAGAACTCGCCTTTCATGCCATGAAGCGTCAACGACTGACCGCCGAAGGATAATTTTTCATCCTGTGTCCTTTCCACCATTTCTGCATGATTACAGCTTGGACATTTCATTTTGTTACCTCACTTTGCCTTAAACTGGATCACCGGCGGTCGCCCATCGGTGAAATCCGTAATTTTGATATAGACCGAGATACCATCCCGGGTCATACCATGATAAACGTCCTGCCATACTCGATGGTCTTTATGCGTGGTCATCGTCTTGTAAAAATCACGTCTCGAAAGGGCGAGTACGACCTGCCTCATTTCTTGTTCCATCAATCCCAATTCGAGCCCCCCGCGAAGTGCTGTTATTGTAAATGGTTGACTCTCCGGATCTGCAACCGTTTGTTGCACTTTTGAAAGCTTGTAATGGGGTGTACGTTTCTCCATTGCCTATTAAATAGCCGATATGATAAATTTAGTCAATATGATAATTCATAGGGGCGCCGGCCCCCTATTTTTTAAAGAAGGTCTTGTCATCGATCCGGCGGATAGTTGCGAAATCCTTGTCCGATCTCAGCCGATCCTGAAAAACTTTTTCCTTCCACGGATCCCATTGAGCGGAAATGAACTTTCCCGTGATTCCGTCCGATTCCGCCGACAGAAGGAATACGGTCAGGCCGGCGGGTATTGCCGCCGATATGCCGCCGTTATCCATCTGTTTTTTTGTGTTCTCGTAAAATGCCTTTGTGGCGCCATTCGGACCGGCCGCCAAGGTATCCTGGTGCAGCCGCGTGATGATAAATCCAGGGGCAATGCAGTTGACGTCAAAACTCTCGTCTGCCAATTCAATCGACAGGTTTTCCGTAAACCGGACGGTGGCAATTTTGCTGGTCGCGTAGGCAGAATAGTTGGGGAATGGCGTTGCCGCGCCGCCGCCCGAATAATTGATGATTTTTTTCCTGGAGTCGGACTTCATCAGGGGTATGAAGGCATGGCACATATGCACAACACCCAGGAAATTGATTTGTATTGTCTCCGCAAATTTAGCGATATCAATTTGATAGGTCTTCCCGATAGGTCCGTAGATCCCCGCACAATTCACCAGGCCATAGACAGCGCCGAATTTATCACCGCACCAGGAGGCGAAAGACTTCACTTCCTGATAGTTACCGATATCCAACCGGTAAAAAAACTGTTCGCAGGAAGAAACTTCATCCAACAAGGAACAAGCCGTTTTTAAATTCCCCTCATCGCGCGCAGCGATAACAACCTTCGCCCCTTCCGCAACGCACTGCTTCGCGACTTCCAGGCCGATCCCCATGCTGCCGCCCGTTATGACAATAACCTTATCCGACAATTCCTTCACTCGCCTTTACCTCCCGATGGAATAGTATTGGAAACCGCATGATTTCATGGATGTTTGATCGAGAAAGTTCTTCGTATCGAATAAGACTGGCTTCTTCATAAGTCCTGCGACATCACCCCAGGGATAGGTTTTGAAATCTGCCCATTCCGTCAGCAGGATTAGTGCATCGACTTTTTCAGAGACATCCGCGATACTATGTGTGATTTCAAACTTCGTATCGCCCTCCAATTCCGCATAATCCGCCCTGGGATCATACACCTTGACTTCGGCGCCTCTTTCAATGATCAAATCGGCAATCTCCACCGGCAGGCTTCGCCGCAACGTGCTGGTTCCAGGCTTGTAGGTCAAGCCAAGGACACCAATTCGTTTATTCATTAAGCCCCCAACAATTTCCTCAAACCGGCAAACGATGTCCTGCTTTCTCGAATGGTTCAGATCATGTATGATACCGAAAAGCGATGCATTCTTTTTTGCCTCGACATTTTTCTTTCTCAGCACCTGCAGATCCCTGCCCAAGGTTCCCCCCGAAAAACCGATGCCCGGAGCCAGGTACGCCTTTGGTCCAATGCGCACATCCGTTTTCATGCCCCGGACCACGTCGTCGATCACCGCCCCGGTGATTTCACACATATCCGCCAAATGATTTGAAAATGTGATGCTCATGGCCAGAAAAGAATTGATGCCGTGCTTGACCATTTCCGCGCTTTCAAGCCGCATGCAAATCACTTCCGCGTTTATCTGCGAAAACAAATCCAGACACCTGGATTCCGTATCCGCATCGGCGGTACCCAGGATAATCCTACCCGGATGCAAATAGCATTCAATCGCCTCGCCGAGCCGCAGATTCTCCGGCGAATAGGCAAGATCGAGCGCAGGATTCTGTTCTTTCAAACGTTCACGCAATACGGAACAAAAACCGACGGGCGTTTGTGAACTGACGATCAGAACCGCTTTATCCTGCATGATTGAACCGGCATCCATCACTGATTTTAAAAGAATGCTCGTGTCGCTGGAATCATCATCCAATACGGGTGTATCGTAAGAGAGAAAAATGAAATCACATTGAGCAAGAGATGACATTTGATTGGAGAATAAAAGATTGCCGGCATCCAACCCTTTTTGGATGGATTCCGTTAAATCCGGTTCATAGATGGGTGGAATCGTTTTCTGAAGATTGTGGACAAGGTCTTGATCATAGTCAAAACCAATCACCTGATTGCCCAGGCGCGACCACACCGTACAAAGAACACAGCCGAGATGCCACAAACCGACAACGCCAATTTTTAAATTTGCCACGCAATAATCCCTTATTCCTGGACAGAACTCATAAAATTGACCAATACCTTTACCCCTTCAAAGTCAAACCGGTAGCGCATTTCCCGCAGCCCCAGCTCCTTCATTTTCTCTCGGAACCGGGTCTGATGATTCTCGATGTAAAAGATGAAGAATCCCCCGCCCCCGGCGCCGGAGATCTTCCCGCCCAATGCGCCATTTTGTTTGGCAATGTCGTAAATCTCATCGAACCGCCCACTGGACATTTTGTTGGATATCCGTTTCTTATACCGCCAATGCCGATCGAACAGCAGGCCGACATCGGTGATATTGCCGCTCTCCACGGCTTCCAGAATCTTGTAACCCAATTCCTTGATGGTGTGCATGCTCTCGACTACATCCTTCTTTTCCTCTTTGGCTCCCTGGCTCTGTTCGGCAAGGATCGCATCCGCGCTTCGGGAGGACCCCGTGTAAAACATGAGGATATTGCGGTTCAACTCATCCACTGTACTATCTGAAGCAACAGCAGCCCGCACCTTTACTGCCCCGTCTTTATCGATATCCAAGACCGTCAGGCCCCCGAAGGCAGCCATGTATTGGTCCTGCTTGCCAATGGGTTTCCCCAGGCGATTGATCTCCAGATCGCAGGCCATTTCCGCCACTTCCTGGAGGGAGGAAAACTCCCGCTTCATGGACTGCAAAGCCCGCAGGAGCCCTACGGCATAGCAACTGGACGATCCCAGGCCCGTCCCCGCAGGCACATCGGCCATGGAGATGATCTCAATGCCCTTTTCAATCCCCATCATGCGCAGGGCCTCTTTGGCGATGTCATGCTCAAGCTCGTCCCGATGATGTACCATTTCCGACTTTGTGTATTTCACTCGCACCAGGTCATCGACAACGGGACGATTAAGATTGATGAACATGTATTTGTTGATGGCGGCGGCAAAGATAAAACCGCCGTATTGGGAATAATAAGCCGGCAGGTCCGTCCCGCCGCCACCCAAGGTAAAACGAAATGGCGTCCTCGTAATAATCATATCAACACCCTGTGCCTTTAAACACTACGAGAGCTTTGAATTACTCCCGAAATTCGGCAATTTGTCATTCCTGCGAAAGCAGGAATCTATTCTTTTCAAGACCTTCTGGATTCCCGCATACGCGGGAATGACAAAGTGGAGGTATTTTTCAAAGCTCTCACTACGAAGGCAGTTTTTAAAAAGTATTTTATCACAAACAGGGGCGCTGTCCCCTCCCTAAAAAACCTCTCCAGCAAAGAGGGCCTTTATGAAGTCAGTAAAAGGCAATACTGTGATGTTGTCGAACTGGTAACTTCGCGAACCGCAATAGACGCCGAACATACGTTCTACAGTCACTCCGGCATTATCGGCAAGGGATCGCATAGGTTTTTCCCAGGCGCGATCCCATCGCTCGACCCGTTTCACTTCGACGGCGATCACCCGGGGGAGGCTGTCCGGTCGCCGGTGAGCGGTTTCAATAACAAAATCGATCTCCACACCGGCAGGGGTCCGGTAGTAGTAGAGTGGACGATGTTTACGGCTGACTTCGTTGTAAACGCGCAGCTCATGGTAGATCATTGTTTCGAGCGCTGCGCCCTGCCATAGCCGGTCTGTTGGATCGCGCAACAACCCGGCAGAAGCCCGGGCCACCCCCGGGTCGAACCAGTAGAATTTTGGCTGTGTTGCCTCCCGGACTTTGAGCCCTGGTCGCCATGCGGGAAGAAAGTGTCCCACCAGGGTGTCGGTTAAAATACCAAAGTAGTTATCCACCGTACTCCGGGCGACGGCGGCATCGCGGGCAATGTTCTGGGCATTGACCATCTGACCGTTGATCTGGCCCGCGACGGAGAGAAAACGGACAAACGGCGGAACATTGCGGATTAAACCCTCCGCTTGCAACTCTTCTTTGAGATAGGTGTTCACATAAGCTGCAAGAATGTCGGCGGCGTATTGGGGGTCGTTCCATACGAAAGGAAGCATACCCCAATTCAGCGCGAATGCGAGGTCGAACGAATCGCCCAGCTCGACGGTAGAGAAACTTTCCATGGATAATGTCAGCGCTCGACCGGCGAGCAGATTGGCGCCGCCCCGGCGAAGTTTGCGGGCTGAAGATCCGCAAAGAGCAAAGTTCCACTTATGCAATTCCATGAGACGATGAACTTCGTCCAGAAGGGGGGGGGTTTTTTGGATTTCATCGAGCACGATCCAGGCGTCTGCCGCGCGCCCGCCGATCAATGCCTCAAGCCGATGAGGGTCGCGAGAAAGCTCAAGAAAAATAGAGGCATCGAGCAAGTCAAGCCTGAAGGCATCGGGAAGCACTTGTTGAAGCCAGGTACTCTTTCCTGTTCCTCGGGGGCCAAAGAGGAAAAAGGATCGCTCCGGCTGCTGGAGCAGCCTGGGCATGATATCATTCTTGGCCATGTGCATTCTGCCTATAGTGATGTAAGATTGCAATGCACATTTACATCATACCGGTAAAATAGTCAAAGGAATAAAAGAGACCTTTGAATTTCTCCCGAAACGTAGCAATTCGTCATTCCTGCGGAAGCAGGAATCCAGTCCTTTCAAGATCTTTTGGATTCCCGCTTTCGCGGGAATGACAATGCCGGGGGTATTTTCAAAGGTCTCTAAAAGGGTAATTTCGGGGATAGTATACTTAGGGAAAATAGGGGCGCTGTCCCCTGTTTTTCAGGGGAGTTGGGAGAGCCAGGCGGCGGCGGGCGCCACCAGGAGTTGCCGCTCCCCGCTGTTGAACAAATGGTATGAGTCGCCCCGACCCGTAAGCTGCACGGCCGGGTCCTGGATTTGCGCGTAATCCCAGAGATAGATCTTCCTTGCCAGCGTCGTTTTTCCGGACTGACGCGGTCCGGAAAGAAAAACCATGTTCTTTTCCTGCGCCAGTTCCTGCCACGCCCGGATGTACGGTTCTCGGGAAATCATGAAGACTATATTTCACACCACTGAAAAATAGTCAAGACCATTTTGCAATACAATGAGAAAAAATAGGGTCCCCCTTTTCGATCAAACAGCCAGCACGGATTCCTGATATTGGGAAACAGAAGCATCAACCGTGAGCAACAGCATCCCTTCCGTACGGGCCTGGGCCAGCAACAAGCGGTCGAAAGGGTCTTTATGAAGCAAAGGCAACGTCTCGACCCCAAAGGCATGCTCCGCGGTTACCGGCAGCTCGGTGTATCCATGCACGATGAGCATCTTTCTCAAGCGGCGCGGATCCACCTTGAAATCCTTCCGTCCCAGTCCCCGTTTGATCACAATCTCCCAGATACTGGCCGCACTGAAAAACAAACCGTTCTCGGGCGTTGTCAAAAGGGTGCGGGCTGATTCGGAGAGCTTTTCCGGCTGCCCTGCCGCCCACAGGAGAATGTGCGTATCCAGCAGCAGTTTCACGAGGACTTTCCTTCAAAAAGTTGGATCATCTCCGTTGCCGCCAGAGAATCAAAATCGTCCGGAACCGAAATTTCACCCGACATGAACCCCAGCTTTTCAGCCCCTTTCAACTCCCCATCGGATAGCGGTAAAACCTTGACCATCGGCTTTCCTGCCTTGGCAATGATAAAAACATTTCCTTTTGCGGCCTCATCGACAAGGCGTGAAAGGTGCGTCTTCGCTTCGTGGATATTGACGGTTTGCATGGAACACCTCAGTGGGTTTGGTTTAATGGACTTAGTTTACATGCATGACCAGGGCTTGTCAAGGAGAGAAATGGGGTCGTTCTTTGAAAATAATCGGGCGCTGTCTCTATTTATCATGCCAGCCTCCTCAGCAGCCTGTTCCCTTTACGACCACCACTATTGTCTTCGCCAAGATTTTAAAATCCAGCCAGAGGGACCAGTTGTCGATATACTCCAGATCCAGCTTAGCCCATTCTTTAAAATCATTGATCTGGTTTCTACCATTGGCCTGCCACAGGCACGTGATCCCCGGCTTGATGCTCAATTTACGTCGCTGCCAGCTTTCATAGCGGGCCAGCTCGTGGGGACCCGCCGGCCGCGGCCCTACCAGGCTCATATCGCCTTTCAGGACGCTCCAGAGCTGGGGCAATTCATCGAGGCTGTATTTTCTTAAAAACTTTCCAACTTTAGTGATGCGCGGATCATCTTTTATTTTGAAGACCGGCCCATTCATTTCGTTTTGATCCATCAGTTGATCCTTAATTTTATCAGCATCGATTACCATCGTTCTAAATTTCCAGCTTCTTAACGATTTTTTATTCAGGCCCATTACATTCCATTCATAAAAAACAGGCCCAGAAGAAGTAATCTTAACTGCAATCGCCATAGCAAGAAGGAAAGGAGATAATATGATAAGACCCAACGTTGACCCGATTATATCAATTATTCTCTTAACAAAGAGCTTAAACTCATCTCTGTAGACGTAATTCACGCTTACTATCGGGATACCATGCACGACATCTGCCTGGAGACTTTTTACTATGCTTCCTAAAAAATCTGAGATAATACGTACCTGCACGCCCTCCCTTTCACAAACTTCAAGCACCCTCTTAATGCCATCGACATGCCTGAAAGGAAGCGCAACGATAACCTCATCAAATGGGTAAGAATGAAGCACTTCCTCGATATAACTCACCGTGCCCAATATCTTCTTCCCGTATAGCTCAAGACCTGCCTTTTCATTAGAATTACCAACAAAACCAACAATATTAAGTCCCCAATGCGGATTCAACTGTACTGTCTCTGCGAATCGTTTTGCGTCTTGATCGATACCCACGACAAGGATTGACTTACGGTCGCGTCCATGCTTACGAATAAATCTGGCAGCCAGAAAAACAAAATACTTCTCCAAGAGAAGAAAGATAAAATTGAAGACTACAAAAAAGAGTGCCATTGCCCGGGGGATATAGCCAGGACGCATTATAAATACTATACCCAAAAGAACCAGGAGTCCAAAGAATACCGTTTTAAAAATGATTTTTGCCTCAGTAGCAAACGAGGTAAATCTCTGATAGGAATACGCATTCTGCAGATTGAACAAAAAGACCCAGAATAATGAGGCAAATATGATAATAATCAAAAATTGGGTATCGAACTGGAAGCTTACGCCGATTGGCAATTCCGGGTAGAAGTGTCTCAAAAAAGCCCAAAACAGATACGATGCAACAAACGAACAAAAGGTTGTTATTGCATCTGCAAGCTGGGATATTTTTCTATGGTATGCAGGTCGAAAGATCATGGTTCGGAATTGAAGTCCAAATATTGTTTGATCATCTGTTATAATGTTTCTGTATTAACAATGGTTTTCTCATCTCAATAGCATCGCACTGCATCTGTCAGGAACATTTCCTGAGCTTGAAGCACCTTTTTCCGATCAAAATGCTCTACCGCATACGTCCTGTTTCGCGCGCCCATTTCTTCCCGCATCTTATCTTGCACAAAGCATCTCGAAAACCTTCACACAACACCATGGCGCCACCCGCCGAAAATAGAGGAACAGCGCCCCTATTTTAAAGGCTGGCGAGTTTGGAGAGGAGGGTGCAACGCAGATGCTCCAGGCGCCGGAGGGTGTAGTAGTTCAGGAAATCGCGGTTGAGGTCCTTCACAAGGAGGAGGCGCGCTAAAGGGTCCCGATCCACAAACTACTTTAAATTTCCCATTGCGAGGGCGCTGATTTCTCGTGCCGTCTTCTCGGGCCAAAGGTCTCTTTGCCACAGCGTGTAGTCGAACGGTTCGCGGGAGAGGAGCGCAACAAACCGCTCGGCATCAACCCGGCCCAGGTTGGCCATCAGAGCTTGTATGCCTTCACATTTGATTTCCGTATCAGTTTTCATTTGTACTGTTCCTTCGTTGTTACAAAAGTTGTCGGGTTCATAACCAGCATTGGGTCGAAATTACCCATTAGCCTAATCACGTGGTCGTCAGTCGTCAAAAAACATTCGCAGCCTGTTTCAAGCGCGCATGCAATATGAAGTGCGTCCTTGCCTCTCAGGCCTTGTGACTCAAACTGTTGAGCATGTTCCAGAATGGAAGGGGATTCGATCACATCAACTACGGCCATTGTTTTCCACTGCGCGATGCTCCACCTTCTTTCGGGAAACGGATTGGCGCTATTTTCAAAATCAAGGATATACGACCATGCCAACTCAATCTCACCGGCCAATATTTTGGCCTGGATAAACAATTTGGCCTCGGACTCAATCTGTATTCGAATCTGGCTCTGATCGTCATAAGGACAATTAAAACAGCAATTGTCCAAATATATTCGCATGGGAAGACGATAACATAACGATTCGGAAAAATCAACGCTTCAAAGAAGACGGCCGGATAGACATTCAAGGGGTCCTGAATGAAGCGAGGCGGCGTAAGGAAAATACGAGGGACTGCGCCCTTTTTTCCCGCAGGGAAAATGGGGCGCTGTCCCCCCTTTTCGAATACCGAAGGAAAAACCGGGGCGACTCCCTATTTAACCTACAACGTCTGTCAAAAACGTTTCCTGAGCTTTGAGCACCTTTTTCCGATCAAAATGCTCTACCGCATACGTCCTGTTTCGTGCGCCCATTTTCTGCCGTACCTTCTTATCCCGCATCAATTCCTTTAGCCCCTCGATCAAGGCTGCCGGACTCTCCGGCTCGACTATCACACCGCCTCCTGACTCCCGCAGCAACTGCGCCCCTTGGCTGTCGGCGTTGATCGCTGCAAGGACAGGAAGCCCTGCAGCCATATAGGTCAACAACTTTGAAGGAATAACGGTATTTTTCACCGTTGATAATTGATTGAGAAGTAACACATCTGCTGCAGAAAACATCTCACTGAGACGATCTTCAGGTTGAAAAGGCAATAAGCGCACATACGACTCCAAATTGCACTCCTGCACCTCCGCCTCCAGGGAGGAGCGTGCTTCGCCATCCCCTACCAGCACCCAAAGTACTGAAACGTCCGCCGCCTGCAACAACTTACATGCCTCGACGATATTCGATAATCCTTGTTTTATCCCCATACTGCCCGCCCAGAGGACAACAAAAGAGTTCTCCGCTATTCCAAAACGGTGACGAAATATATGTTTGCCTTCCGTTGGGTAAATATTGTCAACATTAATAGGACTGCGTATCATCCTGATCTTTTCTGCAGGGTATCCACTCTTACGCAAAGCATCCCGAAAACCCTCACACAACACCATGGCGCCACTCGCTTTGCTGTAAGCAGAATATTCAAATTTCGCCAAAATCCTTTTGAGAAAACCAGCCCTGACTATGCCTGCCTCGTCTGCCGCCTGAGCAGCCAGATCATTGATTGCAACCGCGTAAGGTATCTTCTTCATATTGCTTATAAGCCGTGCAAGCATGGCCAAGCTTGGCTGCGCTCCGACATACAAAACCGCATCCCATTGAGACCTTGCAAGCCGGGCCAGAATCAGTCCCGCAAGCAGACAAAAGGTTCCTTCCATAAAGATACGTTGAAGTGTGCTGCTTGGTTTCCGCGGGATAAAGTGGGTCAATCGCACCAGCTTGACGCCATGAACAGTTTCAAATGCAACAAGCTTTCCGGAATAGCCGCTGTAACGCCTCCAATAAGGCGCAAAGGGGAAGCCGGTCAGGACGGTAACGCCATGTTGTTGACCCGCAAGATATTCACACAAATCCGTGACATGCGGAGCAAAGCCCGTTGGTTCCGGGGCGTAATTAATGGATAACACCAGAAGATTCATGCGCCGGCTTCATTCGGCTTATGGAAGAAGTAGCTATGATCATCCATGTAGAGCGGGGTTACTATTTCTCGCAACATAACTATTTGAAGCACTGGATAATCCCTCGTCTATGGGGATTTCTAAATACGACCGACGTCTTTCATCCAACTCACGGTCGTGCTGACACCCGTTCTAAGGTCGTAAGGCAGGCTTCCACAAATGCTTTCGAGTTCATATGTGTCGTAGATAATGTCAGTAACAAGGTTGTCTAACCTTGAGGTGGTTATAGGCCATCTTTGCCATCCAAAACCAGATAGTCGGTCACCTAATAGAGCAGCGATCCGTAGCATCCAAAGCGGCATTGACCGAATTTTTTTGCGATCCATAGCTTGTCTGATAAGGTCTGCCCAATTTCTAAGCTCATAGGGCGGGTAATCGCAAACATAAATTGTTTTCCTGTTCACTGAAATGACCGAAGCATTCAGCAACTTATCGATCTGATACACCGTATTGCCGACGTACCCGTATTGCTTTTTTGGATTAAGCCTTCCAATGTTGAAGTATAATCCTTTCCAAATCGTCTCGAAGAACACCACGTATGGAATATCAAACCAAGGACCCCAGATCGATGTTGGACGTACAATGACCCATTCGAAGTCAACCTCGGCGCTCCGCACAATTTGTTCCCCGATAACCTTGCTTTCACCATAAAGTGTGAAAGGTGAATAATCTGCGTCATGTATGGGTTGATAGCCATTCGCGCACACATACCGCGATGAAGCAAAAATCACTCTCTTCAAGCAACCGCAGTCGTTTGCCGCATTCACGACATTACGCACCCCATCTACATTAGCTGTATACCCATTTATATCTTTTTTCTCATCTAAATCAGTCCTTGCAGCCAAATGGACCACATATTCTGGGTCAAACGCCGCGAGAGCGTCACGTAAGTGTCCAAAGTCTAAAATATCGCATTCCTTCCATAATACGCGGTGATCAGCGTTTCTCGGGTGCCTGATGTCGATGTTGACTACAGTGCAACCCTGTCTATAATAATATTCGACTAAATTAGTTCCTATGAATCCGGAACCACCAGTAATTAGGATACGTTTCCTATTTAACAGACCGGTTGCCATGTGGCTACGCCTTTTTATATAGCAGGTCCATTTCTATGATCAGGTCATCCTTGCCTCTATTTACCCCTACCGGAGCCAAGAGCTTATAACCGATAGATTTCATATAGTCATTCAGCTCATCAAACAACAATTGATTCTCGTATAATGGAATAAAAGGTGCCTCAAGAAGTATGAATTCTATAACCTTTAAGGTTTTTTTGCTGCCCAGCAGCACTTCTTTTTCCATGCCTTGGACATCCATTTTGAGCAAAACAGGAGTATTTATTCGAAGATCGGCAACGAAAACGTCCAATGGAAAAACATCAACCTCCACAAGCATCGCTTTACGTTGATTGTAGTTCGGATTATCATTTCTGTGGTCTATTTTGTAAAGAGAGCTAACTTGAGTAAATTCATTACTATAAAAACTAGTTCTCCTTCTAGTATCCCCAAGAGCACAGTTGAAAGCCTTTATCTTAGGCGTGCGTCTAATATTCTTGGTTAGCCGCAGAAAGGCATCAGGGCTTGGCTCAAAACTGTAAATTACAGCGTCAGGGAAGCAGAATGAAGCTGACAACGCAAATTGACCGATATTTGCACCAACATCTAAGATGGTCGATAATCTTATTTCATACTTTGACAATGCCAGACAATTGTTCAGAGAAGACAGGGATAGCGCCATCGCTTTTAATGACTCTTTCTTGATATCTATTTTCTGTAAGAGCTTCAAAACATCAATTGCTCTCTCAAACACGGGCAGCAGTCTCAACATTTACTCCTTCTGGACCCCTCGGTCACATTTAAATATATGTCGCCGAACCAAGTAGCAAACCGCTCCAGATGCGATGGTTACGGATGCCTATGGGAAGAAAATTGCGAAGGATGGATTTGATCTACTTAATCATATTAACATATTATTTCGATGGCTTACGGCAAAAGACACGCATATTATTTCTGAAAAAAAATCCTCGATTGATAAACCAGTCAAGGGTACTGCCTATTGCGCTGCGAAGGCTGACCGGTACCCCGAGAGACTCGATATAGGCAGTTACCGGAAAATTGTATTCGCAAACCTTTTCCGAACGAATAACTTCATATCCAATGGCGGAAAGACAGCTTTTCATTCCCCAGAAAGAGAACAGGTTCAGGTGCGCCGTCGTGATACGCCTATCCAGCAAGCGAGTCCAGTGACCCAGTCGAGCCAGAATCAGGCCGATTTCATCATAAAGACACCAAACAGGGGTATAGACGAAAAGCACCCCCCCCCTCGCATAACGCTCTAAATGCCGACTGCAAGACGGCCACGGGGTCGAGTACGTGCTCAATCAAACCCCTCATATTAATCACATCAAAAGCACCTGCCCGTTGATCCTGTTCGATAGGCAATGGGCTGAGCGCGATACCATACCTTTCATGAGCCATACGAATGGCGGCGTCGGAAAACTCATTTCCATACACCTCAAAACCACATCCGCGCGCCTTATTCAGAAAGGCTCCCGATCCGGCGCCAACATCAAAAATCCTGGGTGAAATCGTACCTGACGGCAAAAATTGCTTCAATAAATGGAGTACATCAAGATGTCTCTTTGAAACTTTTTCATTGTCCATCAGGTTGCTGAATCTTTCAAAGCTTGAGTCATCACTGTACATATCCTTAAGTTCGCTCTCGTTGATTTTATCCAGCACAAAAGTCGAGCCGCATCGGGTGCATCGCCCTACCTGAAAGCTGTAGCGTTGCGATCGGTATAGGTGCCTCACTGTTTCCGTTGAACAGATCTTACATAAAGGAGCGGTGACCATGATTACCCCTCTTGCAGAGTCAAGTCCGGCGGTAACGGTTCTCCTTGCAGAATACATTTTATGGTACGTTCTACCCGTTCACCCGTCGTGTCCCATGAGTACGTCCGTGCGAGATTGAAACCGTTCTGTCCCAGCTTTTTGTGCAAATCCTTATCCGTCAGAACCCGGACTATGGCATTGGCAAATGCCTGCGGATCTCGGGGCACGGAAATGCCAGCCTGATGCGAATCAACCTCTTTTGCATAATCCAGGGTATCCGAAATCACTACCGGGATACGGCTTGCCATCGCTTCGAATACGGCAAAACCAAAGTTTTCTGCATGAGAAGGCAGCACAAACACATCTGCATCAGCGATTGCCTGCATCTTCTCTTCACCAACCAGTAATCCCGGCATAACCACATAGTCGGATATCCCGGACTCCTTGATCCAACTCGTTACTTGGTCCTCAAATTGTGGCGGGTCACTGCTCCCGACTATAGCAAGGCGCGCATTGGGCAACCTCTCCAACACCAAGGCAAATGCACGTGTCAGAATATCCAACCCTTTCTTCTGATTTATCCTTGAAAGAAAAAACACTAAGGGACCGGAATGTCCTGCCATATACCGGGACCTGAACGTACCGCGAGGCGGAAGGTTGACAAATTCCTGAGCATCAAACCCATGCGGAATAACCACAGAAGGTGATTTTAGATGAAGACAGCAAGTCTCTTCCCGCTCACCCTTTGACGTATAAACTATCACTGATGCATTGTTCAGAATTGCTTTGGCAACGAGCCAATCGTAGATTTTTTTCCTTCCCGGATTGATCTGGCGTTGAATTGGGGCAAGAACGCCGTGGAGCCACAGACAGTACGGTTTGTGAAACCATTTCGCCATCAGATATCCCGTCAATACGGGGAATGAATAGAGAGAGTGAAGCGCTATAAAATCAGCATCTCTAATGGAGGGCACATTAGATTGTAACATGTTGGGTGAAAAGGACCATCTCTGAAGGACACATGGATACACAACAATACCATAAGTTCCGGAGCCCATCTTGCATTCCGAAGCCGTACGCGCATCCGGTTGAACCCACCGTTCTGTGCCGGGATTGGGAGAACCAGCTATGTTCAATACGACATCGTGTCCACGTCTGGCAAGGCTGCTCATGATCCCATGCACACCGCCTATGCCCGTCCCGCCCCTGCGCGGATTAGCGCCCTCAACAAACGAGAATATCTTCATTATTTCAATCTCGCCAGAGAGTGTAATGTTTTAATTGATTATCCATTTCGTATGTTTAGCATATCGCATTGACGCCTTCGACAAAAGAAAAACCCTCCTCATCGGCTCATCCTTTCATAGACATCTAAAGTTTTACGGGCAGTTTCTTGCCATGTGAAATGTTTGGTTCTCAATAATCCACGCTGAACAAATTCCTCACGGAGCGCAGGAACAGTCAACAAATCGTGCATCGAACGTGCTAATGACTCTACGTCATCAGGCTCACACATAATTCCTGCATCCCCGATGACTTCGGGTAGAGATCCTGCATTGGAAGCAACCACCGGGGTACCACAGGCCATTGCTTCGAGGGGAGGCCAGCCAAAACCCTCGTAGTGCGACGGAAAGAGCAGACAATCCACAAGATTGTAAATATCAGGCAATTGTGTACGCGAGACGTTCGGCAAACTCAGCACCATCGCGTCCAATCCAAGTTCTCTCACTAAGCGTTTCTTTTCGGCATCCATTTGTCCCACCTTGACCAGTACGATTGGCCGGTCATATAATTCACGCAAGCGGACAAAAGTATTTAGTGCGCCAGAAAAATTCTTGTAAAATTGAGAACCGATTATCATGATCCGCTTGGCAGTATTACCTTCCAAACCGAAAGTGCGTTCTACGCTCAACCTCTCTGCTGATGTATAGGGCCGGAAAATCGAATCCAGCCCGGGGTGAACTACCGTGATTTGCTCAGGGACGCAATTACAAAATCGAACCAAGTCATTACGAGTACTTTCGCTATCAGCAATGAGGTGCTCAGCGCGGCGCAATGCATAAAACGAAATGAGATTCAGCCAAGGTTTTCCTCCACGGGAAACGCCGGTAATTCCCCCACGCCAGCGCACCAGAGGGATCAGATCGTGCACCGTAACCACTGTGCGGGCAGGGTCAAGCGCATACAGTAAATGCCCATAGCCATGGTCGAGTACATGATTGATCCTGGCCTGACGACCCCGAGCCTGGATTGGATAGGCTGCAAAACGGGCGAACCGTATAGACCATTTGCCGCAGGATAGTCCACGTGGAAAGTGCGGCGTGTATTCGTCGACATCCCAACGCCCCGTGCCATACTCGCAAAGCCCAGCACGCAGCGAATCCGCATACACATCCATGCTTATGCGCCTGTCTTCGGGAAAATCACGAAAAAGAGTAACCGTTAAAGACATTTGTTGTTTAGAGAAGTCGCCTTGCATTGATTTCGTAACTGCTTGTCCAGAGCCAATCGAAAGGTGGAAAGCGCAATAGAAGGGGAACTATATGGATGAAATTAAGTCTGGAGGATAATGGCACCCCCCCCATACGCCAAACATCAAGAACCTGAAAGCCCGCATCACAAAACATATTTCGCAGTGAGGCCATCGTAAAGCCACGGACATGGGTGTAGTCGCTCCAGATGCGTTTGCCGCGGTAACAGATAACGGAAGCCAAAACAATGCCGTCCGGTTTGAGTACGCGCTTCATCTCGGCCAGCGTGTGCCATGGCTTTTGCAGGTGCTCCAGGATGTCCTTGGCGACAACCGCATCGAAATAGGCGTCAGGGAAAGGCAACGGAGCAGGCATGTCCAGATCCCAGACTTGGGCCGTTTCATACCTGGTTGCGCACTCCACTAAAACCTGGTTGATCTCCAGTCCACAGACTTCCGTACCGTCTGGCTTGTAGCGGCCCAGGTCACCGGCACCACAGCCCAAGTCAAGTACAAGCTGGGCACCTGGCAAAAGAGACCAGTAGAAGCGAACTACAGAGGCTTTCATTTATAATACCGGATGGGAGCAGAGTGAGAAGGAGCGCGCAGATGCAATACAACCACCAGCAGCAGAACTAATTTTCGCAACAATTCGCTAATGCCTGTCGAAATAGCAACCTCAAACCCGAGATACAGTTGTTCCAACACAAAGATGTAGATGAACAGGTACGGAGCCAGGGTTGGCAAAGGGCTGCCACGATGCTTGCCGATGAAGTATTCGTAAACGAGACGGTAGATGAATCCAAGAACAAACATTCCTACAATAAGCCCTGCCAATCCCAAGTTTCTATACAAGTCACCAGGATTCGACAACCCAAAGCTAGTCATTCCTGTCGTACCCAGATAATCGATCCCAAAGATTTGCGATTGGGAGATTGGCTTGTCAGACCAAAATGCGCGTGGCCAGAATGCGTACGCCGGAATGCGCAGGTACTCACCAATGCCCGTCAAAACATCCGGAATCGAACTGTACTTGACCACCAGAGCCACGGAGTCCACCAAATGCGACCGTCTCATCACGCTATCTATCACGAGGTCACTGTAACCCTGCCAGCCCCCTCTGATAAGATCCTCCATAGTATTTATAATGCCGATCGAGGTATTATACACCAATGGCGATTGATCACGATACACCGCAATGACTGGGAAAACAACGCCCGCGATTATGAGGGCGGCAGGCACAAACAGCTTCAAGGACATACGATTTTTCAAATAGTGATAACAAATAAGGAAAATGTACAGCGGTTCGATCACCGCCATCTTGTTAGGTGACCAGACGAAGGTATAGATGAATTGAAAAGGCATCAGTACCAGTACAAATGCGCGCCACATCCCCCTATTCACAGGTGATACCAGCGCATAAATAATGCTGACGGCAAGCACAAAAGATGTCAGGTAAGAAAGCACTATAAGATAGTACATATAAGTAGAAGACACAATTTCAAGACTGAGCAAAAGGCGCGCACCAAAGCCAATGAAGTAGAGGGTGGCTAACTTTCCGAGACTGGGAGAGAGTTGCCATTTTAAGTTCAAACTGGGAAGCAATTGCGCCACTTTGTCTCCAAAAGCGACATAATACCCCAAAAGCATTGCTCCAAAACCCAGCAGCACGTACGTCATCGCTTCGACCAGTTTATCCCAATAGGGGAATATCCCAATCCCCGTGCCCGTTGCCATCAAATACATCAGCCGTAGGGGAAAGTTGAGCACGTACGCACCCGCCATTACATAGATGATCGCAAACCAATCTATCGGGCCAGCCCTTCTACCCACAGCAAGAGAACTCAACGCCAGCCCAATAAAGACGACACTTAAAGCAAGCAACGCATTTTCATCATTGCTCAACGAAGCATTTGCCGCGATGTCTGTGTTGATAAATATAAGACCCGCCACAGCGACGATCAGCGCGCTGCCCCACATTAGCATCACAAGCCATAAATACGATGATCGATGCTTGAACACGTTCACCCAGACCGATCCACAACTATTTTTGACGGCGATTTCCGAACCACGCCTTGGCGCTGACCCAGCGAGTTCGCGCACACTGACGCCTCGCTCACACTGTTGACATCCCAACCCCAAATTGCCTGAACGCGCCGAAATGCCAATCGGCTCATATCGTCCCGCATCTCTGATTTCTCATAGAAATACAACACTTTTCCCCGAATAGCCTCGGGACTGCGAATCGGCACGGCAAAATCTTCTACAGCGTCGATAACCAACTCCTCGGTTCCCGTGCTAGCGGTGGCAACTACCGGCAGTCTACCGGCTGCTCCAACAGCATCTCTGGGACTGCTGTTCAAGCTCTGTGTATCGACTGATTTTGACACTTGACTCATTACTGTTTTCCGATCGGCTTGCGCAGCCATATAGTCAAGCCGGAAACTAGCAGATCCTTCTCAGCGACTTTGGCTGTCAAGATCTTCCATTCTTTAGGGTGTGATTTCCGGTAGCCATATGCTCCTGACGAAAGATGCACGATAGCGTAGAGTCTCTCAAAGTTTCCGAATGAGGACAAGTATTGGTCTAACGTCCAATAGCTGAACATATTATGATCGAGGTAATGACGGCACTCGGCTTGTTCAACAGGCCGGTCACGTTCTACAATCCACCGATAGAAATTTTGCGTCGAAAACAAAAGATGCTCGAATGCTCCCTCAAAATGCGCACCGCCATACGTCCAAAAGAGCGGCAGGATGCCGGCAAACATCACACCTCCTTGCCTTAACACACGATACATCTCGCCAATTGATTCTGCCGCTGGGTTGACATGTTCGAGCAGTCTATAGGAAGAAACTATATCAAAGCTCTCATTGGCGAACGGTAGTTTGCGAGCATCGGCCGACAGGAAATCGAGTCGCTGAGAGTAATATCGACTGATCGTCTCATTCCACTCCTGAGTATAAGCAAAGTAATCCAGGGCAACGAGTGACCGCGGGCATTCATCCAGCCATAAGTCCACCTCGTTGCCGTATCGGCAACCCACCACTAAGATATCAGCCCCTTTCGCCGGGATAATGCGCTTCGTCCGCGCCAAATGCTGAGTAGGATGATCACCGCGCCCGTCGAAAAATACTCGATCGAAACGATACGGAGCCAAGAAAGATGCGCGGGGCATGTAATAAGCTGGTCGTGAGCGATAGGCGTTCTGCAAATCATAGAGCCAACGAACGAATTTGGTCACGAGTGGAAACCGGCGCTTGACCAATTCCCGTATCGTCTGTTTATTTCCCACACGTTTCATGTCAATAACGATCATGTGAAGCATCGAACCTCAAAGCATGTTCTTTGAGGATAAGTTTGTTGCAGTCCAAACCAGCATCTCCAAAATTACCTTTAATGATGGGGGGGAGCTATGTGATTCAAAGCCTGCTATCTGGGAAAAGTACGCGCATCGCGTCGCGCATTCTGCTGGTTAAACGATAATCCGCTCGCATGCACCGCTCATACCCAGCTGCGGCGATGCGCCGACGGATGTTGTCATTGGCCAGATAGAAACGTATTTTGCTAGCACACTCCTCGACCGAAGAAAAAAATTCTGCCTCCTTGCCCTCCTCGAAAAACTCCTGATGCTTTTGCGTCCGCTCTGCAAGAAAGAAACCGCCGGATCCGGGAATCTCAAAGGTGCGCCCATTATATTCGTCGTGATTACTTGAGGAGACAAAGCCAAGCGATATTTTACTGTTCCAGATGACACGCGTGTATGCTTCCGCAGTGACCTGTGTGGAAAAGTGACGCCAGTGGCGGACTCCAACCCAAGTCCTACGCCACCTGGCACCGAATACACGCACCGGTATCTTATGTCGCTCGAACAGTTGTGTAATGAAACCCACACGGTGATCTAATGCCGTGCCAACAAAGCTTACCGGCCACAGAATGTCTTTTTCACCAAGTGGCCTGTCGTCGGGTTTAAATATGGGATCATAAACTCCGTGAGTGAAGGGCAAAACTCTCTTGGCCCCCAACTGGGTAAATTTAACAATATCAGCATCGCGTTTGACGTAATGTACGGCATAGAGGGGGATGTTTTGGATGAAGCGGCGCCATAGTGGGCGCTCTCGTATCCGATCACCAAAAGGGTTGTCGTCTTGAAAGCAGACGAGTAAACAGTTAGGCCAGCGTTCCTTGAGAGCGAGGAGCGTAGCTGACTCCATTAGTCTCGGCCACTCGAACCAAGCGAAATCAGGCGCCTGCCCTTGAAAGGAGGAGAGAACCAGTTGATTGTAACACCGGACCTCGGGCGCGGAATAGGGATCGCTCGCAAAGCGTCTACGCAACCTCGTCGCAAATGAGTTACTGGCAATAGTCCTGTCCGTGTCTACACCACGCACTGCAACACCAATGGAACGTATCGCATCGAGCCGCTGTGCACTTGTGGACCAGATACGGCCGATGGAACCGAAGAAAATCCCTTTTAGCATGCCATTTTACCAGACCTAGCAACTCAATTAGGCAATTCCTCAAACAGTTGGTCAGTAATCAGTGCCCAAGCAACAATCTTGACAAATCAAGAAGATGTTTTCACCGTGGATATAGAAACGGTAGGTTTGAACGCCCAGAATTAAGGTCTTACATAAACCCTGCTAAAAATGACATTGCGACTTGGTGGAAGACGATGTTGCGTAGAAAATGGAACCAGGATCTGTTTCATCATAGAATTTGACTGTCCAGCCTGCAGCAGTAAAAATCTCGCATAGGGAGGATTTGTTCGCTTTGTGATCGTGAAGCTCGCCAACAACGGTAATCTCTCGTTCCACTGGTCGCACAAAACTACGCAAAGTCTCAAGTTCCATGCCTTCTATATCAAGCTTGATGAGGATTGAGGTTGCAGAGGAATCAGTGAGGAGATCGTCAAGTGTAAGAACCTCCACTTCGAACTTGCTTGTATAAGGCAACGTGTGGTCAAAGCTTCCTCTATGAGCTTCGCGGGCGTAAAATGTAATTCTGCGTCGGCTACCACCGAGGCACACCGGGAAAATCTCAGCACTTGCGCCATTGAGGGCAAGGTGTTTCTCTATCTGAGCGATGTTACGCGGTACGGGTTCACAAATTAACACTCGTGCCTGAGGGTTTAACCTCAATGCGTTTAGCGTAAATAGCCCTGTGTTTCCGCCCCCATCAATGATCAAGTCTGGGCGTAATTGTGGATCAAGGTGATAGCAATCACCGACAGCCAGTTCGAGCACGCTGCAAAAATCGCTTAGTAGGTCAGCTAGCCGAATGTGTGCGCACAACCGACGTCCGCGAGGCAGCTTATAGTAGATCTTAATCTCGCCTGCATGCACAAACGGGCGCAGAAATAAGCGACAAACCGGCTGCGTCCGCGGACGGCTAGAAATAGCAGCGATCAAAAGAAGCTTGAACGCACTTAGCGTTGGCCCATGCCTTAGAATACGACGGGCAATTGGAAATTTCATTTGCAGTCTCTTCTTGTGACAAATGCCTTTTTAAGCCGATACTGCCTTATTGTCTCGCAACAACCGAGAAACTCGATCAGAGCGCGCATCTTTCGATACCGGGAACCTGACCAATTGCAGATAGGCCGCGCTGATCACCTCGTTCGTTCTGATCTCGTCCATGCACTCCCTGGTTGCACAGAAAAACAGGCGACAATGTGCACAATGAATCTGACTACGACGAAGCACGAGATATTTTTCCATTCCTATAGGAAGCCATTCATACGCTGGTTGCCAAGCAGGAGCGATAATGACCATCGGCAACTGGACCGCACGGCCGACGTGCATAGTACCGGTGTCGACTGTTATCAGAAGATCGCACAAACTTAGAATGGCCGCGAGGCAAGTTATGTCGGTCATGCCTGCCGCTGAATAGCTTGGGTGTCGCATCCTTCCCCTGATCCTCTCAATGTCTGACCGCTCGCTCTCCTTGCCGACAAAGAGAATCTGAGCATCAAGTTCCTCATACAGATTATCGGCCACCTCCGCAAAGCGTTCATCGTACCATTGACTTGGCTGCCCCCCGCTTGTTTGTGTCTGTATGGCAACGAGCAATCCTCCAGGATTAATGCCCTGTTTTGAAAAGAACTCTTCAACGAAACGAAGGTCAAGTTTTGAGTAGAAAACGCTCGGTTCTATTTGCCCAGGGCTTTTCCCTAATAGAGCCAAAATACGCAAATTGTTAGATAGAAAACTTGAGTCCGGATCATAATCGATTGAATAATGATGCAGATCGCGGTCATGCTTAAAGCCAATCCGGCATGGCACGCCTGTCAACAACGCAAGAACAGAAAACCTGAATCGGCGGCTGCTCGAATCAAGAATCACGCAATCAAATGCGTTTCGCTGTTTTCGTATCCGTTTAAGGAAAAACAAGACTGTCTGTAAGCAGGCCTTCAGCGGATGGGGCGTCAGGTAGATCGCGTCGATATGTGGATTATGCTTAAGGATCTCATATGTCACGCCGCTGCACGCAACGGCCACGTACGAATGTGGAACGATCATGTGCACGGCTTCAAACATTGCGGTTGCATCCACGGCTGCGCCGAGCGCAGTCTCATACTGAATAAAAAGAAAGCGTCTCGCCTGGCTCAATTTTGCGCTTTGCCTTATCTGGCGCTTAATCCAACTTACAAGGAGAGCAAGCACTCTATTCGCAAGATGCTTCATGCCCTTCTCATAGTAAAGAAATCCGGTCGTTGATCTGATTGTGAATTTTCATACCTGACCTGAGACAAAGCCTCTAAGAATTCTTGGGAAAATGGCGGCCGGCAAAATGCCGAAGGAGCGAGAATGACTGTTCGAGATATAGGGCATCTGTCAGTAATTCTCGAGGTGAGCATTGCATCAATCGACAAGTATCTTGGATTATGAAAGGCACCAACAGCATCTCGCACACCACCATTGCCCAAGCTACACCAACCAGTCCAAACGGCCGCACCAGCAACACTCCCATCAGCAAAGACGCGCTTGTGGCAAGAAGATAAAGTATGGCCAAACGCTCGTGGCGGTTTACTCCCTGCAACAAGCCGGAAAAGATAAACCATATACTGTTTAAAACCGCGCTTAGGAGAAAGATACTCAACAATGCGCGGTCAATCTCCACGGCATGATTCGTCCACGCTGACATGACCCAAGGCCCCACAAGATAAACCACCAGCGCCGAGGTCACCGAAACAACCCATGATATCTCGAAAACCAATCCATTCAGACGACGTGCCTTCGCAAACTCACCGGCACCAAATAGATAAGCGAACTCGATGAAGGTCGAATGTTTGATCAAGGCCACGAATTGCACAATCGTCCGAGTCAGTGTCCTCGTAGTATTGAAAATGACTACCGCACCAGCTCCAAGGCGGATTCCGACCAATAAGGTCATCCCCTGCAAATAAAACGCGTTCCCAAGGCTCATGGCCATAAAAAGCACAGACGGCTGCCAGGTTCGCTTGAGTTCTTTCGCACAAAAAGCCGTCAATCCGAGATTGAGAGTCGGGGAGATTCGCCGACTGTCGAAATAAACGACAAGTGCCATCGCCACCCGAATTGCCAGCATATTTCTGGATAGAGTAATCATCGATTGCGACATTGCCACGCTCGCAGCCATTGTTACAAATTCTATGAGTCGCCCGGTATTCGTTAGAAATGCGATGCGAGCGTTCTTATAACCCGCACGATAAACGGCACCTAAAATACTATAGAGCAGCCCCACCACCGTGTAGAAACTCAACAACAACATCACCCAGCGGACTTCCCCTGCTTCCAGCACGCAAAGTCCCAACCATTTGGTCCATGGGACGGCGAAAGACGCGATCGAGGCCAGTCCCAAGACTATAATGGAAACAGTGACGATAAATCCCCATGCAGTGTGCAGTGAGCAGCGGGCTCGTTCCATTTTGCCCTCCGCAACAGCCATACCAATCTCATTTCCAGCCGTCGTGGCAAAACCCGCCTCCGCCAGTGCCAGATATGTTGGAATGGCAGAGATCAGAAGCCACTCACCATAACTTTCTTTTGACCAAAAAAACAGAAAGATCGGAACACTTCCTAGTTGCACGACTACTGTGCATGCTATTGCGAACAGGTTGGCTGCGAAATTGACCGTAAGGCGTTTTCTAAGAGGAAGAGGGGGTGGCTCTATTTTTTCCTCTAAACCAATCAATGGTCTTCTTCAATCCTTCCTGAGCGCAGAGTGCCACAGTAAAACGGCGAGGCATTGCACGTGGCAAGCATGGAGCATGGGGACTTCGCAACGCTGACTAAAACAAAAGACCTGTACTACTCTAACGATCATATCCTAAAAAACTCAATTATATTCATTGTCAAATCAGCAATAGGCATAGCCACCTTTATTATGGTATTTCGATACGACACCGTTTCTCGCGACTCTTCTCGGGTTAAGTAATAAAAAATCACAATGACAGCAAGGACCGACACAAAGATAATAAGAATGATTGGTGTTTGGCCGGTTTCTTAAGGCTATGCCGGTCAACCGGCATTCGCAGATATATGATATTATTGGGAAATATACGATAGGTGAAAAGTTTTGTCTACCGTCCGATGGGGTCAGGGCTTTAAATTCAGCATTGCTTCGCAACGCTAAACTAAAAGACCTGACCCCATTCACACTCATTTTTCCGGCCTTGGGGGACAGATTTGAAATCTGTCCCCGGATTTCGATGTCCCCGGATTTTTTCTTAGGCCGGGGTTGCCGTTTTGGTTTTTAAAAGGGCCAGGATGGTTTTCTTGAGTTCCGTGAGGGCGGTAGCGAAGGCGGTCTTCTCCTCCTCCGTCCAGGCGGCGGGATCGATGGCCGCGAGCTTGGCGTTGGCCTTGTCCACCCATTCGCGGTGAGCCGCGGGGGTGGTCGCGGCCTTGGAGGGCAGATTTGAAATCTGTCCCCGGATTTTCCCGGCCGCCTCTTTCGCCTGTTTTTCCTTGACTTTATTCCATGCCGTGACCATCCCGCGGGCCTGCTTCTTGCGGGCGATGGTAATCAGGGTCTTGCGGGTTACGGCCGTGTTGCCGCGGCACTCGTCCCGGATCTCCTGGGGCAGGCGGGTGAGGGTGAGGATGTCCGTGACGGTGGTGCGCGCCTTGCCGATGATGACGCCCAACTGCTCCTGGGTGTAGCTCTCCTCCTTCATGAGGCGGTCGAGGGCCTCGGCCTCCTCCACGGCGGTGAGGTCCTGGCGGAGCAGGTTCTCCACCAGGGCGATCTCGCCGTGCTTGCCCTCGACGAGGATGGCGGGAACCTCCGTGAGGCCGGCCTTTTTCGCGGCCTCGCAGCGGCGCTCGCCGGCGACGACGTAGAGGATGGAGGCTTCTACGCGGAAGAGGATGGGCGTCAAAACGCCGTGCTGGGCGATCGACGCGGCCAGATCCTCCAGGGCCTGTGGATCCATGAACTTCCGGGGCTGGTTGGGATCCGGTTTCAGATCGATGATCGGTAAATCATACAATTTGCCTTTTTTATACTTTACAGTGGCCATTGTGATCCTCCTTTCCATCGTTAAATTCTTAGTGCTGAGTGCTTACGACTGAGTGCTAAGCACCTAACACTATAGTAGTTTTGGGGGTCAGGTCTCATAAACCTCTCTGTTTCTCGCGGCTCTTCTCGGGTTAAGTAATAAAGAATCACAATGACAGCAAGGACCGACACAAAGATAATAAGAATGATTTGAAGCAGGCTGTATTGTTCCTACTGTGGCTTCGCTTAATACGGTCAGAGGAACAGCGGGGGCAGGGGGCTTGGGGAGAGGTCATTTCCCTCAGGTTGCCTCTTCGACGGAGAGATCATTTTGGGGACAGATTTCAAATCTGTCCCCAAAAGGGGCTCAATCTTCCTTGACTTTGTAAACCTTCTTGTGCACTTCCGTATCGGCGCGGTGGGCGGAAAGATCAGCCGCAACGGCGTCGATTTTTTCATTCAGGGTTTCATTCATGGTTTTCAATTTGAAATCCACCAATTTGATCTTTTCACATAGCTCTTCCCGGGTATCTCTTATCTCTTTACGAAGCACCTCGTGGCCTTCAACGACAATGTCCAGTTTGTGCTGGACATGTTCGGATTGAATTCCAATCTGATGTCGGAACTCGGTTTTCACTTCTTCATTGAAGTTAACAATGACCTGTTCGAGACGTTTGAAATCTTCACCATTCATTATTGATACCTCCTTTCGGGGGAAATTACGATTCCAATAATGCTTTCAGGCAATGCGCCGCTGCCTTGCCATCGCCATAGAGGGGCGGGTGGTCGGAGAGCACAACTTGGGGGGTCAGGTCTTTAAATTTAGCGTTTTACGGGGGGCAATCTTGTCGAACGATAGCGCTTGGCATAGAATCATTTTTTATCAACTTTCCTGATCGTATGCTTGAATTTCAACACAGCGAAATTGATCTCAATGCTTGTTTCTTTTTGGTTGGTTACCAAATCATCGTCGAGCAGCTCGGCAATGATTTGTCCGCTTTTTTGCAGGAGACTTTGCTTTTGCCTTTCCTGCTGTGCGTTTGAGAGTTCCTTGATATTCCGGGACAGGTTTTTGATTCTGGCAAAAGTCTCGATGATGGCGATTGTTGTTAAGGCGGCTTTTTTGCTTTTGAGAATGGTCGCAAGCATATACAAGCCTTTTTCGGTAAAGGCTTTGGGGAGTTTAACTTTGCCGCCTTTTATTGAAGTCGAATATTTCGACTTCAATTTTTCCCATTCATCTTCCGATAAATCAAAAAGATATCCGTCAGGGAATTTCTCCGGATTGTTTTTGACGGCCTCATTGACTCTCTTGGTTTCGACTTCATAAAGTTCGGCCACATCGCTGTCCAATAACACTTTATGAGCTCTTATCTCGTTTATTTTGTTCTCGACTTCTTCAAGTTTGATCATATCCATGTCCGTTTCCTTCTGAGTATGGGGTTCAGGTCTTTAAATTCAGCGTTTTGCAGGGGGGCGAATTTAAATATTTCCCTGGGGAATATGGGGACACGATGCGGCATCATGTCTCCTATTCTCTCACCAATGTTCCTGTTGTGGCTCCGCTTAATGCGGTCGGAGGAACAGCGGGGGCAGGGGACTTGGGGTGAGGTCATTTTCTTAGGCTAAAAAAACCGGGACAGCGCCCCATTTACGCATCATTGTGCAAGATCTCTATTTCTGTGATGTTATCGGAGCCTCATGTAATCTTCCACCGAAAAGCCGGCATCTTTGAGAATTCTCACAGCCAGACCGCGGCCGATATCGCACCCTGTATGGACAGGTACGGTAACCAGTATGTTCCTGTCCTCATGAAACAAAGTGAGGTGGCCCCTGATTGACGCTCCTCCTGAAAGCCTTGTGATTTGAGAAATCTTATGAGTTGATCGGCAGTAACTTGCGGAAGTCGGGTCATCAGGCCAGACCTATAGAGAGTTCCTCGACATGCACGATACGTTCTTTCTGAGGGATCGGGAGGGTATGTTCATGCATTGCAGCAACGTGTTGCTGTAATGCTTCGCGAATATTCCTTTTTGCTTCTTCTATCGTCTTGCCATTGCTGTAACACCCTGCAAGGGATGGGCTGTAGGCGAAGTACC